>Ga0197142_1005306_pt1 | contig 10130 bp, 9 predicted proteins | sample GBS60_MetaG_FD_148614 | JGI IMG/M metagenome (GOLD analysis project Ga0197142, IMG submission 148614) | Sediment microbial communities from Great Boiling Springs, Gerlach, Nevada, United States - GBS 60_MetaG | ecosystem: Environmental > Aquatic > Thermal springs > Hot (42-90C) > Sediment...
TCCGTTTTTAGAAGAAAGTTTATATTTACATACTTAATATTTATTTCCTTATATTCATTTCCATTTTATCGTTTTTTGATTCTGCTGCTTTATTTTAGGCAGCAGAATTTTTTTAAACTTATTGTTGATTGTTGAAAAATGTATAAAATTATTTGTAGTATTATTCTGGTTTCAAAATTTTTATTTTTAAGTGTTATAGTAAGAGATATAAAAAATCAAATCATTCTTTGCCTAAAAATCTATAATCCAAATAAAATAATATTTACTACTAATATTTATATGCTTTAGAAGACCTTTGAAATATCTATATTTGCAGCTTAATTTAATTTTATGAATTCAACAAAATCAAAGTTGGCTTTAATTCTTATTTTGTCTGTTATTTTTATTGATCAATGTATTAAAATGTATATTAAACTGAATTATCCATTAGGAATAGTAAAAGAATTTTCTGATTGGGCATATTTGTATTTTACAGAAAATCCGGGAATGGCTTTTGGAATAGAGTGGGGGGGTGATTATGGAAAACTCTTATTGACTCTCTTTCGTATTTTTGCTTGTGGATTTGGTATTTGGTTTGTTCGTGATCTAGTTCGTAAAAATGAAAGTACAGCATATATTGTTTCTGTTTCTTTAATTTTAGCGGGGGCTATAGGTAACATTATTGATAGTGTATTTTATGGAGTGTTGTTTACAGAGAGCACAGAGTATGATGTTGCAAAATTATCTATTGGAAATGGTTATGCACCATTATTTTATGGGAAAGTGGTAGATATGTTTTATTTCCCTTTATTTAGTGGAACATTTCCAGAGTGGTTTCCAATATGGGGTGGGGAAGAATTTTTATTTTTCCGTCCGATATTCAATTTTGCAGATGCTTCAATTACTATAGGGGTATTTTATTTTATATTGTTTCAAAAACAAATTCAAAGATCTACTGCAACATCACCAATTTCTCCGACAGAAAGTAATCTACAAGAATGAAAAAAGCCGTTATACTTATAAATATTGGTAGTCCTGATGAATTTACAGTTTCTGCTACAAGAAGATATTTGCGTCAATTTTTAATGGATAATAGGGTTATAGATATACCTTATTTATTCAGATTTTTATTGGTTAATGCAATTATAGCTCCATTTCGCGCTCCTAAAAGTTTAAAGTCCTATAAACAGATATTAATACAAGGGCAATCTCCGTTAATTTATTATTCTTATCAATTAGAAGAAAAATTACAAACTGCCTTAGGAAAAGAATATGTTGTAAGAATTGCTATGATGTATGGAAAACCTTATTTAATAGATATTCTTAACGAATTAAAAGAATTAGATATATCTGAAATTATTTTTTTGCCAATGTATCCTCAATATGCTTCTTCTACCACTGGTTCTGCGATAGAAATGTTTTCCAAATGCATTCAAAAGTGGCCAACTATACCTCGTATTAGAACCATTCATACTTTTTATGATGATGTAGATTTTATTGATTTATGGGCAAAGCATATTCAATCGCATTTACCTTTACAATTTGATTATATTTTATTTAGTTATCATGGGTTACCCATTCGTCAAATTTTTAAAGCAGATAGACAATTTAAGGAATCTTTTTGTCAATTAAATGATACCTGTTGTAAAAGTCATCTTGATAAACGTTCTTTTTGTTACAGAAAAAATTGCGTTCAAACAACAGAAAGGATAGCCCAAAAATTACAATTAACTTCTGATAAATATTCTTACTCTTTTCAGTCACGATTAGGACAATCGGAATGGCTTAAACCATATTCATCAGATAAAATCAGAGAATTGGCACAGAAAGGAATTCAGCATTTAGTAGTGGTATCGCCTGCATTTGTAACAGATTGTTTAGAAACATTATTTGAAATTCAAATAGAATATGAAGAAGAATTCAAAAATTATGGGGGACAATCATTGACACTTATCCCTTCATTAAATGTCAAAGAAGAGTGGGTTACATTTTTGAAAAAAATAATTACTCAATAAAAAACTTTTCTTTATACTATAATATAATACCAAATCAAAGACCACAACAAGTACCAAAGCATTATCCAAAATAAGCCAAACTTTCCAAATAACAATAAAATCAATAGTATTCCCATAAATAATATCCATTGATGTTTAGTTTCTTTTAAAGTAATTTTTGTAAATTTTAATGAAATTAAATTGATTGGTAAAACTAATAGTAAAGCAGAGAATATAGCCCAAATTCGAATAGATTTAGTAGAATAAATGATTTTTGAAAAAAATACGGCGTTCCATTTTAATACAGCAGAGTGTTCGCTTATTTCGGGATTTTCATAGATTAAAAATATTAACAATGATAAAATAAATAAAGCATTTGCAGGCGTTGGTAAGCCAATAAAATAATAAGATTGCCTTGTATCATGATTAAAACGTGCTAATCTTATAGCCGAAAATATAACGACCAAAAAGCATAGATAATTCCATGAAGAATGTTCTTGTTGTTCTGCTAAATGATAAAGAATGATTGAAGGCAAAAGTCCAAAGGTAACAAGGTCTGCCAAACTATCTAAATCTTTTCCGATAAGCGACTGGGCTTTTAATGATCTTGCTACTAAACCATCCAAAAAATCAGCAATTAAGGAAATACTAACTAGCAGTAAAACTTTCGAATAATTTTCTTCTAATAATGCTACAATGGCAATACTTCCACAAAATAGGTTCACTAAAGTAATAGCATTTGGTAACCAAGAAATAAATTTACGCATGACCATCAAGCATTTAAAACAATTTCTTTAACAGTATCCAGTAATTCTATTACGTGTTGATGTGTATCACTTTCTCCATAAATTCTTAATAATGGCTCTGTACCGCTTGCTCTGAGCATTACCCATTGTTCATTGTTCAAATAATACTTAAAACCATCTAAAGTATCTACTGCTGATACTTTATATTTTCCAAAAGATGTGTATTTTCCTGCTTTGCAGTTATTGATAATTTTTTGTTTTAAATCTTCATCAATATGTAAATCATATCGATAATAAGCAAATTTTCCTGTTATCTTATAAACATCTTGAATTAATTCTTCTAATGTTTTTTGGCTTTTTGCCATATACTCCCAAATTGTCAGTCCCATCCATATACCGTCTCTCTCGGGAATATGACCTTTGATAGCAATACCACCACTTTCTTCGCCCCCAAGCAAAACATCGTCTGTAATCATATATTTAGCAATGTGTTTAAATCCAATAGGAACTGTAATCACTTCTAATCCAAAATGTTTTGCTAATTTATTTACTCTTGGTGTTGTTGAGGTAGCAGTTACAATTTTACCTTTATATTTTTTGACTTCTGCAAGATATTTTATCAATAGTAAAATAATATGCTGAGAATCTATAAAATTTCCTTTGTTATCAAACAACCCAATTCTATCTGCATCGCCATCAGTGCATAATCCACAATTGATATGTCCGTGCTTTTGAATAAACTTTTGAAACTCTTGTAAGTTTCTTAATATCGGTTCTGGGGCTTGTCCATAAAAGGAAGGATTGTATTGTTTATGCAAATGCACAATATAAGGGAATAAACGATACATAATGTTTTGTCCTGCCCCGTACATACTATCGTAAGCAAACTTTAATCCCGAATTTTTAATGGAATCTAAATCAAAATGATGAGTCACGTGATTATAGTAAAGATCTTCAAAGTTTTGGTAAACCAATAATCCTTTATTTTCTGCATTTTTTAAGGATGTATATTTGTAATCTTTTTTAGGTTCTTCAGGTATCAGGGCTTCAACTTCTTCAATTTTTTCAGGTAGCAATGGACCACCGTATTTTCCTTTTAATTTGTAACCATTGTACTCAGGAGGATTATGACTAGCGGTGATGATAATCCCAAGAGAGGCATTGTTTTTTAATGTGGCTAATGATACCATTGGTGTTGAAACAAACTGTTTGTCCATTATCACTTTGATATTGTGATTAACTAATACTTTAGTTATAGTTTCAGTAAATAATTTTCCACCAAAACGACAATCGTAGCCAACAACAACTGATGGCTTTGTAAAATTTTTTAATAACCATTTTGCTACACCTTCTGTTACTCTTGCCACGTTTTCAACTGTAAAATCATCAGCAATTATTGCACGCCAACCGTCTGTGCCAAATTTTATTTTTGTCATAAATATTTTTTAGTGCCCCAATATAAGGAAATAATGATAAATGATTAATTATGAATTAGGAATTTGAATTTTGTAAATTAAATCTTGATTAAATTTGGAAGTATCAAATATATAAAAAATTTAAGCAAATATCTCCTTCATATCTACCCTGAAAAACTATAAAATATCTGTAATTAGAACAATTTATTTTTTAATTATTGGAACTATTTTTAATCCACTTTGAATAAAACACTTCATTATTTTGTGTTATTATTTGAATAAAATATACAGAACAAGGCAGATGGTGAATATTCAATTGTGTATTATTAGATTGAATGTTTTCAAATTGCATTACTTCATTGCCAAGAAGATCCCGAATAGTTATATTTTTAATAGTATTAAATGATTTAATAAATAGTACATTGCTTGCAGGATTTGGAAATATTTTGATATCTGCATTTTTAATAAATTGTGGTGTATTCAATAATGCTCCACAAAAATCTGGAATACCCCAACCGATATTAGAATTGGGAGAAAATGAATTACTGCTGTATTGTTTGATTAAATTTAGTAGCTGAATGTTTGTTAAAGTTGGCCTAGCTTGCCATAAACAAGCTGCAGCACCAGCAATTAAAGGGGCAGCAAAAGAAGTTCCATTACCATTAAAAGCAAGCCCACTGGGGGATGAGATAGCAGTATTAACGCCCATTGCACAAACATCAGGTTTTATTCTTCCATCGGACGTTGGGCCTCTACTGCTAAAGCTTGCTACGTTTCCATTAATATCTACTGCACCAACGGTACAAACACTGTCAGCATCGGCAGGTGTTGATATATAATACCACGAACTGCTACCTTCATTACCTGCTGCTACTACCACAAACATTCCTTTTCTTGCTGCCATAGTGGCTGCTTTGGCAATAGGTGTAGTTTTTCCATTCATCATAGCATAAGTATGATTGTAAGTTGGATTATCAAATGTTGTGTATCCTAATGATATATTTATAATATCGGCACCTACACTATCAGCAAATTCTGCTGATCTTATCCAATAGTACTCTTCAACGGGTGATTCTGAATTGATATCTTCGGAACGAAGCAACCAATAAGAGGCCTTTGGGGCAGTACCAATAAGATTGCCTGGAGAAAGTGCTGCCATTGTAGACAATACAAAAGCACCATGATAATCATCATCAAAAACATTGGTATCAAGAGATACAAAATCTCTTGTACCTAGTAATCTTCCTTGTAATCGCAAACTATCAAAAACTGGATTGTTTTGAACATTATTAAAGCCATCATCAATTACTGCAATAATCATGCCTTCGCCTTTGTATCCTGCATTGTGTAAGCATTCTACTTGAAGTTGATGAACTTGATCATAACTATTTCCATAATTATATGAGTAGGTTCTTGTGCTTGATTGGTAGGATAATTTCGGAAGTGAATCAAAGGAAGAGGTATTTTTGGTAAAATTGAGAGGTTGTGTAGATTGTACAAAAGTAAAGGATTGTATAATGCTTAGTGCAACAGAACTTGTCGTTTGAATAATTACTCCATTTAACCATTTGATACGATGCAAAACTGTAACATTAGGAACTGAAGCAATTTGGTTGACATAAGCAGGACTAACAGGTAAATCCGAATAATCAATGGGAATGGATTGATTTATTCTTCTTTGAATGGCTTTACTTGAGAGAAATGCCGATGGATTTGAAATAGAATAGCCATTATTGTTTTTATCTTTAAAAGCAATAAAGTATTTATCTGTTTGGGAATGTGAAAAGAAAACGAATGAAATAAAAAATATACATGTAAGATATGTCTTCATAATTATTGTTTATTTTTAAAATTTAAAGCAAGCAATACATACGTCATCAGTTTGATCTTCATTTCCTTTCCAATCATAAAAAAAACTCAGGAGATATCTTTTTTGGTCAGTTAATGGCATAGACGACGTTTTTAGTAATAATTCATAAAATTTTGTCTTTTGTAATTTTTTTGATTTTTCACCACCAAATTGATCTGCATAGCCGTCTGTAAAGATATACAACTTATCTCCACTATTTATTTTAAGTTCAAAAGATTTAAAATTACTGACGGAATATTCATCAATACCTATTGGCATTTTATCATTTTCACACTTAAAGTAAGTGTTAGAATCTTTAGGTATTAAAATAGGAGAATGATTAGCTGCTGAATACTGGATGGTAGTTTTATCATTTATATTCCATCTGATAATACTTGCATCCATTCCATCTTTACTACCATGTAAATGTTCATTTAATTTACTTTTTACAAAATCAAAGATCTCACCAGTATTTAGTATGTTTTTATCATTTATTGCTTCGTTCAAAAAGTTAATATTTAATAAACTCATAAATGCTCCAGGTACACCATGACCCGTACTGTCTCCAACAACAAAATAAAAATAATTATTCTTTTTTGTTGCCCAATAAAAATCCCCACTCACTATATCTTTTGGGATGTATAATACAAAATAGTCGTTTACTAATTTAATCAATTGTTCATTTAAGTACTCATCAGATGAAAGTAATGCTTGTTGAATTTTGGAAGCATAGTGAATACTATCTGTAATATTTTTATTTTGTTCTTCTACTAATTTTTTTTGCAATTCTATAATTTGATTTTTTCTTGATAATTCTATATTTGATTTTTGTTTAACTTTATATGCTTTATACATAAAAATTGTCAATCCCAAAACTAGAATAATTGTAATTATTGAGGCAACAATAATATATTCTTGTTGCTTTTTCTCGGCTATAAGTTTTTGTTTTTCCAATTCTTTTTTCTCTAAGTTATATATTGCATTCATCTTAGCTATTTCTTTTTTAATTTCTTGGTTATTTAAAGAATCTTTAAAAGAAAAAAAACGATCTCTAATTTTCAAGGCCTTATCTATATCTCCTTTTTTAATGCTTATTTCCATTTGTAAATAAAGGGATTCTAGATAAAAAGTTGGATCTTGTTTTTTTATTTGAAGGGCTGAATCAAGATACCGTTTTGCAAGATGAAATTGTTTCATTAAAACATAAGTGTTTGCGATATTGTAATAAGTTAAGTATAAGTCATCTTTAATTTTTTTCCTTTCAATATCCAATTGGGTAAAAAATACTTTTAATGCTGTATCATGTTTTCCAAGTTCATTAGCACATACACCTATTCCATTTAATGCATTAGCTATTAACAAAGTATCCTTTTCTTTAACACCCAATTCATAATTTTTTAAGCTATACTTAAATGATTCGAATGGTTTATTCATTGTCCAATAAATGGTAGCATAAGCATCATTTATCTCAAATTTTAACCTGAAATATTCTCTTTTGTTTAAATGATTTGCTGTTTTTATTGTTTCTTCAGCTTCTTCTAACGTTTTCAAAGCCATAGTATAAAATCCCATATCAGCATAGTTGTCAACCACAGATAAAAGACAATTAGTAACTTCAAATGTTGTTTTCGGTAGGTATTGTTTTCCAATTAATATTGACTTAAAAAAATACTTATTTGATTCAACATAATTTGATTTTTTTATTCGAAAATATCTGGCTATTTGAGAATAAATTGATGCTGTGGTTTCCAAATGTTCTAGATGATGTTTTGAAATAAACCTTTCAATATTTTGAATATCCTCATGTTTGAATTGGTCGTTATCTATTCTTTTTTCAATAGTAAAAATTAATTTTTTTAGATCATATTGAGAAGGATTTTTATTTAAGTGTAATAAAATTGCAAATGAATCTATGTCATTCGATTGAGGAAAAAAGTAACTAATAAACAAAAACAAGTAACATACGAGTATACGAATATACATATACTAATTAAAAAAATTTGCTCAATAATACTTAATTTCATAGATTTTGCACAAAAAATTAAATTTATAGGTAAAGGAATTAAAAGTAAAAAAAACTTAAACATGCGTACAACACCCTATGAAAGTGTAATTGTTACTGAACTCACTCCAGAGGAGATGAATTTAGCTCGAATTGGGTCGGAAATTATACTTGTAAATGGGTCAAGCTTTAATGATGGGGATTATATTGAATTTACTTTAATTACTAATCCTCAGAACAATACCATTGTGGCTGATAAAGCACAAAAGATACTAAATGTAAAAACTACACTTATTGATTCACAACAACTAACAACTCCTGTTTCTATCGGTAAAGATGAAGTTGTTTATATTGTAAATTCAAGTATTTAAGCAGATATTATTATTACAGGTGGAATTTTGCTGTTAGAATCAAGTAGTATTAATAAAATAAAAGACGATAGATCTGCTAGTTCTTTTACAGTAATAACTATCAAAAGTACGGTTAACGATGCTATTAAATTTGATGTTCAAAATAGTGCTATAAACTTTGTTGCTCAATCGAGCATATTTAATAGTGTTAAATTTGACAATATAGTTCCACTGATATTTTGTTTAAGTGAATGTACGATCAATGGGAAAATGACAATAAAATAATGATTTTTTAACTTATAGTTTTAGATTTTATTTCCTGTTCTCAATCTTTTGAAGAATATTATTTTTTAACTCATTAATCAATTGATTTTTTCTTTCATTGAGGATGGTTTTTTTAATTTTATCTTTTTCATATATGAGTGGAGAATATTCATCTTTGACTTTATAATCTTTTATTTTTAGATAATAATAAAAATTTCCATCTCTCCATTCAATAGTTTTACCTTTGGGGATGTTTTGAACAGAATAGTTTTTTAAGAACGGCGCTTCTTTTACAAGGTCATCCCATTTAATCCACAAACTATCTTCTATAAAATAACTACTTGATTTTTCAATAATAAAATTCATTAGTTTTGATTTGTCTTTTCCTGCGAATAATTTTTTGAATTCGTTTATATCTTTTTCATTATCACTAAATTTGATGTAATAAATTTGAACAATGCTACTTGTTAATTTAAAAGCACTTTTGTGTAATTGGTAATAATCAACAATATCTTTGTTAAGAATTTGTGTGTCTAAATTTTCTTGCACATATTTCTTTAAGTAGGCAGAAATGTAATATTGCTTCTTTACATTAGCGATAAGTTGATTTAAATCTTGTTCATCTATGACTACATTATTTTCTGCTTCTTTGTACAATGCTTGTTGTAATTTCCATTCACGAATATAGTTTGTTGCTAATAATGCACTATCTTTTTTAGATAAAGCAGACATTGTAATAGATGCTAATTCTGTGGCGGTTAAACATTCACGATTAAATTTTGTTATACAATCTTCTTTATTAGATTTATTCAGTCCCGTCTCTTTACAACTTATTAAACATACACAAATAACAATTGGTGTACTTATTGGAGATAGTTTCATTTTTTAATGCTTAATTGTGTAAAAATACTTTACTAATCAGGTTATATTTTAACAAAGTTCTCAAAGGTTTTGCACAAAGATCACAAAGCACTTTTGATTACATTCTATTGTGTTTTTCTAGATAATTTGAATTTGAGTATCATTAGCGTTACCAATATCAGTCCTGACAAGCCGAATCATTAACTACTAAAAATTAACCATCATCATACTCCTTTTTTACCTACCAACACTTCATCAATCATTCCGTATTCTTTTGACTCTTCGGCAGTCATCCAATAATCTCTATCTGCGTCTTTCCAAATTTTTTCATAAGGTTGACCTGAGTGAAATGCGATAATTTCGTATAATTCTTTTTTGAGTTTTTGAATTTCGCGAGCAGTAATTTCAATATCGGATGCTTGACCTTCGGCACCACCTAATGGTTGGTGAATCATTATACGAGAATGCTTAAGAGCAGCTCTTTTACCTTTGGTGCCTGCGCATTGTAATACTGCCCCCATACTTGCTGCTATCCCTGTACACACTGTAGAGATATCTGGCTTTACAAATTGCATAGTATCATAGATGCCCAATCCTGCATAAACAGATCCACCAGGGCTATTAATATAAATGGTAATGTCTTTTTTGGCATCTACCGATTCCAAAAAGA
>Ga0197142_1005307_pt1 | contig 10128 bp, 9 predicted proteins | sample GBS60_MetaG_FD_148614 | JGI IMG/M metagenome (GOLD analysis project Ga0197142, IMG submission 148614) | Sediment microbial communities from Great Boiling Springs, Gerlach, Nevada, United States - GBS 60_MetaG | ecosystem: Environmental > Aquatic > Thermal springs > Hot (42-90C) > Sediment...
TGGAAAAGATCAAAGCCTGAATGGCCCCCGTAAATAGAAATAGGATCATCACCGGCACCGGGATCAACAACGGCACCAGCAACACCAACACCGCGATCACCAGCTCCTCTGCCAAGATGTTGCCGAATAGACGGAAGCTCAGGGAGAGGGGTTTGGTGAAATCTTCCAGGACATTGATGGGCAACAGAACCGGCGTGGGCTCGATGTACTTCTTAAAGTAGGACAGCCCTCGCTTGCTGATGCCGGCCACGAAATACATGACACTGGTGAGCAGCGCCAGGCCAGCGGTGGTGTTGATATCGTTGGTGGGAGAGGCCAGCTCCCCTTCCGGCAGGGGAATCAGCTTCCAAGGGAAGAGGTTGCCCATCCAGTTGGAGACAAAGATGAACAGGAACAGAGTGCCAACATAGGGCACCCAGGGCCGGAAGTTTTTCTCGCCAATCTGGGCGCGAGCAATGCTCTGCACGAATTCCAGAGCATACTCGACAAAGTTTTGCAGGCCAGCCGGCTCTCGCTGCAGCTGGCGAGTCCCCAACAGCACCACGGTCAAGATCAGGGCGATGGCAATCCAACTGGCAATCAAAACTTGCCCGTGAACCGTAAATTTGCCCAGGTGCCAGTAAAGGTGATGGCCGACCTCGAGTTCTGCCAGCAGAGGAGGAGAGGAGAAGGACAGGTTCATGAGCATCACGCAGAAGAAGATGAACGGGTCAAGGTCTGGACAAGATAAATCATCAGGGTGACCTTGTAGGTCATGAACCCCAAGAAAATGGGCAAAATCTGCAAAGACTTCACCTGGGTGGCCAGGACGATCAGCCCGACAAACAAAGCCAAGCGCGTCACCCCTAGTCGGCTGCGACTTTTGCCCAGTTCCGCGACGCCGCGGCCCAGCATGCGCAGATAGACTACGCCGACGATTGCCCCCAGCAGATAGTTGGCAGCCACCGCCGGCGAGTAAACCAAAGCCACCCCCACCGCGATGGCTAGGCTCACCCCCAAGGTGACCAGCGCCAACCATAGCTGCAGCGCTTCATAGCTCCTGCCAGCCGTCGCCACTGGCTCCTCCGACAAATCCTTCGCCTTCTCTCCCAAGCCCACCTCACCTGGGGCAAGCGACGACTCCGACGACTCTCGGCAACCCGGATCCCTCTCGCGCTTCGAAGGAAGAGGCGCATCCTCTAAGGGAGGCAAAGGCCTCGGCTTCCACTGCGTCGCTTTCCAACGGGTAGAACTGTGAGAGAGAAGTCTGAAAGAACGTGTCATAGGAGTGAGGTTATCACCTCTCAGGGCTTAGCCTTAACCCAAAATAACACGACTAAGTAACAATACTTAACGAGGTGGGCCAGGCCAGGGCTGGATGGAACTTCGTTTGTCGCCCGCAAGGGCAGCCAGCCCCTTGACAGGCGGGAAGGTTCCTCTAAGACTCTACCACCTTCGCGGATTGACAACGGCAAAAATGGAAAACTTTCTGAAAGCCCTCAGATGTAAAGTTTTGCCTAGGCTGTCTGAGAAGCTGTAAAGTTCTGTAACTCTCTGGGATTCTGTGGCGGATCCGGCCGACCCTACCGCTCTATATACTATGGGGCAGTGAGAAGAAAGGGCGAGGATGATCCCAGTGAGTTGGCTGGTCAAGGCAATCTGGGTGGACTACAGCTTGGCCGTGGCGCTGACGGTGCTGCTGCCGTTGGCTCTCCTAATTTGGGCTTTTGCGGTGGGGTTACGTCCTCTGATTCAGCTCTTGATCGTTTACTGGCGGGTGTCCAGCCTCTTGGCGGTGACGGTGTATTTGATGATTGGTGGCCTGCCCATCAGCTTCTTGAGCGGGGCGATGGCGCGGCTCTTGATCCCGGTCTGCCTGTGGTTCTGGCAGGATTGGAGCACTGCTCTCAGGCAGTCGAGAAGCTGGGCGGCACGAGCTTTTTTGCTCTGGCGGTGGGCTGTAACCGGTTACATGGGGGCCGGGATCCTCTTTTCGGGAGCCTTCGTGCCTTGTGCCTTCCGGGCTTCTCTGTCGTCAGAGTGTCGAGCTTGGTTTGAGCCGCCGCTGGGGTTTCGAGAGATTTTCCATCCCAATGTGCCGCCGGAGCTGCTGGGGAGCGTGGGGGCTTGGGGCTTGGTGGCCTACCTGCTCTACAGCGTTTACTTTGTCTGGCGGCTGCGGCCCGGTGCAGACAAGGGGGAGCTGGCATGAGTGCTCTGCCCTGGCCGCTGGCTTTGGAGCGCTACAGCCAGGCTCATCCCCAGGAGGTGCTGCGGGTGGAGGTAGAAAGCGAGGGGGAAACCGATTTGGTGCTGATCTACCGCGGCTACAGCAGCTCCCTGCGGCGGGCCACGCCCCCCGATCCAGAAGTGGCCGTGATCCCTCCCCAGTCCCGCTTTTTGCAACTGGAGCGCCTCAGTGCTCCTTATCACCCTGAGCGCTCGCGAGTCTTGGCTATCTACCAAAGCTGGGAAGAGCTGAAGGCTTGGCTGGCCCAGGCCGGGATCCCAGTGGCCGAGTGAGCAATTCCCGGTCTCAGCGCCCTACTGGACTGGGCTGGCGCTGCAGGATGGTGTATTCTGCCGGCTGCAGAAGAGATTGCCCTGTCATCTCTGGCGGCTGAGGTAGGCCTAGGATCTCGAGCAGGGTGGGGCCGACATCGGCCAGGGTGCCGCCAGAGCGCAGCTTGACATCGCCACCGCGACCAGGGATCTTGCGCTTTTCCCCCTCCACCAGAATGCAGGGCACGGGGTTGGTGGTGTGGGCGGTCCAGGGGTTGCCCTGCTCGTCCCACATCAGCTCCGCATTCCCGTGATCCGCCGAGATTAAGGTGGTCCCCCCCGCATCCGCCACCGCCGCCAGCAGACGGCCCAGGCAGCGATCCACCGTCTCCAGCGCCCGCACGGTGGCCTCGAAGTTGCCGGTGTGGCCCACCATGTCGGGGTTGGCGTAGTTGAGTACCACGAGGCTGTATTCGCGGCGGGCGATAGCTTCTATTGCCTTGTCGGTCACCTCCACCGCCGACATCTCCGGCACTTGGTCATAGGTGGCCACCAGCGGGCTTTGCACCAAGATGCGATCTTCGCCGGGGAAGGGGTGCTCGATGCCGCCGTTGAAGAAGTAGGTGACGTGGGCGTACTTTTCTGTCTCGGCAATGCGCAATTGCTTGAGGCCGGCCTCGCTCACCACTTGGCCCACCAGATGATCCAAGTTCTGGGGCTTGAACAACACTCGCACCGGCAGATCCGCCTCGTACTGAGTCATGGTGATAAAGGTGAGATCGGGAACCAGGCGGCGCTGAAAACCGGAAAAGTTGGGGCAGACAAAAGCTTGGGTAAGCTGGCGGGCGCGATCCGGACGGAAGTTGAAGAAAATCACCGCATCGCCGGCCTGCACAGCCCCCGAAGCCAGGCGAGTGGGTGGGATGAACTCGTCCGTGAGATCCTGGGCATAGAAAGCTTCCATCACCTCGGCGGCACTACGGCCACAGCCAGGGCCATCTTCTGTCATGATCTCGTAGGCTTTTTGGGTGCGCTCCCAGCGGCGATCTCGATCCATAGCGTAGTAGCGGCCGCTCAGGGTGGCGATGACGCCATTGCCCAGGCATTCCAGCTCTTTTTCCAGGGCGGCCAGAACCCTAGCCCCGTCGCGGGGCAAGGTATCGCGGCCATCGGTGATGGCGTGGACATAGGCAGGGATCCCCGCCTGGGCCGCTAGTTTTAGCAAGCCGTAGAGGTGGTCGATGTGGGAGTGAACTCCCCCCTCAGAGCAGAGGCCGATGAAATGAAAACGGCCCCCCTGCTCCTTGAGCCGGCGACAAACCTCCACCAAGAGGGGCTCGTGAAAAAGGGATCCCGTCTCGATGGCGTCGCTGATACGCACCAACTCCTGCGGCACCACCCGCCCTGCCCCCAACGTCAGATGCCCGACTTCAGAGTTGCCCATTTGCCCTGCCGGCAGGCCCACGGCTCGCCCCGAAGCTTGCAGCAGGGTATGGGGGTAGGTAGCCCATAGGCTGTCCACGACAGGGGTTCGGGCGGCCAGCACCGCGTTGCCATCAGGGGCCTCGCGATAACCCCAGCCATCCAGGATTACCAGAACCACAGGTGCCACCGATTGTGCATCCATGAAATGGCCTCTCGTTTTTTAAGACATAATACCAGCCCAAGCAACACAATACCGAATCCTCCATTTCTCCTCAAGATTTCACCTTTCTTGTGAGGGGAAAAGAAGCAAATCTATAGTCAGGATTGAGCAATCCGGCCTACCGCAAATCGATAGGCGCGCTGCCATAAGTATTTATACATATCTGCGCAGACATCTACACAGATAAAACGCGGTCAGCCGCGGGGGCTGGGCTGCAAACGTTTGCGCAGGGACTCGGCGCGGCGCTTGGCAATGGCATTCTTCGGATCCAGTTTCAGCACCGTCTCGTAGGCCTCTAGGCCGGGGCCGTAGAGATTTTTCTTCTCGTAGGCATGGGCCAGGTTGTTCCAAGCGGTCACATAGCCAGGATCCGCTGCCACCGCGTCTTTGTAGTAGCGGATGGCCAGGTCGTATTGCCCCTGGCTGAAGTAGGCAAAGCCGAGGGCGTTGCAGACAGGGGGAATGTTCTCCCCGGCAACCTCTAGAGCTTTTTTGAGCTGGACGATGGCCTGGTCGTAGAGACGCTTTTGCAGATAGACGCTGCCCAACTCGTAGTGCTCCTGCGGGGATCCCTTGCCTTTGCTCAGGCGGGGCTGGAGCTGCCGGATGACTTTTTCCTGGGCCCGCAGCCGCAACACCTCACGCAGGACAAAGTAGCCTGCCACGCTGAGGATACCGGCCAAAGCCACCAGGTACAGGAGGGGAGCGTTGACGCCCATTTTTGCCTACTCCACTTGCCTATCCAGATTTGCCTTGCCGACGTTACGCCTGCAGGTGAGCCTCGATGAACCAAAGATCTTTGTCGATCTGGCGGGAGATCTCGGTAAACAGGTCGGCGGTATCGGCATCCCCCAGCTCGGTGGTGCGGTCGATGTTGCGGCGGACAGCAGCCGCATACTGGCCGTAGCGGGCCGCCAAAGCCTGCAGGTGAGCCCGACCCTCCTCAGCCGTTAGGTCGTATTCGGGCAAGCTCGAGGTTTGGGCGACGATGCGAGCGGTACCGCGGGCGATGCCCCCCAAAGCTGTAACCCGTTCCGCCAGCATGTCCACGTAGTTCTCCAGGGTGCCGGCAAAGGTGTCGAACATCTCGTGCAGGGCGATGAAGTTCATGCCTTTGACGTTCCAATGGGCCTGCTTCACCTGGGTTTTCAGATCCAGCGTGTCGGCCAAGGACTGGTTGAGCAACTCCACCAGTTGCGCGCGGGCCTCGGCCGGCAAGTCGATCTGGGTGGGGTAGAGACGGGTTTTTTCGGCGGTAACCATAGCCAACCTCCTGAGTTGTGTTTCCATTATCCGGGATCCGCTGCGGCCATCGGCCTGCCGATTCCCAACTAAGCCCATAGTAACACAAACTCGGAATGAGTATGAGTTAGTAAGCGCTTACTTGCCGATGCAGAAGCGGCTGAAGATCTGATCCAGCATCGCTTCGGAGATCTCCTCGCCGGTGATCTGGCCAAGGGCGTGCAGGGCGCCCCGCAGGTCGATGCTCCAGAAATCGAGGGGGAGCTGCGCCTGCATAGCCTGAACTAGCTGTTCCAAGCTGGCTTGGGCCTGGCGGAGGGCGGCGGCCTGGCGCTGGTTAAGGCTCACCTCCAGGTTGGGCTGGGGCCGTCCCTGGGTAACAAGCCGCTCCAGGGCCTCTTCCAGCTCCGGGATCCCTTGGCCTTGGGCGGCGACGGCAGGGACGCGGTAGGTGATTTCGGGGGGGAGAGGAATGCCGTCGGGGGGGGCGAGGTCGGTTTTGTTGATCACCAGGATGAGAGGGCGGTGGCGGATGGACTCGTAAATAGCGGCGTCGGCCTCTGTCCAGCCGGCCTGGGCGTCGATGACCAGCACCAGCACATCGGCAGCTTGAGCCAGCCGTTGGGAGCGCTCCACCCCCAGCCGTTCCACTGGATCGTCGGTGGCGCGAATGCCGGCGGTATCCAGGAGCTGGACGGGGATCCCTTTGACCACCAACTGGGATTCCACCACGTCGCGGGTGGTGCCGGGCAAGTCGGTGACGATGGCGCGATCCTGGCCCGACCAGGCGTTGAGCAGGCTGGACTTGCCGACATTGGGCCGCCCGACGATGGCCACCTTCACCCCGGTGCGCAGCAGTTGCCCCCGTTCGGCGGTGGCCAGCAGGGTCTGCATCTGGGCCTGGATGGCTTGGAGCCGGGCCTGCCAGGCCGGGACATCCAGGGGGGGTAGATCCTCTTCAAAGTCGATGCGAGCCTCGATCTCGGCCAATAGACCCAGCAGCTCCTGGCGCAGGGCGCGGATGGACTGTCCCAATTTGCCCTGCAGGCCTGCCAGCGCCATCTGAGCTGCCTGGGGGGAGCGAGCCGCCACCAGATCGGCCACACTTTCGGCCTGGGTGAGGTCGATGCGGCCGTTCAAGAAAGCGCGCAGGCTGAACTCCCCCGGCTGCGCCAGCCGTGCCCCCTGGCGCAGGCACTGCTGCAGCGTGGCCTGAACCACCATGATGCCGCCGTGGCAATGCAGCTCCACCACGTCCTCGCGGGTATAGGAGCGGGGGGCCTGCATCCAGACGGCTAGGGCCTCGTCCAACCGCTGGCCCTTCTCATCGTGGATCCAGCCGTAGAGGAGGCGATGGCTCTCCCAAGTTTGGTATCGGCGGGCGGGGGTAAAGATAGCTTGGGCAATGGGCAGAGCCCGCGAGCCGGAGAGGCGCACAATGCCCACGCTACCCTGCTCGGGCACCACCGCCGTGGCAATGGCAGCAATGGTATCGGCTAGGGGCGCAGTCGGATCCATTCTGGATGAGACCCTGGGCGAGTTCGGTCAGCCGTTGGATTCCGGGTCAGCATTCACTGGATTGAAATCAGCATTCAAGTTAAAAAGCCACGCCCTTGTGCTGAGGTCAAGGTAGCCTGACAGTGGCAACCCACGCTCTTCCCAGATACTTATGAAGCCGTTACGCACGTTTAAGGTCACTCCCTACCTGCCGGCTGCTCTGGAAAGTCTGCGCTTGTTGGCTCATAACCTGCATTTTAGTTGGAACGTGGAAACCCGCAGCCTGTTCCGGCGCATGGATCCAGATCTGTGGGATGCCTGTGGCCACAATCCGGTGGCTTTGTTGGGGCAGATCCGGCAGGAGCGGCTGGACGAGCTGGCGGAGGATCCCGGCTTTTTGGCCCAGTTGGAGCGGGCCAGCCAACAGCTCCAGAGCTACCTGCAGGAAGACACCTGGTATCGCAAGCATCGCTCGGCCCAAGCTGTGGAAGGGGAGTGCTACGCCTATTTTTCGGCAGAATTTGGTCTGGCCGATTGTCTGCCCATCTACTCAGGGGGCCTGGGGGTCTTGGCCGGGGATCACCTCAAGGCGGCCAGCGACCTGGGCCTGCCGCTGGTGGGCGTGGGCCTGCTTTACCAGAAGGGATATTTTCGCCAGTACCTCAACCCCGACGGCTGGCAGCAGGAGCGCTATCCCGTTAACGATTTCTTCAACATGCCCCTGGAGCTGCAGCGGGATGCGGAGGGCCGCGAGATTCGCATCGAGGTGGATTACCCCAAGCGCAAGGTGTTTGCCCGCATCTGGAAGGCGATGGTGGGGCGGGTGCCTCTGTACCTTTTAGACACCAACATCGAGCCCAACAGCCAGTATGACCAAGACATCACCGATGAGCTTTACGGCGGCGACCAGGATGTGCGCATCCACCAGGAGATCATGCTGGGGATCGGCGGCGTGCGGGCTTTGCGCGCCCTCGGGATCCACCCCACTGTCTACCACATGAACGAGGGGCACTCAGCCTTTTTGGCGGTGGAGCGGATCCGCTTGTTGATGGTGGAGCAGGGGCTGAGCTTTGAAGAAGCCTGGCAGGTGGCCAAGTCCAGCCAGATGTTCACCACCCACACGCCGGTGCCTGCTGGGATCGACCTGTTCCCGCCGGACAAAATCGACTACTACCTCGGCTTCTACTACAGCCAGATGGGCCTGAGCCGGGAGCGCTTTTTGGCCCTAGGCCGAGAAAACACCGGCGACTTCCAGTCCCCCTTCAGCATGGCGGTGCTGGCCATCAACATGGCCGCATTTGTCAACGGCGTCAGCAAGCTGCACGGGGCGGTCTCGCGCAAGATGTTCAGCCGGCTGTGGCCCGGGATCCCGCTGGAGGAAGTGCCGATCACCTCCATCACCAACGGGGTGCATGCCCGCACCTGGGTAGGGGAGGAGAACCAAGCTCTCTACGACCGCTACCTGGGGCCAGATTGGGCGGAGGCTCCTCCCTCGGATCCCCTGTGGCAGAAGGTGGAGCGGATCCCGGATGGGGAGCTGTGGCGCGCCCACGAGCGCAGCCGCTCCCGCCTGATCACCTTCACCCGCGAGCGCCTGGTGGAGCAACTGCAAAAGCGGGCGGCCTCAGCGGTGGAAATTCAGTGGGCCTCTGAAGCCCTCAACCCGGAAGTGCTCACGATTGGCTTTGCCCGCCGCTTTGCCACCTATAAGCGGGCCACTCTCTTGTTTCACAACCTGGAGCGGCTCAAGGCCTTGCTCAACCATCCCCGGTACCCAATGCAGTTTATCTTTGCCGGCAAGGCCCACCCCCGCGACAACCCCGGCAAGGAGCTGATCCGGCAAATTGTCCAGGTGTCGCGCCAGCCAGAGTTTCGCCAGCGGCTGGTGTTCATCGAGGACTACGACATGTACGTCACCAGCCTGATGGTGGCCGGGGTGGATGTGTGGCTGAACAACCCCCTGCGTCCCCGCGAGGCCAGCGGCACCAGCGGCATGAAGGCGGCGGCCAACGGCGGACAGAACCTGAGCATTTTGGATGGCTGGTGGGATGAGGCCGATTACTACCAGACCGGCTGGCCCATCGGCCGCGGCGAGGAATACGAGGATCGCGCCTACCAGGACGAGGTGGAGTCCAACGCCCTCTACGACCTGCTGGAACAAGAGGTTGCCCCTCTCTTCTACCAGCGCGGCAGCGATGGCCTGCCCCACGCCTGGATTCGGCGCATGAAGCAGGCAATTCGCCTCAATTGCCCCCGCTTCAGCACGCAGCGCATGGTGCTGGAGTATGCCGAGCGGGCCTACATTCCCCTCAGTAACTACTTCGACCGCATGCGCCGCGATAACTTCGAGTCGGCTCGCCAGTTCACCCGTTGGCGCAACCATCTGCAGGAGAACTGGTACAACATTCGGGTTCTCAATGTCCAGATCGAAACCTCGAAGAAAGCTTCCGCTGCCGGCCTTCCCTCGGCGCAAGATGACCAAGTGGTGATGGCCCGGGATCCCCTCACGGTGACTGTCGAGGTGCGGCTGGGATCCCTGCAGCCCCAGGATGTGATCGTCCAGGCCTACCAAGGGCCGGTGGACGACAGCGGCCAGATCCAGAAGGGGCAGGCGACCTCTCTGCGCTACGTGGAGACGGTGGAGGATCGCGCCATCTTCTCCGGCCAGATTTGCTACGAGGCCAGCGGCCTGCAGGGGTTGGCCATCCGCCTGCTGCCCTTTCACCCCGATATGCACGATCCCTACGAGCTGCGGCTGATGCTCTGGGCCTAAAATGCCCATCCCACACAATTGCAAGCAGAGACGGGAGGGGAGCAGCTAGAGCCGGCTGTCCCCTCTCTCCTGTACCCGGATCCAATCCACGGGGTAGCCGAGAAGAAAATCAGTGGCTTTCAGAATCAGCCTCGGTCCCAGCCAAAACCCTCCGACCAGGAGAACCAGCAGCGGCAGAGTGGTTTTGAGCATTTGGCTGTCCACAGTCTCCTCCCACACCTCAACAACTCTGGGAACAGCAGGGATCCCCTTCCTCCCTATCCGGATCCAGCCTGAACGAAGAGAGATACTCCAGATTCGTGAGGATTGGTGTTTCTCGCTGCCCAATCAGGCAGAATCAGAGAAACAGATTCAAACAGCTCTGGGTTGATGCCATGCTCAAAGCCCACGACTCTGCCGGTTTGCGCCTGTTGGTCGCGGCTGCCCTGCTGTTGGGGGGCCTGGCCAGTTGGCGGCAGGATCGCCTCTCGGCGGTGATGGGTCTGGCCAG
>Ga0197142_1005308_pt1 | contig 10128 bp, 5 predicted proteins | sample GBS60_MetaG_FD_148614 | JGI IMG/M metagenome (GOLD analysis project Ga0197142, IMG submission 148614) | Sediment microbial communities from Great Boiling Springs, Gerlach, Nevada, United States - GBS 60_MetaG | ecosystem: Environmental > Aquatic > Thermal springs > Hot (42-90C) > Sediment...
GGCGTGGACGCCAGCGGCCGGGTGAGCAAAGTCACCACCGACGGCTCGCTCCCCCGCAACGTCCAGCCGGTCACCGGCGGCGGGCGGGTCTACATCGCCGCCGGGGTGGATGGCGTCTTTGCCCTCAGCGAGGCCACCGGCGGGCAACTCTGGCAGCAAAACGGCATCGGCACCATCAACTCCACCGTCGCCTACGATCCCGACACCCAGGCGGTCTTTGCTCTCTCGGCCAACGGCACTCTCTACAAACTGCGCGCCGCCGACGGCGCCGTGCTGGGCCAGTTCGCCTCCGGCCAGGCCAGCGACCTGCCTCTGCCGCCGGCTGTCATCAGCGACCGGGTGCTCTTCTCCATGGGCAACTCGGTCTATGCCGTCAACAAGCAGACGATGCAGCAGATTTGGCGCTACAACGCGGGCGCAGGGCTGACCGTCGCCGTCCCGCCCGCCTATTCCCCCTCGCGCGATCTGGTCATCGTCGCCAGCGAGCCGGACCTCTACGTCCACGCCATCCGCAACTCTGACGGCGCGCGTCAGTGGCGCGTGCGGCCGGTTCACGCCAGCCGCAACTTTGAGGACCCCACCGAGTACCGCTACGGCTGGCCCGTGATCGCCGAAAACGCCGGATATGTGCTGATCAAGGTGCGGCTGGATTGGGAGACCATCTGGCGGGACTGGCCGCAGACCAACAGCGGAATGCGTCAGTTCCTCACCGACAACCCGGGCGAGCAGGCGCTCTTCGTGCTGGACCTGGACGATGGCCGCGTGCCATACATCGCCAACGTGGGCAACGGCGGCTACGGCGACAGCGGCTACGTGCCGATGGGACCGCAGCCGGTGGTGAAGCGGTTGCCGGACGGCAAAGAAGTGGTCTACATCATCATCCGGGCCAAACACGTCTACGATTCCCGCTGGGATTCCCACTTCGGCGAGATGGTGCTGGATAACACCACCGTGAGCGGGCTGACCGGCGGCGACGTGCGCTTCATCGCCTTTGACTGGCCGCCCGGCGACCCCAACCCCTACCTGCTCACCGACGAGCAGCCGAATGTCTCTATGGCCGGCGATTATCTGTTCGGTGGGCACTGGGAGGCGGGCTTTGCCCTCCGGATTCTGGACCGTTCCGACGGGCGCGGCAGTTTCACGAACAAGATCACCAGCCAGCGCCTTTCCACGGTGGCCACTTCCCAGGACGACACCGACGCCTGCGCCTTCAGCCCCTCCCACTACTGCGCCGAAGGCCTCTACAACACCCGCCCCTACGACTTCGGCTTCTACATCTACTACAACCAGGAGGCGGTCTACGACGAGTACTGGAGCGAGTACGCCGTCTGGGTGGTGAGCAACAATAACGTCTATTTTCGCAGTTGCGACGGCGCGATTGTCGCCCTGACCAGCGGCAACCCCCAATCCGTAATGCGTAATACGCAAAACGTAATACGCAATACGCAATATGTGGCAGCCCCCCAGGAGACATATCGGCCCATCGCTTCATCGCCCGCGGCGGTCATCCCGTACACCCAGGCGCGGGCGTGGGCCGGGCAGACGGCCACCGTCACCGGCACGCTGCGCTACGTCTTCAACAACGGCAAACAGGTGCTGCTGGGTTTCTCCAATCCGCATCAGGGCACGTTCAAGGCCATCATCCGCCAGGCCGACTGGCCCCGCTTCGGCGCGCCGCCGGAGCAGATGTACCGCGCGGGCCAGCGGGTGGAAGTTGTTGGCCGGATCGCCTGGTACCAGGGCGACCCGGCGATCTACGTCACCGCGCCGGAGCAGATCCGGGTGTTGGGCCCGGAGAAGAAAGGAGACCATAATGGGCGCTGAATTTCACAAAAACAAAGGACTTATCCTTCGGCTGACGGCGCTGCTGGGCCTGTTGGCGCTGATCGTCGCCGGTCAGCCCGCCGTCTCCGGCCAGCCCTTGCAGCCCACGGGCGAGACCTTCATCTACCTGCCCCTGGTGATGCGGGGGTACTGCGCGCCGGAGCACTTGCCGCGCATCAACGCCCCTCCCTTCTTTGGCGATATTCCCTTTGAGCAGACGGCCATCGCCTGGTTCGGGCAGGTCTCCCCGACGCAGAACTATGCCGACATCCGCGTGGGCTACAACGCCGACGAGTTGTACGTCTACCTGGCAGTCTTTGACCGCCACCTGTGGTACGACGAGAACCCCACGCCGCAGACGCTGACCCAGTGGGACGCGGTGACGCTGCTGCTGGACACCTCGGGGGGCAGCCAGGGCGGAGCATCGCCCTGCCCCTACTCCCCGACCTGCTGGCGCTTCGTGGCCCAACTCTACGGGGAGCCGAGCGCAGCGCGCCGCGCAGTTTATCGGGGGAGCGCGTCCGGCTGGCAGGCCGTCGGCGTCCCCTTTGAGGCCGTGCCCGGCTGGCGGGGCAACGCGCTGAACGACGATAGCGACAGCGACCGCGGCTGGGCGATGGGCTTCACCATCTTCTTCAGCAGCCTGGGCCTGGCCTCGGCCCCTTCTATGGGAACGACCTGGCGGATGGCCGTCCTGCTCCACGACCGGGACTCGCGGGCCGGCCCGCCCATAGGTGACCAGTCCTGGCCGCCCGCCGCCGGGCCCGATAACCCGGCCTGCTGGGGCTTCCTGGCCTTCGGCATCCCGGCCTATCGCGCGATCGGACCGGCCACCGATTACACCCTCATCCGTCGGCCCACCGAGACCAGCCCGCTGGTCCCCGACGCCGATGTGGGCGGCACCATCGCCAACCAGTGCCCCGGCGACGAGGAGCACATCTGGAACGTGTGGGGCAACCGCAACGACGGCCACGCCCCGGATTTCAATATCCAGAATCAATCCGACGTGGCCGACTGGCCCTGTTTCGCCAAATACTACGTCACCTTCCCGCTGGATAGCGTCCCGCGCGGCAAGACCATCATTTCGGCCACGCTGACGCTCCATCAGTTCGGCAACGCGGGCGGGCCGGGGGAGGCACAGCCCTCGTGGATTCAGGTGCTGATCGCCTCGGCCGATTGGCGCGAGGAGACTATCACCTGGAACAACGCGCCGCTGGCCTACGAAAATATCGGCGGCAGTTGGGTGGGTGTGCTCTCTGAGCATCCGGGCTTTCCGGGGGTGCCGCGCTCCTGGGATGTCTCCTACGCGGTGGCGCGGGCCTATGCGCGGGGCGAGCCGCTGCGCCTGGTGCTCTACAGCGCCGACTCGGCCTACCACAGCGGCAAGTACTTTGTCTCGTCGGATACCGGGGATTGGAACGAGGAGGGCCGCCCGCGATTGGAGGTATGGTGGAGATAGAGGCAGAGACCGACCATCGGCCGCACGTCCCGGAAGGGTGACTTCCGGGGGCGCTGAGTCGTTACAAAAAGGGGGGTTGGGGGCGATGCCTTCGCCACCGCCCCCCAACCTCTTGCTCTTCCCCTCTATAACCGCACCCAGGCCAGGGGACGGTCCGGCGCGGGATTCCCAATAATCCAGCCCGCCGTGCGCAGCGCGTAGCGCACCAGCCATGCCGACAGCAGGTTCAGCCGGGGGAAGGGCTGGCCTATCACCGGCTGGGTCTGGCGGGCCTCCAGCGCCTGGCGCAGGTCCTGGGCGGACCGGCCGGAGAAGAGGGTGGCCCCGGCGCCGATCATCCAGAACATATGGGCGTCGCTGGAGCCGACCCGGGCGACCGGCAGGGTGTCGGCCAGGGCCTGGGCAGTGGAGTTGCTTCGGGTGTGGAGCAGCCCCGCGTTGAAGACCTCTACGCCCACCAGAGTCCGGGCCAGGTCGGGGTGGGCCAGCGCGCGGCGGATGGCCTCGGGGGTCAGGCTGTTCATCCCCCGCGCGGCGGGATGCGCGGCAATTGCGCATCCCCCCAGGTCGGCGACCCGCCGGAGCGTCTCTTCCAGCGACAGCCCTTTCGGAATGGGATGCTGAATAAACAGGGCCAGCAGGTGACCCTCAGCGGTGGAGACTTCGCTGCCGGGAATGACCTCCAACCCGTAGGCCGGGGCCAAATCCTGAGCCTCCAGTCCGCCCCGAATCTCGTTGTGATCGGTGATCGCGATCACATCCAGTCCCAATTCTGCGGCCCGCTTCAGGACCGCCTTGACGTCGCAGGTGCCATCCCAACTGTAGACAGTGTGAATGTGCAAATCTGCCAATCCCATGCTATACTCCTGGTAGTGTTTTTCCGGTCTGAACTTACTGCGCCCGTGTTATGCACAGTTAAACGGCGTGTTAAGGATTGGTTAGCACGGCTTCTCTAAAGAGGTGACGGTCACCTTCAACGTGACCGTCACCTGACGGACGGCAGGAGCACCCTGCCGGCCCCCTTCTTCATACGTCCCTGGAGCGCAGGCCGCCAGGCCTGCATACAGGCGGACAGCCTGCGCTACGTTATCAGCAAACTGATCAGAGCCGGTGGTTACCCTCAATCCCCCAATTGGACGGAAAGGAACAATGAAGAGAAAGACAATACCCAACTGGCGCAGACACGTAACCATTTTTCTGTCCGGCCTCCTGATGGGGACGGCGGACGTGATTCCCGGCGTTTCGGGCGGCACCGTGGCCTTCGTGCTGGGAATCTACGAGGAACTGATTGACGCCATCCGCGCAGCGGTCCCATTTCTGCGCCGGATGGTTTTGCTGCGCTGGCGGGAGGCGTTGGAGGCGTTCCCCTGGCGCTTCCTGCTGGCGCTGGTCGCGGGAATCGGCACCGCCGTTTTGAGCATGGCCCGATTCCTGCACTGGGCGCTGGAGACGTATCCGGTCTATGTGTACGCCCTCTTTTTCGGACTGATCGCCGCTTCCGTCTACGTGGTCCGCACCCGGGTCCAGAAGTGGGGCCCGCCCACGGTGCTGGTGACCGTGCTGTTCGCGGCGGGTGCCTACGTGCTGGTGGGGTTGCGGCCCGCGCAAACCCCGGAGGCTCTCTGGTTTATCTTTCTGAGCGGGATGCTCGCCATCTGCGCGATGATTCTGCCGGGGATTTCGGGAGCGTTCATTCTGGTACTGCTGGGAAAGTACCACTATCTCCTGGAGGCGCTGATCCGTTTTGACCTCGTCACCATCGGGGTCTTCATCGCCGGCGCGGCGGTGGGCATCGTCTCTTTCGCCTATATCCTGCGCTGGCTGTTAAATCACTACCACGACCTGACTGTCGCCGCACTGGTCGGGTTTATGCTCGGCGCGCTGCGGGAACTCTGGCCCTGGAAACGGGCCCATTTGGTGGATGATATTCCGGTGGAGACGGTGAATTTCTTCCCCACCGCACTGACCAGCGAAGTGGCCCTCGCCCTGGGGCTGATGGTGCTGGGATTCGCGGTCGTCGTTATCCTTGAAAGGACGGCGGAACGTCGCAAGAAGCGAGGGGGCCTTCCCGCCCTGGCGACCGCCGGATCGCCGAAGAGCGGCGATGGAGAGCCCGTCTCGGCCGGGTAACGTGAGTGGCTCTAAGCCAGGAGGTATAGATGTCCCGCCTCCGCCGGGCCGGAGGGGCGCGCCAGCGCGGGCGTGTTGGGAGCGCTCTTGACGGCCTGGCTGGTCTACCGCCGCCTGCACTATCCGAACGTACAAAGAGGTGACGGTCACCTTCAAGGTGACCGTCACCTGACCTGCTGTGGAGTTACGGCGTATTTCTCAACACCACCGGCAGATAGACCCGATACGGCAGGGCGACCTGGGCCGATGCACTTCTGCCCCCGAAATTGCCCAGCCGGTCAACGGCGGATGCCTGCAACTTGTAGGTCCCGCCGGGAGCGGTAAAGGCGACAACCCCGGATAGCACCTCCGAAGGCGTTGTACTGGTCAGGACAGCCCCCAAAGCCCAGTGCGCTCCGTCCCGACTGTAATACACAGCAACGGAAGAGACACCGATGCCGCCGGCATTGTCCGTGGCGGTCACCCATAAAGAAGCGCCCTATCCGCCTTCGCCGACAGCGACCATGCGCGCCCGCTTTGTCACCCCCTCCTGGAATGATTTTGCAACAACCGGTGAATCGGCAGGGGATCAACTCAGCTCAATCGAAGGCAGCAGCACGGCCACCGCCACGCCGAACGCCACGGCCGCCAGAATCACCCAGGCCGGGTGGATGCGGTTGGGGAGGGCGGTGACGCGGGATAACGGCGCGTTGATCTTGAGCCAGTACGCAGCCAGCAAGAACGCCCAGATGAACCCTGCGAATCCTCCCCAGTACTGGAATATAGTGATAAAGAGGCCGTCGGCGCCCAGCGGATGCCAGAACGCGAGGACGGTAAAGAGCAGGTTGATGGCAATGTAGGGGATCAACAGGAGCGCCTGAGCCAGCCGGACTCGTTGTGAGGGTGACGGCAGCGCTTCCCCGAACTGCAGCGCCGCACGGCCCAGCCAAGAGAATCCCCCCACCCAGCCCGCGATGCCGATGGCCAGAATCGGCAGGCGCACGCCCCATCCGCCGCCCAGCATCGCGATCACCTGCTTCCAGTCGCCGTACTGACCGACGCCGGGCTGGTAAAAGAGCGGGTCGCTCATCAGATAACCAAAGCCCATGAACAGCGAGTAGGCGCCGAAGAACATCAGGAAGAGCCGCAGCGCGGGACGGCGCAGCGCCCAGGGCTGCGAGAACAGCGCCGCGCCGAGCAGGCCGCAGAGGATGTTCACGATTGCCGGGTTGGCCTCGATGAGCAGCTTGCCCCACAGGGTTGTGGCATCCCCATACACAATGTCCACGGCGAACAGATTCCACACCCTCCACTGCGCCCCGACGAGCAGCGCCGCCAGGCCGTGACAGATTTCGTGCAAATTCTGCACGGCGAGGGCGGCGACGAGCGCGATGGCAAAGGCGTTGACCGCGAGCGCGAGAAAGGGGGTTGGCGTCTCTTCTTCCATTTATCCTCCTTCGCCCTCCCGCAGGGCCTGAAACCTGCAGGAGGGTGGTTCTGGTGATTAGCGTATCACCAGCGGCAGATAAACCTTATACTTCTCCCACGGCGGCGGGGGTGGCGCCACCCACTCTCCTACCCAGACCAGGTCCGAGGTCCAGGTGGACAGAGTCGGCGAGGTGACATCCGTGGCCGTGATGATGAGCGTCGCCGCGCCCGCCGATGCGTCCTCCGGCACCGTGACTTTGGCCCACAAGGGGCGAATTTTCCAGAACGAGGCTGGGAGCTCGATAGTATCAGTAAGGGGTACCAGCGTATTCGGATCTGCCTCGAACGCGGTGTAAAGTTGCCAGGGCAAGGTCGGCGTGGAGGTGTAAGTGATGGTCACCGTGCGCGTGATGCCGGTCCAGTTCCTGATAGGATGGTAGAAGGTGATGGTCTGCGTGGGTGTGATCCAGCCCGTGTGTGTTCCGGCAAGTTCAATCCGGGGTACGTCTTCCAGGAAAATCGGCTGCGGGCCGAGACAGGTGATTCCCCAATCCTGGTATGATGTAAGCCCCACGAATGAGGCCAGCGTCTGGCCCTTGTAGCAGGAGTAGAACGGCAGGGTAGCGCCCATGCCAGCCTCCCGCGTCCCACCCAGGTCCAGCCATAACTCGGCTTCATACATCCAGTTGGTCATCGTAGGCACACTGCTACAACTCACGGTAGGAGTCGTGACTACGCCCATTGCTATCCAGCGCTCACCGGGCGCCTGGGGCATCTTGTTCACCAGAAAGCCAAGATACCCTGACCTGATTTCGAGGGGCACGGTGAGCACCGTCGTGTAAGGATGGCTGGAATACTTCAGTATTAACTTGGGAGCATAGGTGTCGGTGATGGGGCCGGTGAGGAGCGGCAGGTGATATGGCGCCGTGTAAGGAAGAGTGGGAGACACAGGAAAGCGCAGGGCGAAGAAGGTATTTTCGCTCTGCAGCAAGTTCATATGCTCCTGGCAGAGGCTGGCGGTCATGGTCATCGCCGAGGTGGGCCAAATGTGCTGAAAGAGCTGCCAGAGGTAGTAATTGTCGTCCTGGGCGGACGAGGGTTGGGCGGACTGTGCCTCGACCAATGGCGTCCCCGCCTGGGTCGCCTGAGCGTTGTCCCCTTGCGGGCGCGTGATGACCGCGGCGTTCCACTTCTCGCGATCGCATACAGCAAATTCATCTACCAGCGTTACGTTGGGATCCCATAAGTTGGTGTACTGTACGTAGACCGTCGGCGTTTCTCCCGTGTCAGGATCAACGGGTAGCTCCCAACCGGCCTCGCGTGTGAAGTGATACATTAAGTAATCTTGGGTGACGTTGGAACTTTCAACTCTGTTGGAATAATCCGCTTGCCACTTCACTTGCACTGTTTGGGGATAAGGGGGGCCAAGCGCCTTCGCCCTGATTGCGAACCTGTTCTGCCCAGGCCCCCCAATGTCTGTGACCATAATTTGGGGTAACGGGGGTTTCGGCTTCGGCGGGTGGCCGGCTGAGAGTGCCAGTGAGAAGCCACGAATGAAGGAGTCAGCAATAGCTTGGGTGCACGCCGGCAGCAGGATCAACAACGACAGCAACGCGACCAGTATGAGCATGTTTCGACGGTTCATGGGGATTCTCCTTCTGTGAATGATACAGTCAACTGCAAGCCGGTCAACGGACGATTGGTGGCAAGCACGCAGGACCAATGAGTCTTCCTGTTGTTCATCGTCCACCCGGTATGGCTTTTATACCGGTCCATTCAATCCAGAGGCCGCGTCTCCGGATGTTATTCCACGCCTCCAGCGTTCGCCCTCCCGCGGGCTTCAGCACCTGCGGGAGGGTGCGTCACGGTTGCTGCCGAAGCACCACCGGCAGGTAGAGCCGATACCTCTCTGTCCAAAAGCGCCAGGTATAGTCCGTGCCCAGAGGGTTGCCGGAAGCATCGGTAACGCCGGCGGACACGCGGCCGGTGTACATCCCCGGCTTGCGCAGCGGCTCGCGCGGCTGTAACTGGGCCCGGTAACTCGTCCCATCATAGGTCACCGTCGCCGATAGCGGACGACCACCCTCATCCAGCAATTGGAATGTCTGTGACGTGATGGTGGTGGCGCTCATCGGTTCTGAGAACTGGACATAGATGAAGGGCGCATAAGCCGGCCCCAACGTATCGGTCAGGACGGCCATCACCGGAAATCCCACGCTTCCGCCGGCCGGTTCGGTCCAGCGCACCTGGGGTGCGCTGGTGTCATAAGCGGATGGCTCGACCAGGATCATGACCTCAGCCGGGCGGCTCTCGGTGACGCCGTTGCTCACTTTAAAGGTGAACCGATCCACGCCGACAAAGTTCTCCATAGGGCTGTAGGTCAGGGCCGGCGGCGTGCCGGACAGGCGGCCGTAGAGCGGTTCGCTCGCCAGGGTGTAGGTGAGCGGCGCGTTGCCCACATCCCGGCCCCGCAGTGTGATGGAGACCGGCTGCATCGCGCCCGTGCGCACCGTCTGCGGTTCGGCGCTGACCGGCGCGATGACGTTGATGACGACGTTGGTGGGCGTCTCTTCCGGCACAGTGGGGAAATGCACGACCGCCTGATTCATAATGAGCGTGCCGCCGGGAAGGTCGGGTTTCAGGCGCACGGTAAAGGTGACTGCGCCGGATGAGCCAGGCTCGCCCTTGGGGGCGACCTGGCCGATGGGCCAGACCAATGTGCGGGTGGGGGTGATGTAGAAGCCATTACCGGTGAGGGTCAGCGTTGTGTCGTCGAAATGCTCGCTCAACGTATCCAGGATGAACACGCCGTAGGCCGTGCCCTCGCCCTCGTTCTCGTACTCGATAGTGTAGGTGACCCACTGTCCCGGCAGCAGGTCGCCGGATGGCCCGTATTTGGCGTTGGGGTCACGGGGAACCCCGGCGGAGAGCTGCTTTTTTTCGTGACAGCACTCTTCCGGGTCGGGAGCGGATGCACACGGATCCAGGCAGCCATAATCCGGTATGCATCGTGTACATGATGACTGCGTACAAAAGTCAAATCCTTTCAAAACCAGATTCCCCAACCAGTTGCATTCCCAAATTTCACTCGCGGGAGGATACACGTACTTGACATTGCCACGGTGGGTAAATGGAACGGGTTGGTCGGAGTAGAAACAGGCTACGCGGTCTGTTATGCAAGTATATTTGGAGGGGTCTGTCCGGCAGTCATCGAAGCACTCTGCGAAATCAAGGGCTTCGCCTACCCACGGGACACCCTTGAGCGCCGCCGCGCATTTCAAACAACTGTACCGGTCGCCTTTGCCGCA
>Ga0197142_1005309_pt1 | contig 10127 bp, 9 predicted proteins | sample GBS60_MetaG_FD_148614 | JGI IMG/M metagenome (GOLD analysis project Ga0197142, IMG submission 148614) | Sediment microbial communities from Great Boiling Springs, Gerlach, Nevada, United States - GBS 60_MetaG | ecosystem: Environmental > Aquatic > Thermal springs > Hot (42-90C) > Sediment...
CCGTGGGTGGGACCGGCCTCGGCCCCAGGGACGTGACCCCGGAGGCCACTCGGGGTGTTATCCAGCGGGAGGTGCCCGGGCTTGCGGAGGCCATGCGGGCAGCTTCAGCGGCCCGCACCCCCCGGGCCTGGCTCCAGCGAGGCGTTGCCGGCACCGTGGGTCGCACGCTGGTGGTGAACCTCCCGGGGAGCCGCAAAGCCGCGGTGGAAAACCTCGAGGTGATCCTCCCCCTTCTGCCCCACGCTTTAGCACTGCTCCGGGGGGAGACGGCCCACCCAGAAACCGACCGCGAACGGCAAGGGGTCTTGGCATGATCCTGCTGCCGCTCTTGGTTGCCCTGGCCCACCCGCCGGTGGAGCTGTTGGTCTTTGCCGGTGCCGCCAGTAAGCCTGTGCTAGACGAGGCCGCGGTGGCTATCCGGCAGGAGCTTGGGGTGCGGCTGGTTTTTTCCTACGGTGGTTCTGGGGCCGTGCTCACCCAAATGGAGCTTGCCCGCAAAGGGGACCTGTACATCCCAGGTAGCCACGACTGGATGGAACGAGCGGTGATGCGGAAGCTGGTGGACCCCACCACCAGGGTGGATTTCGTGTACTTGCGCCCGGCGCTTCTGGTGCGGGCCGGCAACCCGAAGCGCATCCAGAAGCTCGCCGACTTGGGCCGGGAGGACGTGAAAGCGGTCATAGCCGACCCTCGCACCGTTTGCGTGGGCGAGTACGGCCTGAAGGTGCTCCAGCGCTCGGGGCTGGCGGAAGTGCTCTTCCCCCGGCTTGGGCGGGCAGCCTCCTGTGAAGCCGTGGCCAACCTTTTGGCCACAGCAAGCGTAGATGCGGTTCTGGGCTGGGACGTGTTCGAGCACTGGTTTCCCGGGCAAATTGAAGAGGTGCCGCTGCCCTCGGAGCTGGTGGAGGGCCAGGCCACCATCCCCGGAGCGGTGGCGGTCTTTTCCCAGCATCGGAAAGAGGCTCAGGCGGTGTTGCTGTGGCTCGGGGGCCCCGCAGGGAAGGCCGTCTGGCGCAAGTACGGTTACCGCACCGAGCCGTGAGAGCGCCGTCCAACCCCTTCGGACTCGCCTCAGTGAGCTCGGCTTGCGTTTTGGCCCTCTTCGTGGCCTTGCTTTTGGGCAATTTGGGCCACCTTGCCCTTACCGGGCCCGGAAGACAACCAGCTGGCGCGGTACTCACCCCCTTAGCGCTCAGCCTCGGAGCAGCGGCGGCGGCCACCGGGCTCGCGTTGGTCTTAGGGGTGCCTGCCGCCTACTTCCTCGCTAGGACCACCCACCGCGCTGCGTCGGTGCTCGGGCTATTGCTGGACCTGCCCTTGGTGCTCTCCCCCGTGGCCATCGGCACGGCGCTGCTCTTGTTCCTCCACAGGCCCCCCGGCGCCCTGTTGGAGGAGTGGGTGGGGTTTACCTTCCGTTTTCCCGGGGTGGTGCTGGCCCAGTTCACGGTGGTTTTAGCGGTGGTGGTGCGGACCGCCACCGCAGCCTTTGCCCAGGCCAACCCTGCTTGGGAGCGTCACGCGGCGTTGTACGGTGCCACCCGCCGCTTTATCCTGCTGCGGGTTACGTTACCGGCTGCGAAGCCCGGACTCTTGGCCGCCCTCGCCCTGGCCTTTGGGCGGGCCTTAGGGGAGTTTGGCGCCACCGTTACCCTGGCAGGCACCATTCCGGGACGCACGGAAACCGTGGCCACGGGGATTGCCATGGCGTTGGCCAGCGGCGAGCTGCGGCTTGCAGCACGGCTTTCCTGGGTTCTTGTGGCCACAGCGGCCATCGTGCTGCTGCTCCTGCGCCGCTGGGGGGAGCGATGAAGCCGCTGGTTGCTCTGGAACAGCTCGCGGTGCGCCGGGGGTGCTTCACCTTGGGTCCTCTCTCCCTGGAGGTGCCGGAAGGGGAGTACCTCGTGGTGGTGGGCCCCTCAGGGGCCGGGAAAACCCTGCTTTTGGAAAGCTTAGTCGGCTGGCATATGGCTTTGGGTGGAACGAGGCTTTGGCGCGGGGAACCGTGGGAGCGCAGCTTCCCCCGGGTAGCCCACCTTTCCCAGCACCTGCCGCTTTTGCCCCACCTTTCGGTGAAAGAAAACCTCCTCTTCGGGCTTGCGTGCCGGCAGGAAAAGCCTGATCCGGTACTGTTGGAACATCTCGTGGATATCCTTGGCCTGGGACCGTACCTTTCACGGCCCGACGTACGCACCCTCTCCCGGGGGGAGCAGCAACGCCTGGCTTTGGCCCAAGCGCTGCTCACCCGCCCGGAGCTTTTGCTCTTGGACGAGCCCTCCACCGCCCTGGACCCCCACCGCAAGCCCGAGCTTTGGCGGCTTTTACGCCACCTGCACCGGGAGCTTGGCTACACCGTGCTCCACGTGACCCATGACCGTCAGGAAGCGTTCTTCCTCGGTCAGCGCATTGCGGTGATCCTGGGGGGCAAACTCGAACAGCTTGCATCTCCTGGAGAGCTTTACCGTAGGCCTGCCACCGCCGCCGTGGCTCGCTTTTTCGCCCCAGAAAACCTTTGGCCGGTGGCTGGGGTGACACCCGAGGGAACGCGGCAAAGCGTTCATTTGGCCGAATACCCCGTGAGGTTGGTGGTGGATCACCTAGGCAACGGCGATCTGGTGGGCATCCGCCCCGAGGAGGTGGCGCTTTTGGACCCCCACCGGCCGCTCCGGGAGCAGGTCCAGGAAAACCGCTTTGCTGCAGTGGTGGAAGAGCTGGTATTCCTGGACGGCCAGGCGCAACTTGCGGTGCGCACCAGCGAGGGGCTCCCGGTGACCTTGCGTTTGCCCCTCTGCCCAGTCCTCGACCGGGGTCTTGCCTTGGGTAGCCCGGTGAGCATTTGCCTCAAACCTCGGTCGCTCTACCTGGTTCCGGAAACCTAGGGGCGGGGTGGACACCGCGGCATGGGGTTGGGAAAAGCATGCTTACGGACCTAACCAATCGCGAAAGCGCTTGTGGGCTAAGAAGTAACCCACCCCCTGCTGAAAATCTTCCTGTTGCCGCTGGGCGGCGTTTACTTGGGCTGCCCGGGCCAGCTGCTGGTCCAGCTGAGGGAGGGTGAGCTCTAAGAGCAAGCGCTTGCAGGCGCTCACCGCGGATGGAGCCGTCTTGGCCGCCACCTCCAACGCCAGTTCCCGGGCCCGGGCCAAAGGAGGGTCCGCCAGCTCATCCACCAGACCCAGCGCCACGGCCTCCGTGGCCCCAAGGGGCCTGGGGTTCAAAAAGAGCTGATTGAGCTTCGCCGGGAGCACCCGGCGGGTGAGAAACACGCTCACCAGAGCGGGCACGAAGCCGAGCCGCAGCTCCGAAAACTGCAGCACCGCCCCGGGAGCCGCCACCACGAAATCGCAGGCGCAGGCAAGCCCAGCCCCACCGCCGTAGGCCGCCCCCGCCACTGCCGCCACGGTGAGGTGCGGAAAGTGCAGCAGCGCCGCGAACAGGGCTGCCAGCCGCGCGGCTTCCCGCTGAGCGGTGGGGGGATTACCGAGCGACTCGGCTAGCTCTACCAAGGAAGCCCCAGCGCAAAAGTGTCCCCCTTGCCCGGTAAGCAACAAGGCACGAATTGGCTCCCCCCGTAGCCGGGATAGGTGGGAGGTGACGAGGTCCACGGTGGTACTGGAAAGGGGGTTGCGGTGTTGGGGTTCCGCCAGTTCCAGAATCGCAAGAGGGCCCTGACGGGAAAGGCGCACCGTCTCCATGGCCTGATGCTACCACGCCCGCTTCGGGTAAGCTTGCCCCCATGCGGGGACTCGCGGTCAGCGTCGCTTTCTTCCTCCACTTGCTTCGAGACCTGGCTGGCACCTTCTTCGCTCGATGGCAGCGGTTCTTCCGCCGCACGGTACTGGGAGAGGCCAGGATAACTGTGGGCGTGGACATCTTCCCCTTTTTCGAACGCATGACCGGAGTGGGATGGTACGCCTGGAACCTGCTCAAAGCGCTGCCCCAGGCGGACCCGGCGTTGCACATCAACCTTTACGCCCATACCTTTGCTGCGCCGGATGAGCCATCCCCTCCCCCGCTGCCGCTTTCTCCCCGTACCCGGTTCCGTTTTCATCACATTCCAGAAGGGTTCGTGCTACCAATTAAGCCCACCATAGCCTTCTTGCGGGCCGTGGTGGAGCCGCTTTTCCTGTTCCTGGATGGCAACGACCTCTACTTTGCCCCTAACTTCTTCCCTCCGCGCCGTCACCAAGCGGCGATCCGCGAGCTGGTGGCTACGGTGCACGACCTGGGTTTCTTGCGTTTTCCTGAGGCGGTGCAAGAGGAAACGCTGGAAAACCTCCACAGACGCTTGCCGGAAACCTTGGCTCGAGCTGCTGCTATCGTGGCGGTTTCCCAAGCCACCGCGGATGACCTGGAAAGGCTTTTAGGGGTAAGCCAGCACCGGATCCACGTGATCCACGAGGGGGTAGACCCTACGCTGTTCCAGCAAGGGGAAGACCCCCCAGGCAATTTACCCGAACGGTACTGCCTTTTTCTTTCCACCCTGGAACCGAGGAAAAACCTCCTGGGGCTTTTCAGGGGCTTTGCTCGAGCTGTGGCTCGAGGCTACCCGGGCCATTTGGTGTTGGTGGGACGCTGGGGCTGGAACACCGAAGAAGCCCAGCGGGAGCTGGCCATCTCCCCGGTGCGGGACCGGATCGTGCACTTGGACTACCTCCCCCGACCGGTGGTGAACGCGGTCCTGAGGAGGGCGGAAATGCTCCTCATGCCCTCATGGCTTGAGGGGTTTGGCTTGCCGGTGGTGGAGGCCATGGCTTGTGGGGTCCCGGTGGTAGTGGCCAACACATCCTCCTTGCCGGAGGTGGTGGCGGATGCTGGGGTTTTGGTAAACCCTGCCGACCCGGAAGAGCTGGGGGAAGCTATCCTGCGGTTGGCCACAGACCCTGCGTTGCGGGCTGAGCTCGTAGAAAAAGCTCGAAAACGCGCCGCGGCTTTTTCTTGGGAAAAAGCTGCGCAAGCCACCGCAGGGGTTTTCCGCCGGGTGGTTGGCACGGGGGACGATTTTCCCGATGCGTATCGGGTTTGATGCCCGTCCCTTGGTTCCACCTCTCACCGGGGTAGGGGTGTGGCTTCGCGAGCTTCTTTCGGCCTTAGCCGAAGCCACTTCCTGGGAGCTCACCCTGCACCTACCCCGCCGCAGGGCACTGGCCCTGGAACTTCCCCGCCAGGCCGCCGTGGTAGCCTCGGGGCTGCCCCTCCCTGGCACGTTGTGGTTGGCCACCACGGCTTTTTCCCAAATCCAAGGTTGCGATGCTTTCGTGGGAACCTTGGGAATTCTCCCCCGGCGGCTGGCAACCCCTGCGGTTTTGGTGCTCCACGACCTGACCCCCCGCACTCGCCCCCACCACCACCGGCTGGCGAACCGGTTTTGCTTTAACGCCTACCTTGAGGAATCCCTAGCTCAGGCCCGGGTGGTGGTGTGCGACAGCCACGCCACCGCCAACAAGCTTGCCTCGCTGCTTCCCGGCTGGGCAAAGGACACCCGGGTCATCCCCTTGGCGGTAAGCCCCTTCTTTGCCCCTGGGGAAGAAGATCCAGCTTCGGTTCAAGAGCGATTTTCCCAAGGACGGCCTTTTATCCTCCAGCTGGGCACCTTGGAACCCCGAAAAGGCATCACCACGCTCCTTGCCGCCCACGATGCGCTTTTGGCTGCAAACCCGCAGGCTCCTGACCTGGTGTTGGCGGGGGCCAAAGGTTGGGGAGGAAACTTCCTCACCAAGGCCTTGGCTCGCCACCGCTTCCCGGAAAGGGTGCACCTGCCCGGCTACGTCACCCGGGAGGAGGCCAGGAGCCTTTTGCGCTGCGCGGAGGTGGTGGTGCTGGCCTCGGAGGAGGAAGGGTTCGGGTTACCTCTGGCCGAGGCCATGGCCTGTGGCGCCGCCTGTGTGGCCTCGGACGATCCGGCCCTGGTGGAAGTAGCCGGTGGGAGTGCGCTGCACTTCCCCCGCAGGAACCCAAAGGCCTTGGCGGCTGCTCTGGAAGAAGCCCTCGTTCTTGCCAACAATGCCCGTTTGCGCCAGTTAGCCCTGGCACGGGCCCAGGCGCTGCGCTGGGACGTGGTGCTTCCCCACTGGTTGAGCCTTTTGGTGGAGCTAGCTGGGCAGCAGGGCTAGAATGCCCAGCGATGGTACACGTGGCTTGGGATGCCCGCAAGCTGCCGGACTTCGGCATCGGTAGCTACGTGGCGGCGTTGCTGGCCCACATTCCTAACCTTGCACCCCAGTGGTGCTTTGCCGCCCTGGTGACCCACCGAGGCCGAGAGCTGCTCCCACCCCTTCCCCCCAACGTGCGCATCATCCACGTTGAGGCCAAGGGGTACTCGCTCACCGAGCAGCTGCTGCTGCCCCCAAAGCTCCTGGCCCTCCGCCCCAAGCTGGTGCACGTTCCTCACTATGTAATCCCTTGGCTATTCTTCGGCAAGCTGGTGGTAACGGTGCACGACATCATCCACGTGCTGTTTCCAGAGTTTCTCCCCTCGGCGTTAGGGTTCGCCTACGCCAACTGGATGATCCGCAAAGCACTGGCTCGGGCCCAGAAGGTCATCGCGGTTTCCCACGCCACAGCGGCGGACCTGGTGACGGTCTTCGGCGCAAGCCAACACAAGCTGGCGGTGATTCCCAACGGCGTGGAAGCCGATTTCTTTGCACCCTCAGCCGAAGCAGAAGAGGCCACGGCCCGCCGCACTTTGGGGCTGGACGAACCATACTTTTTGTACGTGGGCAACCACAAACCCCACAAGAACCTGGAGGGCGTGCTCAAGGCGTATCAGCTCTTCGTACAGCAGGCGGGGCCAGGGGCTCCTTCCTTGGTACTGGTGGGGGGCATTGCCCCCGATGGGCCCCTGGCAGCCAAAGCCCGGGCCATGGGGCTCGGGGCTAAAGTCCGATGCCTGGGGTACCTTCCGCGCAAGACGCTCCTTGCGGTCTACCGCGGTGCCTTGGCCTTCGTGTACCCTTCGCTTTACGAGGGGTTTGGGCTGCCGGTGCTGGAGGCAGCGGCCTGTGGGGTGCCGGTGATTGCCTCGGACATCCCCGCGGTGCGGGAGGTGTTAGGGGACAGCGTGTGTCAGGTAAGCCCCAAGGATGTGGAGGAGCAGGTTCGGGCGATGCGGCGGCTTGTGGAGGACAGCGAGCTGCGCCGCCGGCTTTCGGCATCCGGGCAGCAGCGGGCAGCGGCCTACCGCTGGGAGGCCACGGCCCGGGCCACGCTGGAAGTTTACCGGTGGGTGTTGGGGGAAGCGTGAAGGTCGCGTTGGTGCACGACTGGCTCACTGGGATGCGGGGCGGGGAAAAGGTCCTGGCGGAAATTGCCGGTTTTTTCCCCGGAGCACCGGTTTACACCCTGGTGCATCGCAAGGCAAGCGTCACCGGGCAGTTGGCCCGACATCCCATCCGCACAAGTTTCTTGCAGGGCCTAAGCCTCGGCGGCCGGTTCTACCGACCCCTCCTCCCCCTCATGCCCCGGGCCGTTGAAGAGCTGGACTTGGCGGGTTTCGACCTGGTGATCTCCTCCAGCCACTGCGTGGCCAAAGGGGTGATTCCCGCCCCTGGGGCGGTGCACGTGTGTTACTGTCACACCCCCATGCGCTACGCCTGGGATCAACGGGACATTTACCTGGCCCAAGTCCCTTGGGTATTGCGGGGATGGGTGAAGCGGCGCTTGGCCCATCTTCGCCTTTGGGATGTGGTGTCCGCCGCGCGGGTTGACCATTTTGTGGCCAACTCCCAGCTGGTGGCCCGGCGCATCCGCCACTACTTCCGCAGGGAAGCGGAGGTGATCCCCCCGCCGGTGGACACCGAGTTTTTTACCCCCGGGGGAACCAAGGGGCAGCACCTTTTGATGGTGGCGGCGCTGGTTCCGTACAAAAGGGTGGAGGTGGGGATCGCGGTGGCCAAGGCCTTGGGGCGGGAGCTGCGGATCGTGGGAGATGGGCCCATGAAGCCTCGCCTGACGCGCCTGGCGGGCGAGAACGTGAAGTTTCTCGGTACGGTGAGCGACGAGCGGTTGCGGGACGAGTACCGCCAAGCGGCGTTGCTGTTGGTTCCCAACGTGGAAGACTTCGGTATGGCCACGGTGGAAGCCCTGGCCTGCGGCACGCCGGTGGTGGGAGTTGCCGGCTCGGGTACCGCAGATATCGTGACCAGCGAAGAGCACGGTGCTTTGGCAAGCGATGGCTCGGTGGAGGCTCTCGCAGCCGCGTGTGAGCAGGTGCTTTCCCGCCGCTTTTCTCCAGCCGCACTGCGAGCCCGGGCCGAAAGCTTCTCCAGGGAGCGCTTCCGCCGCCGCTTCCGCTACCTCCTGGAGCGGGTGGGAATTGCGCCATGATTTACCACAAGCTTCGGGTGCACCGGGCGCTGCTGGTGATCCTGGACCTCGCCCTTACGTACCTGGCCCTGGTCCTGGCCTACCATGCCCGCTTTACCTGGGAGGTGGTGCCGGTCACCAAGGGAGTTCCGCCCTTCGGGCCCTACCTCGCCCTTATCCCCATCATTACCTTGGTTTGGCCCGTGGTTTTTTACTTCAGAGGCCTGCTTTCTGGCCGTCCCCGCCGTTCCCAGGTGGAGGAGGTCCTGGCGGTGGCCAGCGCCGTGGTACTTTCCATGGTGTTCCTCAACGCTGGCCTGGCCTTTTATCGCGAGTTCACCTACTCCCGGCTCGCCCTGGGCTTTTTTGCCCTCTTCGATGTGGTGCTCCTTGGCCTGGGGCGCCTGCTCTTTTGGCACGTGATGGGCAAGATTTGGGCTGCCCCCCACCGCCGGCAGAAGGCCCTGGTGGTGGGCACCGGGGAGTTGGGGAGGGCGGTGGCAGAAAAGCTAGCCCGGCACCGGGAGCTGGGGCTCGAGGTGGTGGGCTTTTTGGACCACAACGGGGGAAGCGGCAAGGTGGGGAGCTGGCCGGTGCTGGGGGGGCTCGGGGACCTGGAGCGGGTCGTGAAGGAACAGGGGGTGGAGCTCCTCTACGTGGCCCTGCCGTTGGGGCGCCAGCACAAGGTGGTCCAGGTTCTCAAAGCCGCGGAGCAGCTGCTTTTGGACGTACGGGTAGTGCCAGATCTGTTCCAGTACTACGCTTTGCGCGCCGGGGTGGAGGATTTGGACGGCATCCCGGTGATCAACCTCACCGCGATCCCGCTCCAGGGGTTCAACACCTTCGCCAAGCGTGCGGTGGACCTGGTGCTCTCGGCGCTGGGGCTGGTGCTGCTGGCGCCGTTCTTCGGGCTCATCGCCCTGGCCATACACCTCCAGGACCGGGGCCCGGTGTTTTACCGCCAGCTGCGCATGGGGTTGGACGGCCGCCCCTTCTGGATCCTCAAGTTCCGCACCATGGTGGTGGATGCGGAAAAGGTTACCGGGCCGCGGTTTGCCCACGCCAAAGACCCGCGGGTGACAAAGGTGGGGGCTTTTTTGCGGCGGTTTTCCCTCGACGAGCTGCCCCAGCTTTGGAACGTGCTCAAAGGGGAAATGTCGCTGGTGGGCCCCCGCCCCGAGCGGCCGGAGTTCGTGGCCCGTTTCCGGAGGCGCTTTCCCGAGTACATGGCCCGGCACCGGGTGAAAGCAGGGATCACCGGCTGGGCCCAGGTCCACGACCTGCGGGGCAACAGCTCCATCCGCAAGCGCATCGCTTACGACCTTTACTACATCGACAACTGGTCCTTGGGGCTGGACTTCAAGATCCTCTTTCTCACGCTGCTGCGCTTCTGGCGCCACCGCCACGCCTACTGAGCTAAGGAGCTTGGGCTCCTGCGCCCAGCGTCTTCCCCTCAGTACCCAGGGCCAGCAAATCCCCCCGGGGCTCGCAGCCCCGAGGAAAAGCTTGCCACGAAAGCGGCTCCTGGGCCGGGTAAACCTTCACGGCCATGTCCACCTCCCGGTCCCGCTCCAACGGAAGGCTTGCACCTTTTCTCACCAGCGCTGAGCCGCCCACCACCTTCCCCCGCCCCTGCACCGTGACACCAGCGTTGGTTTTGGGCCCGGTCCAAAAAACCCGCGCCAGCCCGCGATTTGCCTAAAAGAACCCAAAAGCCCCAGCCCGTTCGGTGGTCCGAAAAGGGGTGCCGTGCCCGTACCCTCTCATCAAGGAAGCGAGCCAGTGCGCCTTTGCTCGAGGCTAACGCCACCCCGGCCCAGCTCGCT
>Ga0197142_1005310_pt1 | contig 10125 bp, 6 predicted proteins | sample GBS60_MetaG_FD_148614 | JGI IMG/M metagenome (GOLD analysis project Ga0197142, IMG submission 148614) | Sediment microbial communities from Great Boiling Springs, Gerlach, Nevada, United States - GBS 60_MetaG | ecosystem: Environmental > Aquatic > Thermal springs > Hot (42-90C) > Sediment...
GTCCCGCCTGCGCTGCACGAGAGCGTTCAAAAAATCCCCCCTCCCTCCCTGAGTTCCTTTTGGAGATGCTATGCCAGAGCCTATAGACCTAGCGAAAAATGGCAAAAGTCGAGCTCAGGTAGTAGTTCCTAACTTGTGAACGGTTCCGACCTGCGGGACAACCTGCTGGTGGAAGCAGAAAAGTATATCCCGATTGTGCCGGGCTAGGGAGGTAGGTCCGGAGAGCAACCCGGTGCGTCAGCAGCACTCCGTGATAGCGGTCCGAGCACAACCCCGTCCGGGCAGGAAACCCTCCTCGCTCCGTTGCCTCTAGGCAACCCGCAGGAGCCGTCCATTCCGCTGGCAAGTTATCTGTCCGGTCCGTTGCCCGACGGCCGATTGCCCATGCCGGCGTCAGTCCGTGCCGGCTTTCCAAGGAGATGCCTGGACCGACGCTGATGGACCAGATTGGGTTTCGGACGTTGCCGTTGGAGCAGATCGGCCTGTATGCGGACGCGTTTCGGACCGCGCTGGCTTCGTAAAACCGAAAAATTGAAGACCTCGACTTGCAATCCAACCGGCCGACAGAGATGATAGGAAAAGGTCGTGGTGTGTGGGAATAGCAACATTTTAGCCGACTGGAGCAACCTGCCATTCCCCAGATGGGCTAAACCCAAGGTGTCATTCCCGCGCAAGCGGCAGTCCAGAACGTAGGAGGACTCTATGTTGCCCTGGTACCCCGGTGTTCCCCAGCAACACCGTAGCAGGTACAAAGGAGTCTGGAATGCTGCTTACGCAGCAGTGATACATCGGCCCCCTTCATTCGGCGAAAATGTTACCTGGAAATCCATTCTTACTCAAACTGGAAATGAAACCGCCGACCACCGGCCAAAACCAGCAGAAACACGACCGATTCGATCCCCTCGAACCGAAGGGATCGATCCGTCGGTGGAACGCAATTAAGTCCTTGTTTTACAATAAGTTATGGCCAAATCCTGGCGTTTCCGTTTACAGTTTGAGCATTCTTAGTTGACCTCGGAACGATGGAAGCACGCCGGAAGCAGAGAAGTCGGCTGCCGCCCTGGGCGGTTCTGCAAGGAGTGGGGTTGCTTGTTGGAGTGATCGGGATTGGCTGGGCCGGACTGGCCGAAGGGGCCACGGTGGTCTTGGCCAATCGGGCCAGCCGACCGGTCCAGCTTGTGGTTCGGCTTTCCAGCGGACATACGGGGCAGGCCACCTTGCCGCCGGGTCGGCTGATGGTTTTGCCGGTCGGGGAAGCCGCTGAACTTACTTACACCATTGCTCCTGTACCCGGCCAACGCTTCCCCAACAACCTTCCGACGCCTGGCCTTCGGCCAGAAACCGCCGGCCAGCGGATCACCCTTCGCCTGAACACGCTTTACTATTTTCTGGATCAAGGCGATCGGGTGGTATGCCGCCCGGTGCTATTTTCCCAGGATGGGGCGGTTTCGTGGATTCATGCGGACGGTTCCGGGCAGTTGCCGCCGGTGGTAAGCGTGCCCGTCAAGGTCCTGGCCGACGAAGAACACCCCGCCCAACCGGCCGTCTGGCAAGAAGAGTTCAAGCGGCTTTTTCGATCGGCTTCGGAGATTTTCCAGCAGTATTGTCGGGTGCGGTTTGAGGTGGTCGGCGCCGACACTTGGCAATCCGACAACACCCTGGGCCAAGATTTCGGCAAACTTTTTGAGGAGTTTCGGCGGGAGGTCAGTCCGGCCCCGGCTTGGCTTGCCGTGGCAGTGACCAGCCAATGGAAACTAGGCCACCCCAACCATGTGCCGGCCCCGTACATTCCGCCGCTCAGTACGCACCTATTGCTCCCGGCCCCGCAAAAGAACCTCTCCCAGCAGGAACTGTTTCTGTTGCTTTTGCATCAATTGGGCCATTGGCTGGGAGCGGTGGAAACGCCGGAGCCGGGCACGATCATGAGTCAACATTTTTATGCTGATCGAGAGCGGGCCTTCAAAGAAGGCCTCCGATTCGATCCGGTCAACACGCTGGCCATGAACTTGCTGGCCGAGGAAATCCGACGGCGGAACATCCGCACCCTTTCGGAGGTTCCCCGGAGCACCCGGCGGTATCTGCAGGCGATTTACCTGAGCTTGAATCCGCACCATTTGAGCGAACCGTTTCAGGCGGCCAGCTTGTTGGCCGAACCGACGCCGCCGGCAGCCCGGTATGTGGGCCGATGGACCGACGGCTCGGAGGCCTCGGCCGACGGGGTGGAAAATTGGCACGATCTGCGTGCCCAGCCCCGGTTGGCCGGTCGGCCCCTGTTCGACGCCCAACCGGAAATCCGTTGGCTCCTGCAAACCCGCTTTGCCCCCCCAGAAGAGCCGGAGGCCGGCGTGGAGTTCTTCGGCGGCGACCTGCTGCCCGGACGTGTCGTCGGTTTGCCGCCGGAACCGGACCCAGAACCGTCGGCTGGCGTGACGGCAGGCCACTGGCTCCATGTGGTGCCGAGCGTGCCGGTCGATTGGCCGGAGGCCTCGGCCTCTGCGCCGCTGCTAGTCAGTACCCGGTGGATTCGACGGATTTGGTGGCAACGGCCTAAGCAGGCCTATGAACCTGGTAGCCTCCTGGACCGCCAGGGGCGTCGGGTGAAATTCCGTTCTTTGCGTTTCGGCCAGGAGGAGGTCCGAGTGCTGACGACCGACGGCATCCAACAGTTCCCCTACGAGGCGTTGGCGGAGTTGCACCTGCCGGCGCAGGACCCTTGGGAGGCCTGGCTGGAACAGGTAGCGGTGCTTGCGCCGGAGGGCAAAACCCGACTGATGCAACTGGAAACCCGACAGGGACTGCGGGCCACCGCCTCCTGGCAACGCATGCAAATCTACCACCGGGGGAACCCCAACGACGCCAACGGATGGTACCAGATGATCCAACCGGCTTGGGCGCAGCGGCCCATCTGGACCCCATTCCGAGAAATACGCCTGTGGTGTTTCTATCGGCCGGAGGAGGTGCCGTTGAGCCGAATCCACCCGTTCGGCTATCGCCAAACGTCGGCATGGGGCGGGCCGTGGCCGATGCGAGTGGATCGGAACGTGGAGGGTGGCCCGTTGGCAAGCGGCGGACGAGAGTTCGCCTGGGGATTCGGGCTGCACGCCACCGCCGAGTTGGAATTCCTCCTGCCGCGGTGGGTCAGGGCCTTCCGGAGCCGATTGGGCCTGGATCATTTGGCCGGCCAGGGTGGCTGTGTGGAGGCCGCCGTGGAAATGGCATCGCCCAGCCCCCAGATTCTGTACACAAGCCCTCTTCTCATCGGTTCCTCGGACGTTCTGGATACGGGGCGGTTGGAATTGCCTCCCCCTGGGGAGGGCCATTCGGCTGGGCGTCGGCTCCTGTTACGTGTGGAAGCCAACCCCGCCCAAACCCCACGCGGCGCCGACCCCTGGGACATCCGGGACCATTTCAACTGGTTGGAACCGATGGTGGAATTGGACGCCGAAAAATTGCCAGCCGAGCTGCTCCAGCGAATGGGGCGACTTGTACCAGCCTGGGAAGGATGGACGGTCCGGCCGGAGGGTGCTTTGCGCGGACCGTTGCTTGTGAACCTGCTGAACACCCTCTGGCAAGAACACCGACCCATGCACCAACGGAGATACATTTTGGCCGTGGCAGCCCCTGGAGCAACGATCCGGATTTCCAGAAAAATGTTCATCCCCCCGGAAAAGGATATCCTATACATAGGAGTATGGCGAGCCGAAAGCGTGCCGCCTACCACGGTGGACCTGCTGGTGGATGGGCAGTTGGTCGGTTCGTTGGAAGCCCCTGTGCGTCGGAATCAGCGGTGTCCGCTCCGAAGCCTCTCGTTGACGGACTATCGGAAAAAAGAAATCTTGCTGGAACTGGTGCAGCGATCTTCGGACGAGCGGGCCTGGGTGGTTTGGGAGACCTTGCACCTGGCCGGGTCCGAACAGTTCGAGACGGAACGGATTAGGCCGGTACGCAAATAAAATAGGAACCTCTGAAAAATCCTGAAAATATAGGGAACTATGTGAACTTTCGACGATGCGCTCGGCCTTCGCGGTGGTAGAGGGTAGCTACAACATCTTGTGTGTTAGTAGTGTCAATAGCCCAATATATAGGGTTTTTCGAAAAATCTCCGGAAATACTTCTTTTTTGTACACGTCGAATTATTCAGAGGTTCCAATACTCGGTAACATTTTAGCCGAATGTAGATGCCTTTGGAGGGACCTGCTTGTCAGGTCCGGTGTTTGTCTCTCCCCTGGCGGGAGAGGCCGCGTCTGAGCGAAGCGAAGCCGGGTGAGGGGAGTTCGGTGGCACAAGGGACCTGGATTCCTGCTTGCGTAGGAATGACACAGCGGCCTTCTTCATTCGGCTAAAATGTTACAATACTCGTAATATGTTAGCCGAATGGAGGGGCCTCATTTCCCCTTTGCCCGGCGGGAGAGGGTGGCCTGGCCCAAGGTCAGGCCGGGTGAGGGGGCGAACTGTCATTGCCTGCGTAAGCAGCAGTCCAATCTTCACTCTCTCCCCTGGCGGGAGAGGGTTAGGGTGAGGGGGACACTGGGAGGACGGACGTCCCATCCGCCTTCTTATGCGGGCCGAAGGCCCGCACTCCCAGCGGCTCCCTCACCCGGCCAACCTGTCGGTTGGCCGGCCTCTCCCGCAAAAGGGAGAGGCAAATTGCTTCCTTCGGCTAATTTAACTGTATCGACCGGAACCGGCCCCTCCCAGATGTAGGGGCTACGAGTCGGCCCGAACACCACAGATAGTGGTCATTAGGGGCGGTAGATACAGTCATTCTAAAATGGTACGGTTTTTTCCGGCGGGCCGATTTAGGGCGGAGGGACCACCAGGGCGTCCACCGGGACTTCGACCGAGGGGCTGACGGCCAGATCGGTCTGGATACGAAGCCAACCGGAGACTTTGCCCGGCTGTTCGCCCGCCGTAAATTGCACCGGAATCACGTGGAGCGGTTTTGCCTCTTGCGGCAGGGCGGCCCGAAACTCTGGCGGATCCGCCTCAATGGCTAGGATACGGAACGGCTGGCGGGCCTGCACTACCAGCGGCTTAGTCACCGTAGAACCGGCCGACACCGGCCCCATGCTCAGCGGCGACGGGCTGACCGCCAGCGGCGGCACGACCGTCCCTTCCACCGCCAGCGGAATCTGGGCGTTTCTCGGATTCGGATCATCCGTGGTAAGGATCAGGTATTCCAGCACTCGGCCTGCGGGAGCTTCCGCTTTCAGACGGACCAAAAGTTCATAGGTTACCTTCGTAGCACCTAGGGTATGATCCAGAATGCGGGAAACCTCCCGGAGATGGGTTTCCAGGTAGGGTTTGGGGCTTTCGACGCGCAAGATACGCCAATCGGGCCGACCGGCATAAATGACGCTTACTTTTTGTTCGGCCGGTTTTCCCTGCGGCACGGCGCCGAACTGGACGCTGCCGGGATGGAAGACAACATCGGTTCGAATAAACACCGATACAGAAAGAAGCACTTCGGCGGGAAACGGCTGATCGAACTGGACGGTGATGGTAACGTCTTTCCGGCCGCTGAAGTTTTTCGTATCCAGTTCAATCCGTAGGGGCACTTTCTCGTAGGTTTTCAGGAGCTTTTTTTCTAGGCGGGGGATGGTGCAGCCGCAGGTGGTGCGGACCGAGGCGATATGGACGTCTTCGACGTAGATATTTTCGATAGTAAATATATGTTCTACTTTTGCTCCCCGGGCCACCGTGCCTAAATCGGCGCTGGTGTGATCGAACATCCGTTTGGCCCACTCCTGTGCCGAAGCGGCCCGACCCACCAAAAGAAGCCCCAGGAATATCAGACCGGCAAATCGCTTTTGGACGGCCGTCTTGCCGCCCCGGAAAACCATCCTGACTTTCATTCGTTCACCTCCTTGATTCTGTAGGCGTTGCAGCAATCGTTCAGCGGAGTGCCTGCCAGGGCAGTTGGCCTCCGAGAACCATTCTGGCTGCCTAACAATTTAGCCGAAATGAAGTGGAGCGCTGCGGCATTCCTGCGGAAGCAGCAGTCCAGTACGCCTCTCCCCTGGCGGGAGAGGCCGGCCTGGCCGAAGGCCAGGCCGGGTGAGGGGGAGAAAAAAGAAGGTGGCTGTCCACCTTATTATTATCCCCCTCAGCCTAACCCTCTCCCACGGCGGGGAGAGGGGATTGATCGGGCAACATGCGGGCCCCTCCATTTGGCTAAAGTGTTGCCTGGCCGCCTTCCGGCCGGTTAACCCTGCTGGAGTTCCAGCATTACCTCTCGGGCCGCCGCAAGGGTCGTATCAATATGTTCCTCCGTGTGGGCTGCCGAAACAAACAGCGCTTCAAACTGACTGCACGGCAAATAAACCCCCCGACGAAGCATGCCCCAAAAGTAACGGGCATATCGCTCCGTGTCACAGCGGCGGGCCGAGGACCAATCCACCACCGGCGCCGAACTGAAAAACAGCGTCATCATAGAACCAAACCAACCTATGGATACCGGAATGCCAGCCTCCTGGGCCGCCTGCTCCAGACCCACGGCAAGCCGAGTGCTCAATTGCTCCAGACGCGGATAGGGATTGGTCTGCCGAAGGACTTTCAAGGTGGCAATTCCGGCGGCCGTGGCCAGCGGATTGCCGCTCAGGGTACCAGCCTGAAACACTTTACCGGTAGGAAGCATCTGGTCCATGATGTCGGCCCGGCCACCGTAGGCGCCAATGGGCAGGCCGCCGCCAAGAATTTTTCCCAAGATGGTCAGATCGGGCCGGATGCCTAGGAGCGTCTGTGCCCCGCCGTAGCAGACACGGAAACCGGTCATCACCTCGTCGAAGATGAGCAGAGCTCCGGATTGAGCGGTCAACTCTCGCAGCGCCTGGCGAAAGCCTGCCTGGGCTTTGACCACCCCCATGTTGCCGGCAATCGGTTCGACAATGACAGCAGCAATCTGGGAACCGAACCGGGCAAAGGCCTCTTCCAGACCAGCCACATCGTTATATTCCAGCACGATGGTGTCTTTGGCGGTCCCGGCTGTAACGCCCGGCGAACTTGGGACCCCCAACGTGGCGGCTGAACTGCCCGCCGCTACCAACAGGCTATCCACATGCCCATGGTAATTCCCGGCAAATTTGACGATGAGGTCTCGTCCGGTATAAGCCCGGGCTAGTCGAATGGCGCTCATGGCCGCCTCGGTCCCCGAATTGACCAGGCGCACCCGCTCGATGGAGGGAAAGGCCTCGACGACCATCTCGGCCAGTTCGGTCTCGGCTTCGGTCGGCGCCCCAAAACTGGTGCCCCGGCGGAGGGCCGATTCCACAGCAGCTACCACTTCCGGGTGGGCATGGCCCAGGATCATCGGCCCCCAACTACCCACATAGTCGATCAGCCGATTCCCGTCGATGTCGTAGAGGTACGCCCCTTCGCCCCGGGCAATAAACAGCGGCTCGCCGCCCACGGCCCCAAACGCCCGGGCCGGGCTATTGACCCCACCGGGGATCACCTGTTTGGCTTTTTGGAAGGCGGCTCGGCTTTTGTCGAACTGCATGCCAGATGCACAAAAAGAACCGGGACTCTTTACAAGGGAAAGATATTTTCCAAACTCGCTAGATATTCTCGAACACCCAAGAGGTACCCCTAGAAAATGGGGGTTGCACCGATTTTCTCCGGAAAACCCTAATCCCGCCTCCACCCGATAGAAGTTTTTCCGCTCAACCCCAAGGGAGACGACCCTTTTCCCCATATTTCTCGGAACTTTTCCCGGAGGGTGGGGTGGTCCAATTTTACAGGTTTTTCATACCTATGCCTAGCCGGATTCCATTTTCTCCCGATCAAAGGTTCTGAGGCTCAGGTTTACCACTTATGAGGGGGGTATTGGTATCTATTTAGGTGAGATGAAGGGGTTGGGGGGCCAATTGGAAGGGGTGGGCTGGGGGAATAAGCGGCGGATCGAGAGGATTCCTTTAGCCCCCCATTAATGGGTATATCCTATAAGTAATTAGGATGTAGATAGAAGCCGGACTATCCTGATTGGTCAGGATTTTGCCCGGTGGAAAGATTCGGGGGTCGAAACGGAGAATGGGAGTTTTTACTTCCGAATCAGTTCATTAACGGTCATACCGGCCGGGATCATGGGTAGAACATGTTCCTGATAGGGGATGTGCACGTCCAGCAGGAAGGGGCCGTCGGAGGCGATCATGGCCCGGATGCCTTCCAGGAGTTCTTTGGAATCTCGGGCGACCCGGGCTTCCCAGCCAAAACTGCGGGCCACGGCCACAAAATCCGGATACCGTTCCTTCGGGTAAATATCATCCCCCCGACCGAATGCCTCCGGATGGTGGATCGGCCCCAAATAGGTATGGGCCCGGTTGCCCTGGTGGAACCGATCCTCCCACTGGACCACCATGCCCAGGTGCATGTTATTCATCAGCATCACCTTCACCGGCACCTCTTCGCAGTAGCAGGTGGCCAATTCTTGGATGTTCATCAGCAGGCTGCCGTCGCCGTCAATGTCGATGACCAGCATATCCGGGTGGGCGATTTTGGCGCCGATGGCAGCCGGCAGGCCAAAACCCATCGTGCCCAGGCCGCCGCTGGAAAGAAACATCCGAGGCCGCGAAAACTTGTAAAACTGGGCTGTCCACATCTGATGCTGACCTACCCCGGTGGCGATGATTGTGGGCCGATCCTTGGTCAGTTTCCACAGTTCATGGATGGCCCGTTGCGGCAAAATGCCTGGAAAGGAACGGTCATACGTTAGCGGATCCGCCTTTTTCCAAGCGTCGATCTTCCGATGCCACTCGGAGAGGTCTTCCGGCGCCTGGACAATCTCGTTGAGCATCTGCAGGGCATACTTCAGATCGCTCACAATGCCCAGATAGGCCTGTTTGACCTTGTTGATTTCTGACGGATCGATGTCGATATGGACGATTTTGGCGTGCTTAGCAAATTCGCTCACTTTGCCGGTTACCCGGTCAACAAACCGAACCCCCAGAGCCAACAACAGATCGCACTCATAGGCGGCGTAATTGGCATACACACTGCCGTGCATGCCGATCATGTCCAACGACAGGGGATGATCGCCCGGAAAACTGCCCAGACCGCGCAGCGTCATGGCCACCGGGATACCGGTTTTTTGGACCAGGCAGCGGAGTTCTTCGGAGGCTTCTGCGCAGATGAGGCCGCCGCCGGCCAGGATCAGCGGCCTTTTCGACTGCCGGATCAGTCGGGCCACCTCTTCGATTTGTTCCGGTTGGGCTGCATGATCGTACACCTGATAGCCGGGCAGATCCATCGGCACATTGTAGTCAGGGATGGTCTGAGCTTGTTGGATATTCTTTGGTAGATCGACCAGCACGGGGCCGGGACGGCCTGTGGTGGCCACGTAGAAGGCTTCCCGCATGATCCGCGGGAGATCGTGAACATTTGTTACCAAATAGTGGTGCTTGGTTACGCTCCGGCATACCTCTACAATCGGCGTCTCCTGAAACGCGTCGGTCCCAATGACCGGCGTACTCACCTGCCCCGTCAGCGCCAACAGCGGCACACTATCCAGTTTGGCATCGGCTATTGGAGTCACCAGATTCGTGGCGCCCGGTCCGCTGGTGCTCATGCAGACGCCGATCCGACCGGTGCTGCGAGCATACCCTTGAGCGGCGAAACCGCCCCCCTGCTCATGCCGGGGAAGCACCACCCGAATTTTGTCTCGGTACCGGGTCAGGGCCTGGTGCAACGGCATGCTGGCCCCGCCTGGATAGGCAAAAATCGTCGTAACCCCGTGGTGGAGCAGGCTTTGTACCACCACCTCCGCCCCACTGATCGGTTCAGTAGGTCGAGGCAGGTTCAAGGCCGGTTCCGAAACCATCGCACGGGCCACGACTCCACTCTCCTTGGCAACCGAAAACTTCCGAGACATATCACCACAATCCCACCCTATGGGCCCAGAATATTTTACAATATCCCAATGGCCCGAAGAAGGCAAGGGGGTTGTGGCCGGCGGTTGCCAAGGGCCGGTCTATTTTTGCCATCCGGCGAACAAGCCCCAACGTAACATTTTAGCCGCATGAAGGGGGACGAAAGTGTCATTCCTGCGCAAGCAGGAATCCAGGTTTATTCTCCCGGAGGCGGAAACCCAGGTTATATGGAGTTTTACTTTCTGGATTCCCGCTTTCGCGG
>Ga0197142_1005312_pt1 | contig 10118 bp, 8 predicted proteins | sample GBS60_MetaG_FD_148614 | JGI IMG/M metagenome (GOLD analysis project Ga0197142, IMG submission 148614) | Sediment microbial communities from Great Boiling Springs, Gerlach, Nevada, United States - GBS 60_MetaG | ecosystem: Environmental > Aquatic > Thermal springs > Hot (42-90C) > Sediment...
CGAGTTGTGGGTGGGTGCGGTAGGGTTCGGGTCGTGTGGTGTGGAGGGGTGTGGTGCTGATGAGGTGTTGGAAGTGGTATAATGGGTGCGTGTTGTGGTGTTGCCCATCGGGTTGTCCCGTCTCGTGATGTTTGATTTTGACCATAGTAGGGATAGGGATACCCGATGGGTGTTTTGTTATTCAAGAGGTTGGGGTGCGGGAATGTTAAAAATGGCAGACATCAGTTGCTTGGGGAGAAATTCTCCCCAAGCAACATGACCCATCTTATCTCCAGAACTCTAGATCCGAGAAGTCTCTATGGGGCGCTGGATGGCGGTGGTAATCAACACACTTGCCATTTTCCTGATGCTTCGCTTCGTGAACACCATTGCAAGGGTCGTAAACATAGACCATCTCATCTTCTTTGCCATCACCGTCATCATCGCGACCGCCATCTACTACTATGACCACGAACTCTTCGCATCCATCACCATCGACGTCTTTCCAACCCGCACTATTCTGCCCACCTTCATAGGGGCACTTAGCAACCCATCCATCTGGTCCGTTGTGATCCACATAATAGCAGCCAAACATGTTCAGTCCGTCCAGGCAGACAATCACGACATAGTCTCGATTGGGTCCGGGTAGAATGCCAATTAACCAGTCATTTATCCCATCACCATTCCAGTCCCCATCTTTAGGTGTACCTGTGGGTGGAGGGCATCTCACCTCACTAGCCATGAGCGTGTTGGGGTTTGCTTCGACTACGGTTAGTGAGCAGCAGCAGTCTGTCTCGGTGCTGGACAGAGTTGAAACCCATGTAGGTTGCCCAATAGGAGCTCCTTCCACAAAAGTCGCAATACCCGCTGAGCGATCAAAAGCCACCAATCCAATCGGGGTAGCGGTCTTCAATACAGTTGAAACGAGGACAATCTGATTGCCTCTGAAATTGCTACGAACAGATATTCCTGAAACGGCAGACAAGTTCGTAGCGATAACTTTGGGCAAACGAGTTGGTAGATCAATCAATATCCAGAGATCCGACTGTCCATCGCTATTGTTATCCAAGGCGAGTCCTAAGGTTATATCGCGGATAGTGCTCGGTGAGAGTGTAGCAGCCAATTGCAAGACGGCGGTTCCCTGATCACGGCTGTAATGTGTCATCGCCACAAAAGGCTCAACATCGCACGATGTGACCTGAGCCAGACTGCTCAGGCTATTCTGGGCACAGGCAACCAGCGCCCAAAGAGACAGTTCGATTATCCATCCGATGCGTCGCATAGTTTTGCTTTCTTCTCGTACGGGTGTATCCCCGATGGGCGAACTGCTTTGTTCTATGCTATAATTAGACTTGGGACATCTAAAGGCGAGCAATTGGGGTGTGTTATGCAGCGAGTTGGATGGTGGCTTGTTCTGGGGATAGTGGGCTTCGGGGTGTTTTGGGTTCTGTATCGGCACACCTTTGCTGAAGCCAGTATCGAAATGCGGATTACGCCGCGTGAGGCGTTGCAACGGGGTGCGGCTGCCCTGCGCGCCTTGGATCCTTCCATCGACCTAACGGGCTGGCGCGAAGCCGTCGAGTTCGATTGGGACAACGGCGCGAAACGATACTTAGAGAAGACGCTGGGACTGGCGCGCGCCGATCGTGTGATGCGGGAAGAGGTGGCTGTCTGGTACTTTCGGTGCCGCTGGGTTCGAGAAGGAGAGCGGACCGAGTATTCGGCTCGTGTCGCGCCTACTGGCAAAATCTATGCTGCCTACATTCAACTGCCCGAGGAGGCACGCGGCGCGCGGTTGAGCCGCGCCCAAGCACAGCCCATAGCGGAGCAGTTCGTGAGCCGCACACTCGGCATCCCGCTCAAGGAATGGCAGCTGGTACATCATTACGAGCATGAGCGTCCCAATCGGCGCGACCATACCTTTATCTGGCAGCACCGCACGCGCAAGTATCCAGCTGATAATCCGACGGCTGCCACCGTGCGGTTGCTGGTGACGGTCAAAGGCGATCGAGTGGGCGGCTATTCTCGCGACTACCTGCACACACCCGAACGCTGGGCTTTTGAACAGGCGCGAAAGCAGACCCAGCGCGAGACGCTCAACACGATTGTGGGTGTGATCGATTTGCTCTTTCATGGAGTGGCGATTGCGGTGCTGATTATGCTGGTGGTGCGCCGTCAACCGCTGGCGTGGCGATTTGCGCTGCGGGTAGCGATGGTGTTGGCAGGTGTCTATCTCATCACCCAGCTGAACTTTATACCGCTGTGGTGGATGCAGTATAATTCGTCACTCCATGAACCTATCTTTTTGCTGGGTCGGCTGCTTCTGGTCGTTCTCACGGCTCTATTCAGTGTGGGTCTGGTTTGGTTTCTGTTTTTGCTGGTGGCTGACTGGCTTTCTCAGGTTCAGCCTCTGGGTGGTGTGCGCTTTGCTTATCTGAGCAGCCCGCGATTCTGGCTTACGGGCAGCGCGGTACGGGCGATTTTGGTGGGAATTGGGGTAGCGGGTCTCCATCTGGCGTATCTGTGCCTGTTCTACAAGGTGAGCTTTCGGTTCGGGGCTTGGACACCCTTGGATGTGCCTTTCACGAACGGCGTTGCGACTCCTTTTCCCTTTGTGGAACCGCTGTTTTATGGTGCGCTGCCAGCGATTCAGGAGGAGATTTTTTATCGGGGGATTGCGCTGTATCTGCTGTGGCGTGTGTTGCGCCGATTCTGGTTGGCGGCGCTGTTGAGCAGTGCGCTGTGGGCGTTTCTGCATGGGGGCTATCCGACTGAACCGTTCTATATGCGTGGGCTGGAGCTGCTGCCCGTGGGGCTTCTCTTCTGCTGGATTGCGCTACGCTACGGCATTCTGGCTTCGATAAGTGCGCATTACACCTATAATGCGCTTTTGACGGCGGTGGTGTATCTGCAGATGGACGCACCCTATCTGCGCTTTTCGGCACTGATAAGCGCGTTGGGCATGACGCTTCTGCTGTTGCCGGCTCTCTGGGTGGCGCTGCGCCATCGTCAGCTGCCCTCTCTCGAAACGGTGGAGCTGCCTACTGGGGCGGCGGCTCCCGCGCCGATGGTGCAGGAGCAGGTGGTGGCTCCCTATCGCCCGCTGCGACCCGCCGACTGGATAGTGTTGGCTGCGGTGTTGGGGATTGCGACTATCGGGACGATTATGTATCAGCCTGAGGAGTCTGATCGGCGACGCCAGCTGCAGGTGAATCGGCAGGAAGCTATCCAGATTGCACGGCGCTACCTTCTGTCAAAAGGAGCTGACCTGCAGGGATACCGAGCGGTTGCCACCTTCGAAACGGACACCGAAGACGAAGTAGCTCGCCGATACGCAAAAGAGCGAGGGCAGGAGAAGCAGTACCACCATGTGGCGGAGACGATGACGGAGCCGAGCTTTTGGCAGATTTGGTTCTTCCGCCCCCTGACACGCATCCACTGGTATGTGTGGGTGGCTCCCAACGGGCGGGTGATTAATTTTGAGCGTGTTCTACCTGAAGAATCGCCCGAAATCCTGTCGCGCCTGCCCTCGCGAATGGAGCAAACACAAGCCCAGAAAGCAGCGGCACAATATCTCGAACAGGAGCTGGGCTTTGACCTGAGCGAATGGAAGCTCGTGGAGACCGATCAGGTGAACCATCCGAACCGTACCGACTATTGGTTCACTTATGAGCATCGTCAGCATCGCCTAACGGATGCCCCTTATCGGATGCGCGTCGAAGTGCAGGGTGGGCTGGCGCATCGTGCAAGCCTCTGGTGGGATTTGCCTGAAAAGTGGCATTACGAGCGCAAACGCTTTCGCTCATTCTGGAGCGTATTGGGGGTGGGATGGCTGGTGCTGTGGCTGCTCCTCATGGCAGCTTGGATACTGGTTGTAGAGTGGCGTGAGGGCACGGTCAGCTCCTTTTCGGGGCGCCTATGGCTGGTCTCCTTCGTGGCTGGGGTGGCGTTGATAGGGCTAGCTTTCTATAGTGACTGGGAGACATTGCTCTGGGAGAATTATGAGCTTTCGATGCATCCCCGTGCCCACCTCACCCTCTCCTTGATAGGTTTGGGCGTCGCGGCGCTGGTGCTGGTGGGTCTGCTGGCGTTATGTTATGCCGGTTTTGAACCCCACTATTGGCGTTTGCGATTGGGACATTTGGTGCCGCTCTCGCTTTGGTTGTCTCCGTCGCGCTGGGCAACAGTTCCTGCCGATTCACCGCTGCGCCATCCGCAGGCATGGAAAGAAGGCACGCTTATCGCCCTGCTTATAGCGGCTGTGACGGCTTTTGGGAGCTATCGCACCGATGTGGAAATGCCCTCTGTTGGTGCGCAGCACCTTTGGCTGGATATAGTCTCCGTTGCGGGGTTGGCCACGCTCTTTTTCGGACTGCTGATGCTGGCTGCTGTGGGAACCTATCGACGCTATATTCGGAGTGGCTGGCGGCTGGTTGGGCTAATCCTGCTGCTGGCGCCAGTGGTGCTCATCGGTGCCGATTCGTGGGAGGTGGTCAAGGAGCGTTTGCAGGACTATTTTCTGGCTACGGGGATTGGGCTGTTGATGCTGTTCTGGCTGGCGCGTCGCCTGTTGCAAGGGCACCTCTTTGCGTGGGCACTCACTTTCTATCTTGTGTTGCTTGCTGCAGGGGCAGCGCCCTTACTTGCGGTGGCGGATAGTGCGATACGCTGGCAGGGTTGGTTGGCATTAGTCTTCTCCTTGCCGCCTCTACTGCTGTCTTTAATGGCATATCGCTATGTGCAGAAGCTGCAAGCGGCGCAGGCAGTGATTGCGATCCCTGCACTGGATGCGGAACATGCGGTGGTGCAAATCACCACTCCGCCCGAAACTCCTGTCGCTGAACAGGAGCGGTAGAGATTGTGCCCGATGGGAATACTCCACAGATTGTTTGATGTGTGTATGCTTGCAAGGAGCTCATCACTACGCTGCCAATATGCCGGTGGATAGCTCTTGGGGGGTGCGCAGGAGTTCGTTATAGATGGGTTCGAGGCGTCCCTGCAGATGGGCACGGCGTAGGGTCTCTATCACCAGAATATCCAGTTTGGTGCCTGCCATGCGCGACAGCTCGCGCAATCGCTGCTCGGTGGTGAGCGCCTCTCGATAGGCACGGGTGCAGGCAAGGGTGTCAAACACATCGGCGACCTGCAGAATGCGCAGCGCCAGCGGCTGACGCGCCGCATCGAGCCCATCGGGATAGCCCGAACCGTCCAGCCGCTCGCCATGATGGCGAATCAGGAACAGCACATCCTCGTCAAAGCCCATCCCGCTGCAGATTTCGACGCTGTAGAGCGGATAGCGGCGGATTTGGAGCTTCTCCTCATCCGTGAGCGCGCCCTCCTTGTTGAGGATTTCAGGTGGCACACGCGTTTTGCCAATGTCGTGGAAAAGCGCGGCGATGCGCAGTTTCTCCCGCAATTCCGGTTCCAATCCCAGCTCCTCTGCCAGCAGGTCGCAAAGGGCAGCCACTCGATGGGAGTGTCCGCGCGTGTGGGGGCTTTGCTCCTCCACCTGCGCCACTATTGCGCTTAATTTCTGGAAGTTGGCAAGTTGTTCCGCTTCACGCCGCCGCACGGTGGCGAGTGCCTCGGCGATTCGAGCCGAGAGCGACTGGGCAGCGGGCAGCGCGTCCATGGTCAGGTGGTTGCCGACCAGTTGCAACACGCCGAGCGGTCGCCCGCTGGGACTGCTGGGGTCAAACAGAGGAAGGCAGAGGCTGGGTGCGCCTTCCCACACCACATTGCGCGGCAGGTCCGGCGGCGGTTTCAGAAGCGACAGGAAAGCAATTGGTCGCCCGGTGGCAGCGCAGACACCCACCATCCCGTCGCCCATCGGCACCCGCACGCGCTGCTTAATCAAATCGGGCAGCGCGCCCAGCCGCAGCACCGCATCTAACGCGCCCGCTCGCAAATCGTACAGATAAAGCACAACTCCCTCCGACTGCACCCGCGCCAGATGCTGCTGCAGGTAGAGGCTCAACCGCTGGGGCAAAAAGCGCGGGTGCGAGAGATTCTCCAACGGCACGGGGGGCAGCATATCCGCTTGAGCTGCAGCCTGCTCAGCTGCGGGCTGACGCCAGACAAGCCAAGCCGCCGTTGCCCAACTGCATAGTCGCAACGCATGTTCTAATAGATCGATAGGTGTGAGACTTGGCACACCCATGCCCAGCAAGGCGCCCAAAGCCCCCAAGCCACGCCAGAGCGGAGTTGCACCTGCCCAGCCCACCACCAGACCGAACACACCCGCCACCCACCAAGTGCGGGATGGCTCCGAAGAGAAGGCAAGCGCAACGCACACACCTAAAGCAAACAGCGCCTGAGCCTGCCCTCTATGTCTGAATCGTCCGAGCTGTCCAATCAAGAGCCAAGCCGCCGCCGAGCCTATCAGCAGGGGCGAGCGCGTCGCCACACCCGCCCAGAACAGCAGCAAGCCGAGTGGAAGCAGCCCCCACTCCATCCCTCTCTGTGAAGGGTCAGGAGAGCGGGGTGGATCCGCTGCTCCGCCGAATTTCTTCCAGCGCCCTAACATTATCCACCTCAATAGAGAATATCTGGGCTATGGTAATGGCACAGGCGCAAAGGGCACAATGCCGTTCTCCTGCAACCCCGTTAATTCTCGGAAGAGATCGGCGTTCACACGAGGGTCATGCTCCAGCGTGGCTTCGCCTTGTAGCTGCAGGTCGCCATCCAGAATGATAATACCGCCCCGTACCCGCGCTCCATTGCCCAACTCCACATTGCCATCCAAGCTGATGAGCAATCCCACCACGCGCCGTCCAGCAGGCACTTTGATATTGCCCTCCACAAAGAAGACATAGAGCGAATCGTCGTCGGCGTAATCGGTGTCGCCTATGAACTCCAGATTGCCCTCCACCGCCACGATAGCGTTCCCACGCAGGGTGCCGCGTAGCTGCAGATTGCCCTGCACATAGTAGATCGACTTATCCGCCAAGGTCAGCCCAAAAGGCAGGTTCAAATTTCCCAGAATGAGCTGGGTTGCGCGCATGCGCAGGTCGTTTATATCGGACAGGTCGTTGGGCACGATTTGTCCCCACATCTCCTTATAAAGAGTGGCATCGACTGTACCGATAATCTGTCGACTGGAACTTGCGGTGCCGTCCACAATCAAGGTTCCGCCGGGCTTCACCCTGATATTGTTATTGGCGTGTAGGTCGCCTTTGAGAATGAGCCTTTTGCCGCTATCCACCACCAGCCCCTCATCCACGAAGAGGGCGAACTCGGTGGTGCTGCGCGCTTTGCGTGCGCCATCGACGATGCGGGTCAAGGTTTTGCTCTGGTCTTTGTAGGTGGCGGTCACCTGCACTTGGAGAGCGTTGCTGCCGTAGCGGTTGTTTGCGCTCACACGCCCTGTGACCCGCCCTTCGCTCAGATTCAGCGTGAAAGTGAAGGGCAGGTTGCGATTCTGATAGCAGCGTGCCCAGCGTGCATAGGTCACACCACAGGCAAGTAGCGAATCGAGGCGCATCTGGGTCTCTTTGGTTTGCGCCTGCCGAGTCTGCACCAGGGCGCTCCAGCCCAGCATCGACGTCGATAATCCCAGCACGACCAATATCAGCAGCGCAATCACATAGGTGTTGCCCCGCTGATGCCGATTGTGTGGTGTGAACCGCTTAACGCCATGTGTTGGCGTTCTGCACCAAGAATGTGCGTGTGCGTCGTGTCTCATAGCGTTCTCCCCTTGTCTGAATGGTGGAGCGCACCGTCAGCGTCACCACGATGCCCGCTGGGCCTATCTGCACAGTGGGTGTGAATTCGGTGATAGGCATAATGCGTCCCTGACCGTTGCCCAGCAGGCTCCACGATGGGTCGGGTTGAATCGAGCCGTTACTGGCGAGGATACCCCGCCAGAGGATAGCGCCTCTCCGATGAGGCGCACCCGACTGGTCCGAGAGGTAGTAAATCATTTCGGTGCCAGGACGATAGCTGGGTGAATCTTTTTTGTTAAAAGGTATGGGCTTGCCATAGGCATTGGTATCGCGTGGGAAAGTGAGGATCAAGCGACCGCCCTTGACTTCGGCAAACATTGCCTGTCGGCACGCGCTCTCGATTTCGAGCAATGCCATTTCTGCTATGCGCTCGGTGAGCGACTGGCTCTGCAGGTGCGTGAAGCCGCGCGTGCCCTGCACATAGACCATCAGCAGGGTCGCCACAATCAGCCCTGCCACGGCGAGGGCAATTAAGGCTTCCACCAGGGTCAATCCGCTCTGCAGTCGCATGGTTCACCTCAAGCAGATGAGGCGTTCCCGCACAATTCGCCCGCTAAGCGGGTCGCCGGGTGCGCCCCAGCGTATCTCGATGCGCACCCGGCGCAAGCGCTTCTCGGTTCGCGTCGGGTAGGGTTCCGAGTAGATGAGCATAACGGCTCCGCGTGGTAGCTCACTTACGGGCTTGCCGACACTCATAAGGCGCGTGATGGGTGTCGCGGGCAGGTCGGGCTCCGCTTCGAGCTTGGCTAATTCGCTCTCGGCAAGGGTCAGCGCGACCCGCTGGTAGCGCACTTTGGTTCCTGACCGACTAACCCAGCCCAGCGTGCCCGCAATCGCCAGCAGCCCCATCACAATGATGACCACCGCGATAAGCACCTCCAGGAGGCTCAAGCCTCGCTGCCAGCACTGCTGGCGACCAACCATTGTCAAACACCCCACTTACCAAGTGTTGTAGTGTGTACCGTCCAGTGCGCGTGCGGTAGATGGGCTACGCACATCCCAAGCGCCTGTTTGTGGGTTTCGGTAATACTGCAGCGGCTGCTTGGAGATGGGGCAAATGGGCAGCTTGTCCAGATAGGGACCGTGGTAGTCGGCTTGGTCGATAGGTTGGAGCTGTCCCCAGCGATCGTAGCCCTGCGTAGGGGCAGTTGTGGCAACCAGATCGCTCAACTGTTGGGGATAGTAGCCTGTGTCGTTGCGAAAGATGGAGATAGCGTTGCGTACCTCCGCCAGCGTCTGTCGCAGGGCGGCTTCGCGGCTGCGGGTGCCCGCGTTGATAAAGCGCGGGATGACTATCGCCGCTAAGGTCACCAATATCACCAGCACCGCGAGCATCTCAATCAAGGTGAAGCCCTTCGCTCTTCGCATCGGCTCGTACCTCCTTGTTGTGTAAAGTATCGGGGACGCCCGAACAGGCGTCTGCAGAGCAGTTTTTCCACAGGAGCCTCTGCATTTCACATGGCAGTAATACGGGATTGGGTGGATTTCGGCTATCGTCGGGTATAATCCCAACAGGAGGTCTACAGAGAACCATGGCAATCACACTGACCGAGCGAGCCGCTCAAGAGATTAAGGCACTGTTGCAGGAGCAGGGCATTCCGAACGCCAGCCTGCGCGTCTGGGTGGCAGGCGGTGGCTGCAGCGGTCTACAGTACCAGATGGCGATTGACGACGCCGAGCCAGAAGAGGATGACCTGATTTTCGAGTCGCACGGTGTGCGCATCTATGTGGATAACCTGAGCATCCAGTATATGGATGGCTCCTCCATCGATTATGTGGAGGATATGCTGGGTGGCGGATTCCGAATCGACAATCCGAATGCCATCGCCACCTGCGGCTGTGGCTCATCCTTTCAAGCGGAGGGCGCTGAGGGGATGCCCGGCTGCGGTTGCAGCGGCTGCGGATGTTATACAGAATGACTCGGAACGCAATCCATGGGAGAGGATGCGCCTTTCGACAGCGGCTGGAAATTAGCGCTTAGTGCCTTTTTCGGTGAGATATTGGAGCTGCTATTTCCAGCGGTGTATCAGCTGATCGACTGGGACGCCCCCATCGTGTTTCGCAACACGGAGCTTCCACGCATCGTGCCCGAGGCTCAAACAGGCAAGCGACATGTGGACCACTTGGCAGAGGTGCGCCTTAGGGATGGTCGGCATGGAGCTGTGATGATCCATACCGAGGTGCAGACGCAGCCCGAATTAATGTTTGACAAGAGAATGTTTATCTACTATTATCGTCTCTATGATTACTATAAAACAGAGAATATCGTTAGCTTGGCGATTTTAGCCGACCCGGATGTCGGATGGCGTCCCCATATGTATCAAAACGAACTGGCAGGATGTCAGCTCACTTTCACCTTTCCCGTGGCGAAGTTGCTCGATTTAGACGAGGAGGCACTTAAACAGCATCCCAGTC
>Ga0197142_1005313_pt1 | contig 10118 bp, 6 predicted proteins | sample GBS60_MetaG_FD_148614 | JGI IMG/M metagenome (GOLD analysis project Ga0197142, IMG submission 148614) | Sediment microbial communities from Great Boiling Springs, Gerlach, Nevada, United States - GBS 60_MetaG | ecosystem: Environmental > Aquatic > Thermal springs > Hot (42-90C) > Sediment...
CGGGGTTCGCTGGCGCTCCGTCTCGCCTGCGGCGAGACCGCCCCTTCGGGGCGCCCTCCGCATCCCTCACGCAAAGCCCCTCACTCCAACCCTCTCTCATTAACGAACGTTGAGCCATTTCTTAGCATAAGTTACGTAAATAGCCTCGCCAGGGAAATGCTTCCGATTCCTATCCCTTTCGCAAGAAGCAGGCCAGCCCCCAGAAGCCGCACGCCAAAAGGTTAGCACCAATCTCTCGCATTAGCGTATCTTTGCACAGATATGTGGAAGCAATTCATCACAGGCATAGCCCTGAGCGGTGTGCTACTCTGGGCGCAAAAGAAAGCCGCGCCCGCTAAGGCTGAAAAGGGAGAAGCCGCACAAACAGGAAAATCTACCGCTCTGGTACAATTCACCAAAACCGAACACGACTTTGGCAAAATCAAAGAAGAAGACAAAGTCGCCACCACTCGCTTTACCTTCAAAAACACGCAGAAACATCCCGTCAAGATTGTGGATGTGAAAACGTCTTGTGGCTGCACCTCTCCGAGTTGGAGTCGTGACCCCGTCCCTCCCGGCAAAGAAGGCTATGTAGAAGCCCAGTACAGCGCGTGGGGACGGCCCGGCACTTTCATCAAGACCCTCACTGTCCGAGTACGCTCGGAAGTCGACACTACCCACGAAGAGACCTATACCCTCACCATCAAAGGCGAGGTCCTCCCGCGACCCAAAGGCCCCGAGGATTTTTATCCTACTAAACTGGGCAGCCTCCGCTTCGGACCCGCTAATCACATCTCCTTCGGCACCATCAAAACCAACGAAAAGAAAACTCAGCGCATCACCATCTATAACGACAGCGATAAACCCGTTGAGCTAAAAGGCTTTGCCGATGTCCCTAAGCACCTGGAAGCTACCTTTGTCACGTCCCAGGGACCTGTCGCCACCTTCCAGCTCAAGCCCAAAGACACCATCCAGGTCGAAGTCAAATACGATGCCGGTGCCGCCAATGATTACGGCTTCGTGTATCACATTTTGAAAATCCGAACAAATGACGCCCAAGAGCCGGAAAAGCCCTTCTATGTGACAGCTAATATTGAGGAATACTTTGGTGAGCTTACAGAAGCCCAGCTGGCCGAAGCCCCACGGGCCCAGTTTGACCGCACAGAATACGATTATGGAAAGATCAAAGCCGGCGAAAAGGTTGAGTATAACTTCCAGTTGACGAATGCGGGCCAAAAGCCCTTGATCATTCGAAAAATCAAAGCCAGCTGTGGATGTACGGCTGCTGCCCCAACAAAAAGCGAGCTCAAACCTGGGGAAAGCACAAGCATCCATGTCACCTTTGACTCCACCGGCCGCAGCGGAAAAGATTCTAAAAGCATCACCGTCATCACCAACGACCCCCGCCAACCTACCATCAACCTCGTCATCCACGGCGAAATCGAGCCCGCCCCCACAAAATAAACCTCCCCAACCCCACCTATCTGGGGGCATCCCGATAAGGGGTGTCCCCTTCCATTTTATCAATCCTCGCCGACTGAATCCTCAATCAATGGCGGATCATACTCTCCTTGCGTAACCGGCGTCTCAAACTCCACCTCTATGCTCGGTATCTCCATTTCCGGAATCTGAAACTCCGGGTCTATCTCTACCGGCACTTCGTCCTCCTCCACGGGCATCACCACCTCCCAGTCCTCCCCATATAAATAATCCAGCTTCATCAGAAGGAGTTTTTCCGGTGGCACTTCAATCACAAACTCCACCCGACGATTGCGGGCCCGGTTTTCCTCAGTCGTATTAGGCAAAAGGGGACGCTCATTCCCATAGCCCACCGCTACAATCTGATCCGGTGCATACGCCGTCACCCGCAAAAGGTACTGCCGGATATTTTCCGCTCGCTGCTGGGAAAGTCTCTTATTATGAGCAGAATCACCGATCGCATCGGTATGCCCTTCTATTCGCAGCCGCACAAAGGGGTATTTTAGTAAAAACCCTGCCACATAGTCTAGCATAGGATAAGCCTCGGGTGGAATTTCGGCGCTATTGGTGGCAAACTCTATCGTCTCAAATACATAAGGTCGCCCCAGCTCCACCGTGGATAAAAACACCCCATACGTAGAATCATCTAACACTGTAAGCGTATCTGGGATACGAATCAGATGCGTATCCAGTACCATAAGCTGGTACTGCCGGTTCTGAATAAGTTGAAATTCAAAATAACCATAGCGGTTAGCGATGAGAGGAGTGATTTCTGTGCCTTCGGAGAGGTCTATGGCGATAACAATCCCCGTGAGGGGCTGACCGGAAGCTGAGTCTATCAGGTACCCACTAAGACGCGTATAGGCATCTGGCCGCGCCTCCATGGGCAGCTCAAACGAATACAAATCAAAGTTTCGGGGCTGTTTTCGGGAAGCCCGCGCATAGTAGATTTTACTCCCCCGCCCGTCTATGGTGAAGTAGTACTCATCGCCATCGGTGTTAATGAGCGGGCCAAGGTTGCGTGGCGGTTCCCAATAGCCCCCTAACCATCGACTTTTGTAAATATCATAGCCCCCGTACGAGAAAGGATGCCCCGTAGAACTGAAGTATAAGACCTGGTGAGGCTCGTAGAAATAAGGCGTCACTTCGTCGCCAGCGGTATTGATGGTGGGTCCGAGGTTTTGGGGCTGTGACCACCGCCCATCGGGCAAACGCCGACACAGATAAATATCCGACTGTCCAAAGCCAGCTGGCCGATTAGAGGCGAAAAACAGTAGCGAATCTCCTACGAGAAAGGGATGCGAATCCCAAGCAGGGCTATTTACCTCAGGGCCGAGGTTAACAGGCTGCTGCCAGCGGCCATTTTCGTAATAAGATACATACAAATCGCAGGAACCGTACCCATCCGGCGCATCACAGCGCGCAAAAACCAGCATGGTCCCATCGCTATTGAGGCAGGCAGAGCCTTCATTGTAAGGGCTGTTAATCACATCGCGAAACTTTTCCGCCGGGCGGAAGCCCCCCCGCACAAAGTCTCGCTGCGCATAGTATAGATCTTCGTTGCGAAGCTGGTCGGGATCCAGCGCCGTGAGAATCTGTTCCCGCCGAGACGTAAAAATCAGCACTTGACCCGACGGATGCATATACGGCGCATAATCAGGATAGGGGGAGTTGATATGGGGCCCCAAGCTTAAAAGCACGCCCTTAGGCGGGGCCAGGGTGTCTATCTTCTGCCTCAATCGGACAATTTTTTTGTAATATTCCAAAGGCACCCACTCACTTCGCCAGCGCTCCTGCAAGCGCCTGTAGGATAGGCGGATTTCGGAGGGCGCTTGATGCATGTTTTTCAGGCACAGCTCATAAAGATACAGGCTAAGGGTAGTATCGCCCAGGGCCTCCCGAACCTGGGCCCACCGCCAGAGAAGATTCAGAGAAACCGTATCTCGAAAGTTGGCTATACGAAACTGCTGGACGTAGCTTCGCAGAAGACTATCCAAAAGGCGCAAATCTTCGGCCGCTTCGGCCCTTTGGATATGACGAAGGGCCCTGGGATTGGCGTAAGCCTTCTCAGGCTTTTCCTCGAGGTAGGGGAAATGTATCGGGGGCGGTGGCACCACATCACCTCCTACGGGCCGGAGATAGGTCCCGGCTATTGTTTTCAGGCGGGGTTGAGCTAGAAGCAGCCCTATCATTACCCAGGAGAATAGCCACCCCCCCCCTCGCCAGTAAGCCCAGCCCCTCCCTGCCAAATCGCATCCAAATAACCAGACCCCAATAACCCCCATAGGATGCTACTTACACAAAAATAAGTAAATAGTAAAACCCTGGCCCGCCCTAAAAATCTTCAAGCCCCTTTCTGGCGGGGATTGAGCCTGAGCTCAGGCGGAATGTACGGCGTAGTAAGAGGCACTACCTCCTTCACTACACTTGCTACCTCCAGACCATACGCACTCTCGACAGGCAAGGAATGCCGATCAATAAAGTTATAAAGCTGTAAGAAAAAGCGCGTCGTCGGACTAAAACGTGCATCATTATTAATGATTCGTCGAACGAAGAGAAACTTGAAATCGCCAGGCTGGCCATGCAGACGCAAGCTGGGATATGGACTTCGGATATCTATTTCCCCAGCCTGCACCAGGTGCTCCACCACCTGCCTTAGAAGCAGATTTATCTGCGGCTGAAGCTTGTACCCTACATAAAAGTCCACCCGGAAAATGTGCCCTCTTACATATGTATGCAGCTCGTAAGTAGCCTCGAATGGCTTTTCACTCAGATGGAGGTGAAGAAACCAGTAGGTAACGCAGCGTTTGGGCTGGCGCTGGATAAGAGCATACATCAAGCGGTGCTCTATCTTATGAGGAGTGGGGCTGGTGGTTAGGCATGCCAGATGCGCTGCATAATAGGGAATCATCTCATCCTGACGCATGGTATTTATTTTATCCAGGTAGGGGTCTATATCGACCCAATCCGCAAAGCGCGCTTTTATCTTTTCACCCAGCAGCCATATTGTCATGATAGCCGCCACCATGCCGCCCAAGAGAAGTGCTATCCATCCCCCTTCCGGCACTTTATGCAGGTTGGCATAGAGAAAGAGAAGCTCAATTGGTAGAAATACGCCGCCAAAAAGCAGGCCAATAGTCCAACCATTTTGATGGCGCTTGTAAAAGCGAAAGTAGAAGATAGCGAGCGTAGAGGTAACGAGAATGGCGATATTGATGGAAAGGCCATAGGCCGCTTCCATGTCGCTGGAGCGCTGCATAGTAAGCACAATGATGACAATTATACCCCACAAAAGCCAGTTGATAAAAGGCACATACATCTGGGAGCGAGTAGTAGCGGGATAGAGAATCCGCATCCGGGGCCAGAAACCAAGACGATTCGCTTCCGTGAAGATGGTATAAGCACTGCTAATAGTAGCCTGACTGGCAATAATAGTCGCCGCCGTTGCAATAATCACAGCGGGGATGAGCCATCCCGGCGGCAGCATAGCGTAAAAAGGCTTTTCGGCTGGCCCTAAAATGGCCCCCTCCTTATAGGTCAAAAGCCATGCCCCCTGCCCAAAGTACGACAAAAGCAAAGCCGGCTTTACAATAAGCCAGGCCTTCCGGATAGATCCCCGCCCCACATGCCCCATATCCGCATACAAAGCCTCCACCCCCGTTATCGTCAGAAATACCGCTCCCAATAACAAAATGCCCCGCGGATGGTACCACAAAAACTGAATGGCATACATGGGATTCACCGCTTCCAGTACAAAAGGCTGCTCAATAATACGATACAATCCCATTCCTCCAATAAATAAAAACCACATCAGCGTAATCGGTCCAAAGGCTCCACCCACCCATTCCGTTCCAAATTGCTGAATGAAAAATAAAGCCGTAATAATGATAAGGACGATTGGAAGGATTTTCAGGCCGGGCAGATGCAGCTCTAACCCCTCTACGGCCGAGGTTACCGAAATAGCCGGCGTAAAAATAGAGTCAGAAAAGCTCATGGCTGCACCCAGCACCACCAGTCCCATTAGGCGCGGGGCATACCGCCTTAAAAGGGCATATAACGCAAATACGCCCCCTTCCCCATGGTTATCTGCCCGTAGTACGAAAAAGACATACTTGGTCGTTACGATAAGCGTAAGGGACCAGAAGATTAGCGAGAGGCCTCCTAACACCAGCGGCTTATCGATAGGGGTGTCCCGACATAATGCATCCAGCGCATACAGCACAGAAGTACCAATGTCGCCAAAGACAATCCCCAGCGCCAGTAGGACGCCCTTCCAGCCAGAAGGAGCGACAGGATGATTTTTACTGCTCATGGAGTCTTTTCCTGAATCGATTTGTAAAGTTGGTTCCACGTCTTAGGAAAACCATGATCATAGTCATTTGCGGAAGAAGTTTGTTTTGCCTTAGAAGCGTCGTAGTAAATAAAGAGCGCCTGCCGAGGGCGTGTGGTAGCCACATAATGAAGATTGAGATTTTCCAGGACAGTGGACGCATAGTCTTCCGCGTAAAGGGATGCATAGGGGTCATTACTTCTACCCTTTTTGATGTGAAGTGGCAGCTCAGCGTGATATTGTGTCCCGGCTGCGGGTGGGAAGCCTACCAGCTTCCTCACGATATCATACAGGTCGGCTCTCTCTGATGGTGAGAGTCCAAGAGAAGAGGCTATCCTGGACAGCATATACCACTTATGGCTGGCCTTGTAGTCAAATAGTTTCCAGTTGGCAAAGGGGATGAGGACGGCTTCCCAGGCCAGGCCCTTGGCCTTGTGAATAGTAAGGACCGGGTAGGTATCGGGGCTTAGGGGCATTTCCACCGCTATCCTGGCGCCTTTTTCTTCCCACCAGGTAAGGATGACTGGTAACGTAGGTGCCACCAGGCCCTCCAAAAAGCCCCACAGCTTATCTAAGAAAGCCTCCCAAAAAAGGCTTTCCGCAGGGAGATTTTGCCGAATGGCGTAAGAAAAGGTATGGAAAGCTTTCCACCACTCCACGGGCGTCTCAGGTAATGGTCGCCGCAGAAAGGCTTCTACGAAGGGCGTGTAGAGACCATGATGCTCCAGAAAAAACCGGCTCACAGGCTGGATCGACTTATCCAAAGCGGCCGGCGAAACCTGAAAAAGCCCGAGCAGCTCCATCACCGCATAAAGCGACGGTACCCGGCCCAGCTCATAGGAAACAACCTGGAGATTATATTCCGGAAGGATCTGCCGAAGAGAGGTTATGTCGTCATTAAGGCGAACTAAAAAAGCTGTTTCATTTGGGGGAATGCCTCTTTTTTTCAGAAGGGTGAGCGTGCGTCGCAGGATTTTAGCAAGATGGGCGCTGGAAACATAGCCGCGTACCCGTAAGAGCGGGGTACGCGAAACACCTTTTCCGAGAGGAGGAATTTTTTTCCGGCTTGGTTTTTGCCAGTGGTGCTGGTAAACTTCTTGAATATACGCAGTCGTGGTGATTTTATGCAGGTTTTTTTCCGCAGAAGGCTGAAGGATCAAACTTTGTAGATAACTCAGTAAGCGCTGATAGAAGGCATTATTGTAGGAGACGATACGCCGCTGGCTACGGTAGTTTGCAGGAAGGAAGGTGGTATCCGCTTTCTCCCTAAGGTTTAGGAAGTATTGAAGATCGGCTTCTCGCCAGGCATAAATGCTTTGCTTCGGATCTCCCACGATGTGAATGGCCTGTCCACTCCCTTTTAGCTCCTCCATGAGGGGCGAGAGGATACTCCACTGAAGGAGGCTTGTATCCTGCGCCTCATCCAAAAGGAGGTGCCGGATATGCCGATAAGGCAAGCCTACCAGCGGCGGTGCGTTGAGGGCCACTAACTCGACCACATGTTGCAGGTCTGTCAAAAAGAGGGTGCGATTCTCCTGGCGATACAAGCGCAAATGCTCTTCTACGATGGCATACAACTCCTTTGTGAAGAAGGCTGGCACAAACTTACCAGCGGTTTCAGTGGCATTTTTTAGAAGGGATTGGACTTTTGGATGGGACGAGGTAGGCGTGGGGCCTACCAGGAGGCCCTTGAGCAGGCGAAGGCGAATGGGACTTTCATTGAGGAGTGTCTGAAAAGCTTTTCGGAAAGCTTTTGTGAGAGAGAAGTTATTTTCGGACGAATGGGCGATAATAGCCTGGCGAAGCGTAGTATAGTGGAGCTTGTACGAGAGTTTTTTCCACAGGCTTCGCAAAAGCTGCTGCTCGGCTTGCAGACGATCAGCCTCTTCCACGATAAGCTCCTGAAAGACCGGTAGCCCCAAAAAGGGCGCAACATGCTGGTAAATCTGTCGGATGAGGCTGTCAATAGTGCCGGTGAGCAGATAGGTATCGTCTAAAAGGAGGGTTTTGATGAGGTGGGGAGGAGGGTCGGGGCGGGTAGCAAGCGAGAGAATACGCTGGTGTAGCTCGCTGGCGGCTTTTCGGGTAAAGGTAATGGCGAGCACGGGCTTATTCTGCATAAGAGAGGCGAGCGCCTCACGAGCAATGCGCTCCGTTTTACCAGACCCCGCGGAAGCAATTAGAAGGTGTAGCGAGCTATACGAAGCGGCCATGAATAGCCCGAATAGCCTCTAAAGTTTCATGGGGCATATAGCCTAAGAGTGTTTGCGCCTTTTCGATGGAGAGGCTAGAATGGGGCGGGCGGGGCGCAATTTGTCGGAAGTCCTCGGCGGTGAGTGGCCGGATGAGATCGGGCGTCACGCCTATAACTTGTGCTACCTTCTGTCCAAATGTGTAGGGGCTTTCTATTTCTGGTCCGGCTATGTGAAACACACCTTCGGCGCCTTTATCCAGGATGAGACGAATGCCTTCGGCGAGGTCGTAGGCCCATGTGGGGGTACGCCACTGGTCCGTAAAAAGCGCATAGTCTCGTCCATTCAAGAGTGCCTGCCGGACACGCAAGTAGATATTATCCCGGGAGAGGTGTGGCGCTACCCCGTAGACGAGGGAGGTTCGGACGATAGCCCAGGGGCCCGGGTATTGACGCACGAGCCATTCGGCAGCAAGCTTACTGGCGCCATAGACTGAGAGGGGAGCGGGGAGGTCGTTTTCTTTATAGCGGTACGCTCGAGGGACAAACCCATCAAACACAAAATCCGTCGAAACGAAAAGAAGATGCACTTTTGGTGCGTAGGTGGCGAGGGCATCTATGAGGTTTTGCGTGGCGGTAACGTTATTTTTCCAACAGAGGGGGGGATTTTCCTGGCAGGCGTCGACGAGGGTCATAGCGGCAATATGGGCAACGGCATCCGGTTTAGCCCAGCGAACGAGGGCGGCCACCTCATCGGGGTGCACAAGCTCCGCAGCTTGATAGGGATAAGGCAGATTTTCCAGAGGGGAGCGGCCAGTCCCCAGAATCTCCCATGCAGTGTGCTCCGTGCACGCCAGATAGGTATGATGGCCCACCAGCCCCCGAATCCCCGTTATAAGCAGCCGCATCGGACAAAAGTACTACAAAGGCCTCCCTGCGCCCCAGAAAAAACATGGCCCCCCCTCTCTCCGAGGGGAGGCTGCCCATGTCCTAATATTTTGACAGACGTGTGTATTTATTCTTTGACAGGGGTGAGGTGTTTGACGACTCTTTGGGAGAGGCCGTCTCGCAGCTCGGCATAGCCTTCCGTGCTCGGTTCTAAGGCCACTGCTTGTTGATAGGCCTGATAGGCATAGCCGTATAGGCCATTTTGCTCATAGAAGGCCCCCAGGAGCACTTGACCCAGAGCGGATTTGAGATCCAGGGTGCTGATAAGCTCTTGTTCTTCATTTTTGAGGGCTTGGGCGCGGTCTGACGGGAGGACTTTGAAGCAGGTGCGGTTAGACTTGATGGTGGGGTAGCGGCGGGTGCTGACGCTCCAGTAGTAGCAGGTGTTAGGTTTGACCTTGGCGGCGAGGTTGAGTTCTGCCTGATGGCGGTCAGCTGGAACTTCTTCGATGTGGATGACTTTTCCATTTTCGTCGAGGATTTCCACACGATAGCCTTCGGAGCCTGCTACACGCTCCCATTGGAGCAAGACTTTTTCTGGATAGAAAGCGCTTTGAGGTGGGGTGAGCGGCGGAGGCGCCATGGTACGGGTGACGGCTCCAAGCGTTTTTCCGGAGGGGCGTCCAGCGCCGGAGGCGATAGCCTGATTCAGGACATAGCCTGTGTAGCGAGCGGCATACGGGTTATTGTCTGCTTTGGCAGGCTGCGCAGCAAGCTGAGCAATACTGTACGTCCCCGGCTCTCGAAGTTCACGGGCCTTATTTCCAGGTAAAATCACTGCCACATAGCTTTGCGTACCGACTTTGACTTTCTGGCTTTCCCGGAGCTTCATGCCCACGGTAGCTTTTGTCCAGGTACCTCCCTGTTCGACCTGAACATCGCCACGCAAAGCCAGAATAGTCGCTGTTTGCGCCCATAAGAGCGCCTTAGCCATCAACAGCCCGAAGGCTGCTATCAAACTACTGCGGATCATAACGCCAGGAGAAGGGGCAAATTTTATGCCAAAGAGGATTTACAGGTGGGTGCTGTAAGAAGGCATACTTCCCCCCCAATTAAGAGCATAAGAAACGTCTCCTCGGCTTCTATCCAGTAGCCCTGCCTGGCGAGGTAAGTAAAGAGGGCCCCGAAAACGAGAAAAAGCCCCAGCTGCGTTAGTCGAAGCCATCCATAGCTGTGGAGGTTATCCATCAC
>Ga0197142_1005314_pt1 | contig 10117 bp, 6 predicted proteins | sample GBS60_MetaG_FD_148614 | JGI IMG/M metagenome (GOLD analysis project Ga0197142, IMG submission 148614) | Sediment microbial communities from Great Boiling Springs, Gerlach, Nevada, United States - GBS 60_MetaG | ecosystem: Environmental > Aquatic > Thermal springs > Hot (42-90C) > Sediment...
CAAAAAAAAGATATTTATTACCAATCGAATGGGAAGAGTATATGAACCAAATTCGCACTAAAAGAGAATCTTAAAAAACTAAAGGTAAATAAAGCATTCATAAGAATAAATACATTTAAGATAAGAGTATCTTTAATATGTAAATTAATTCATTTATCATAAAATTAAACATAAAATATAAAATTGACAAATTTTTCATAGATATTAAAATGCATTTATGGATAAAATAAAATTTATAGTATTCATTTACTTTATTTTTATTTTATCAATCTATGGAGAAAGAATCTATCTAAAAAATGGAGCCATCATTGATGGAGAAATCCTTCAACAAACCATGACAACAATACAAGTAAGAACTTATAAGGGAGAGTTAAAAACTATCAACAAAGATGATATTCGAAGAATCGATTTTAAATTCGATATTCGAAAAGAAGAAGAGCGACGCAAACAAGAAGAACAGCGTCGATTAGAAGAAGAGCGACGCAGACAAGAAGAACAACGTCGATTAGAAGAAGAACGACATAAACAAGAAGAACAACGTTTGTTAAAAAAAATAAATCTTTTTAAATTAGAACATTTTTTAATCAACCAGAGTATTGTTTCGTCTGGATATTATGATGTATTTCCATTTTCTCCTTATTTTCCAACAGAATTTGAACAATTTTCGAGTGCACCTAGGGTATTTCCCTCCAGAACCAAAGAAAAATGGAATTATGGTAATTTTCGATTTAGCATAGATTTGGCATTTGAACACAACAGATTTTTATGGGTAACCTATATACCAATTATAAGTTTTTTTAATATCACTTATAAAGAAAATTTATCTTTACCTAATTTTAGTACAGTCTATAGTGAAGCAGATTTTGAAGGAAATAATCCAATCACAGGTTATTTTGATCCTAGGATATTAATGGGATATAGAGTAATCTTTGATAAAAACAATTCTTGGAATATATATGTAGGGGGAGAGTATTATCGAATTGGGATTAATTTAGTGGATGATAATTGCCGAGAAACTATCTTATATTCACAAAAACTATTATTTTTAAATTGTAAGGTGTTTGATCTTACTTTTAATGGTGCCGGTCCACTTTTTGTAGCAGAATATGAAAGATGGTTTAAATATCTTACCCTTAAAGTTCAATTCGGATTAAGGCAGTTAAGCGGAAATTTTTTATATAATAGAATTATTGATAATAATTATGATTTTTCATTTTCTTATAGGATTAAAAGACTTTATGATTTAGAGGGATATTTTTATTCATTTCATTTAGATTTTGGAGGAATTTTTATAGAATATATTTATAAAAATTTAAATCTAAGTTCAAGAAAGATTCAAGATTATGAATTTTTTATTTCATCACCAGTAGCAACTTCCTACATAAAAAATTATTTTAGAATTAATATTAATGATCCTTTATTGGTTATAGATATCATTTATGCTGATTTATTTAACAGCAAGAAGAATTTCGAGGATTTGGGAATTATTAGTTTAGGATTTAAAGGTAGGTATTAATTTAAATCATATGTTTGATTGCTTTTTAAATAGATAAATAGAAATTTATATAGTTGTGGGATAATTAAATTTTAGTTGTTAATTTTTCCCATTGGTTCATAAGCTTAATATCCATAGAATCTATCACTAACACAAAGTTTTTAGATTATTCTTTTCTCTGTATTTTTTATAATAATTTCTTTGTGGCATCTCTGTGTTCTGTGTGGACAAAGATTATTCAAGAAATTTCTCTGTGCTTTCTCTGTGTACTCTGTGGTAAGACAATAGAAAGTGCAAAAATTTCATATACATAACAATTTTTTCTTAAAAATTTTCTGTTTTATACGATATAATTTCTATGAAGATATTTTCCTATAGCGGCGTACAATTTCCATCGGGCTATCCAAAAGTTTATGGAGCAGAAAGAATATCACCATTTAGATTAAATACAAATCACGAAAAGCATATGCAAATAACACAAAAACCACCTTTAACAGACATCGTACCAGAAAACGAAAGGTTTGCTTCGAATTTTGCTCAAGCTTTGAATCAACTCTTGGGTAGTGTAGAAAAATTATCAAATCAATCCGAGGATTTAACAAAAAAAGCTGTTTATGATCCCGATAACGTTGATGTCCATGAAATTATGATAGCAGCACAAAAATCACGTTTTGCTCTAAATCTTACGAAAACTATTCTAGATGGTTCTATTAGAGCATACAAAGAATTAATTTCTGGGCGATAATACTAAATAAATATTAAGTAAAATTTTTGAAAAAATTTCTATGAATATCAAAAAAATTCTGTACAAAAAGAAAAACCTTCTGTTAAGTAGTAATTTAAAATTCATGTAAGGGTATAATTATGCCAGAAGGTTTAAAAAATATTTTAAATAAATTGGTTGAGGTATGGAATAAATTAGATACTACAAAAAAAATTACCTTAGGAGTTGTATTAGCAATTGTAATCGGAGCATTTGCTTTTATAGCGAGTTATTCTAAAAAACCTGCAATGGAAGTATTATACGATAATTTAAGTGCTTCAGATTATGCAGCAATTACAAAATTCTTAGAAGCAAGTGGTTATGAATGGAAAGGAACGGGAACCTCCACTATCTATGTAAATGGACTAAAAAGACAAGAAATTATCACAAAATTAGCCCAAGAAAATTTGATACCAGCTGGGGTAGAAGGTTGGGAAATATTTAATATGTCTCGATGGGACGAAACCACTTTTGATAAAAATATTAAATTACATCGCGCTATTAAAGGTAGTTTAGAACAAATGTTGATGACCTTAGATTTTGTTAAATCTGCAAGGGTAGAACTTGCAATTCCACAAAGAAACAATTTTTTAACAGATACTGAACCAGTAAAAGCTTCGGTGGTTTTAACTTTAAAACCAGGAATAGAAACCATATCTAGAAAACAAGTCATGGGAATAAAGAACTTAATTTATCGTGCTGTACCCAATCTAAAAAGAGAAAATATTACCATTACCGATAATAACGGAAAAGAATTTGTAGAGCCAGACGAACTTGACGAAGAACAAAGAAAATTAGAACTTGTAGAAAAGAAAAAAGAAATTGAAGAGAAAGAACGAAGAAAATGGTTGAACGAAATTCAACAAAGTCTACACGAATTTTATACAAGTGATCGTATTTCTATCATAAGAGTTGCTTTAACGATTAATTGGGACGAAGTCAAAGAAAAACAACATTTAGTGGAACCAGTAGAAGCAGAACCAGAAAATCCAGATACTCCCTATCCCGACAGAAAATTAATGCCAAGTGGAACATTGATAATTTCCGAAAATGCAAGAAATGAACGTTTTCGCGGGAATGGTTTTACACCAGGAGGACCAACAGGAACAGAACAAGAACTTCCACCAGGATATAGAGATTTAGACTACCAACGTGCAGAATATGGGAATAACGATGTAATAAGAAATTATGATTACAACAGAATAGAAAAAGAAATCACAAGGCAGCCTTGGGAAGAAAGAGCACGATCTATTGCAGTTGCTGTTGATGGAAAATGGATCAAAAAAGGTATTAAAGAAGATGGATCTGGATATATTCGCGAATATATTCCACCAACCAAAGAAGAATTAAAAACCATCGAAAAACTATTAAAAGCATCGATTTTATACAAAGCTTCGCGAGGGGATCAAATTGTAGTAGAACATTTACAAAAAGATAGAACCGCACAGTTCGAAAAAGAAGACGAAGAATTAAGACAAAAACTTATGATGCAAAGATTATTGATTGTTTCTGGAATTTCTCTTGTTGCATTTTTCTTGTTGTATTTACTCTATAGAGCCATCAAGAACGAAATTGCGAGAAGAAGACGATTAAGAGAAGAAGAACTAGCAGCCCAACAACAGTTGATGCGCGAAGCAGCATTACGTGTTGCAGATGAAGGAGCAGCGGAAGTAGAACTTTCTATCGACGAAAAAGCGAGAAGAGAACTATTAGAAAATGCTATCAATCTTGCGCGCGAAAAACCTGACGAAGTTGCAAAACTATTAAGAACATGGTTAAACGAAGAGTAGATTATCTACCTTCGTAACCAATTACATCCATAAAGGCACTAACAGAAAATACAGCTTTGCCTCTACCTGGTTCTCCATATCCTGGAGGAACAGGCAATTTATATTTTTCGAAGGTTCTTTTCCATATAGTTAATAATTCAAGAAAATATCTTAAAGGAGGTTTTTGCTGATTCCCTAAGGTGGTATAGGGTTCAGGACACCAGGTAGTAAAACGTGGTACTACACCATGACTCATAAAATAATCTAAACCTTCTGCAGTAGATAGAACTGCTTCTTCTACCGAAGAAAATCCATAAGGCTTAGCAAGTTCCACCCCACCTACAAAATTGGGTATTACATTGGATGGACCAAAAATTTCAACAGATTCTACAATTCTGCGAATCCAATTATCTCTACCTATAAATCGATCTTTTCCTGGGCATAAAAGCGAAAAAAGTCTTTTATCCCAAACTTCGAAATTCGGATGATAGATTTTTATACCTACTTCTTTAAATCTTATTAAATCTTCTTTTTCCCAAGCTTGTACTACCATTTTACCAATCCAACGATTAGGAAAATGTTTTTCGATGGCTTCTGCGTATTGAAAATAAAAGTCTTGTTCATTTTTGTTTTGTAGTTCTGTTATTACAGACCCCCCCGTTATTGTGTATGCTTTTGCGATATTGTCTTCTTTATCGATCCAGGAAAGAACTTCGAGAATATCTTCGATACTTTTGATTCCTGTATAGGGTCTTTTAAAGTTTTTTTGTTGCCTCCAGTTATGATTTATATCACAAAAGGCGCATTCTTCGTCTTTTCCGAAATATTGACAATTTCGAAAAACTGTTAGATAAATTAAATATCCCCATTCAATAACTGGAGCAATTTCGTTGGGATTTTTTCCATTCGATGTCTTATAACGATACCACGATGGAATAGGCGGAAATTCCACTTTTCCTAAAACTGTATCGTTGAGTTTTAAAATAATTTCATTCTCTTCGTTCGTTGTGACAAAGTAAGGAGAATTTGGGTCAATTCGAACCGATATAACTGTTGGCAAAAGATTAAAGTATCCCTCTGAAATTTTTATCTCTTCTGGTGCTTTAAATCGATATTCTTCGGGTTGATCTTTTAATGGTACGTGATCAAACGTAAAAATAAAATAATCTTTTGTTTTGTATGTATGATTTTGTAATGCCTTAGCATCAAACCTTAATCCTAATCGTAATATATCTTGTTTAATAATAGCTTCTATGGGAATTTCTTTATAAACTTCTACAAAATTTTCTAATGTTTCTAATGTGGTTATTTCTTGATCTATTTGATTCATAAAAGACATAATACCAAATAAATTTAATTTCTAACAAAAAAAAGTAAATTTTTTTAAAGAATATAATATCGATTTATGTATAACATTATAAGTATTTTGAATTTGACATTCAAGCATTTCTAAAAATTTTGTATTAGCAAAATTTTTGGAGAGGTGACCGAGAGGCCGAAGGTGCAGCACTGGAAATGCTGTGTACCCCCAAAAGGGGTACCGAGGGTTCGAATCCCTCCCTCTCCGATGCTTTTATAAATTTATTCAATTACTCAAAAAATTTGCATTGACAATAAAATTTATTTTTATATCTTACTTTTAGATGATACATGGACAAAAAGAAGAAGTTCGATTCGAAGAGTCAAAAAAATTTTTAGAACTAATAGATCAATGTAAAAAACAAAATCCCGAAGCATTAGAAAGATTTTTTGAATTATATAGTATTGATATTTATAATTTTCCTATGAAAGTTTTTCAATTCAGTGAAGAAGATGCTGGAGATTTTTTTTTGTATGCTTTTGAACGTTTACGAGACGGAAAACGTTTTAAATCATTTCGAGGAGATTCTTCTTTTAAGACATGGTTTTATAGTGTTTTAAGAAATTTAGTCATGGACTGGATTCGAGCAAATAAAAAATCGAAAGTACTTCAATTTTATCATTATGGTTCTTTAACAGAAGTAGAGAATGAAATTTTCGATGAATTAAAATCCGAAGATTTCATCGAATCTAATCAAATAATAAATTTATTCTACCAAACAATCGATAGTTTGGAGGAGGAATCAAGAATTATTTTTAAATTAGTTTATATTTTCTATTTGAACTTAGATGAGCGGGATATTCAAATTCTAAAAGATAAATACAATAAATCTGGATACGAAATTTTTAAATTTGTCTTAGAAGCAAAAGAATATTTGGTAAACAAAAACCTAAAATTAAACCAAAAAAAAGAAAGGCTTTATCGACTATATTTAAAATTAATCAAATTAAAAGAAAAAGAAAAAGAATTAAAAATGTATCATCAAAGCCCATTTTTAGAAGAATTACAAAATAAAATTAATCAAAAAACTTTAAATCGAAATAAAATCATTCAACACCAAAATCCAGAAACTATTGTAATTAAAACTCCCTTCGATAAAATTGGAACATTTTTAGGTATCAGCACTCCGACAGTTTCTTCTATCTTTAAAAAAACCCTCAACAAAATAAAAAATTCACAAGAATTAAAAAAAATTTTTACAGAATAAACATTTTTACGTCTAAAAGCATTAAGGAGCAATGGTATGAAGGATAAAGAAATCAACAAGAAAGTCTTAAAACTATTAGACGAAATCCTAAACAAAGACTTAAAGAGCTTTGATTTTGATGAGCCTGAGTTAAAAGAAAAGATTAATACACTTTCCAATCAAGAATTAGCGGAATTAATACAATTATACAGCGAAATTTCTAAATACGAGGATTCTACCGAAAAAAAGGAAGTTCCTGAATTCTATCTATTCAGAGTAAAAGATTATTATGCAAAAAAGCGTTCTCTCGAAACAAAAGAAGATATACCACAACTTGTGATTCATTATATAAAGAGTACCTTAAAAGTAATACAAAACTCTATTGAATTAAATGTTCAAGAAGTTCCTATTTCCTCTTATAGAGGAGATAACATAAAAAGTAATAAAGTCGTTCTAAAAGATCAAAAAGTTGAATTTTCTTTTATACCCCAAGAAAAAAATACTATCATGTTAAGTATTTTTTTAGAAAATCTAACTGGTTCGTTAACCCTAAAATTACTAAAAGAAAATTATATCATTGATATTAAGCATTTTTCTAACCTAAGTGAACAAGAACGAATCAACATAGAAGACTTAGCTTATGGCAATTATACATTGGATTTAAAAGGTTCCTATAATCAAAAATTTCGCTTTGTTATAGAAGATTAAAGGATCATAAAACTTTGATTTCGTTTCCTATTGTTAAGTAGGCTCCTTCTATACCAGGGACCTTTTTTACTTCTTTGATGAATTCTTCGCTCCATGATACACAAAAGGAATCGTGAGCTTTTATCACAGTTGCTTTTTCTTTATTTTCTTGTGAGACAATATGGAAAAATATTTGAATATTTCCTCTATATCCTTTGATTAGTTTTGCTAATTCCATTAATGACTTTTGTTGAAATGCTTCTTTGTAAATTTTCAAATGTAAAGACTTTTCTAATCTTTCTTCGATTTTCTCTTTACTTAGTTCTTGAATATCTTCTACCAACAAGGTGACTTGTTGGGTTTCGTCGTCTATTTCTGCATTTCCTTTTATAATAACAATGTTGTCTTCTTTAAGCAGATCACGCTTTTGTTCTATTACATTACTAAATGCAATACAGGAAATAGATCCAGTCCAATCATGAAGAACAAACCGAGCAAATTCTTTTTTATTTTTGTTATTTTTAATTTCTAAACCATGTATTACACCACAGATTTCTACACTTTGATTTTGGTTCATGTTAAGAACTGTTTCGATAGGAATGATTTTTAATTTTTTTATAATTTCTTTATATTTGTCTAAGGGATGACCAGAAAAATAAATCCCCAAAACATCTTTTTCTTTTTTAAAGAATTCCATTTCTTCGTATTCAACTTTGGGAATCTCTGGTTCACTTACAGCAGTTTTGAGCGATGTAAAAAATAAATCATTTTGACCAGAATCTTTGTCTTCCTTGGTCTTTTTTACGTATTCTATCAGTTGTTCTAAGGAATTCATCAAACCTTTTCTTGTATAACCTAAATTATCAAAACAACCAGCTTGTATTAATGCTTCTAATGCACGCTTATTACATTGTTTTAAATCGATATTTTCTAAAAATTCTAAAAAACTTCGGAATTCTTTTAATTGATTTCTCTTTTCTAATATATCTTTTACGACATTATTTCCTATGTTTTTGATTGCACTAAGAGCATAACGAATAGTAGAATCATTTTCTATATGAAACAATTCAAAAGATTTATTGATATCGGGTTTTTCGATTTTTATGCTCAATTCTCTACATTCGAGAAAATAAGGAGCCAATTTTTCTGTTTTATCGATCTCACTATCTAAAACAGCAGTCATAAATTCTATTGTATAATTTGCTTTTAGGTAAGCAGTTTGATATACTACCATAGCATATGCAGCAGAGTGAGATTTATTAAAACCATATTTTGCAAACTCTGCCATCTGATCATAAAGATTTTCAGCAAAAGTTTTATCGTACCCTTTTTGTATAGCTCCTTCTATAAAGAGTATTTTCATTTCTTGCATTTTGGATTCTATTTTCTTCCCCATAGCTTTTCGTAAGGCATCGGATTGACCTTTTGTAAATCCACCAATCTTTTGGGCAATTTGCATCACTTGCTCTTGGTATAAGATCACACCATAAGTTTCTTTTAAGATTTCTTCTAAATCGGGGTGTGGATATTCCACTTTTTCTAATCCCTTTTTTCTGTTGATATACGCGTCAGCCATTCCTGTTTGTAAAGGGCCAGGTCTATACATCGCAATCAAAGCTATAAGATCTTCGAAAACTTCTGGTTGCATTCTTATCACAAAATCTCTCATCCCAGGAGAAGACTCTAACTGAAATACCCCTTTTACCTTTCCTGATTGTAATAACTTATATGTATTTTTATCGTCTAAGGGGATTTGGTTGATGTTGATTTCTATGCCTCTACGTTCTTTTATTTTATTGACTGTATTTTGAATTACCGTAAGGTTACGAAGTCCAAGAAAGTCCATTTTAACAAGCCCTACGGTTGACAAGGTATTCATATCGAATTGAGTAACTAAAATCCTTTCTCCATTTTTTTCTTTTGGGTTTGCAACTGTTGCGAGAGGTACAATGTTTTCTAATGGTTCTGGCGATATAACAACACCTGCAGCATGTACTCCTGTTTGTCGAGAATTTCCTTCGAGTTTTTTGGCGATTTGGAATATTTTTTGATGTAATTCGCTTTTTTCTGTTAGTTTTTTAAATTCTGTGGATTCTTCTAATGCTGTCTCTAAACTAATTTTAGGGGTATTGGGTATGGCCTGAGAATAAATATTTGCTTCGGAAAAAGGCATTTTAAGGACCCTAGCAACATCTTTTAAGCACGCTTTTGCCGCCATATTACCATAGGTAATAATTTGTGCTACGTTTTCGTATCCGTATTTTTGACGAACATAATTAATGACTTCTTCTCTTCTTTCTACGCAAAAATCAACGTCAATATCGGGCATTTCTTTTCTGTCTGGGTTTAAAAATCGCTCGAAAAGAAGATTATACTTAATGGGATCAATTTCGGTTATACCTAAGCAATAAGCAATTAGGGACCCTGCTGCCGAACCTCTACCAGGTCCAACTGGTATATTTCTTTGTTTCGCCCAATTGATAAAATCTTGAACAATTAGAAAATATCCGCCAAAATCCATTTCTGTTATCACTTTGTATTCGAATTCGAATCGTTCTAAAATTTGTTGGGTTAAATGTTTATATCTTTTTTTTAAACCTTCTTCTGCAAGTTTTCTAAGATAAGAATTAATCGTATAACCTTCTGGGACATCGAATTTGGGGAGTAGCGGGTTTCCAAATTTAAATTCTAAATCTATCATTTCTTTAATTTTTTGTGTATTATAGAATGCTTCGGGGATTTCGGGAAACAAACGAAACATTTCTTCGGGAGTTTTTACATAGAATTCTTGGTTAAACCCGAAATCTAATGGTTCGTCAATGGTTTTCTTTTGATTTATTCGTAGTAATATATCTTG
>Ga0197142_1005315_pt1 | contig 10116 bp, 8 predicted proteins | sample GBS60_MetaG_FD_148614 | JGI IMG/M metagenome (GOLD analysis project Ga0197142, IMG submission 148614) | Sediment microbial communities from Great Boiling Springs, Gerlach, Nevada, United States - GBS 60_MetaG | ecosystem: Environmental > Aquatic > Thermal springs > Hot (42-90C) > Sediment...
ACGACGATGATCGCGAGGGGCCTTATGGTCCCGGAGGAGACCCCGGCCATGGAAAACCCAGAAGGAAGCCTATAGACGACAACAGGGGTGGCGGTGGCGGCGGCGAAGACGACGATGATCGCGAGGGGCCTTATGGTCCCGGAGGAGACCCCGGCCATGGAAAACCCAGACGAAAGCCTATAGACGACAACAGGGGTGGCGGTGGCGGCGGCGAAGACGACGATGATAGAGAGGGCCCACAGGGCCCAAGAGGCGAGCCCGTACAGAAAAGCCCCAAATCGGGCCATGGCAACTTGCCCGTCATCAATCAGGATGACTGGGAAAAAGAAAAGCAAAGGGCAGAAGAAGAATATAATAAAGATATTACTGTAGAAGAAAGAGATATTTTGAGAAGAAAAGATGATGATGAGCCTCTCATTTATAAACCTAATTTACCCCAGCCACCCGAAAGAAATCGCAGGAGGGACATATATAAGAAGTACCGAGATGAACGTATGCAAAGGGTGGTATCAGGGTTACCTGAAGGATTGAAAATAACTTATAAAGGTGTTTCTGCCGCTGTAAGCAGCGCATCCTACCTGCTATACAAAATTATGCTTGAAAATTACTATGGATTTGTGAATAATAATATAAAGGCTGAGGAGGGATATTTGTATAGTGGTTTTGGCTCTTCTTCAAGCGAAAAATCTTATATTGATCCTTCTACCGTGCCTAGCCAAATGGAATCTTCGCCCGATCCCAGCATTATCCCCGTGTCGGCTGTCATTAAGAGAGACTTCGAGCCTGAATATACGCTCGTAACTGCTGATTATATCAGCATTGACGTTTCTGGCAGTATGCACGGGTATATTGAACGAGCCGTAAGTGCAGGTAAAGAACCCCACCTCAAAAATACCGCTTTGGAAACCTTCATAAAGGAATTGTTTATTCATGTTAGTAAAGAAGGACTTTTAGATGTAAAAAAGATCAGAGATCTTTTAGTCAATAATGATAACGAATCAGCACGTCTACTTTCTAACTATCTCAGCAATTTCGCTGCATCTTTTGATGCCGAAAGACTCAACATGCTTGTAGAGATCGTTTATAGTACTTTTGCTTTTGCCTTTTACATGGACCCTTCTAGAGTATTGTCGTCTAGGTTCTTCAGAAATGCTAATTTTGCCTCTGTAATCAACGATGCCGAACCCAGAACCACGCTGGTCAGTGTAACAGCTCTGGCAAGCGAAGAAGAAATGTACTTCCCCAGTCTCACATTGCTCGTAGATAAGGGCACACCTAATACTATAGAGAAAATCACCTATGCGTCCAACCACCTTTCTGGCGGTAATGACCCCGCATATAATGTTGGATACGCATGGGGGAAGACAGTTATAAAAGACATAATCCTTTCCACGCTCCTTCATTACCACCACAACGAGGAAAAACTTCCTAACAAGAAAATCGATCTTGCCCTAAATCTTATACATATTACAGACCTATATTATGAACAAGACTCGCATTTCAGAGGCTTTATTGATGCTATAACAAGTATAAAGAGTGCTGGTTTCTTGGATCGGATATTAAGCGAAATTGCGCACGCTGATGCGCTTATGAACAGTGAAATAACACATCTTCATGGTGTGGTAACCCCCCAAGCGCCCAATGATATGAAAATCATGACCCAAGTATCAGAGTTTTCTAATAGATTTGTGATAAATTACGAGATAGATAACGACATCTTTTCTATATGCATTTATACTCGCTCGGACAATCACGAATACATAAAATTTGGCATACACTTCAATAATTTTGGTGTCTTTAGTTACGGCGATAAGAGCGAGGCGATCAATATGATGCGTAGCGAAACAAATGGCAATGTTATAAGGTATGTCGCCTCCAAGATAATAAATACTCTTAAGGACGAGCGTACGGGCACTAGGCAGTACCCTAATTTAGGTTCATTAGCTGTTTATAATGCTTACAGAATGCTACCCAAGTCTCTAAGTGTAATGTCTGTAGATCAATCTTCTGTTTTGAAGGCCGCATTAGCCATTATACTACTAGCTTACATAACAATTAAGCAAAATGAAGCTGAAAAACAGGACTTCGCCTTTACCGAAGAAGAAATGCAGAATATAACCATAACTGTAGAAAGTTATAAAAATGTAATTGCTAAAATTCTTACGAATCGTATATTGCGAAAAGACATGGGTGTCAGGATGAGTAGTGATGTAGAGTTTAATTTATCTGGTGATAATCCGGCGATGTATCATGCAAGTTTTGAGGATTTTAAGGCATGGACCGGTCTAGATAGTTTGCCGAACCCCTTAGAAGATGCTCCCGATAAACTTATTGGTTACGATACGGGTAATAGAAGCGATGTTATAGAAGAAGAGGTAGCCTCAGCGATTGAAAAGCCTATGAGGTCAAGCATAGAAAAACAAGCCATATCCGCAACCATAAACGTCATTCCTACCGTACCCATTGCGCTACACAAAACCCGAAATCAACGTACCTGATTACGGCTCTAATTATGTAATATTCGCATTCAATAAAGCAGCTTCTGTCAACAGAATATATCGTGTTAGGAAGGGACAAAGCAAACCCTATTTTATACATGGTAAATCATACATGTACATATTAGAAGATAACCGCGAGATAATAGACTATCCATTTGATAAATGTGATGAGTATGATTTTGAATATATTTTTGCATTTAATAATAAACGAAAAAGAGATATATCTAATCACATAAAATTATTCGAAGACATTATATTCAGGCTTTTTATCAAAGATGATGATAGTAAGGTGAAGTCTATACGAATAAATAGTTTTATATTCAAGAACTCTAAAAACCTGAATTATTTATTTGTGAGATGGACATGCAAGCAGGAGGAATATAAGCCTGATGATGAAAAATTAATTCGTTTTTTATCTAATATCAGGTAGTGCGGCGATAAACTTTTCGATGCATAATTATGTTACCTTGCGACATAAAGAGTATGAGTGCTATGGCCGACAATAAGACCAAAGTTTATCGTCCCCAGCAAGGGACAGAAGCAAAAACAACCGATAACAATGTGGTTGATAGGGTGAAGGCTATCATTAGGCGTAAAGAGAAGGAGTATACTGAGCACCTATCTCAAAAGTATGCCAATAGCCCCGAGAAGCTTAATAAGATTATGCGTCGCCTGAAAGACGCAATTAAAAACACCGAACTTTGTCTAATTAGTTACAAAGTAAATAGACAGAACATATCGAATAATAGGATTACAGACACTACTTTAGAGGCTATAGTTGATCACTTATTTGAATTGTTCTTTGCTGTCAATCTGCGTGTTAACCTTAAGGCGTACAATAGAGTTTATGTTTTGACGGGACTCAGCAAGGATCACGACCCTAACGTATTTGAGATATATCCACATTGGACGCTTTTGTACGGGATTTATCACCCCTATATCAAACGAGTATACTTTGACGAAGTTCGAGACCCGCAAACGGGGAATCTAATATACGTAAAGTGTACCATTGTGGATAAAGAGGGCAATGAATACTCGCATACGTCTTCAGGCACCGATATAAAAAAGTATCAGGAATGGCCTGACAAGTGTACTATGTTAAAGAAGCATGCCCTGAGGCAGGCCCTCGCATTTACTTTCCCCCTGGTGCTGGCTAAATTTGGGATAGAAACCTATGTGGTGGAAAATCCTGACGAAATCAACGCGCAATATGTTAAGCCCAATAATGCACTAAATGGTTCTGTGGAGTCATCTCCAAAAGCCACCAGCTATCCGCCCCAAGAAGAAACCTCTAAAAACAACGAGCTAAAAAGCAAAATAAAAGATCTATACAACAATCTTGTGAATCTTACAGGTCCCGATTATGCTGCGCAGGTCGTGCAAGAGTATAAGCGAGACAACAATATCAATGCGAAAACCAGCGAATGGTCCGCAGACCAGCTCATGGGCCTCATCGCACACATAGAGGCAGCAATAGAAGAATATACAAAAAAAGAATACTATATCGACACTGAACATGAGAATCAATAAGAAAGAAGATATAATAAAAAATCTAGAATCCATCAAGGAGACTGTGAGAGGAAACAAAGAAGCTGAGCAGATAATAGATAACATTATGAGTTCTATAGAGCGTACTAAAAAAATGAAAAAGACCAATAAAAAATCTAAATAATGCCAATCTAAAGATCTTTTAGACACAAGCCCCCCCACCAGAGGTGGGGGGGCTTTTATTTAAGCCGTTTCCTCTCAATCCTATTACTTAATAGATATCATGTCCATGAGATGTTTTTCAGCGATTCTCATAATATCCCTAGCACTGAGATTTTCATTTATGTTTTCTTGTATTAGTTTATCTAAGTCAATTTCATTTATTATTTCTGTTAATTCATCCTTTTCTATTCCTAATTGTTCTGTAATTTTGTTAATGTGATTTACCACAATTTTTTTGATTGTGTCAATGCTTAATGAGTTAAATATAACTATTTTGTCTATTCTCCCTAATACTTCTGGTTTGAAGTATTTTTGTATGCTTTTGTATATATTGTTTTGTATATCTTTATTTGATACTTTGGATGCGAAGCCTATTGGTTTTGCGTAAAGTATTTGGCTGCCCAGATTAGTAGTTATTATGAAGATGCTGCTTTTTGCGTTTATGATATTATGGTGATTATCTATTAGGTTACCGCCATCCAGAAGATTCAACAGAATGTTCTGTATTTCTGGATGTGCTTTTTCTATTTCGTCAAAAAGTATTATATTGAAGGGGCTTTCTTTTAGTTTTTTATGTAAGATACCAGAGCTTTCGTACCCTATATATCCTGGTGGGGCGCCTATAAGGTTGTATATGCTGTGCCTGTCGGCATATTCAGACATATCAATGCGAACTATTTTATTCCTGTCTCCTAATAGTGTTTCTGCCAGCAGGTAGGCTGTTTCGGTTTTACCTGTGCCCGTGGGGCCCGCCAGCAAGAGCGACAACGGCCGCCGTTCATATAACTTAAATTTAAAGTATTTCTCTATCTGATAAATTATCTCTTCAATAGCATTATTCTGCCCCAATATGCTATCATATAATGTATTTTTGATATTTACCATAATGTCACCAATATTAATACTTATAATTCTATTGCTCGTAATAGTTTCAATAGCGTATTTTATATCGTCTATTTTTAGATCTGTTATCTTGTATATTGTATCTTTTAGATTTTTCATTGCTTCTACTATTTTTTCTTCTTTTTCTCTGAGCATTCTGGCTTTTTCAAAATCTCCTGATTGAACATATTTTTCTTTTTCTTCTTGTACGACAAGGAGTTGTTTTTCCAGTTCCTTGTATTGAGAGGATAGGGGGCTGATGTAGTTGTTATAGCTGGCGTGTGCGCAGGCCAGATCCAATACTTGTATATCTTTAGCTGGATGATGATGCATGGGCATATATATATCGGTTAGTTTGATAATATTTTCTATAACTTCTCTAGATGTTTTGATTCCATGGTGTAATTGATATTTTTCTGCCCGCTTTGTAATTATCTTGATAGTTGTTTCTTTGTCAGGTTCTTCTATCTTGATCTTATGGAATCTTCTTACTATGGCCCCGTCTTTTTCTATATGCTTGTAATAGTCTTCAAAAGTCGTTGTGCCTATAATAACTAAATTCGGTGTAATGATATAAGGCTTTATAAGATGCAAAATGCCTTTACCTTCCAGGGACTCTCCAGCATAACTGGCTGTGTGTATTTCGTCTATAAAAAGTATTGTAAAGCTGTTATTTACGATATAGTCCAGCATGGCTTTCAGCCGCTGCTCTAACTGCCCCCTCAGTGTCGTATTAGCAACAATGCCTAATAAGTTAAGTTCAAATATATTACTATTTTTTACGAAAGGAGGCATGAATTCACTCACGCTGCCTTTCGTTATGTGATGTATAAAAGAATACACCATTTCTGTTTTTCCAGTTCCAGGATAACCTATCAGTAATATATTCTTATAGTCAACACATAGTAAGGCTTCGGTCATACGACTTAGATAATCTAAACGGGGTAGTATAAGTTCAGTATCGTACTTAGATAATTTAGTTCTTAAGTCTATCAGGTAACCAGCTATTATTTCTTCTGTCTTGGGCATAGACAAAATATACTACTTTAATGTTTCGAATATATTTGAAGCTATGAGGCTTTTGTACGGGACTGTGGACGAGATTGTAGATGTAGCAGCCAGACTGATTAAGTGCTCCAGCGACGAAGGACATGGAGAATACACCGTAGAACTACTCTTTTCGCATCATAACATAGAAGTAGGCGACAAGGTCTTGATCTTTTTACTGTCTTCTATGGGATATACATCTAACTACGCAATACCATTTTCTAAGAAAAACAATCATAACTTAGATAATATAAAGATTTTCTTTACTTCGGATACAATAATAGAAATGAATAAGGATAACATTACTATACAGAAGAGCTATACCGAGGATAACGAAGAAGAAAATAATCAGAATAACTCAGAACAAGAGGAAGAAAAAAAGCATAACTATATTTACATAGACCAGAATACTATAACCATTCATAAAGCTATGAGATCGGAAATCATCTTAACAGACGACGCATTGTCTATCAATAAGTTTAATGAGGATAACGAGCCTATAGCTTACATAGATTTTAAAGACGACAAAATTACTATTAACAAACAGAAAGGTGATCAGGAGCAGGATAGGGCTATTATAGAGATTACTGATAATGATTTTAAGTTAGAAGTCAAAAATATAAATTTATTATCTGTCAGGGGCGGTACGGTTAAGATACCGGGAAGCCCCCAGCAATCCGCCACGCCGAAAGGAGGGTTCAGTCAGATACTTTACTGCCCTTTCACGGGGTTACCTCATAACACGGATACACTCTCAGCTAATCAATAATGGATAGCCTACTTGTGGAACCTTTCATAATCATGATTTGTTTAGTATAAAAAATGGTATAAGGCCTTAGTGTATTTTTCGATGTTGTTTTTTGTTACTTTTATGGTACAACTCAAAAAGCTTATGAAACCTCAAAACATTAGCCAAAGACTTAGAAAGAAAAGGAGGGTATCAGCCCAGCTGTCAATGATGCTTGAGATTCTTGTAAAAGAGGGACTATATAGAAAGCTTAGCATAGAGCAGAGATTCTTTATCATAAAGACAGTTTTTCCAGGAATCTACCGAGGCCAATCGGTACCTCTGCTACCATACCACGAAACCTTCTTCGACGATAAAACTAATAGAAAAAGGCCATGAGTATTAACACTCACAATTATGTTGTCATAAGCTCAGAAATAAATGTATATATGAATAATGAGCTTGAAATATCTAATGGATTCTGGAATGCTAATAATAATATATTAAAAAAGGGCGCTCTATATATCGGTGTCATATCGTCTAGAACAGAATCATTGTATTCTTCATTTTACTATAAAAGTATTATTATAAAAATATTAGCTAATATAGAAGAGTATCTAAAATTTAATATAGAGGCAATAACTGTAAAGGACAAGATTAATTCTTTTTATTCAAAGTATCGTACAGCAATGTGTGCCATTTTAAGTGTTGTTCGTGATTCTTTTAGCATGACAAAAGTATCCCATATTGTGAGTCTAACTACTTATCTGGATACCTTAAATTCAGATCATAGACTTAATGAAATATATTTAGAAAGAAAGAACGAACAGATTCTTATTACAAGTATAGAGGGATGTCCATACTCAGTTTATACACATATTAAAAAATATAATCATAAAACATTAAGTTGTAAGAAGATTTTCAATAACATAATCGATCTGTACAGAATCGTGCAGGAAAACCAGGGGTTTATATTTCAGTTAACCATGTAGATTTACTTTATTTTTTTCGAACAATTTGCCTTATACTTATGTATAAGGTACAAGATGAAAGCACCCTCGAGGGTAGTTATTATACCCCTAACGGTTATATATTGGCTTTGGTTGATAGAGAGAGTTCTCCTGATTACAATAATGCGCTCATGTATAGTGATTTGCCATTCTTTATGCGTAGAGACCAAACAGCTCGCAAGGCAAAAGCTTACTTAAACCCTATATATCAGAATGATTCAAAACAAATTAACGAACATACTATTTACTATTTACCACATATGGATAAAGTTATTATACTATCGCAAAATGAACAATACTCTTTGGTCGCTATACATCCCGATATAATCGTTGCTATTGTTCCTGGAGAATATACAGAGAATACCAGCTCGAGCATCGCGCCCGAAACAGAAACAAGAGAAGAACAGCAGATAGAAACAAGAGAAGAACAGCAGGAAGAAAATGAGACAAAATTAAAGTAATATGTCTTATTATATTCCATTACAACTATTCATAAAGGTTGCGGGATTTGTTCACTATAATATTACAAGCAGTTTTTTCAAAGTACCACATTATGTTCTAATTGATAAGTACAGTTCCGAAGTTATAGGGCATATTAGATTCATCAATATTATCTGATAAGCGTTTCGAAGCGTTTGAGAGTCATGGCATTCAGTGTGAAAGCTTCTAAACTTCGAGAGGCTATAAGCAGGATTATTCCTTTAGTATCAGGAAAAACTGCTTATGTTATTGCTCAGAATGTGCTTATAAAACAAAAACAAAATCATGTAGAACTTTATGCAACCAATCTTGAGGTTCATGCTAAAACAGTATTAGAAGTATTGGAAAGCGCAGATCATTCAAAAGAACCTATTAGTGTTGCAGTTTCACCTAAAATTATAAATGATCTCCTAAAGAATTTAGATGACGATGATATTTTGACATTTGCCAATGTTAAGTCCAATGATACAGGTACTGATCTCGTATTGTCTATTGTCAGTAATCATGGTAAATACAGTATAGTAGCTGTATCTGATAAGCATTTTCCCGCTATTGACTTTTCCATGAGTGGGGTAGATTTTGACATCAGAATAAAAGACCTGTTAGATATTATAGACAAAACTTCTTTCGCGACTTCCAAGGATAATCTTAGGCCGCATCTGGCTGGGGTATACTTTCATTTTCGCCCCGAAATGACCACCTTTGTATCTTCAGACGGCTTTATGATGATCAAGCTGGACAACAAGGGCCTCGTAGGTGGTGGTACTCCAAGTGTTATTGTTCCCGCCAATGCCCTGAATGCTATACAGTCCGCACTGAAAAAACTACCAGACGAAGAAATCGTTAAAATAACGGCTTCTAAGGATCACTTTTTAGTATATCATCCGCTCTTTACAATGAAATGCCAGACATTGAATTATTCATACCCCGATTACGAGAGTATTATCCCAGCACCATCCGATAAAATAGTTATAGTAGAAAAAAATAAGTTAATAAATGCTATAAAGAGACTTAAATATTTTGCTGATAAATCTAATGAGGTTATATATATAAGATTTGGTCCTTCATTGATTGACTTAAAAACTCGAGATGTATTATCACATTACTCGGGCAGTGAATATTTAACGTGCGAGTATAGTGGTGAGGAAATGGAAATGTCTTTTAAGGTCGATATGCTATTAGATGTTTTGAGTGTGCTAGATACACCATATGTAAAACTGAATCTTTATCAGCCTCAAAGGCCTATTCTTATAGAACCCCATCCAGTCCCAGAAGACAGTAGTATTAACATCGTTGAACTTGTCATGCCTTTTCAGGAGGCTGGTGTGTAATTATTTCGTGGGGTCCGGAACAGAAGCTGACAGCGAAGGCTTTTAAACTTTTCTAAAAGCATCTCTTTTACTTTTTGGATTTGTTTCAGCTCAAAGTGACGCTGTTCGAAAAATTCAAGAACACATTAAAAATAGGTTAAGGTGCAATACAGTGGATAAAACACACAAAAATAAGATGACAGCAGTATGATTTTTCGATGTTTTTATGTGGCAGGCAGGTGTGGAACAGAAGTTGACAGCGGTGGATTTATTTGCTGGTCCCGGTGGTCTGAGCGAGGGCTTCTGGCAGGCTGGATTTGAAGTGGTATGTTCCGTAGAGATGGATAAATGGGCAGTCGAGACATTGCGAACCCGTCATCTTTATCGTATGCTACTGAAGGAGAGTAAGGAAGATGAGTATTTTAGATATGTTCGTGGCGAGATACAGCGAG
>Ga0197142_1005316_pt1 | contig 10115 bp, 8 predicted proteins | sample GBS60_MetaG_FD_148614 | JGI IMG/M metagenome (GOLD analysis project Ga0197142, IMG submission 148614) | Sediment microbial communities from Great Boiling Springs, Gerlach, Nevada, United States - GBS 60_MetaG | ecosystem: Environmental > Aquatic > Thermal springs > Hot (42-90C) > Sediment...
AATTACAAACTTTCAAGAATTATAGCGAAAGAAGACAGAGAGTTTAAACGCAAAATTCAGTCAATGCTTAAGAATTTTGCTTTATGTTACTCTGCAATTAAAAATAATACACCTTTGGTTATTTATTCATTTAAATTTGATGAAGAAGAGGATATTAAAAATTTGATTCTACAAATTGTAGCAAATCTTAAAAATAAACTACATTCAGACTGGCAAAAAAGCCCCCATCTTGAAAAGAATGACTACTTAAAAGTTTTTCTCTCTCTTTCCTTTTACATGGGAATTATTAAGATCTTAAAAGAAAACTCAGTTCAGTACAAGGATTGTGTAAGCCTTGATGAAATTGAAAAAAGTTTCAGTTCAATCTATCAGCAATTTGAACTTCCGCTCAATGAACAACTTCTTAGACATGAAATTTCAAATTTAACTCGCCCTGACAAAGAGACAGGAGAGACAATAATTTATAAAGCAAAGGAAGAGTGGAAAAGTCTTTCAGAATTTTTACCGGGCGAAGGAATCTTTCATTCAAGAAACTTTATTGCCCATGCAGGATTTGAAAGAACAGTTACAGAGGTCAAAAAGATTGAAAATAAGCTCTATTTAAGGTACAAAACTGATTCATTAGAAAAAATAAAAGATGCTTTAAAGAAAGCTTTTTAGAGTATGGAACAATTTAAAGAAATTCTTGTTTGTGTTATAGGAGCAACACCTCAAATTATTACAGAGACAATTTATGCCCTTGCCCATAAAAATCCACCAGTGTATATTGATGAAATGTATATAATAACTACATCCACTGGCAAAAAACAAATAGAAAACACCTTGATTAAAAAAGGAATTTTAAAACAATTACTTAAGGAATACAAACTTCCCTTGCTGGATATAAAAACCTCTTCAATTCTTGTAATAAAAGACAAAGATGGAAAAGAAATTGATGACATAAGAAACTCCTTTCAGAGTGAAGCCACAGCAGATACTATAATTAGTCTTATAAGAGAGCTTACAAAGTACCAATCAGTAAGGCTACACTGCTCACTTGCTGGAGGAAGAAAAACAATGGGTTTTTATCTTGGCTCTGCAATGGAGCTTTTTGGCCGTCCATGGGATAAACTCTATCATGTTCTTGTATCTCCAGAGTTTGAATCAAATCCTGAATTTTTTTATAAAACAAAGAAAGAAAAATTCATATCCTGTAGACTTCCTGATGGAAGCACAGTTCAGATCAGCACAGAAAAGGCAAAGATTGAACTTATAGAACTTCCCTTTATAAAACTTTCAGGAAAAATCAAGCTTTATGGAAACACATTTAAAGAATTAATTGAAGAGACTCAATCAGAGATTAACCTTGCTGTCATCCAGCCATTTATTCATATAAAACTTAAAGAAAGAAAAATATCAATAGGAACAACATCTTTTACAATGAATCCCATGTTGATTGCTATTTATGCAACAATTCTAAACCAAAAAATTTTATGCTCTGAAAACAGGAGCTGTTTAGATTGTGATGAATGCTATATATCCTTAACAAAACTAACTGAAAAACCTTTAATTGATGAATTAGTAGATTTCTATACAGAAGCTTATAAACCCCGCATCATTGATGTAGAAGAAAGAAGAAATAAATTAGAAAAAGGGATAAGTCCCTATACATTAAGGAGTTATATTACTAAGATAAATAACCAGATATCAGGGGCAATTTCTGAGCAAACTCTGGCATCTTTATGTAAGATTAAATCTATCAGAAGATACGGAGCAACAACCTATGGAGTCTCCATTGACAAAAGAAAAATCAAAATTGAATGAAATATTGCAGGAATATTGTTTTTTGCAGTATAATTAGGAAGAATTTTGATATTATAGAGGAGTAAAAATGCATAGTGCGGAATTTAAATTAAAAATAATAACTCCTATGTTTATGGCAGGGGAAGATGGTAGAACATCTGAATTAAGACCTTCTGAATTTAAGGGTATGATGCGTTTCTGGTGGAGGGCTATAAGAGCAGATAATAATATTGATAATCTAAGAAAAAATGAAGCAGAAATTTTTGGCGGGAGTGGAGAGGGGGAAGGAAAAAGCAAGATTAAAATAAAAATTATTCCTAAAAATATATTTAAAACACAATATAGACCTTTACCTCATTCTGATAAGAAAAAATTTACTTTGCCATGTATTAAAGAAAATTCCACTTTTAATATAATTTTGTTAGGCGAAGAAAATTTTGTAAATATTTTTAAAAATATATTTACAATTTCTACTATATTAGGTGGATTTGGAAAAAGATCAAGGAGAGGATTCGGAAGTATAGAAATAACTGAACCCATAGAATTAAACTTTGTAAATCTCCACAAAAACAAAGTTGTAGACAAAATTTTAGAAATTTTAAAACAAATAAATAATCACTATGAAATTAAAGATTCAAAAATAGTAAATACAATGCCTGGGGGTAATTATCCATGGATAAAAGAAATTGAAATGGGTAAAGAACATAAGCTTTGGGAAGAATTACTGAAAAAAATAGGTAATGCATCTCACAACCATAAAAATCCATCTTTAGGAAACGCATATCCAAGAATGGCATCACCTATATATATTTCTGTTATTAAAATTAACAATTCGTATTACCCAATTGTTACTACTTTGAATAGCGCTTTTCCTAAAAATTTTCCTGATTTTGATCTTGAACAACAAAATGCTTTTAAAAGAGAGGTATTACAATGACATGGTATGAAGATTTCCTTAAAAAGTTTTTTCATGACCCAATAGATAAACCCTTTGATATCCCAAATCATGAAGAAAGAGCAAGAATATATGCGGAATTTTTTGGTGTTTCAGTAATAGAAAAGGGGAAATATTCTGACATAATTGCATCTTGTATGGAAAGGAGTTTATTGCCAAAGGAAAAGATTTTTCAAGATTTTACTGAAGTAAGACATCCATTAAGTAGAGAGAAATTGGACATTTCTTTGGATAAAGAAAAAGCCAAAAAAGAAATTTATGAAACAATTGAGGAAATCTCTAAATCTTACGTAAGCCAAAAAGACGAAAAAAAAGCACTTTCCATATGGAGGAATTTTCTTGAAGAAATCTTGTCGCGACTGCAAGATATAGAATTGATAGAATTGAAAGATATAGAATTGAAAAAATTTATTCCAATTCTTCCAGCAGATACAAGAGTTCCTGATCATTCAATCTGGGAGCATCTCAAAGTAACGACTGCAATAAATGCCTTTGAAAATTATCAAAATAACTGTTTATTTTTATTTACAATTGGACCAGTTCAATCCTTCATTTCACAGGCAAGAAAATCACAAGATTTTTATATGGGAAGTTTTATACTTTCATATCTTACATTTATTGCAATTCAGAAAGTGATAGAAGAATTTGGACCTACTTCAATAATATATCCAGACCTTTATAAACAACCACTGATGGATTGGTATCTTGTGAAGATAAAGAAATTACAACATAAAAACTTTAAATCAGAAACTCTTACCATTCCAACTATTCCCAATAGATTTGTTGCAATCATTGGAATCACTGATAAAAATGATATTAAAGAACGGGCAAAAAAAATGAGAGAGAAAATCGAAGATGAGATGAATAATGCAAAAGAAAAAATATTAAAGGAATTGGAAATTAAGATTGATTCTACGCAGGAAGATATCCTAAAAAATCAGCTTTCAGATTTTCCACAGATTTACTGGGTTGCTATTCCTTGGAGGAAAGGTGATTATGATTTGAAAATAGATGATTTACAAGACTTTTTTAACAATGAAAAATTAGAACATTGGAAAAAACTATCTAAGTTTGCAAAGGAAAAAGGTGAATACCCTCCTAACATAGGTTTCCTTTACCAACTTATTTACACTGCCCTTGAAAAATCAATGGGAGCAAGAAAAAATTTAAGGAAATTTGAACAAAGAAAAGAAGAAGGAAGAAAGTGTTCCCTTTGTGGTGAAAGAAATGTTTTGTTTTTTTGGGAAAGTAAAAATAAGCATAAATTTATTAAATACAATCCAAAAGCCTATGACCTCACATGTAAAGTAGAAAAAAAATATTTAGCAGAAGGAGAGGGACTTTGCGGGATTTGCTTTATTAAAAGAACTTTTGAAATATATTTAAAGAATGTAGTAGATAAAATTTTTGAAAATTTTTCATTTCCATCAACAGCAGAGGTTGCCTGTTCAGACTTTAAGGAAATGGCAAAGAATCTGGCAAAATCAGAATTTAACAAATACGAAGAAACATTTTTTCAGTATATACCCATTGGGTATCTCAAAATCAAATCTTTACCTAAATTAAAATTAGAAAAAACCCTTGAAGGATCTTGGTTCTATGAAGAAAATCTTAAAGAAAAGAAGTTTAAAGATGAGCTTGGAATTGAGATAAGCACAGAGAAAATAAAAGAACTGAAACAACTTTTAGAAAAAATCAACAAGAAAGTAGGTAAGCCAAATCCCTACTATGCCGTCATTTATCTTGATGGAGACAATATGGGCAAATGGCTTTCAGGAGAACTTTTGCCAGAGATTGAATATGCATATAATTCAAAAGTATGGGAAAACTTAGCGAAGGAATTTAAAGAGGGGCTTGCTCAACTTACTCAAAGAAAAATTCTCACACCAGCAATTCATTCAGCAATATCAACTGCATTAAGAAATTATGCCATTGAATTTGTAAGAAAAATTGTTGAAGAAGAACATCTTGGAAAGCTTATTTATGCTGGCGGTGATGATGTTCTTGCTTTTGTCAATTTAAGAGACCTTTTTGATGTAATGGAAAAATTGAGATGGACTTTTTCAGGACATATAAAAATTGAAAATGGAACAATTAATGTTGAAATTAATAATGATTCTGGCTTTGTATTAAAAGATGGAGTTTATTATCTTACAATGGGTAAAAATGCTACCTGTTCAATGGGTATTATAATTGCTCATTATAAAGAGCCATTAAAGATTGTTATTGATAAAGCATTTGAGTTGAATAAAGAGGCAAAAAATAAAGGAAAAAATAAATTTGCTATCTGCCTGATGAAACATTCTGGAGAGGAAAGAGTTGGTTTTGCTGAATGGGCTATTGATAGTTACTTAACAACAAAAATTCTCAAAAAATTGAAAAATTGGATGAACAGAGAAAATGAGGACAAAAAATATATCTCCGATGGATTTATTCAGAAATTTAGGGCAGAATTTTACAAATTGAAGGAGGCTTCTCTTCCCGAGAGATTAGTAGAAACTGAATTAAAAAGATTAATTAACAGAGCATATAATGGAGCGAAAGAAGAAAGGAAAGATTTTGTAGATAAATTCTTTGATGAAGCAAAAAAACTTTTATGGGGTACTGGTGGAGATATTGTAAATTTTAATAATTTGATTGAAATTGCAAGTTTTATGAATAGGGGAGAGTAAAAATGTGGTATAAAATTAAACCACTTGATACTTTATTTTTTAGAGATGGAAGACCTTTTTCAATGGGTTCAGAAACATGGGCAAATCCTATTTTTCCTCCATACCCATCAACTATTTACGGAGCAATAAGAAGCTGGCTTATTTTTGAAAGAGGAAATTTAAAAGAATTTAAAAATGGAAAATATAAAGAAGAAATAGGAACTACAAATGAAAAAGGCAAATTAAAAATTAAAGGACCTTTTATTTCTTTAAAAGACAATTTATATTTTCCTGTGCCACTTGATTTTCTTAAAAAGAAAGATGCAAAAGAAAGTGAAAAAAGTAATCTTTTTTATATTAATTTTGAGACTACCCCTGAAATTTTAATATCAGATTATCCTTTACAGAACATTCTAATCAATAAGGGAGATTTTGAAGTTGAAGAGTGTAATGAAATTTTTGATATAAATTGTCTTAAAAATTACTTGCAGTATACCGGGCAAAAAATTGATTTTAAAGAGAAAAAAGGGCTCATATTTTATGAGAAAAAAACAGGGATAACAAGAAGCAGAAAGACATTAGTTTCGGAAGAAGGACATATATATCGAATTCCCATGATTAGACTTAAAAAGAATTTGAGTCTATGTATTGAAATAGAGGGATTAAATAGCTATCCAGAGGGAGGTTTAATTCAAATTGGAGGAGAGGGCAAAATTGCAAAAATAGAAAAGATAAAAAATGCTGACCCATTAAAAATTCTAAGAAACTCGAATTTCAAACTGATAGATAAACTTTTTAAAATTTATTTAGCTACACCAGCGATATTTACTAAGGGGTGGCTTCCACATTGGATTAATGAAGAAAATTTAGAAGGAGAATTTAATGGTATTAAATTAAAACTTATTTCTTGCTCTATTGGGAAATTTAATTTAATTGGTGGTTGGGATTTAGCAAACAAAAAACCAAAAGCGATGTATAAAGCAGTTCCTGCTGGAAGTGTTTATTATTTTAAAATTTTAGATGATAAAACTGCAGAAGCAATTAAAGAGACCTTTCATCTTAAAAACATCTCAGATAAAAATCCTGAAGAGGGATTTGGTCTCATCTTTATAGGGGAAGTAAGAAAATGAAAAAAATAATTAATATGGTAGGAACATCTCTCTTTGAAAATTACTTAAGAATAAATCGTGATGATAACTTTGAAAGTGCATACAGATTTTTCAAAGACAATAAAATCGAAGCAGATGAATTAGACAAAGAGACACATAGAAAAGAAAATATTAGAAAAGTTTTTAAAACGAATTACTTCATCAACAACTCAGAAGCTTCAGCAGAAATTAAAAGTCTAATCAAGCTAAAGGAAGAGCTAAATGAACCTTTAGAGATTTATCTTTTATATTCTGATACTGCATTAAGTAGAATCTCTGCAGAAATTATCCATGATTCCCTTTCCTTTTACGATTTATTTAAAGACTGCTTGAGTAAGCACCCTCACAAAATTGAAGGACTTCAAACAGATGATAGGGAAAAATTCAATAAAGGAATGATTAATTTGATAGCTACTATTGATAATATTTCTCAAGGATACTGGGTAAATATGATAATAAACATAACAGCGGGTTACAAGGCGACCATACCATATCTTACAATTCTTGCTCAAATTAATAAGTGCCCTCTCTTTTATATTTTTGAAGAAACAGATGCTTTGATTAAAATTCCTTATATTCCAATTGAGATAAATTGGCAATTATTTGAAAAATATTGGGAATTTTTTGACAAAATAGCAAATCCAAATTTTATTTCCAAAAGAGAACTTCCTCACGATTTTTTAAGTGACTGTAGTAATCTTTTAGAAGAAATAAAGATAGATAACGTTAATTATGTTGCTTTAGGACCTGTGGGAGAGATGCTGTGGAGAAAGTATAAAAGTAAATTTTTCATTTTTTATGCTCCAGAGGAAGTCTACGAAAAAATTCAAGGACAGAGCCAAGTTAAGCGCATTTTAATTAATAAGTTTTATAAATCTGATGAAAGACAAAACAAGACAGAAATTAAGAATGAACATTATGTTTATGATGATGGAAATAATCCTTACAGAATATTTTATTTTGAAAAAGAAGAAAAAATTTACATTTATAAAACATTTGACAAACACAGTGAGTATGAAGATTATTTAAGAAAAGTTAAAATTGACGAAAATTTTAAAGAGCAAATAAGAAATCAATCTAAAGTTTACAAATGGGAGGTCCAAAATGTTTAAAAAATCAAAAATATTTTTTATTATCGCTGAAACTCCACTTCATCCAGGAAGTGGTGGAGAAGTAACTGGACTTGTTGATTTACCTATTCAAAGAGAACGATATACAAACTTTCCAAAGATTGAAGCATCTGGATTAAAAGGATGTATAAGGGAGGCATTTAGTAGTTTAAACAAAGAGATAAACATTAATGGACAGAAAATAAAGCCTAAAGACAAAATTAAATATAAAGAAGATGATAAACAAAAAGAAACGGATTACCTTTCACTTACTTTTGGTCCAGAAAATACAGAAGAAGCCCACTCGGGTTCTCTTTCTTTTACAGATGCAAGAATTCTATTATTTCCTGTGAAATCTTTAAAAGGAGTGTTTGCATGGATAACCTGTCCAATGGTACTTGAGAGATTTAAAGAAGATTTTAGATTGACAGGGGAAAATCCTAATTTTTCCATACAAGAATCAGTCAAGGAAGGGAGTTGTTGGATATCTAAAGAATCAACAATCACTATTGGGGATCAAATTGTTCTTGAAGAATATACATTTAAAGCTATCAAAAAAGAAGATATAGGAAAAATTTCAGAGTTTTTTGCTCAAAAAATTTTCCCATCACCAAAAGAACAACAAAGCGATGTATACAAATTCTGGAGTGAGAAACTTGAAAAAGATTTAGTAATTTTATCTGACGATGATTTCAAACAATTTGTTACAAGTTCTACAGAAGTTATAACAAGGACAAAAATTGATGACATAACTGGCACAGTAAAAAGCGGTGCTTTATGGACCGAAGAATATTTATCTCAGGATACGATTCTTTACTCAATAGCAATGGCTTCGCCAGTAAGAGTTAAAATCGATGAAGCAAAAGGGATATTTAAAGCAGATAATTCAGATAAAGAAGCAGAAAAAGTTCTTCAATTCTTTGAAAGAGGTATTCCAGAAATTATTCAGATTGGTGGAAACCAAACCATTGGAAAAGGTATTGCAAGAATTCAAATCCTAACTTAGGAGGGCAAAAGTGGCAAATGAAACAATAATAAATAAACTTGAAAAAGGAAGAGCAGAATTTGCGTATAGGTGTGTAGAGAAAGCAATTGAAATTTTCAGTTCTAATCCTAAAAAACTGAAAGAGTATAAATCATACACCCGAAAAATTCCCACAATGATTCTCTCAAATGGGCTTGGGCAAACACTTGCTTTTGTCAAAGCAAAGTCGGAAAATGGAAATGCCTATGATTTAATATATAAACAACTTATTGAATATATGAAAAGCGAACATACTGCAAGAATAAAAATGCCCCATGAAAAAAACGAGCTTTTAGAATGGGTTATATCTTGTGATTCTTCAATATATAGATACATAACACAAGAAATCCTTGCATTCTTAAGCTGGCTCAAAAGGTTTGCAGAAGGACTAATAGAGGAGTAAGAATAATGAACGGCGATATAAGAATATCTAAAAACGATAAGTTTAATAAAAATTTCACCGAAATAATTTCGGCATATTTTGAAAAACAAATTTCTCCTCAAAAATTCAAAGAAATTAATTTCGCTTATCTTTTCAACTTGCCCGAAATTATTGAAAGAAATAATGAATTAAGAATCAGAATAAACGAAGATATAGAAAAGTTCAAATGGGAAAGTGTTTTTATAAAAAATATTGAAGAAAGAAAAAATAAAGTAATATCTAAATTGAAAGAAGAAGGATACAATATTGAGATTTTTTCGCTAAATACTTCTTGGCGTCTCATTATTGGTCTTGGCGCATCTCATCCTCAAGAAACATCTATGACACTTCATCACATTTATGGACTTCCTTACATTCCTGGAAGTGCTGTCAAAGGAGTAACAAGGCACTGGGCAGTTGTAAAATTTTCAGAGAAAAATAAAAAAAATAATGAAAAGTTTGAAGACTCTATAAAAAGAATTGCTGGGGCATTAGAAAATGGCAATGATTTAAGCATAGAAGTTGATGGAATTAACTTTAAAAATTTAATTGATATCTTTGGAAAACAAGATAAACAAGGGAAAGTGATATTTTTTGATGCCTATCCTATTGGAAATATAAACTTAAAAATAGATGTAATGAATCCTCACTATCCAAAATATTATTCAGAAGGAAAACCACCAACTGACTGGCAAAATCCTGTACCTATAAAATTTCTGACGATTGAAAATACAAAATTTCAATTTTATCTTGCAGCGAAAGATAAAGATTTGCTTACTCAGTCAAAATCATTATTATTGGAAGCTTTAGAATACTATGGAATAGGAGCAAAAACATCTTTAGGTTACGGAATGTTTATTAATGAAGATAAACTATAAAATTCTTAATTTTACGATTGAAGCCGAAACACAGATAAATCTTCCAGATTTCAAGGGTTCTGCCTTTAGAGGTGGTTTTGGTAATGTTTTTAGAAAGATAACATGTGTTCTTAAAAGATTTGATTGCGTAGAATGTCCTCTTAAAAA
>Ga0197142_1005319_pt1 | contig 10112 bp, 4 predicted proteins | sample GBS60_MetaG_FD_148614 | JGI IMG/M metagenome (GOLD analysis project Ga0197142, IMG submission 148614) | Sediment microbial communities from Great Boiling Springs, Gerlach, Nevada, United States - GBS 60_MetaG | ecosystem: Environmental > Aquatic > Thermal springs > Hot (42-90C) > Sediment...
CGCCGCCCGCCGCGCCGCCCCCGGCCTACGGCCCGCCCACACCACCGCCGTTCCCAACGCCCACCGTACCGGCCACTCCACCTCCCTATGGCCCGCCCCCAGGGCCGGAGATTCCTCCCTACACCCCGCCGGAAGAAGCGGCCCCGGCCCGGCGTCGGCCTCGCTGGCTCTGGATCGTCCTCCCCATCGCCCTGGTCCTCTGCCTGGCCGCGATGGCCGGCCTGGGTTACTGGGCCTACCGCCAGGGGAAACTGCCGTTCCTCCAGCCCCCGCCCACCCCAACCGCCGAACCCACCGCCACCCCCACACCCTCCCCGGAAATGGCAACGGAGACCCCGCCTCCGGCCCCATCGGCAGACTTTGTCCAGATCGCCCTCACCCCTTCCGCCACCGACCTGAAAGTGGGGGATCCCTTGACCCTGACGGTCACCATCACCAACACCGGGGACCAACCCTGGACTCAAACGGAGTACCATCTGCTGGGCCAGTGGGAGCCGGTACTGAAAACGGATCAGGCGCCTGAGCCATCCTCCGAAGAACTGGGCGCCGGGCAGAGCCGCGCGGTGACCTTCACCCTGACCGCGCAGCAGGAGGGGGACGCCACCTTGCAGGTACTGGTCCTGATCCGGACCGGCGGGGACCCGCCGCGCCGGGATATGGTCGTCTCCGAAGAGGTGAAAGTCCATGTCGGTCAGTGAAGAAATCACTGCAGAAGAAGGGAGAACTGGACCGGAGGCCCCCGGGGCGACGAAACATCATCGCCGGGCCACCCTGCTGATGCTGGCCGGGGGGCTCCTGCTGCTGGGCGCGGGCCTCCTCTTTGCCCTGACCTCGCCCCTCGCCACCCGTCCCCCACCCTCCCCCTCGCCGCCCCCGGCGGAATTCACCCCGCCCCCCTCCCTGGCGGAACTGGTCGGGCAATATCCCGAACTGGCCCCCCTCCTGACCGACCCGGAACTGGATTCGGCCTACAAGCAATTTCTGATCGCCTACCAGGAAGGGGGGAAAGAGGCTGCCATAGACCTGGCCCGCCGTCGGGGACTGCTGAACGACCGGGATGAAATCCGGGTCACCCTGTTCCTGGATACCGACGACCCGGCCCCGCTGGTCGCCCAACTGCAGGGGGTGGGGATTCGCGTGGTCGCCGCATACCGGGACCAGGTGGAAATTGCCATCCCTCTGGCGCTGATAGAGGCGACCGCGGAGAGCGAAAACCCGGGGGCAATTTTCGGGCAACTGACCGCGCTGGAACACGTCATCGCCGTCCGGGTGCCCGCCCTGCACACCCCCCAGGGGAGCCGCATCCCCGGCGAGGGGATCCGGGTCGTCGGCGCCGACCGGTGGCATCAGGCCGGCTTCACCGGGGCCGGCATCCGCATCGGCGTGCTGGATATGGGCTTCGGGGGCTATCGGAACCTGCTGGGGCGGGAACTCCCGGACACCGTCGTGGTGGAGCACTTCGGCGACTGGGACCCGGACGAAGTCCACGGCACCGCCTGCGCCGAAATCATCCACGAACTGGCCCCCGACGCCGAACTCTTCTTCGCCTGGTACGACGGGAGCAACGCCGCGGAGGGGAAGGCCGTAGACTGGCTCCTCTCCCAGGGCGTCCGCATCATCTCCCACTCCGCGGGCGCCCTGGTCGGCCCCCGGGACGGCACCGGATGGGAGGCCCAACTGGTGGACTCGGTGGCCGCCCAGGGTGTCCTGTGGGTCAACTCCAGCGGCAACGAAGCCCAGTCCCACTACCGGGCCCTCTTCACCGACACCGATGGGGATGGCGTCCACGAATTCGCTCCCCGGCAGGAACGGATGAGACTGATCCCACACTCGCCGCTCATCAGAGTCGCCCTGATGTGGGAAGACGAATGGGGGCGGGCCAGTCGGGACTACGAACTGTACCTGACAGACTCGGAGGGGAACATTCTGGCCTCCTCGGAATCCACCCAAGACGGCAGAAGCGGGGCAGACCCGGCGGAGAGAATTATCTACTTCCATTTGACAGACGAACCCCTGTACGTCGCCGTGACAGCCTACCGGGTGGACCGCCCGGTCTTTCTGGACATCTTCGCCCTCGGGGCCGATGTGGCATATCCCTCCCCGGAGTACAGCCTGGCCATCCCTGCCGACGCGGTGGGGGCCCTGGCCGTGGGGGCGGTGCACTGGCGACGGGACGTCCTGGCCGACTACAGTTCCCGCGGCCCCACCACCGACGGGCGGCTGAAGCCGGAACTCTCCGCCCCAACCGGCGTCTCCACGGCCTCCTACGGGAACGAACCCTTCGGGGGGACTTCCGCCTCCGCCCCCCACGTCGCCGGCGCCGCCGCGCTGGTCTGGCAGGCCTACCCGGAGTTCACCCGCCAGCAGGTGGTGGATTTCCTGCTGGCCCACGCCGTAGACCGGGGACCCCGGGGCCCCGACACCGGCTACGGATACGGCCGGCTGCAATTGCCGCCGCCCCCCTCCCCCACCACCGCCGGACCTCCCTCCCCGCCCCCTGCCGGACCCACCCCCCCGCCGGCGGAAGCCACCACCCCGCCCCCTCCCCTCCCCACTCCCACACCGGTACCCTTCGTCACGCCTCAGCCGTCCCCCACCCCGTCCGGAGGCCTGGGAACGGGAGCGCTGGTATTGCTGATGGGAGCCATGGGGCTTCTGGGAATGGGGCTGTTGCTGGTAGGGGCCACCGTCTGGATACTGAGCCAGCGGCCCCCGGCCCCCTCGGCCGCGCGCCCGGCCCCACCGGGAGGGCCGCCCTCCTATCCCCCCCCGCCTCTGCCTCCCCCTCTCTACCCGCCCCCACCTCCCGCGCCTCCTCCAGCGGCGGAAGCAGGGCCCTTCCTCCCGCCGACGGAGCCGTGGACCCCGCCGACGTTCCCGTCCCACCCCGCTCCCCCGGATGCCGTCTCGTGCTCGCGCTGCGGCGCGTCCCTTCGCCCCGGCGCCCGCTTCTGCCCCCGCTGCGGCCAACCCGTCTCTGCGGCCCCGGCCCGATGCCCATCCTGCGGCGCGTCCCTCCGCCCCGGCGCCCGCTTCTGTTCCCGCTGCGGGCAATCCGTCTCCGCGCCGACGGCCCAATGCCCATCCTGCGGCGCGTCCCTCCGCCCCGGCGCCCGCTTCTGCCCCCGCTGCGGGCACCCCATCCACTAACGGCTAACTGCTGACGGCTGACGGCTAACCATGGCCACTTGCTGAAAAACGGATTCCGGTGTATTTTTGTTCCGGGGGTACCGTGAACTCACCGATGAACCTTCCAGCCTCCGTCGCCCAACTTCGGGAAGAACTGGCGGCCCTCCGCCGCCTCTGGGCCCAGGCGCGCACCGCCGGCGACGCCCTGCTGGCCAGCCGTCTGCTGGCCTCCATCCGGGAGATAGAGAGCGCCCTGGACACCCTGGAGCGCGACGTGAGCGCGATGGCCGAAGACCGGGCCCAGATGGAGGCCCTGGTGGACATCGCCCGGGCCATCAACTCCTCCCTGGACCTGGATACCGTACTGAACGAGGTGATGGACCAGATCGTCCGCCTCACCGGCGCCGAACGGGCGATGCTGATGTTGCTGGACCCGGAGACGGGGGAACTGGAATTCCGCGCGGCCCGCCACATTGACCAGGAAACCCTCACGGGGGACGAGTTCCGGATCAGCCGCAGCATCGTCTACCGGGTGGCCCGGGAGGGGCAACCCATCCTGACCACCGACGCCCTGATGGACCCCCGCTTCCAGGCCCAGGAGAGCATCGTCAGTTACAGCCTGCGCTCCATCCTCTGCGTGCCCCTGCGGGTGCGGGGACGGATCACCGGCGTGATTTATGCCGACAACCGGGCCCGCACCGGCCTCTTCTCCGACCGGGAGCGGGACCTGCTGACCGCCTTCGCCGACCAGGCGGCCATCGCCATTGAGAACGCCCGTCTCTTTGAACGGGTGACGGCGGCCAAAAATCTGATGGACAGCGTTTTCGCCTCCATCGCCAGCGGCGTCATCACCGCTGACCCGGCCGGGCGGATCACGCTGGTCAATCGGTCGGCCGAACGGATTCTCCGTTGCCCCGCCGCGCAGGCCGTCGGGCTCTCCTACAAAGAAGCGCTCCCCCCTCTGCGGCCCATCCTGGAGCCGATGGTGGACCGGCTTCAGCGGGGACGCCGCCCCCTGCTGGTGGAGGAGGTGGAAGTAGAATTACCGGAGCGGGGGACGACATACCTGCGACTGGTCATCTCCCCCCTGGAGGAACCGGCCTTCGGCGAAGGCGGGGTGACCATCGTCGTGGAAGACCTGACCGAACAGCGCCGCCTGGAGGCTCAGGAACGGTTCATCCGGGAGACATTCCAGCGCTACGTCTCCCCGGCCGTGGTCCAGCGGCTGCTGGAGGACTCCACCCACCTGCGGCTGGGGGGCCAGCGGCAGGAGGTGACCGTCCTCTTCGCCGACCTGCGGGGCTTCACCTCTTTCAGCGAACGGTGCGGCCCGGAGGAACTGGTGGAGGCCCTCAACCGGTATCTGGCCATCGGCGCGGAGGCGGTACTGGCGGAAGAGGGAACCCTGGATAAATTCATCGGCGACGCCGTGATGGCGGTGTTCAATGCCCCTCTGCCGCAGCCCGACCATCCGCTACGGGCCATCCGGGCGGCCCTGCGGATTCAGGAGGCCGTTCGGGCCTACCAGCAGTCCACCCCCTCCGCCCCGCCGCTCCGATACGGGATCGGCATCTCGGTGGGGGAGGCCGTGGTGGGCAACATTGGGACATCCCAGCAATTGAACTACACCGCCATCGGGGCCTGCGTGAACCTGGCCAAGCGGCTGGAGGAGATGGCCGCTCCCGGCCAGATTCTCCTCAGCCGGGAGGCCTACGGGCGGGTCCGGGACCGGGTGCAGGCCCGCCCGCTGGCCCCCCTGGCCGTGGCCGGATTCCAGGAGCCCGTAGAAGTGTATGAACTGATCGCCCTATGGGAGTGACGATAGATTTTAACCGCCCCCCTCGCGTTCTGGAGCCGTTGCCCTCGGGGGAGGTCAAACTGCCCGCTCCCCCGCAGGTGACCCCGCCCCCGCGCTTCAGTTGGTTCACTGTGCTCTTTCCCCTGGCCGGTGTCCTCTGCATGGTGAGCGGCTATTTTGCCATCAACTTTCTGGTCACGGAGAACCCTCAACCGACTCAGCTGCTGTATCCCGTGATCATGCTCCCGATGGCCCTTTTCTCCGCCCTGGGGGGCATCCTGGGCACCCGCTCCCTGCGCCGGCAACACCAGCGGGAACAGGCAGAAAAAGAACGCGCGTACCAGCAGGCCCTGCAGCAGCAGACCCACTACCTCCAGCAACTGCAGGCCCAGCAGCAGCGCATCCGGACGGAGAAGGACCCCGGCCCGGACGTCCTGCTGGCCCGGGCCAGGAGCCGGGACCGTCGCCTCTGGGAGCGCCGCCCGACCGACGAGGACTTCCTGAACCTGCGCATCGGCGTGGGCACCCTCCCCTCCTCCGTCAAGGTCTCCGCGCCCCGCCCGGAAATCCCCGACCCCCGCTACCAGCCCGTCCTGGACCTGGAGGCCACCTACTCCTGGGTGCCCACCGTCCCCCTGGTGGTGGACCTGCGCGCCGGCCCCCTGGGGCTGGCGGGCCCGCTGCCCCTGCGGGAGAACGTCGCCCGCGCGCTCCTGGCCAGCCTGGTCGTCCACCACGCCCCCGATGAGGTGTACCTGCTGACGGTCTACCCCTCCCGTCGGATGGCGGACTGGGAGTGGACCAAATGGCTTCCCCACGCCCACATCCTGGACGGCAGCGCCCGTTTCCCCACCCTGGCCAACGACCCCGCCTCGGCTCAGGAACTGCTCAACCGCCTGCTGGACGAGTTGAACGAGCGGAGGAACCGGCTCGCCTCCCGCCGTTCGGACGGTGCGCCTCCGGACTGGCCCTGGCTGGTCCTGGTCGTGGCGGACGAGCAGGCCGACCTCCACCACCCGGCCCTCCACCTCCTCCTCTCCGAGGGCCGTCGGCTGAACGGGACCGCCATCTTCCTGAACGACCACATCGCCCGATTGCCCCAGGGGTGCGCCACCGTGGCCGAGGTCTCCCTCCCCGGCGCGGTGCAGGTCCAGGCGGTCGGCATCGCCGCCCCTCCGTTCTCCGGAACGGCGGACCAGGTGGATAGCCGGACGGCGGAGGAACTGGCCCGCGCGCTGGCCCCGCTGCGGGTGTTCTCCCCCGAAAGTGCGGTGGCCCTTCCCTCCAACATCCGCCTCCTGGACGTATTGGGCATCCGGGACATCCAGCAACACAACGCCCAGCGGGACTGGACGAACCGTTCCCCGGACCATCTGCTCAAGGCCGTCCTGGGAATCCGACGGGGCGGACAGCCCCTGGTGCTGGACCTCAGCCACACCGGCCACGGCCCCCACGGGCTGGTCGCCGGGACCACCGGCTCCGGAAAAAGCGAGATGCTCCAGACCCTGGTCATCAGCCTGGCCCTGCGCCACCATCCCTACGACCTGGGCTTTATCCTGGTGGACTTCAAGGGCGGCGGCGCGTTTGCCCCCCTGGCCCCCCTCCCCCACACCCTGGGACTGGTCACCAACATCAGCGGCAACCTGGCCGAACGGGCCCTGGTCGCCCTGGAAGCGGAGATCAAACGGCGGGAGCACCTCTTTAACCAGTACAACGTCAACGACATCGCCAGATATCAGGAACTGTACTGGCAGAAACAGGGACAGGGGATGGAACCCCTCCCGCGCGTGGTGATCATCGTGGACGAATTCGCCGAACTGGTCACCGACTACCCGGAGTTTATGGACGGCCTGGTACGGGTGGCGCGGGTGGGACGGTCGCTGGGCGTCCACCTGATCCTGGCCACCCAGAGCCCGCGCGGGAAGGTCAGCCAGCAAATCTGGGCCAACTCCCGCTTCCGCATCTGCCTGCGGGTGGAGGACGCCGCCGAGAGCCAGGACATGCTCCGCCGCCCCGACGCCGCCTACCTCCCCCGAATGCCCGGCCGGGGATACCTGCAGGTGGGGGATAACGAGGTCTTTGAACTCTTCCAGGTGGCCCGGGTGGCCGGCACCTACCGGACCGCCGGGGACACCGACACGCTGGTCGGCGTGCCGACCGAGCGGATCGTCATCCATGAAATCACCGCGACCGGTCAGCGACGGAAATTATATGACTCCAAAGACCTGCTCCCTCAGCAAAAGAAAGGGACCAGCCAGACGGATATGGAGGTCGTTGTCCAGCACCTGGCCGGTACGGCGGCCCGGATGGGGTTGAAGAAACTGCCCAGCCCCTGGCCGGAGCCCCTGCCCACCCACATCCCCCTCCCCGACCTGCTCCAGCGGGAGGGGTACGCCGGGTGGAACGGTCAGGGCTGGTGGTTTGAACCCGTCCCCTCACCCCGGACGCCCCGCTTCTGCAGCCGCTGCGGGAATCCGTTACGTCCGGAGGCCCAGTTCTGCTCCGGCTGCGGCCAGCCGGTGCTTGCCCTCTGCCCCCACTGCCAGAAACCGGTCCGGCCGTCGGCCCGCTTTTGTTCTTCCTGCGGCCAATCTCTGGGCCCGCCGCCCGGCACCCCGCCCCCACCCCGCCCCCCCACCCTGCCCAACCGTCCCTGGCTGGGGGCCCTGATCGGCCTCCTGGATAACCCCGCCCGTCAGCAACAGGTCCCCTGGCGGCTGGACCTGGGGGATCAGGACGGGCACCTCATCGTGATTGGCGCGCCGGGGTCGGGCAAAGAGATGTGGCTGCGCACCCTGGTCACCAGCCTGGCCCGCACCCACGCCCCCGACGAACTCCACTTCTACCTGGTAGAATTCGGCGGACAGGCCCTGCGCGCGCTGGAGGGACTCCCCCACGTGGCCGGATTCTTCACGCCGATGGACGAGGAGCGCCTGCGGCGCCTGTGGGTCCGCCTGGCCGATGAACTGGAGGCCCGTAAGGAACTCTGCCACCAGGCCCACGTGGACAACCTGGAACGGCTGCGAGAACAGAAGCCCGGCCAGGTTCCCCCGGCCATCGTCCTGGTGGTCACTGGCCTGGCCGACTTCCGCCAGCAGTTCCCGGAGGGCTACGACGCCCTGATCCGGCTCATCCGGGAGGGAGGAAACTACGACATCCACGTCGTCCTGGTCGGCGACCGGGCCGGCGACATCCCCATGGCCGTCTCCAGCGTCGTCGCCCGTCGGGTGGCCCTGCGCCTGGGAGACCCCGACGAGTACAACCTGATCCTGGGCCTCCGGCCGAAGATAGATAAGGACGCCGGTATCCCCCCGGGCCGGGGGTGGTACGGCCGCCCGCCGCTGGAATTCCAGACCGCCTCGCCGGGCGAAAAACAGGATGAGGACGAACAGGTCCAGGAACTGCGCGCGCTGGCCCAGGCGATGCGCCAGGCCTGGACCGGCCCCCTGCCGGAGCCGGTGGAGGTGATGCCGGAACAGTTGCCCCTGGAGGACCTGCTGGCCCGCCTCCCGGCCGGGGGTACCCGTCCCCCGCTGGCGGTGCCGGTGGGCGTGGAGAGCGTCCGCCTCCGCCCCACCTGGCTGGACCTGGTGGACGACGGGCCCGATTTCATCATCGCCGGGACCCCCCAGAGCGGGAAGACCAATCTCCTGATCGCCTGGGTGCTGGCCCTGGCGACGGCCTGTTCCCCTCAGGAAATCCAGTTCATCTTGGTCTCCGGCCGGCGCAACAGCCTGCAGGGGCTGGAGACCCTGCCCCACGTCCTGGAGTATGCCCGCTCCTATCGGGAGTTCCAGCAGAAGGGGATTATGGGACGGATCGCGGCCGAAATTCACCGCCGGGAGGAGATATTTTCCCACGACCCACAACAGGGAGAGCGCCTGCCCCACGTGGTTGTCGCCTGGGACGACTACGACGATTTCTCCAACGCGCTGAGCGGGGAGGGGGAGATCCAGAGGGGGCTGGACCTGCTGGCCCGGCGGGGGCGGGACGTGAACTTCCACAGCGTCATCGTCGGCCCGCTGCCCAACCTGGGCGTGGGATTCAGCGACCCTCTGCCCAAGATGGTGCGGAACTGGAGGTCCGGGTTCATCCTCCGGCCGCTGGAGGCCGGAGACCAGAACCCGCTGGGGGTACGGATCCGGGCGCCGGACCTGGCCCAGATGGTGGCGGGGCGGGGATTTCTGGCCCGTCACGGGCGAGAGGAGATGGTCCAGACCGCCTTCGCGGGCGATCGGACGGCGGTGGCTCAGAAAGCGGCAGACCTGAGGGACCGCTGGGAGCAAGCCGGGGTCCCCCCGGCGGCCTGGCCGGAGAATACGGATTAAAACATTGTAGGACAACTGTGAGTAGTTGTCCTACAAACCATACGGGCCAGCGGTGGAGTGCCGACCGAAAGAGGGCGCAGGCTTCCCTTCTGCCGGACGGCTGGAAGGCTGTCCGGCAGTCACTCCCTGCCGGGGGCCGGGCGGGCGCCATAAAAGACGCCGGCGAAAGGCCCGCCTCCGTAGCGCAGGCCGCCAGGCCTGCACGCGGGCTGACAGCCTGCGCTACATTCCGAGGGGCGCTAAATCACCTGCTGGTCCACCCGTTCAAACTCGTCGGCGATGTGGCGGAGGGCCTGGATCAGGTTCTCCAGGACCTCGTTGAGGTTGGTGCGCATTGCGGGCACCCGTTCGTTGAAGAGATTGGCGTAGTCCACCTGCGCCAGACCGCTCCACTCGCCGCCGAGGTTGTTGACCGTCTGGATCATCGTCGCCAGGATTTGATCCGCCTCCTGGCGGTTGTGATCCAACTGACTGGCCACGCTGCGCAGCCGCTCCGGGGAGACACGAATTTCTACCATAGTGCACCTCCTTCTAAAATTTAAATTAAAGGGACGACCGACCCTCCCCTCCGGAGATCGCTCTGCCGCCCTCGGCGGCGCTCAGTGATTCCATAGAGGGAGAGGCCGCTTCATTTGCTCCTATTATTGCGGATTTTTCCCTTCCTGTCAAGCGAAAAGAGCCCCAGAAGCAGGACGCAAAGAGCAGAATCGCCCCGTTCGGAATAAAATTTCCGAATTTTCGGAACAGGTTTGTGGTATAATCAGGCCGGACGGAAGCACAGAATTCCCCTCAGGAGGAGAAAGCCATGAGTCAAATCCGCGTCTCTCCTGCCCAGTTGTATGCGGCGGCGGACCGGT
>Ga0197142_1005322_pt1 | contig 10108 bp, 6 predicted proteins | sample GBS60_MetaG_FD_148614 | JGI IMG/M metagenome (GOLD analysis project Ga0197142, IMG submission 148614) | Sediment microbial communities from Great Boiling Springs, Gerlach, Nevada, United States - GBS 60_MetaG | ecosystem: Environmental > Aquatic > Thermal springs > Hot (42-90C) > Sediment...
CGAAACGCAAACCGCTTTGCAGGAAGAGTATGACCTGCTCTTGTTGACACCTCTCCGCAGCAATATGAAGCCAACCCCGTTTGCTATGCCTGCTGGGTTTAACGACCTCCGACAACTGGTGGAAACCGTTGGCAGTCAACTGGTAGAACGCTTCAAAGTACAGTCGCTGCGGGTGCGCAAAGGGTGGACTTTATTGGCCAAATGGTTCCGCAAGATTCTGGCCCACACAGTGTGTGTATGGCTTAACCTCCAATATGGAAGGCCGCCGCTGGACTTCGCCGGCTTGGTCGCAGTAAAATAATGTTGCACATGGCGTTCCCTGTTTTCTCACCTGTGCTTTAGTTCTATGGACGGTGAGCCTTTACGTCGTTCTTCTGCTCATAGGGGCGCGAAAATGAACTGGAGAGCAACTGTATTGCAGATGATATGCGCGAGTATCGCAGGGTTGGTACTCCTTTTCGGAGTCAAAGAACAGGTTGGGAGTTCTTCCGCTTCGTTTGCAATTTCCAGCACAACGGTAATGTTGAGCGGTGCGCGTGTCAGGCAGTCCAGCCCGGCCGCTGCTGATTTTGATGGAGATGGAGATAAAGAGATTGTCATTGGTGGAGAGGACGGAAGATTATATGTCCTTGCCTACGAAGGAAGCGCATGGGCAGTAATCTGGTCAAGACAGACAGCTGATGACCTGAACGCAGCGGGCGCGCCGGCGCAGGGATGTGTCACTGACAAGAGCGATATTCGCTCCTCACCAGCAATTGGAGACCTGGATCACGACGGACACCTGGAAATTGTTGTCACCGTGGGAGGCGATCCGGGAAACCACAGGAATGGCGGTGTGCTGGTCTACCGATATAATTCGCGCTGGTCTTTCTCCCTGGTCTCCGGGTGGCCGCAGCCCAGGTTGGATATTGTGGGCTCCGGGCCCGGTGCCAGCAATCCGGATGGATGCTGGGATGGTATCTGGGCCTCTCCGGCCCTGGAGGACCTGGATGGCGATGGAGACCTGGAAATTGCTGTAGAGGGCTTTGATCGCCGACTGCACGTTTGGCACCACAACGGCACATACGTTCAGGGCTGGCCGATTGCCCCGCCACAGATTTATCGGGGCGGATGGGCCACACCAGCCATTGCCGACATTGACCGGGATGGACTTCCAGAAGTGATTTTTGCAACTGATAACAATCCGGGCTATGTACCCCCTTTTTACCTCTATGCCTTTAACGGGGATGGCACCATTCTGCCAGGGTTTCCGGTGGAAGCATCCCAGAATCTGCAATCCTCTCCCGCGATTGGCGACGTTGACGGGGATGGGTGGCTGGATATTGTGGTCGGCACGGGCACATACCAGCGGTCTGGAGGAAACAAGGTTTACGCCTGGAACCATATGGGCCAGCCTCTCCAGGGATGGCCCGTGATGACTGGGGGCAATATGCCCGCTTCACCTGCACTGGGCGACCTGGATGGCGACGGTGACTTGGAGATCGTCATCGGTTGTGGTAGTGAAGGAGATGCCTATCCCGCTCCTTGCACTGCCTTATATGCCTGGCATGGTGACGGGACTTCTGTCAATGGATTCCCGATCAGTCCTGCTCGTAACGATGGCTGGGGAGATGAGCAGCCCAATGGCCTGCCATATTCTCCAGTGCTGGCAGATTACGATGGAGACGGGGAAGTGGAAATCCTCATCGTAAATCGCTGGTCATGGGGAATTTCCACTGTAGAGAAGGTGAACGGTGTCTGGAAGACCAACAACAATCCCTTATTGCGTACAGCCAATACATTAGAATCTTCTCCGTTGGTAGATGATGTGGACGGCGATGACAGCCTGGACATTGTCATTGGTGGGGCAAATAGCCAGGGAGACCACGGTGTGGTGTATATTTGGGAGATGGAAGGGAGACGGACCAATGCCCTTCCCTGGCCCATGTTCCATCACAACATCGCCCGCACCGGCTATTACCCGAGGCCCCCCCGGCTGGTGTTCCCGGCGGAAATCCGGGTGTTTCACCAGTATGGATCAGAAGACACTGAGATAGCCTATGCGATGATCCAAAACGCAGGGGATGGAGAATTTGAGTGGTGGATAGCAGAGGATATGGAGCGCGTGCAGGTTACGCCAGTCAGTGGTACAGTCACAAACGCGTTCCAGGTTCAATTGACGATAACGACAACGGGCCTTGTCAGTGGCTGGCATTCCCTGGGTACTCTGAACGTTAGTGGACACGTTGAGGGAGCACACGTCAGCGGGAGCCCCGTTCAGTCCTCGTTGCATCTTTTTGTAGGTAATGTCAGTAGGTCCTACCTGCCAGTGGTTCTCCGCCAGCGGTAGATTATCAGATCAAAGCAAGCGCGCAGCAGCCGTGGATATCTGGCCCACGGCTGCTGTTTTATTGAACCCAATAGTAGCGGGCCCAAAGCATCATAAAAATGGCCAGGAGCATGGAGAGGACAACGATGATGCTTGTGGAGAGCCAGGGGCGCCGCTGGCTGAGAAGCGACAACCCCATAAAAGCCGGAAAGGCCGTGGACGTGTATCGGGTAGCAGAGACGAATGCAGCGGGACCCTTTGTCAGCAAGCCCAATGGCCCCAGTATGAGCGTCCAAATACCATACGATATACCGAATCTAAAGGCTATCAAGCCCATGAATGTAGCGATAAGGACAGATGCCTGGTCTATCTGTTCTATGGGAAAGTAGGGATGATAGGTCATCCATTTGTTATGGATGGTCAACCAAGCCAGGGGGTTTCCAGTAAGGCGGTATACGGTAAGTACGTAGAGCAAGAACCCCGCTGGTATCAGTCCTAAAAATATCGCATTCCGACGGACTGCTTGCTCCCTCTGCCAGTATAGAAGGGCCAGTGGGATGAAAACAAGGACTCCGGGCGGACGGCTCAATGCGGCCAGGCCACCCGCCAGCCCGGCCAGCCACCATTCTCTCCTTTCCGCCGCATAGAAGACCGTGACAGATAGGAGTAAGAAAAGAGATTCAGCATAAAAAGAAGAGAACGCGAAGGAAGCGGGGAAGACGCACAGGTACCAGATGGAGTCCTTCGCGAGATGCCGGTCCTGTCGCAAAGTTCTGACCAAATGGTGGAGAACTGTAAGGGCTCCCAGGAATGCCAGGTTGGACACCATAATTCCAATCAAAAGGGCAGTGCCCCGGGTACGATACAAGGAAGGAACCAGTGCATGAAATAGGCGAACCAGATATGGATACAAGGGGAAAAAGGCATAGTTGGCCTGACTTTCAGCATTGGTGACCAAACTGTACCCGTGCTCCACAATGGACATATACCATCCGCTATCCCATCGCCCCCAGATGTCTATGACCTTATGGGGAGAAAATTGCCACCCTTGCGAGGGCATGAATGGGGAGGGGGGAATAATCTGAGCCATCACTACGCCTATAAAAACCAGCACTATCCTTGTAACACCAAAAGGCAGGAAGACGTCCTCAAACCACCACAGATGTTCTCTGATCACGCTTCTGATTTTGCTGAAATACCTGCTCATCGGTCTCCTTTCCAGGCATGCTCTCTACCATAACGGGTCAAGACTTTCTGATACACCTTCCGCACCCGGTCCGCGAAAATCTCCCACGTGTAATGATCCCGAACCTTTCTCTGCCCGGCCTGGCCCATCGCAGCCCGCCGCGCTGGATCGGCCAGGAGAATGAGAATCGCCTGTGCCAGGCTTTCAGGGTCACCGTAGGGCACCAACAGACCATCCCGACCTTCGTCCACCACTGACGGGATGGCGCCAGCCCGCACGCCGATAACCGGCTTGCCCGCTGCCCAGGCTTCCAGAAACGCGATACCCAGCGATTCTTCTGCGGAAGGCAATACAAAAATATCGCATGCGGCCAGCAGGTCAGGCTTTTCTTCTTCCTGAAAGTCGTTCACAATAATGACCTGATTCCGTTGGGATAGGGGGAGTCTTTGTACTTGCTCTGCTATTTGCAAAGAATAATGGGTCTGGGCTCCGGCCAGCATCAGATGGGCATCCGGCCGGGCATTCCAGACTCTTCGCATTGCTTCTATGAGTACATCCAGCCGTTTGCGGGCTGTCTGTTTTCCGACAAAAGCGACCACAGGGCAATCTCCCACTCCATATTGTTCCCGAACCACCTTACCGTTAGCCCGCATAAAAGCATCGGCATCCACTCCCCCACCAATAACAGTTATCTTCTCTTCTGGAATGCCCCTGGTGATGAGATAGTCGCGCTCAAAAATCGTGTGAGCAATGTATGCATCAGCCTGCTGGATGGCCTGAAATATCATCTTTCGTTCATAGCCCCATCGGTCTTCCGTATGGATGGCCCCCAATAGTACGATAGGCATTTTGCCCTGCCGCGCCCCCGCTACAGCGTAGTACATGTGCATCAGAGGGAAAGCAGTGGCAAAGATGACATCCGCACCGCTGGTTGCGATGGCTCGCGTCATTCCGGCGACCAGCGGCCCCTGCTGGATTGTGCGTAACCAGTCGTTATAGGGCAGGCGTAACCGGTACGCTGCCGCGGCTGCAATACAACGGAGCGCATTGAGGCGATTGAAGACGGGGAAGCGACGTACAGTGACTCCGTTAATGACCTCTGTTCCGGCCGGCAATGCGGGCTCTCGTGGGTTCCAGAACATTTCTATGTTGCGGGCGGTAGTGGTGAACACAGTAACCTGGTCACTATAGCGCGCGACCAGTTGTTCGGAGAGGCGCTGTACCAGCAATTGCGACCCACCCATAGAGGGTGGGTATCCGTGGACAACGTGCAGGATTTTCATTGTCCTGACTTCTTCCGTACGCACCAGATAAGCCCCGCGAGCAGGATGAGCGCTGTCAACAGGCTGAGCGTTGCTCCAGCGTAGAAGCCCCAGGGCCGATAGACGAATTCTACCCGGTGCTGCCCTGCTGGTACCACCACGGCCCGAAAAGCGTGATCGGCAATGTAGATCGGAACGGGTTGTGTGTCCAGAAAGGCTTGCCAGCCAGGGGCATAGTTATCGGCCAGGACAAGGAGCCCGTCTGCTTCGGTGCGCACCTCCAGTACGACCCTGTTGGGTTCATAAACGCGGAAGCGCACCTCGGGAGTGGTAGTGGGAATCTGCTCAGGCTCAGACCAGTTCAGCGGGGGCCGTTCCAGAATGACTCGTTCTCGGAAGTTGAACTGCTCATCCAGCAGGCGTTCCAGCGATTCGTCCGGGTTGCCTGCAATCTCCGCCTGGTAGACCATGAACGCTCTGGGCAGCACATTGCGGTTGCGATAGACCCGAACAGGACCCTCATCCTCATAGACCAGTTCCCATTTCTCGCCAGGTTTCTGGTCGGTAAGAAGATATTTGACGTTCAGCAAATCCAGAAGCGGAGCATCTGCCCGTGTGAAAAGGGAGTGAAAGTGATACGGATAGTGACCCTCCAGGCGATTTACCAGCGCCATATACCGATTGGGGACGACAGTGTCATATCCCCGCACGTCTTGTAGACCCCATATCATACCGATATTGGGATACAGAATCAAGCCGGTCCCACAGACCCGGTAGATGCTATGGTCTTGTTGCAAAAACCGGATCGCGCCTGGCGTGGGGAGCATTTCTTCTGGAGCAACAGTCGGGTTAAACGAGTTGCCGACGAGGAAGAGGTCCATGAACGTGATAACTACGGCAGCCCATGGCAACACCGCCGGGCGTACACGCTTGCCGAATCGCTGGAGAGCAAACCAGGCCAGGGTAACCAACACAGGGATATACATTGCGATGTGAGTGGGCCTATATAGCGCCAGTTTCTTCTCGTATCGCTGTTCCACCAGAGTGTGGTAGTATTCCAGCGGACGGTTGAGATAGGGATCAGAGCCCCATCGGTTTTCTATAAAAGTCCGTCCAGAGAGAATCACCTGGTCTCTGAAAAGAACAAAGCCGAGATAGGCCGCTGTGATGAGCAACAGGCTGATCAGAGTTACCGATATCAATATGCGACGTGTCCACCGTTGGGTGGGAAGGTCTGGATAGCCAAGTTGGTCCAATCCGATACCAGCCAGAATAGCGACTGCAAAGACATAGATCAGGCGCAGCCGGCCGTTCGCTGCAAGGTTGAAAAGGGGAAGGAAACTTACTCCGTTCAGCAGGGGGGCGCGGAGGGCAACGCCTGCGGCAAAGACGGCCAATCCGCCAAAGAACAAACTCTGTCCGCGCAGGCGGTGAGGGTGAGGGCGAATGTTTCCAACTATGGCTCCTATGGCCAATGCCAGAGGCAGAATTCCAGCGTACATATCCTGCTCTATGTAGTTGGTGTACGGATACCAGTAGCTCCCGTCTAAAGGGGTGCCGAAATAGCGGGGAAGAAAGGTTGTGACGATCGTGGGCCACTCCCGCCAGTCCAGGAAAAGGCGGACGAGCAGAGGCGCTGCAGTTTGTTGGGTGCGCATTGCAGGGGTAGCGCTGGAGAGCAATGCCTTTGCAAAAGGCAGAAGTTGAACTGAGGCCAGTAATATACCCATCGTTACTGCTGAAAACAGCATCGCCAGTGGGCGAATGAGGTGTGTAGGGCTCCAGCCGTTCAGAGTAACTGTACGATAAAGGCTATACCCGAGCCAGGCCAGCATCACGTGGAATGAGGTTTCCGGGTGGCCACACAGGAACTGTGCGCCGATAATTAACCCGCAAAGCAGAGTGTAGAAAACGCTCTTGCGGGTCAGAGCGCGCTCGGTGGTAAATAGTAGGGCAGGGAGCCACACCATCACAGCAGAGTGAGGATGCCCCAGCCAGTCTATCATAGGCCCGCTGAAGGAAAAGGCGACCGCTCCCAGGAATGCTCCATATTGTCCGAGGCCTATCTCACGGGCAAAGAGATAGGTGAACAGGCATGCGACAACCAGGCGTAAAATTGCAGTGATGGTTAAAGAAAGGCGAACGGGGAACAGATAACCCGCTAAATGAAACGGGCTAAATATGGCAGACTGAGCATTGCCGATAAAGGGCATCCCTGCGCTGATATAGGGATTCCAGAGCGGCGGGATCCGTGCACCAAGCCATCGCCGGGCGAAAAGTTGCCAGGGAAGGAACTGGCTGACCTGGTCGGCCAGCAGAGCGTTGGAAGGGCCGTCGTAATCTGCCGGAGCCAGCGGCCACCAGAGAGGGTCCAAATCAAAGACAAGGTCTGCCGGAGATAATACTCGTCCGCCGAACGTGGCAGGCCAGAGAAAGGCAACTGCTATCAGCGTGAAAAATAGCGCGACAATAACAGTCTCTATTCCTTGCTTCTGGTTGCTACTGGATGCTTTCATACACCTTACCGAAGGAAGTGATCATAGATTCCAGGCCGAAATCCCGTTTCCCGACCTCCCGGGCAACTTTCTGAAGAGTTCCGTATTCCTGCACCAGGGATTCTATGACGGCCAGGATGTCAGAGGCTGTTACTTGTTCCACTACTTTACCGCAGCCCGTTTTCTCCACATACCTTGCCATCGGAATTGCCCGGCTGACCAGTACCGGCTTGCCCGCTGCCAGAGACTCCATCAGGGAATGGGGATATGCTTTGACAATGGCTGGCGTGGTTGCCAGGACAATGCTGGCGTGCACTCCAGCAAGTATCTGATTCACATCCACAACTTCATTGAAAATCGTTACCCGCTTCTCAATCCCTGCGGCTCTTACCATTTGGGCAATCTCTTTCGTAAGTACTCCTCGCCACAGAAAAACCAGATGCAGGCGTGGCTCTTTCCGTGCGGCTTCTACCAGTGCGGCGATTCCCTTTGTACGGAACTGCCTCTTCGTCCACGGCGCTGACCCGACCAGCAGCCGGATTTCCGGTCCCAATGGCAATGGATGACAAGTGAAGCGGGCCGTGTCAATTCCGGGTTGGACCAGAAATGCATTTTCCAATCCCCAGTCCCGGAGCCGGACCAGACTTTCTTCGTCCATCACGGTCACGGCGGCCATCCGCGCAAGGAAGGAAAGATTCGGCCGTCGGATAACACCGCCGGTCAGTGAATAGACCACCGGTCGCCGGAGTAGCAGGAGATAGGGAAAGGGAAACGGGTCGGGATTGTAGAGGTGATGCAATCGCACCGCGCTCTCCAGATGGCACAACTCTCGCAGGCGATGGAATCCAAACAGCAGGCGGGGTATGTAAATGAGCCCCCCTTTGTTCGGATTTACGTATGTCAGATGACCACCGAAGCGGCGCAGAAGCGTACTCACTTCCTGTGAGATAGCCTCGCACTCTGGATAAGCAGGTGGGAGGATAGTCAGGTGGTAGAGAATGCTCATTTCTGCGGTTGATCTTTGGACTGATTCATCACCCAGGACAAAACTCGCGCGTTTTGTCCGCCAAAATGACCACGTAGCCCATCCAGCAGTCCTAACAGGACCGACCGCGCGGCAGACGGCTTTCTGCTCAAGGTCAGTTTGACCCCCAGCACCAGACTATAAAGTGTCCAGAAAGCATGGAGCAGGAGCTTGAGTGGGCCAGAGTAGAATTTGGAGATGAACAGGAAGCGGTTGCGGATAATGTAGTAGGCGTGAAGGGTTTCCCGTAAATAGGAAGAACGATGGATGGCATGGTAAGCCCGTGCTCTCGTGTCCACCACACTCAGATAACCCTGACGCCGGGCACGCATACACAGATCGGCGATTTCCATAGAGAAAAAGTATGCCTCATCCAGCAGTCCAATTTGGTGAATGACCTGAGGTCGGATCAGAATCACTGTGCCGACAACATATTCCACTTCACGAACGGTTGAGCCGGGTTTCAGACGAAGGATGTGAGAATGATGATGGAGCACCGGGTTCTTTCCACCGGCTGCCAGCAAGTAGTCTTTCCGGTCCGCATCAAAGAGCAGTGGCCCGACAAACCCAATACGGGGATCGCTGTGCAAGGTCTCCAGGAGCAGGATGACGTTATTTTCATCAATAAAGGCATCGTTATTGAGTAAAAGCACGGGCCGATCTCCCTGGGCAAGGGCCTCTTTGATTCCCCGGTTGTTACCGCCAGCAAAGCCCAGATTGAACGAATTGCGGATTAGATGAACAAAAGGGCACTCGCGGGCGATGATCTCCGCACTGCCATCAGTGGAACCGTTGTCCACGACCCAAATGATTGGTCGGACTCTCTCCCATGAGGAGAGAGCCCGCACGCAACGGATTGTGTCCGCTGCAGCATTCCAGTTCAGAATCACAATGGCCAGTTCCATACTTGACTTCTATAAGATTCTAACGTATGATTGCATTCTGTCAAATCTGTCGGGGAGTGAAACGACGGTGCGTCTCTTATATGTCGTTCATCAATACGTGCCAGACTATGTCGGGGGAACCGAACTTTATACCTTCTGGCTGGCGGGCGAAATGGCCCGGAAAGGCCATCAGGTAGCCATATTCTACCGGCGAGAGGAAAAGGGATCGGCCATAAAACATCGCACAGATGGAAATGTTCAGGTCTGGGGAGCACAGGCAGGTTCTCCTGGCGCAATTCGCCGTTTCCTGGCCACCTTTGGCGAAGCATCGCTCCGGCGGGCGTGGGAGCAGGTTCTGGGAGAGTGGCCCCCTGATCTGGTACACATTCAGCACCTGATGGGGCTCCCCGTTTCTCTGATGCGTGCCCTTCAGCGCCAGAGGATTCCCTACTTGGCAACGCTCTGGGATTACTGGTGGCTCTGCCCCAACGCTCAGTTGCTGACCAACTACAGCGGCGAGGTTTGCGAAGGGCCCCGCGATTGGAACTGCGCCCGCTGTATGCTGGCCCGGGCCGGATTTCCCGGACTGTGGCCTGCCATCCCCTTGCTGGCTGGTCTGGCAGTCTGGCGCAATCGCCTGCTGCAAGGAGTGCTGGATGGGGCCCGCGTCCTGATCGCTCCCACCGAATTCGTGCGGCGCTGGTATGCGGCCCGCGATGTGCCCGAGGAGAAAATCGTCGTGTTGGCCCCCGGGCTGGAAGGCTTTGCGCTCCCACCCCAGCCGCCACGCCCCGCTGGTGGTGTGGTCCGTTTCGCCTACATTGGCGGCCTCTCATGGCAGAAAGGGGTACACGTGCTGGTGGAGGCCTTCTCCAGATTGCAGGGAGAAGCGGAACTCTGGGTCGCCGGGGATGAGTCCTTTGACCCTGCCTATGTCTCCCGCTTAAAA
>Ga0197142_1005323_pt1 | contig 10107 bp, 12 predicted proteins | sample GBS60_MetaG_FD_148614 | JGI IMG/M metagenome (GOLD analysis project Ga0197142, IMG submission 148614) | Sediment microbial communities from Great Boiling Springs, Gerlach, Nevada, United States - GBS 60_MetaG | ecosystem: Environmental > Aquatic > Thermal springs > Hot (42-90C) > Sediment...
CTACGTGATGCTGCTGGCGTCCTCCATACGATTCACACCGGCGATGTGGGGTTTTGAGCGCAAAACACCGCTGCCTGCCAGAGGAGTATCACTCAGGTCTCGACATACGTGCGCTTTCGTGTATAATGGTGGTCATGGAACGCATGATGCGTACTGGAAAGGCGGCGACGTTCATCGGCGTCTCTGTGAAGACGCTCCAGCGTTGGGCGCGTGAGGGGCGCGTGATTCCGGCTGCGCGAACGGAGAGCAATCGCCGCCGCTCCACCGAAGAACAGCTCCGTGCGTTCATCGGATGACGGCAAACAATGCGTGTGCCAACAAAGGTGATGGCCTCCTGCCGTGTTTCCCGTGCGGCGCAACGATCGGACCTGGTGAATCAACGCCGGGTTCTGGAAGCATTTGGAGCGGCCAGGGGCCCGGCAGGAGTCGAGTTTATTGAGGAAGGAGGCGGTGGGTTAAACTTCAAGCGCACGCATGTTCTTGAGTTATGGATCAGATTGAGCGACGCGACGTCAGGACGTTGATTTTGGCGCGCCGCGATCGGTTAACCCGCTTTGGCTTTGCATGGTTTGCGCATGGCGCCAAAACGCACGGATGTGACATAGTGGCGCTCAACCAGGAGCGTTGGTCTCCAGAACAAGCAATGGTGCACGACCTTATGACCATTGTGCATTGTTGTTCTTCCAGGCGTTATGGATTGAGCAACGATCGAAAAACGTTGAATGAAGTCCTGAAACAGGATGCACGTCATGCACCTGACTCACAAAATTGCTCTCTGCCCAACGCCTGAGCAAGCTGACTATTTTCGTCGTGCTTGTGGCACGGCGCGCTTCGTCTGGAACTGGGCGTTGGCCGAGTGGAATAAGCTCTACAAGGCTGGTCATAAGCCGAGTGCAATGGCGCTTAAAAAACAGTTCAACGCCATCAAATACATCAAATATCCCTGGATACAGGAGATTCACAGGGACGCACACGCGCAGCCGTTCGCACATCTGGCGAAAGCATGGAACCGGTTCTTTGCCGACATGAAAGCCGGGAAGCCTGCGCATGAACCGAAATTCAAAAAGAAGGGTCGCTGTCGTGATAGTTTCTATGTGGCAAACGACAAGTTCAGCCTGAACGGGAACACCATCCGCCTGCCCAAGATCGGGGAGGTGAAGATGACCGAGCGCCTGCGTTTCAGCGGAAAAATCCTGGGCGCGACGGTTTCTCGCACGGCTGATCGTTGGTTTGTCGCCATTCACGTTGACGTATCTGATGAGCAGTTCTATCGAAAGAGGACTGCGCACAACATGACCGGCGTTGATCTTGGATTGAAAGCGGCTGCCACACTCTCCAATGGGGACGTCATCACGGCGCCGAAGCCCCTCACGGCTGCATTGCGGCGTCTCAAGATTCGGAGCCGACGCATGAGCCGCAAGCTGGAGATGGCCAAACGTGGTGCGGGGCGTGACGCAAAATCCAGTGTTCCGAAGCATGCGCGGCGTCCCAAGTCAAACAACTGCAAAAAGTCCGCTGCGATGTTGGCGCGGCTCCATGCGCGTATCGCCAATATCCGGGCGGATTTCGTCCACAAGCTCACCACCCGGCTATGCCGCGAAAACCAAGCGGTAGCCATCGAGGACTTGAATGTGAAGGGGATGTTGGCGAATGAGCGGCTGGCGCGCGCCATCAGTGACGTGGGCTTTGGGATGGTTCGCGCGCAGCTGGAATACAAAGCGAGGCGCTATGGAACCAGGCTGGCGGTTGCCGACCGCTGGTATCCGAGCAGCCGCCTGTGTTCCGTCTGCGGCTGGAAAAACGAGGCGCTGACCCTCACGGATCGGGAATGGACCTGTCCTGAATGCGACGCGCACCACGACCGCGACCACAATGCGGCGCTCAATCTCAAGCGGCTGGCAACCGTAACTGCCCTACCCGTGGCGAGTCCGTCCAGCGATGGCGGCACTGCGTTGGAAGGAGTTTCCATCGTCGTCGGGAAAGTCACGCCTGTCAGATACGAAGAAGGTCATCGGGACCCTTCGGGGCAGGAAGAGAACCGTGCGCACCTGTGCGCACGTTCTTGATAGCAGACAATCGCCCCGCATCCCTGGCGCTGCTTCTCCTATTACTGCCATCACTGACCAGCGGTGCAACCGCCCGCAGACCGCGCATCGCCCGTCGACTCATCGGGACGGCGACGATAGCGGTTCGTGCCGGGCACCGGCTCCATCACAACCCTCGGTCGTGGCTCAAAGAGGGTGTCGAGCGCCTCGCGGATCGTCAGATGATCGTGGGTCAGGGCATAGACTCTGGCGATCCGCAGCGCTGTCCGCTTGCTGGTCCGCTTTGTGCGCAGGACGCGCATATACGTGGCGTAGGGCAGACCAGCAAGCCGGCAAAACTCAACTGGCGTCGGAGCGACGGTTGCGATCCGCTCTGCGAAATCGGGGCGTGGCGCATAGGTTTGTGCGAGTTCGTATGGGTATGGCATGACTCCCACGCGCTCCTGATCAATGAAGACTAGCGATCCTGCACAACGAATTTATAGCCGAGGTTGCGCACAGTGATAATATGACGCGGCGCATCGATATCGGGTTCGATCTTGGCGCGCAACCGACGAATATAGACGGCGACCAGATTGCTTTCGCCTTCGTAGTCGTATCCCCATACCTTGCTGAGAATCTGACTGGCGCTCAACACGCGCCCGGTGTTCTGCATCAGGTAGTAGAGCAAACGAAACTCGATCGGCGTAAGGACGACGCTTCGTCCATCTTCAAACAGCACGGTATGTTCGATCGGGTCGAGCGTCAGCGGACCCTGTGAAATGCGGGTCACCGGGTTGACCAGGTCGCTGTTGCGCCGGCGCAACACTGCCTCGACACGCGCCAGCAGTTCCGCCGGCTCGAAGGGCTTCACCAGATAATCGTCGCCGCCGATCTGCAACCCGGTCACGCGATCCTGTAATTGACCGCTGCCGGTGACAAAAATGATCGGAACGTCCGATATACGGCGGATCTGGCGGCAGATGTCGAAACCGCTCACCTTCGGCATACCCACATCGAGCAGCACCAGGTCGGGGGAACGCTGTTCCACCGCCTGCAACACGCCAGTAGCGTCGTATGCCTTAATGACCTTGTACCCGGCGTCTTCGAGCAAAAAGGACGTCAGTTTGACGCTCGCCAGATCATCGTCAGCCACCAGGATCTCCATCAGTCTCTCCTTCCATTGTGCAATAATGGTCTCCCTGAATGAATAATCGCCGTATCGCGGTTCAGTATACGGCGGTCTATTACCAAAACATTACAAAGGATTCATAATCCAGGGAGCACCATACCATGGACGACGCAACAAAGGACGATGCAACCAGGGGGCGGACGCGACGCAATAAACGGCAAACCGAAGATGAGCGTTTGCTGGCGCGTCCCCGCCCCAACACCGATTTCCTCAGCACCGACACCTGGCGGGTGCTGCGGATTATGGGGGAGTTTGTCGATGGCTTCGAGATGCTGGCGGATGTCGGTCCGGCGGTCACGATTTTCGGATCGGCGCGCGTCAGCGTTGATGACCCGATGTATCAGGCGGCTACGGATGTGGCGCGGGCGCTCGGTGAGGCGGGTTTTGCGATTATTACCGGCGGCGGACCCGGCATTATGGAAGCGGGCAACCGTGGCGCGCGCGAAGCGGGAGCGCGGTCGGTCGGTCTCAATATCGAACTCCCCTTTGAACAACATCTCAATCCGTATGTCGATACATCGGTGACGTTCCGCTATTTTTTCGTGCGCAAGATGATGCTGGTCAAGTACGCTCAGGCGTTCGTGATCTTCCCTGGCGGATTCGGCACGCTCGATGAGTTGTTCGAGGCGTTGACGCTGGTGCAAACCGGGAAGGTGCGCAACTTTCCGATCATTTTGTTCAACAGCACGTACTGGAACGGGCTGCTGAACTGGATGCGCGAAACGGTGCTCCCGGCGCGCAAGATCGCCGCCGCCGACATCGATCTGTTGATTGTCAGCGACTCGGTCGATGAGGTGCGTGACCTGATTGTGCGTTCGGCGTATGATACGCAGTGGCGCAGCGGCACAGAGGCGGCGGCGCATGAAGTGACCCGTCGCGTCCTCGGACGACGATCAGAGTAGCGGGGCGGACGCTTCTGTCGCTCCGCGTGATCCGGGCGCCGCGGGCAGGCGGTCATTTCGTTTCCGCCTGCTTCTCCAGGATGATCAGGACGCCCAACCCAGCGTATATTTCCTGTGCCAGCGCCCAGGCTTTGGTTTCGATCACCAGGCAGTCGTCCAGCGTGTCGATCGCCATCCTGCGCAGCAGACGACGGTGTGGCGGCGGCAGCGGGTGCGCCGGAAGCACAATGCGTTCCCCGTCGCGTCGCGCCGTCAGGCGCACCGGGGTCGCCCGGGCATACCCGTGCAGCAGCGCTTCGGTCTCGTCGATGGTGCGCAGCGTCGCGCCTTCGGCAACCAGTGCATAACGCGGAACGCCGCGCCCGCGCCGCCTCCGGATCACCTGCCCCTGGCGAATGACGCAACCGGCAATCCCGTCGCGCATCTCAACAGGGACAGGGATCCAGTCGAGGTGTTGCGGATCGAACACGCTCCAGCGTTCGTCGTCCGGCAGTGGAAGCCAGAACGAAGATCCTGTTGGAAGCGGCGCCGGAAGCGGCGGAAGGCGACGGATGCGATCTTCAAGCGTCAGGACGCGAAATCCGCGCCCGCGCAACCGCGCCAGCAATCCCTCACGGCGCCACGAGCGCAGCGTAAAGAATTGACCTTCCAGATCGCCCTCACCTTTCAGGATGGTCTTCGCACGCGGGTCGCGCACGATAAACCGTCCCGGTGCGATCTCCTCGATATCGTAGGGCTTGCCTTCACGTTCCATAGAACTGAGATGCTCACTCTCCTTCGTGCGAGCCGGTCACAACGATATCGGTCACTTCCGCTTCGCGATAGCGCCGATCGGCGGCGATCAGGTTGTGACGGATCTGCGCCATTTCAACGAGATACGCACGTTCGTGCGATATAAGCCAGTTCGCCTGATGCAGCAGATTGATCACTCCATACACCTCGTGGTACCCTTCCCGATGCCACGCCGCGCTTGTCAATCCGCGCAGCAAGTTCAGGGTTTGCGCCCGCGTTGCATGATAGGCTTCCATCACCCGGTCAATCGGTTGGTCACGATACACATCCGCTGATTCCAGGGTTGGAGGATGCGCTGGCGGAAGAACCGGTCGCCCGGTTTCGAGCAGCAACCAGGCGCGCTGACGAAAGACTGCGTCCATATCGGCAAGATGCCCGATGACCTCTTTCAACGACGGCGTGGTTTCATTCAGGCGTCGGGAGAGCACCTCATCGTCCAGCCCTGCGACCAGCGTCCGGATCGCCTCCTCCGTATGTTCCAGAAAGGTCATAATTGCGTGCGGACCAAGCGTTCCCATTGCTTCGATGGCGCGGAACGCTTTGTGCGCTTCAGGAACTGTGCCACAGCGCGGACACGCGCCTTCGAGCGCACCTTCGCGGATCTCGCCGCATGTGGTGCAGACGAAGAGATCACCCAGTTCGCTGGCGCGCAGATCGCGCCCTTCAGCCACGGCGCGCTGCGCCCGCGCCAGCAGTTCCCGCGCAAACGGCGTCACGCCGGTGATCCGGTCGGCAGGAATGTCGCCGATCACTGCGCCGGAAAAGGCGCCAGCAACATTCTCCGCCGTCGAACGCACAAGCCCCAGATGGCGGAAGGCGTTCCCGGCACGCGCCAGACGCGCAGCGCTCAACGCCTCGAACAGACGCGCAATGTTGAAACAGCGATCCCGACGCGCCTGTTCCGCCCAGAGATGGTATGCGGCATGTCCCATGCTCGCAAGAGCGAACATCCGGGCAGCATCATTGTGGGTGTTGCTCATAGCACCAACCGTATGTCTGGTGAAAAACTCAACAATTCCATAGAAGCATCATACCACCATCCGCCGCCTGTCATCCCGACCGCAGGGATCGCACAGAGCAACTCTCTGTCGCATATATAATGCACCCTGTTGAGAAAAGCGAAAGATGAACCATGCGCGTTGCGATTATTCACGATTACCTGAACCAGTACGGCGGCGCCGAACGGGTACTTGAGGCGCTGCACGACCTGTTTCCCGAAGCGCCGGTGTATACGTCGATCTACGATCCCGCTGCGATGCCCGACGTCTACCGCACGTGGGATATTCGTCCGTCGTGGATGCAGCGTCTCCCCGCCTGGCGTCGCCTGTTTCGCGCGTATGTCCTGCTCTATCCGCTGGCGTTCGAGAGTTTTGACCTGAGCGCTTATGATCTTCTGATCAGCAGCAGCAGCGCCTTCGCTAAAGGCGTGATCCCGCAGCCGGATGCGATCCATGTGTGCTACTGCCACACGCCGATGCGATTCGCCTGGCGCACCCCGGATTACCTGGCGCGCGAAGGATTCGGCGCTGCACGCCGCGCGGCGCTGACCCTGCCGCTTACGCTGCTGCGCCTGTGGGACGTTGTATCGACACAACGGGTGGATGCCTTCATCGCCAACTCGCACGCCGTTGCCCGACGTATCAGGCGCTATTACAGGCGCGAGGCGGTTGTTATTCCGCCGCCGGTCGATCTGCCGCCATTCTGCAATACACCGCCTGACGCTTACTTCCTGGCGGGTGGACGATTGATCCCGTATAAACGGCTCGATCTCGCAGTTCAGGCATTCACACGGCTGGGTTTGCCGCTCAAAATCTTTGGCGATGGGCGTGATCGGCAGCGCTTGCAGGCAATGGCGGGACCGAATATCACATTTTTGGGGCGCGTGAGTGAAGCAGAGCGACGAGCGTTGTTCAGTAGTTGCCGTGCCTTCGTCTTTCCAGGCGAGGAAGATTTTGGCATTGCACCGCTCGAAGCGATGGCTGCCGGTCGTCCGGTGATTGCCTATGCCGCCGGAGGCGCGCTGGAAACGGTGATTGAGGGAATAACCGGTCGTTTCTTCCGTGAACACACAGTCGAAGCGCTGATGGACGCAGTTGCTGCGATGCTGACGGAACGCTACGACCCGCATGCCATCCGGCGTCATGCCGAGCGCTTCGGGAAAGAAGCGTTTCTGGCGCGGATGCGGTCGTTCGTTGCAGAGGCATATAACCGTTGAAGGTTGAAGGTTGAAGGTTGGGGGTTGAAGGTTGAAGGTTGAAGGTTGAAGGTTGGGGGTTGAAGGTTGAAACCGGTTCCTGGTTCCTGGTTCCCGGTTCCTGGTTCCTGGTTCTCGGTTCCTGGTTCCTGGTTCGCTATGCCTGTCTCAACATACCTCTCCATTCTGCGGCGTCGCTGGTTGCTGGTTCTCACTCCGGCGATCATCGCATCAGTGATCAGCCTGGGCGTGGCGTTTATCGAACCGCCGCGCTACCGGTCGTCCGCCGATCTCCTGATCACGCGCAGTGAGGATCGCCGTTTTGACACCGAAGACGCTCTGGCGTATGATCTACCTGCAATCATTAAGGGTGTGCCGTTCAGCATCGAGATCAGTAGCGCGTTAGCGCGCGCCGGTATCGTACTTTCGCCGGAACAGGCGCGCGCGGCGCTGGGTGCATCAAACCGGCGGCGTGTGGTGCAGATATGGGCGGAAACCGGGGATCCGGCGTTGTCGGAAGCACTGACCGTAGCAGCGGTCGAAGTGGTGCAGCGACGTGGACTGGCGCTGTGGGGCGATCCCTCGGCGACACCCGAACGCACCCTGGTCAACGTGGTTGTGCTCGAACCGCCCGGTCCGGCAGTGCGAACCAATGACTGGCGTGCAGGCGTCGTCTCGGCGGCATTGCGCGGATTAGCCGGGCTGGCAGTGGGCGCTCTGCTCGCTCTTGGCGCGTACTGGCGGGAAATCGCGCACGCCTCGTCAGACCGGGCAACAGGAGGATGACATGCAATTGTCTGATTATCTTGCCGTGCTGCGGCGTCGCTGGTGGGTTATCCTGCTGACGATGGTTGTGGCAGTGGCAAGCGCGCTGATATTCAGTCGCCTCCAGGAGCGCGTCTATCGCTCAGAGGCGAGTTACCTGGTCGTGCCAAACCGGATCGACAATGGGCTATCGATTGTGCTCCAGAACAGTATGAGCAGTTTCCGCGAGATGGCGTTGGCGCGACCGCAGTTGCAGAAGATCAGTGACGAACTCAAACTCGACCGGACGCCCGAATGGTTGCTGAAGCGTGTTGCGATCCAGCCGCGCCCGGACGAACGCAAGATGATTGTGCAGGTCGATTACCCCGATCCGGCAACGGCGCAGCGACTGGCGGACGCGATCGGCAACAATATGGTTGCGCTGGTCAGCGCGCGGAACAACTTTCTTGAAGGAACGGATCGGATCAGCATGACGGTTCTGGAACCGGCAACGCCGCCGGTGCTCCACCGCCCGCAGACACGCGTCAATATGCTTGCTGGCGCAGTGCTTGGTCTGGTGCTCGGCGTGCTGCTGGCATTCGTGCTGGAGGCGCTCGACGACACCATCAAAACACCGTCTGATGTCGAACGGTATGTTCAACTGGCGACGCTCGGCGCTATTCCCGCAGTGAGCAGCGACTCCAGAGGAGCGACATTCACGGCGAGACGTGCGCGCAAAAATGAAGAATTGGAAGTTGTTCCGTAGCAACCACGATTGCGTGCCGCAAGGATCGGCGTGCATTGTCGGTCTGACAGTACAGCACCTCGCGACGAGCGTCGTGGAAGCCAGGTTGCGCGCGTTGCCCGCATCAACGGGGGCAAGACATAACGCAGGAAAGCGCTCAGGTTTCGGAAGAACGCCGCGTGCCCGGCGCACAGGCGACTGAAGTGCAGTGAACAGATGAATCACACCAACGGATACGCCGACTCTCCGCTGATCGCGCTGCGCGACCCGCGTTCGCCCGCAGCCGAAGCATATCGGACGCTACGCACCAACATCCAGTTTTCCAGCCTCGACAAGCCGCTGCATACCCTGCTGGCGACGAGCACTGCGCCCGATGAAGGGAAATCGACCACACTGGCGAACCTGGCGGTAACGATTGCGCAGGCGGAACAGCGGGTTATTCTGGTAGACTGCGATCTGCGCCGACCCTCGCTCCACACCCTGTTTGGGCTATCGAACGACATCGGGTTGACCAATATGATCCTGGCGCACAACGATGCGCCGCCGCCGCTCCAGGAAACAGGAGTGCCGGGGTTGAGCCTGCTGGCAAGCGGTCCTCTGCCGCCGCGCCCCGCCGACATCCTCGGCTCGCGTCGGATGGAAGCGATCATTCAGCGGTTGCGCGGGATGGCCGATATGGTCCTTTTCGACACACCACCGGTCATCGCAGTCACCGATGCCGCTGTTCTGGCGACGCGCGTCGATGGCGTGCTGCTGGTGCTCGAAGCCGGACGCACGCGCCGCGACCGGGCGCGACGGGCGCGCGAGATATTGGAGAAGGTCAAAGCCAACATTATTGGCGTGGTGTTGAACAGTGCGCGGTTTGACGGCGAATACGGCTACTATGCATGAGCCATACGGTTTCGGCATATTGCCCGACTCCGCGCCCTGTGATACAATAGCCGTACTGTCAATCGTGTGCGCCAGTTGTGAGACGAAAGTCGCCCGTGGTTATGCATCGGTAGACTGGCGTTGCAATCCTGACGCAGAGCGATGGAGATCGCACCATGCCTGATTATCCGATCCGAAATCCGGCAGTCGTTCTGGTGGAGGATGAACCTGATATTCTTATCATCCTTCATCGCCTGATGCGCGATCTCACCGGAGGATATGATATTGTAACGGTCAGCAGCGGCGCCGAAGCGCTGGCGCAAATCGCGCTGCGTCCGGTGCCCCTGGTTATCACCGACTATAATATGCCGGGGATGAATGGATTACAGTTAACCGCTGCGATCAAAGAAACATCTCCCGACACGCGCGTTGTGCTCATTACGGCATATGCCACCCCCGAACTGGAGAAGCGCGCCCGTGAGCAGCGCGTCGATTATTACCTGCCCAAGCCCTTTCCCCTCGACCGGCTCGAACAGATTGTGCGCGACGTGCTGCACTGAGCGTCTGCTCGACGACTCGAACGACAGTGTATCGTTGCGAGCGCAGCAACCTGATACGTTTGCGCCAATGAGTCTTATGAGTAT
>Ga0197142_1005324_pt1 | contig 10105 bp, 7 predicted proteins | sample GBS60_MetaG_FD_148614 | JGI IMG/M metagenome (GOLD analysis project Ga0197142, IMG submission 148614) | Sediment microbial communities from Great Boiling Springs, Gerlach, Nevada, United States - GBS 60_MetaG | ecosystem: Environmental > Aquatic > Thermal springs > Hot (42-90C) > Sediment...
CGTCTCCAACAACGCCCAATCCACCCCCTCCGGTATCCCTTGCCCGGGCAGAACGCGAGGCAGGTCCGAACAGGCGGTCTGCTCGCGCGAGCGCGGATGCAGGCTTCCGTTGATCACCAGCCAGCGCCGAGCACGCAGTGGCGGCGGAACGTAGTCCCGGGGAACGGGCAGCAGCGGAATCCAGTGGAACAGAAACCCCGCGGGGCCCGCAACCAGGCTGGGATGCGGATGAGCGGCCACGACTTGCGCGAGAGCGCGCAAATCGGCATCGTCCCGGCCATCGCATACCAGCACGCGGCCGGCGTGTCGCTGGACGAGAGCTGCGCGCAGCTCGTGCGGGGAACGCACGAGTTGCACGGGCGCCGCGCAATCGCGCTGGATGAGGCGCAAAACCGAGCTCTCGCGCGCCGGTTCCAGTGGATCACGAGCAAACGCCGTCTCCGTCAGCGGCCGCCCATCCACATAAAGGATGCCCTCGATGACGGTGCGTCCCATCGCGGGGTAAGCGGGTGCATACACCAGGGGGCGATCGGGAAAGGTCTCGAGCAAGGCCTGAAACGCGCCGCCGATGGGCCCGCGCAAGGTGGAATCCGTCTTCAGGTAAAAGTACCGAACGCCGGCCTCGCGGGCCTGCCGGGCGGCGTCGCGAACACGGTCGGCTGCGCGATCGGCCGGCAAATGACGAGCGAACAAATCCAACACGAAGCCCGTTGCGTGCCACGGCGGTGACACGGGCTCGAGCGAGACCCACGCGGAAACGCCCGCTCGCGCGAGCTGGGCGCCCACTTCCAAAGCTCCCGTGGTGTCGTCCGCCAGAGCCAGAATTTCCATCGCCACAGGGCATGATAACGCGCCAGACATGGTTCGCAGCTACAATGGAAAGCCAGAAGAACCAATGAAGGTGACGCCATGATCACGCGTCGCGGATTCCTGATCGGCAGTGCGGCAGCTCTGAGTTCTCCGGCGCAGGCCCGTCCTGCGATCTGCGCATTCTCGAAACATTTTCAGTGGACCTCGGGGATCGCCGAGATGGCCGAGGTGATGGTCTCGCTGGGTTACGAGGGCGTGGACCTCACAGTACGGCCGGGCGGGCACGTTGAACCTGAGCGGGTGCAGGACGATCTGCCCAAGGCCGCGGAAATCATCCGCAAAGCCGGGCTCAAGCTGCCCATGATCACCACGCGATTCACGGATGCCGGCTCGCCGCAGGTGGAGACCGTGGTGAAGACCTGCGCGGGATTGGGGATCCGCTTGTATCGCTGCGATACCTTCATGTACGACCCGAAGCGGGCTCTGCCCGATCAACTGGAGGAATTCCGGCTCCGGGTGAAGGATCTGGCGGAATTGAACCGCCGGCACGGCGTGTGCGCCATCTACCACACACACTCGGGACCGGGACGGGTCGGCGCCTCCATGTGGGATCTTTACCTGCTGCTGAAAGACATGGACACGCAGGCCGTTGCGGTGAACTTCGACATCGGTCATGCCACGGTGGAGGGCGGCTACGGGGGTTGGATCCACTCTACGCGGCTGCTGCTACCGATGACGCGCGGCGTGGCGGTCAAGGATTTCCTGTGGCGGCGTAACGAAAAAGGCGCTTGGGCGCCCGGCTGGCGCCCGCTGGGCGAGGGCATGGTCAACTTCCGGCAGTTCTTCGCCATGCTGAAGCAAGGCGGGTTCACCGGTCCCATCCAGGTCCACATGGAATACCCTGAGCTGGGTGGGGCAGACCGCGGCGACCGGACGGTGCGTGTTCCGAAGGAAAAGTTGCTGGAGATGATGCGGCGCGACCTGTTGACGCTGAAAGGGTGGCTCCAAGAGGCGGGCCTGGCCTGAAGAGCCCCGCTACGACGTCGAAGGAACGGAAGGTGCTCGCCGATGGCTGCGCCGGATGAACTTTTGGCGCCGAAGATAGATCCGCGGTATGCCTGCTTCCGCCTGCGGGTCGGTCCTTCCAGGATCCACCGCTGGGGCGTGTTCGCCGAGGAATGGATTCCCCCGCGCAGAAAGGTCATCGAGTACACTGGCGAGCGAGTCAGCCGGCGGGAGGCCAAGAGACGCTCGCAGCGACCGTACGTTTATCTGTTCGAACTCGACCCGTACTGGTGTGTGGACGGGGCCGTCGGCGGCAGCGGCGCCGAGCTGATCAATCACTCGTGCGACCCCAACCTGTACGCCGTGATCCTGAAGGGTCACATCCTTTACATGAGCAAGCGAGCGATCGCTCCCGGCGAAGAGCTGACCATAGACTACCGCCTGGATCACGATACCGATCCCGTGCCATGCCGGTGCGGCGCGCCGAATTGTCGCGGGACGATCAACCTGCCCAAACAGCCCCAGCGCCGTCAGCGGGCGCGGAACAGCAGCGAGAGCAAGGACCCGCTGCGTTCTCGCCGGGCCTGACCGCTCAGCTTTTCAGCAAGCTCACTGAGGCTCTTGCCGAACCGGCTGGTCGGAGCAACCGGCTTACCTTCCATGGTTGCCTTTTGCACAGCTTCGTGATCCGGCGGCAACTTGTGATAGACGGGACACTGGAGGGCAGCCTCGATCGCATCCACCGGGAGATCGCGCTCCTCCGTGTATCGGTTCAACAGCAGGCGCAACCGGTTGCGGCTCACCCCTTGCTCGTCCCAATAGGCCAGCACGCGCTGTGTGGCATGCAAAGCGGGCAACTCGGGGGTCGTCACCAATAGCAGTTCGTCGGCGAGCCGGGCCAGGGCGAGATTCCACTCGCCGAACGCAGCGCCGGTGTCGAGGATGGACAGCTCGTAGTAGGCCCGGCAAAAATCAACCAGCGGAACGGGGTTCCACTCCTGATCGGCGCCGGCCGGCTCCTCGGGGGCCAGCAGCACGTCCAGGCCGCGCACGCGGCTGACGATGACTTTCCACAGGTCAGGGTCAAGCCGGTCCGCGTGGGCGAGCGCATCCAGGAAGTTGTAGCTGGATTTGAGTTTGAGTTGAAAGCCGACGGTCCCGGTCAAGCCGTCCAGGTCGGCCAGAAGGAGCTTTTCGCGGCCGACGCGCATGAACTGAAAGCCGAGGTTGACGGCGAGGGTGGTGGCCCCGGTGGCGCCCTTGCCGGGGAAAACGCAGACGATCCTCCCGGCCCGGGTGTCGCGAGGCTTGCCGGCGGGCGCGCTTGCGATTCGGTTCCAAACCGCCTCCCACTGCTCTTGGGTAAACGGACGGATCAGGAACTCGCTGGCGCCCTCTCGCAGGCAGCGCAGAATCAGGTCGGAATTGCTGGCGCCCAGCAGAGCCACCACCGGCACGCCGGGACAGCGTGCACTGATCTCGGCGATGGTGCGCAAGGCGGCGTCCGCATTCGAGTCGGCATCCACGAAGCACAACGAAGGCTGCGGGCCCTGAAGCAAACTGAGAAGGGCGCCGGCCGAGGGATACGCGTGCTGAACGGCGGCCGGCACCCCGCGCTCGCTGAGGAGCCGCACTAATTCGGTCGCTTTGACGCGGTCCGGGCACAGGACGAGGGCCTTCTCCGACATGCCGGCAGTTGGTTTATGGCCGAACACAGAGACGGTAGAGCGCAAGAGGCTCCCCTGAGAGTTATCGGCTGATTGGCAGTCCGGTTACAGACCGGCGTGCAGACAGGCTTGCCTCGAGGCTTGCCGGTGAATCCCACCCCTCGGCGGCGAAAACGCTTCGGCCAGTCAGCTCGAGCCGAAAATGGCCGTCATCGCCGCGGCCCTCGATGTCGTTGTCGCCTGTCCTCTGCGGCTCGAAACGTTTCCACTTGCCGCGCAAGACACGCTGGTAGGCCCCGAACCACCGCCGGGCTGTCAACTCGTCGGCCCAGACCGAGATCCAGGCCAGCAGCGTCCGGCCATCCTCTTTGCGTTCCCAGAGCTTGTACATTCCGCCGCGCCAACCGGAGGCAAGGGCGGCGGCTTCCTCGACCAGGCCGAACTGCCGAAGCATCAAGTCGTGGTCCAGTTCCCCCAGGGAACCTTCGATCAGCAGGCGAAAACCCCGCGGCACACGGAAGGCAGGAAACCGGAGCTTTTCCGGGGCCTCGCCGGCCAGATACTTCTCGGGATGCAAGATCTGCTGCGTGGATGCCGGCGGGCGGCGAAAAACCTCGGCGAAAGCAGCCTGCCCGAGCTTTTCGTAAACCGCGTGCTGGAATAACATCCCGCGACTGTAAGGGAAGACCAGGGTTTCTTTGAGATAGAAGGGCGCGGCATCGAAGACGGGGAATTGGCCGGCCGAGAGTTCCGCGGTCCGGCTCATCATGCGGACGAGCACGGGAGAGTCCTTCAGAGACTGCCCCGTGCGACGGGTCAGGTACTCGGCCATCAGCCAGGTGGCCTGCCCTTCCATGACCGCCAGGCGAGCCAGCGCGGCATCGTCGCTTTGTCGGACTCGCCGCATGAAACGATACAGATCGAAGTGCTGGTCCGCCAGTGCGTGAGCGATCTCGTGCACGAGTGCGGAATGCTGGATGTCGCCGCCGGCACTCTCGACAATGTACAAGCGCTTCTTGCGGTAGTCGTAGAAAGCGGCCGCCTGCTCGGTGAGCAAGTCCAGCATGGCTTTCTTCAGGTCGAACTGCGCCGGCAGGAGTCCCAGTTTCTTCAGCAGGATTTCTTCGGCCCGGATTTGTTCGGGATCCAGCTCCTCGCGGATTCGCTGATCCAGAAAGGCTTTGACCTGATCCCTGCGGATGCGCTCGGCGCGCAAGGGTCGCCGCTGCCCCAGTCCTGAGATCAGCTCCAGCTCGCGGGCGATTTCGCGGATCGCCTCAGGTTCGCCGGCGCGGGCGGTCGCAGGCCAACCGGCCAGAACCAGACCGACGAGCGCGGTCGTCAGCATCCGGAATGCTCTGCGGCGGCCATAAAACCACGCCGCCGCCACGAGGCATACGACGCCGCCGAGCAGAACCGTGCCCCGCACGCCGATGTACTGGGCTAACGCTCCGGCGGCCAGGCTGCCGAATGGACCCAGTCCGACCACCATCATCGCGTAGAAAGCCATGATGCGACCCCGGTACTGATCCGGGATCGAGGTCTGGATGAGAGTATTGGCAGAAGCATTCTGCCTCATCACGCTGAAGCCCACCACCGGCATCAGCGCCAGTGCCAGATAGTAGGACGGGGAAAGAGCGAAGGCGACGAAGGTCGCTCCCAGAATCAGCGAGCTGGCCAGAATGACACGGGGCAGTCGCTCCGTGCGGCCGCGACCGGCCAACCAGAGCGTCCCCGCGATCGCGCCCAAGCCCATGGCGCCCATCAAGAACCCCAGACCCTGAGCGCCGCGATGGAAAATCTCATCTGCAAAAAAAGGCATCAGCACGATGACGGGCATGCCCGCGATGGAGGCGGCCCCGATGAGCAGGAGTAAAGTGCGAACAGGCTTCGAGCGGTGGGCATAACGGAAACCGTCCTTGAGGTGCTCCCAGGGCGAGGCCGGCGCCGGATTCGCGGTGGGCGGCAACCGCATGGCCAACAGGGATCCGATTACGGCCAGGAAACTCACTCCATTCAGGGCGAAACACACGCCCTCGCCGACGCGGGCAACCAGCACGCCGGCCACAGCCGGCCCCAGGAGCCGCGCGGCATTAAAGATGGCCGAATTCAGCGCGATCGCGTTGAGCAGATCGTCTTTACCGGCCAGGTGGATCAGCAAGGCCTGGCGTCCGGGCATGTCGAAGGCGTAGATCACGCCGAGCAAGGTCGCCAGGGCCAGGATGTGCCAGGGCTGGATCCATCCCGACAAGGTCAGCCCGGCCAACGCGAACGCCTGAACCATCGCCGCCGTTTGCGTGAGAACAACGATGCGGTGGCGAGAGTAGCGGTCCGCCGCCAACCCGCCCAACGGGCCCAGGACAAACACAGGGATCTGGGAACAAAACCACGCGGCGCCGAGCAGCCACTCCGAGTGGGTCAGCCGGTACATGAGCCAGCTCTGGGCGACGCTTTGCATCCAGGTGCCCACCAGAGAAACCAACTGCCCCGCGAGAAAGAGCCGGAAATTGCGATGGCGGAGAGCACGAAACAGCTCGGGCCACGCCCGCTCGGGCGCGGGAGCGGGGGAAGGGGCGAGCAGAGGGGTTGCAGCTTCGGCCAATTTTCAGGATAGACCAGCCCCGGCCCGGACGGGAACAGCGCCCTGCGCTACAATAGACAGAGGCGGGTCGTCGTCCCGCTTACCCGATGCTTACTCTTGCCTGAGGAGAAGCCTTGACGGAGAACAAGACTTACTCGGCCACTTACTTGGGGAGCGGAACGTTCATCATCAGCAAGCCCAAACGCAATCGAAGGAAACTGCGCCAGGCGCGACTGAAGAATCCGCAGCGCGGAGCGCGCAAGTAAGGCGACCGCCCGGCCGGGCCTCCCGCGGCTTGGGCCAGGCCGCCGGGTTGCAAAGGCGCGGCGCATGACGCCGGTTCTCATCGGTTGCTGCGGCTGGCCCGAAGCCCGCGCGCGTTACTACGAACACTTCCCCGTGGTCGAGCTGCAAGATACCTTTTACCAGCTCCCGTCCGTCTCGCTCGCCGAGAAATGGCGCCGGGAGGCGCCGTCCGGTTTTCGTTTCACCATGAAAGCCTGGCAGTTGATCACGCACCCGGCGCGCAGCCCTACCTACCGCCGCCTGAAGCAACCCGTGCCTGCGGATCTGCGAGACAGCTACGGAGGGTTTCAATCCACCGTGCAGGTATGGGAAGCCTGGGAACGAACAGCCGAGATCGCCCGCGCCTTGCAGGCCGAGGCCGTGGTTTTCCAGTGTCCCGCCTCCTTCCGGCCCCTGCCTGTCAATGTGGACCGCGTGGAAAAATTCTTCGCGCGCATTGGCCCGCAGCCTTGGCTGACGGTGTGGGAGCCGCGGGGCGACTGGCCGCCCGATCTGGTCCGCGAACTTTGCCGAAAGTATGACCTCGTGCACTGTGTGGACCCTTTCCAGGCTGTGCCGGTTCACGGGCGAGCGTTGTACTTCCGGCTCCACGGCCAGGGCGGGTACCGCTATCGTTACAGCGATCGGGAACTGGAAGAGCTGGCGGAGCTACTGAGGCGTCTACGGCGGGAAAGGACGGGTCCCTCCTACGTCATGTTCAACAACGTCTCCATGAAGGATGACGCCCTGCGCTTTGCTCGTCTGTGGGGCTTGGTGGAACCGGGCGACCCGTGGTAAGATGATGGCAACGGAGGGTCCGAACCATGTGGCGCGTTATCGTTGGGATGTCCCTTTCGGCGTTGCTGGCAAGTTTGGCGTCTGCTGCCGCACCTGCCGTCACGGGTGACTACATCGAAGTTCGCTCCAACCACGTTTACACTTGCGGCTGCCTGTATTCGGGCGAGCAGGTGACCAGCGGACGCGAAGCCATCCTGGCTTGGGCGGTCCGCGACGGCTTTTACCGGGGAACCAATGTGGCGGGTGCGAGGGCGGTGGCGGTTGTAGTGGGACCCGAAAGCCTCAGCCTCGAGGCAACCCCGCGGCGCTCGGTGATGTTCGTGGATGCGGCCTCCGAGCCGGCGCGCACGGCGTTGGTGGAGATGTTGAGGGAGCACTACGGCGCCGCCCTGGGCGAGCTGCTGAGTGTCCAGACCGCACCCATCTCCCTGAGCCGCGACGGCGAACGCATCACGCTGGAGGTGGCGGGCCTGTCGCGCATCGTGGTGCGTCCCGCGCGTTTGCCTGAGGATGCGCACCAGGGGTCCTCGCTCTGGTACACTCCCTTCATTCCTGCCGCTGATGCCACGCTCTCCACGACCGAATACACGAGCTTCGGAGGTTCCCACTTTGGGCGTCGGTGGTGGGAAGCGGACGCCGGCATCAACGGGTACATCGCCTCCTTCCGGTTGCCGCGTTGAGCTCGCAGGGCGGCGGATAACCACCGCCGGGCGCAGCACTATTGCGCGGTTGATCGGTCGCCCGTCGGGATGGTAAGATCAAAAGCTCAATGGCCAGACGGGCGCTGATCACGGGAATCACGGGGCAGGACGGATCTTATCTTGCCGAGTTACTGCTGGAAAAAGGCTACGAGGTCCACGGGATCGTCCGCCGAGTAGCCCTGGAGGACCCGGAGAACAGACTTTCACGGATCCTGCACATCGCGGATCGCATCAGGCTCCACGCGGCCTCGCTGGAAAGCTACGCCAGCCTGCACCAGGTGATCGAAGAGGTACAACCGGACGAATGTTACCACTTGGCCGCCCAGAGTTTCGTCACTTACTCTTTCGATGACGAGTTCTCGACGCTGCAAATCAATATCAACGGCACCCACTATCTGCTGGCGGCACTGAAAAACCTGGCGCCGCGATGCCGGTTCTATTTTGCCGGCTCCAGCGAAATGTTCGGGAACGCTCCGGAAGTCCCGCAGAACGAGAATACTCCTTTCATGCCGCGGTCGCCTTACGGCATCAGCAAGGTGGCTGGTTACCATCTCACTCGCAACTACCGCGAGGCCTACGGGATGCACGCCAGCAGCGGCATCCTGTTCAATCACGAATCGCCGCGTCGCGGTTTCGAGTTCGTCACACGCAAGATTACGCACGGGGTCGCCCGCATCCTTGCGGGCAAGGCCCGCGAGCTGCGACTGGGCAATCTGGACGCGCGGCGTGATTGGGGCCATGCGCGCGAGTACGTCCGGGCCATGTGGCTGATGCTCCAGCAGCCGATGCCCGGCGACTACGTGGTGGCCACCGGCGAGACCCACAGCGTGCGGGAATTCTGTGAGCTGGCCTTCGGCTATGTTGGTCTGGACTACCGCGATTACGTGGTGGTTGACCCGCAACTGTTCCGTCCGGCCGAGGTCAACCTGTTGCAGGGAGACGCGCGAAAGGCGCGCCAGGAGCTCGGCTGGGAACCCGGCATCAGCTTCCGGCAACTCGTGCGCGACATGCTGGAGCATGATTGCCGCGCGCTTGGAGTGGAACACAAACTGGCGAGTGTTTCCGGGTGAAGTAATGGCGTATCGCAAATGCAGTCCACGGTGGGTTTCATGCGACAGACGACAGAAGTGCAATGGCCGGCGGCAGAATGCCTTCTGGAGGTTTCCCACAGGCGCCAGATAAGCGACGGCAAGGTGCGTTGCCTTCGAGTGGCCCTGTGCGATAGCGAGGGCCAGCCTGCCCGCCGGTTCACTTATGGGCAAACTGCTCACCTGTTTTTCGAATTCGACGTAACAGAGGATATCGGCGTGCCTGCCGGCGGCGCCGAGTTGACGACGCCGGACGGGGTTGTGGTTCACGGGAAAGCCGCCTACCAATTCCGTCCCGAAAATCTCAAGCCCGTTCCCACAGGTACCAGGCTGCGTTTCCATCAGGCGTTCGAGCTGCGGTTGCAGCCGGGCCGTTACCACGTCAACCTGGGACTGGCCAGCGCTCAGCCGGAGGCTTACCGCGACTATCTGAACGGAGCGATCACGTACGCCGAATTCGCAGCTCAGGTAAGCGATCATTGCAGGCTACCCGAGGCGCTCGAGTTCGATGTCGTACTGGGTCCCGAAGGCTGGCTGCCCCACCACGGCCTCGTGGACCTGCCCGGGAGCCTGGTGGTGGAGGCGGCGCCCGCAGGAAGTGATCTCCAGCAGCCTGTGGGAGCAGGGCGGGGCGCGCGCACCGGGCCCACCGTATTGCATGTCACGCACTGGAAGGCAGGATCGCAATGGATTTACCAGATCCTGCGCGATTGTTTTCCCGACCGCATCGTGGAGCCCCGAGTGGGCGAAGTCCAAGTCCGCCACTACGCGATCGAGGAGGGAGGTGTTTATCCCACTGTGTACCTCCCCAAGCCCGAGTTCGACCGTATCGCTCTGCCCGCCGACGCGAAATGGTTCGTCGTGATCCGTGATTTGCGTGATACCTTAGTTTCAGCCTATTTTAGTTTCAAGATCAGCCATCCTGTATTGGGAAGCGATTTCGCAGCTCTTCGCCAGAAACTTTGGGACCTCGACAAAGAGGACGGCCTACTTTATCTCATGGATCACTTCCTGCCCGACTGCGCGCGCATCCAACTGAGTTGGCTGGAAGCGGGTGAGCCACTTGTCAAGTACGAAGACCTGCTGGTGAACGATGTCGAGCTGCTGACCGAGATCCTGATCGGACGTTGCGGCCTGCCCATTAGCCCGGAGCGGCTGCGAGAGGTAGTG
>Ga0197142_1005326_pt1 | contig 10104 bp, 7 predicted proteins | sample GBS60_MetaG_FD_148614 | JGI IMG/M metagenome (GOLD analysis project Ga0197142, IMG submission 148614) | Sediment microbial communities from Great Boiling Springs, Gerlach, Nevada, United States - GBS 60_MetaG | ecosystem: Environmental > Aquatic > Thermal springs > Hot (42-90C) > Sediment...
TTGGTGGAGCACTTGTGGGTGACGGCGTGGTACTCGCAGGAGCCCGTTCCTGACCTGCGGCCGCTCTGGACCGTGGGCGTTGCAGCGGTTGGAACAAATGGAGCCCCCCGAGGTCCGCGGCTCGAATCGGGGTAAGGGCGCCGATCGACCACATGTGGCACTGCGGGGGGGATTCCGCCCGAGGCAGCTCTCGCCGCAATTGGTGTGGGCACCAGTGCAGCGTACGTCCGCCGTGTTCTGTCCGGCTTCTCCTTTTGAGTCGTCCCTACCCTTTTTCCTCCATCGTTTTTGAGCCAGTTCAGTGCTTCTCAGAACAGACATCTCTCCCTGCAAGCACAGCTCAGTCCGCAGAGCGTGGCACGTAACATTGTCCCCACACGCGTGGGGGTGGACCGCGGCGTAGGGTGTCGGCAGCGTTCTTACTCGCAACCGTCGCTCATCTGATGTGCAGCCGCACGTGGGAGCAGAGTTGTAGGGGCGGTTCGCGAACCGCCCCTACAACTACGACGTTGCGCCGGAACCCGTGTGCCATGGCCTGGAAGCGCACGCATCTCGCCCGGACGAAATTGCCCCAGCTAAGGCGCGACCCACCGGGTCGCCCCTACATTCCCGGCGGGGCAGGTTCGTGTGTGCCACGCGCGTCTCCGTGCGGTGCCCGGGGACGGCGCCGCCGTGCCCCTACCGGGCTCCATGTTGCGGAACCACGGGTGATCCACCTGTCTACAGAGAGCGTATTGCCCAGGATGTATTCGCGGATGCACTCCGGCGTGCGGTCGCAAGACTGGGGGCCGCGCTGCGACTCCTCCGTCAAGAACAGGCGTAGAAAAAGCCGTTCCGCGCAGCGACGATACAAAAAAACGGCCAACGGAGAACCGTTGGCCGTGGGCAAATGGAGGCGGGGGGAATCGAACCCCCGTCCGGAGGCGGTCGGCGGCAGGGTCTACATGCGTAGCCTCGTGTTTTGCTCTCGCTGCCAGGTCTCCCACGGGCAGGATCCCTGGTAGCCAGCTCGTGGGTTTTCGTCGCTAACGGCCGAGCTACCGCTAGCGCTTAGCCCGAAGTTCGTCGCCTCAGCCAGCCCTACGGGCGCAGGCTTGGTGAGACGTGACTGCGCTTAGGCAGCCAAAGCAAGTGGTTCGTCTGCGTTTAAGCAGCCCTGGGGTTGGCGACCGGTACCCAGGATCCCGGGCATGCACCTGCAACCTTCCTAACCCCCGTCGAACCCAAATCGCCCCCATGTCAAAGAACTTTCGTACCGCTGAAAACTGCGGCACAACCTGTGGCCAACAATATACGCGTGAGCGAGCTAACTGCAACCCACGCTGGGTCGATCGCGCGCGAGTTGCTCGGCAGGGCATTCTCCTTCCGTCGCAGCAAGCTCAAATCGGCATTTCTGTCCAGGGAGGTTCGCGCGACTTCGAAGGCGAGCAACCGGCGGCCCGGTGCCGTACCGTCCCTGAAAGCCCCCGGGGCAGGGCGAAGCATTCCACCGACGGTGCTGCGCCGTCGCTCACGACGGTACCACGCGGCGTTGCACGTACCGGCGACCCTTGCTTGGGCGAATCGGGATGTCCTTGGCTCGACCGGGTGCAGCCCGCGTGGGTGGTGCTAGCTCACTTGGTCCAGATACTCCGACCAGCCAAAGCCCACCTGGTTGCCCACCTGCCATTGCGTGAGGCCTTCGGCGATCCGCGTCACCTTCCCATCTTTCCGGTTACGCAGCGGGAGCATGCTCAGCACCTCGCCACTCACGTGGAGAACACCCGAGCCAGTGTGGAGGCGCGCCTGCACACGACGATGGTAGCCAGATGCAGGGTCGTACTCCGTATCGATCTCCACGTGGTGCACGAGTTCGTTGCGGCCATCGCGAAACACGAAACCCGAGCGCAGGTCCGCCCCGCTTTGCAAGTGAATGTGAGAGGCCATAAAACCGAAGTTCTCATCGAACTCAGCCGTGAGCCATCTGTAATACGCAGGCGATTGCCACGAACGCGGCCCCCACGAGTGGTCGCGTAAGCCGAGGCCATGCAGAGGAACCGTTTCCGTCCCGACTGTCAACGTTCCCACAGCTCGCACATGCTGCTCTGTATGACCGCGCGCAAACACCAGGTCCGAACTCGTCGTGGCTTCTGGGTTCTCTCCGCCGTACATCGGGCTCAAACCGTAGTAGTCCAACGCAAGCTCCACATCGAGGAAAGGGTTGGAGGTGAACGCTCGACGGGGATCCTCTAGCTCGAGGGGACGAGCAAGGTAAAGCGCCGGCCCCTTGTACGTCACCCGCAAATGACGCCCGGGTTCCAGAATCTCGAACGTCATGCCACCGGCCGCGAGCTCCTTGTGTTCGCTCAGCGGCGGACGCTGGTATTGAAACAACGCTGTGCCATCGGGGCGGTACAAGGCCAGGGTCACTTCTGCGTATCCTTCGTTCGGGCGGTTGCCGATGCGAGCGAACCCACCCCAACGGCAGGAGCGGTCGTAAAAGTTGAAATACATGCTTTCGTTGAAGTTGCTCTCCCCCGTGTTGGGATGAATGTAATCGTGGTGGTTTTCTACATGCATCACAGCCTCCAAAGCCGAACCCAAGTTTTCACTGGACTCGTCGCCTAGCGCTCGCCCGCACAAGCCTTACCCGAGTTCCAAAACGGTTCGCGCCGTAGTTTCGGCGGGCGCTGACTGCTGATCTTGCACCGGCACCGCCCCCGAGGCGGCAGCCAAAAATTTCGGCCGCACGATGAGACTCAGCGCTGGAATGATCGTTACCGCCCCCAACGCGCTCACCGCCACAATCGTGGCCGTCAAAGCACCCAACCGAATCCAAAGACTGAAGCCCGAAAACGGCAGTACCATGTACCCCAGGGCGACGGCTGAGGAGACGAAAAAGATCGCTTTGCCCGAAGTAAGCAGGCTCGCGCGCACAGCTTCTTGCAAATTCCCCGCTTTTTTCAGCTCCTCGCGAATCCGAAAAATGAGGTAGATGGCAAAGTCGGCGCCGATGCTCACCCCCATGGCAGTAATGGCAGCGGTCGTCATGTCCAGCCAAATCCCCGCCCATCCCATCAGGCCAAGGTTGAAGGCCACTGCCAGACTGAGCGGCAGCAAAACAAAAACCCCGCCAATCGGCGATCGTAACACGAGACTTGAAAGCACGAAAATGATTGTTGCGATCTGCAATACGTTGACAATCTTGTCGTGCACGACAGTATCGTTCATTGCCGTTTGCACACCAAGCGTGCCACCGACCAAACCTACCGTAACCGGCAGCCCGTGGAAGCGTTGCGAGACAAAGTCGCTCAACCGCGCGATGAGCTCGCGCGAGTACACCGCACTGTCGGTTTTGCTCAATGCACGAATGACGGCGCGTTGAAAGTTCGCGTCCACAAAAGCGCTCAAACTGTCGGGGCCGGCAGACATGCTGTACAGCAGTAGATACTGGCTGATCAGTCTCGGGTTATCGGGAATACGGTAAAACGAGGGTTCGTCACGGTTCATCGCTTGGTGCATGCGCTTGACGTGCCCTGCAATGGAGTTGATGCCGCCCAAAGTAGGGTCGGCAGCAAGGAAGTCTTCCAAGTCAGAGATCGCTTGGAGCACATCGGGCCGTTTCAAAACGCCTTCTTCGTGCCCGTCGATCAGAATGCGCAACGAAGCAGTTCCGGGAAGCTTTTCGTTCAGGAAGGCGTCGTCCAGCCGCACTTGAGTTGCGGGGGCAAACCAATAACGAAAGCTGTTGTCTACTTTCACTCGCAGGGCGCCTACCACGGCGACCACGAACAACGCACAGGCCACCATGAGGATTTGGCGTGGTCGGCTGGAGACCAAGGTTCCCAGTCGTTCGAGCAAGCGGTCGAGCCAGCCGTGGGCCTTCTCACGGGTGGTTTCGCGCACCTTCGGGGCGGGCAGCAAAGCGCGACACGCCGGCGTGAACGTCAGCTCGATCACCAGGGCACTTAGAATACCGCTGGCCATAAGCATACCGAACACGCGGACGCTGGTGATGCCAAACGTGGTTAGCGAGGCAAACCCGGCCGCGGCAATGACGCTGGCAATGACCATCACTGGGCCGACAGCCACGATTGAACGCACGATGGCCTCGTGGCTGTCCCGAACAATGTCGAACTCTTCATAGTAGCGTTTCAGGATCTGCACGGCGTGCCCGGCAGCAACGGCCAAGATCACCACTGGGGTCATGGCGCTCCAGGTATCCATGGGGTACCCGCTCAGGCCCATGATGCCGAGCGACCACACCACGCTCAAAATTGCTGTTACCAACGGCAGCACCATGCCTTGGACGGTGCGGAATGCCTCGAAGTGGACCAGACCAATGACGACCACGGCCAGCGGCAAGAGGATCCCGATCAAGGCCGTGTACTTGGCCAACCAAGCGCGCAGGACCGGAGCGCCCGCTAGGGCAAACCGAACCGAAGTATCGCGTTCCGGCTGCAAAATTTCCTCGAGGACGGCAAAGATTTGTTTGTCGTTCAGCCGATCGTCGAACTCCACGACGATCACGGTTGCTGTGCCGTCGCGAGAAACCAGGTTCTCTTTCAACAATCGATCGGCCTCGACTTTACGCCGGACCTCGTCCGCTTCTCCTTGAGTGCGGGGCGGCGCCTCCATCAGCGGGCGCACCTCCATGGATTCATCAGCACCGAACTGCACGGTTTTCACATATGGTGCACCCATGCAAAACAGGCTGGTTTGGATGACCCCTGGGGTGTCCCGGAGCCGTTCGCACACCCGAAAGACCTTGCCCAGAAATTCCGGGGTATAAATCGTGCCGCTCGTGGCGGCCGCGCCAATGATCACGATGGCTTCACCGCCAAACAAATCCGTGATGCGGTTTTGCACCTGGACGTACGGATGTGCCTCCGGCAAGTTGGCACGACGGCGGATCTCCAGGTGCAGTTTCGTGAGCTGCGCAGCAAAAAAAGCAGTGACCACCACCGACGCCAGGAGCACCCAAACCCGGTGCGCAACGATCCAGCGTATGTACAGTTCCATACCGCCCTCGTCCTTTCGGAAACTGCGGCTCGATCAGCCGATCCTGGGTTGTGCTCCACGGCGCTTGTGCTTGTCAAGCTGGATGCTCGTTGGGGCACAACCATCGGCTTCCCGGAACCCGCACCAACCCCAGTCCGGAGCAGACAGAAGGAACTCTGTTCTCGGTCTCCAGCCGGGAGCGAGACGGCCAGGCTGACCGGTCGTGTTCAAGGATACCGCGCGCGGAAACTCTGATTTGTATGTCGGCCCGGGGTGGTAAACGTTCCTTCCCAACACTCGCCGGTGTTTTTCACCAACTGCACGCGGACCTCCGGGTCCACGTTGAAATACCGTGTCGAGCTCACTGGTCCTGGCAGAGGGAGACTCGGCCCGCTTGCACGCAATGTAATTTTCCCCCGACCCAGACCTTTCCCTTGCAAGGACACTCGGCGAATCCCCTGCGTCGCACCAGTGCGGTCACCGTACCGGTACGTCGTGCCTCGCACCAACCGCCACGCTGGGCCCGTCGGCGGCGCTAGCTGCAAAGCAAGAGAGGGCGTGCCAGAGAGGAAATCGTACACGCAAAGCGCGTACGACGCGCTTCCATCAATTGGGCTCGCAAACTCCGAAACCGTCGCGTCCCCGGCAACCCACCGCCAGGAAAAGCTGCGACGGTTCGGGTTGGCCGCGCTTTGGAAGACAGCCAAGCTCCCCCTCGGTGCTACGGCACAGCCGCTAAGCGGCGTTGTTCCGCACGTTGGTGGAGGAGGCGAGCTGAACGGGGTCGTGGTCACATACACCGGGCCTGCAGGGCTACTGCCGCCATACTGGCACTGGCCGTCGCTGGGTCCGCCTGGGGCTCCGGAGGTATCCAGGACGGTTCCGGTACAAGGACCGGCCGGCCCCTCGTCGAAGTGATACAACGCCACGGTGTTCGCATCAGTAACGAACGGCGCTGAGGGGCGCGTGAAGTTACTATTGTAACGAAGCGTGTTGGACAAGCGGACCTCGTCTACGAACCCACTGAAGGAGGGATACTCCGCACCGGCATCGTGCTTCTCCGCTCCGATCACGAGGAACGGATCGCTATTCGTGCAGGGGCCGCTGCAGTAGTTCCCAGGAACTCCGTCATCGGGGTAGGAGATGTCCCCGTCGGGTCCGTCCGCGCTCGCCTCGAGCGTACCATCGACGTAGATCCACAAGTACCCGTCGCTCCGGCGACGCTGTACGGCTACGTGGTGCCATGCATTATCCAAGACGTTCGATGTGCCGCAAAGGGTGAAGTCACCCGTACCATCCCCGCTCACCCCGAATACCAACCGCCCGTTCCCGAAAGAAAGGCCAAACTTCCGGTCTTGGTTAAAACGATCGCGATCGAAAAGGATATTGCCGTTGATCCAGTTCACGTTATTGCCGCACGAGATCGCGGGAGCACTGTTCTCCGTGGTGGACCCGCGCACCCAAAACTCCAAAGTAAAATCGGTGGCCCCAATATCTGCTGGAGGACCCGGATCGTTTGTATCGGGGTCGTCCACACGGATTTTGACACGGTCTAAGTCGGGCGCGCTCACTCCGTGACCGTAAAATCGCAGCGCATAATCGGTGGCTTCCACCGGCCCACTTAAGTTCAGCACGGCGACAAAACTGGAGATGCATAGAATCGTTCTGCGCATAAGAACCTCCACGAAATGGTACGCCCACGATCATGCTTGGCCGACGCGCCTCAGGCAAATGAAATTTTCGCTTGCCGAGACCTCTAGGCCCCAGCCAAGAAATGTGCGAGCAGTAGCCTTATGCCTCCCCGCGTCCCCCAATCACGAAGCGAAACCATCCGACTGGCGATTCGCGTTCAACCCGGAGCGGCAAAGAACGAGGTTGCTGGATACCATGGCGACGCCTTGAAAGTCCGCCTCCGAGCCCGCGCCCAGGAAGGCGCTGCCAACGACGCGCTCCTCCGGTTCCTCGCCGAACTTTTCCGTCTGCCGCGCAGCGCCCTCGAAATCCTGCACGGACACACCTCGCGGGAGAAGCTTGTTGCTATCCACACCCGGGACCCTGGACGGGTCCTGGAGACTCTCCAACGACTTCTCCTTGAATCCCCGCCTCTTCGGGTAGCGCCTAGGGCGAGTCCACCGAAGCCATAAGAGCCGGCAGGTAAACCCAGGGCCGCTTCGAGCCACCTCTCGGAAGGCACAGCGGTCCCTTTCAATCTTCGATCGGACCTCCCCGGGTAGGGAGGATCACCTTCCCGTTCCTCGCGGGTACCAGGTGAACTTCTGTGCCGTTATCGCTCAAACAGCTTGCCAAATCCTCGATTTTCCTGTACTTATGGGCGACGCGCTTCGGCGCTCATCCTGCATATGTCAGGAGCCAGGGAGGAACCGATGACGTTCAAAGTTGGCGAAAAAGTGGTTTACCCGGCTCACGGCGTGGGGGTCATCGACAGCATCCAAACCAGGGTGATCCAAGGAAAGGCGCAAACGTTCTATATGCTTCGCATCTTGGACAATGACATGACCATCATGATCCCCACGGACAACGTCGCCGCCGTCGGACTCCGCCGGGTTATCGGCAAGGATATGGTAAACAAGGTCTACCAGATTCTGCGCGAGCGCAAAAAGAAGAAACCGGTAGACCAGCAAACTTGGAACCGGCGCTACCGTGAGTATACCGAGAAGATCAAAACGGGCTCGGTGTTAGAAATCGCCACGGTACTGCGCGACCTGAGCGTGCTAAAGGCTGACAAGGAGCTTTCTTTTGGCGAGCGCAAAATGCTCGACCTGGCCCGCAACCTCCTGGTAAAAGAGCTCTCCATCGCGAAAGCCCACCCCGAGGAGAAGATCAAACAGGAGCTGGAACAAATTTTCTCCCAGTGACTTTATGGTTTCCGACTCCTGGTACTGGGTAACCCCCTTGCGGCCGCGTACCTGAGGCTGCAGCGCGATGCTTGCAGCGATTTTGGCTGCTGCCGGGCGGGGGTCGAGGCTGGGAGGCGAGGTAGCCAAAGGGCTGAGGGAACTGGCTGGCCGTCCTCTTTACGCTTACAGCCTCGAGCCGCTCAGTGCGCTGCCCCAACTCGCGGGTGTGTGGCTCGTCGTTCCCCAGGCCGCCGTTGATCAGGTTGCTTGTGCCGTACAAGCTGCGAGATCGACAGGGGTCCAGGTGCATGTCCTAGCCGGGGGAGAAGAGCGTCAAGACTCTGTCGCTTTAGCCCTCCGGCAGATTCCGCCAAGCGTACCCCTCGTGCTGGTCCATGATGCTGCTCGTCCCTTTGCCTCCGCCCAACTCTTTCAGTCCTGCGCCGCTGCCGCCCGGGCCCATGGAGCAGCCATAGCTGCAGTACCCGCTACGGACACTGTCAAATGGGTCGAGGACCACGTGGTGGTTCGCACTCTCGACCGTACTTGCACTTGGCTAGCCCAAACCCCCCAAGTGGCCCGGGCCGATTGGCTTCGCGACGCGATTGCACGCGCCGAAGCGTTGCAGCTCTCTTTTACCGACGAGGCTGCACTACTGGAACACTTCGGTTACCCAGTGCACGTCGTCCGTGGGGAGGAGCGGAATCGCAAACTCACGACTCCGGAGGACTGGGCCTGGGCAGAGTGGGCTGTCACCCAAGCGCAGCCGCACCAGTAAGTCACGCAAGCACGGTGCCGTGCTGTGCAAACTACACACACGGCGAAACACAAGCCAAAGGCAAGTCAGTTTTTTTGACTCCGACTCGCTCATCCCGTACCCTCCCCAGACGAGCCCACGAGAGCCTTGGTGCGTTCACTCCGAGTGCTTGGCACGCTGTCTGATTCTTGTCTGACAGGTTGGCGGAGATACTCCAAGGTATGATGGAATACCGCTCGAGCTAACGGTCGGGGGTGGGGGAGCCACGCCAGGTCCAGACCCACAATGCCGACCAGTGCTCCCAGGGTACGAGCGAGACTGAGTGGAGCGTAATCGACGTCGCCGGCCGGAAATGGCACCGCGATGACCACGAACCACTTCCAGAGGTGAATTGGAAATGCGCTAAGCAGCAGCGCAAGGAGCGGGAGAAGCAAGACATACACATGATGCCACGCAAACGGTGAGCAGAGCGTTGCCACCGCGAGCCAAACCGCCAGGTGGCGGAACGAGCGTTCCTCCGGGGGCAAAAACGCAACCTTCCGCCAGCGGTACTCGTTCGCGGCCGCGAGAACACCCACCACCCCCAGGAGAACAGCGCGGGCGATTTCGAACAATTCCCGATGGCCCAGCCAAAACAACAAGGTGTACAACCCAGGTAAACGCAACCCCTCGCGCTGCCCAAGAAGCGCGGTTGTTTGCTGAATCCATTGCGACCATAGCGGCGCATCGGAAATGAAAAAGAAGGAAACCACCCCCAACCCCAAGGAGAGCACGATGCCCCAGAATAGGTGCATCCACCGAGCGACCAACAACCAAATGGCGAGGATTACCACGCCATACAGTTTCAGGTGTATTGCGAGCGCGGTCGAAAGCCCCCCTACCAGGCTGTTGGCGTGAACCGCGCCGAGCATAAGCGCAAGCACCCAAAGCGTGACTTGCGTGTGCCAAAGCGTGGACCAGAACGGCTCCACCACCAAAGGCAGAAGAAAGGCAACCCGAAACGGGACGAACTTTGCCAGCGATTCGCACACGCAAACGATAGCTACCGACTGCCCGGTACGGTAAAGCCAAAGAGTGCCCGCAGCGGGGTCGGCGACCCCGACAACAAAAAGTAGACGGTCGGCAAACAGCAATACCTGGGCAAAAAACGGCGGATATAAATACGGCTGGCCAATTCCCCACGGCGCCTCTCCTTTGGCCAAGCGCTCAGCTCCAGCAAGATACGCGCGAAAATCCCCATGGACGAACTGGAAGTGCCATAAGGCGAACCACCAAAACGCGTACAAAACGGCTCGCTCGAGTTGCTTTGCATCCCGCGGCCGCAAAACGACCCAAATGAGAATGAGGCCGCAGCTTTGTAACACCAATGAGGCGTTCCGGAACTCTCCCACCATCGTGGCCAGCGTTGCCACGAACAGCAGAACCACCAGCAGCAGGATGTGAAACCAATTTCCCCCGGCCGCCACGGGGAAACAAGGGTGGTCCCTCGGGTGAGGAGAACCAGCCATG
>Ga0197142_1005327_pt1 | contig 10103 bp, 10 predicted proteins | sample GBS60_MetaG_FD_148614 | JGI IMG/M metagenome (GOLD analysis project Ga0197142, IMG submission 148614) | Sediment microbial communities from Great Boiling Springs, Gerlach, Nevada, United States - GBS 60_MetaG | ecosystem: Environmental > Aquatic > Thermal springs > Hot (42-90C) > Sediment...
GCTGTCTTTCAAGCAGTTCTGCCTCCTGAGGGAAGGTTTCTCTCACACCAGATGTGTTTTGTGATGTTATGGCACTCACTACAGAAACACCATAAACACCGAAATACCAGAAGACCCTGAGGTCTGCCTGTAAACCTGCACCTCCTGTTGGGTCAGAACCTGCTATGGTGAGGGCTATGTTCATTTCCATATTATAAATCACACCATAGTTTTTAGGCTATAATATTCCATGCTTATTTGGACGACCCACCAGCTGAAGGATCTTCTGTTAGAGGATTTCAGGCTGAGGATTGAGTCATCAGAGAATGTTGCTGATATTATGCTCAAGGAGGCAGGGATAAGCGATGGAGCTTTGATTCCCTTTAAAGAAGGATATAAAGAGTTCCTGGCAAAGATAAGGTCAAAGGGTGTAACAGGACCAGTTATTCTTGTTGTTGAAAAAGGGCCAAGACCTCCTGATAAATTCCTTTATCCCCTGAATGCCCTTTGTTTCAGTCTTGAGGAAGACGATATTATTAAAATAGGCATCTTTATAAATTTTATCTTCAGACTTGCCCTCCTCAGGGCAATTCCAGATATTAAGCCTTCACCCCAGATTACATTTAGCAGTTCTATTTCAGATAGACCCATTGATGACCCTCAGAAGATAAGGGATGTAATTACCTATGTAGTCGAGAAGGAATTACCCATTATAATTTCTTTTGAAATTAACGAATACGGAAGGCCTGTGAGTGTCAGGGGTGTCTGCAGGATAAGACAGAGGGGTGATGTCCTTATCCTTTACCAGTTTAAGCCCCTCGTCCTTATTAAGGGTATGAAGGAAGGGTCTCAGATAAAGGCAGTTCTATCTTACAAGGAACTCAATTACGAGACAATAATTAAGATAATAAAGGTTAGTGACCATGATGCTGAGTCCCTTCTTCCAGAAAGATTATTTATAGAACGGAGGAGGCATGTGAGGATTGTCCCGAGTGTTAAGAAACCTATCGGGCTCTTTCTCCTGATGCCTGGGGAGGCAACTCTGTGCCTTGAGTGTTTTGATATCAGTCAGCAAGGAGTGGGTTTCTTTTCTGAGAGGGACTTAAAAGAGGGAGAGGTCTATGTTTTCGGTCTCCAGCTCCCTGAAGAGAGAAAGGTGATTATGAGTTACGGGATAATAAGGTTTAAAAAGGAGACAGGTCAAAAGATAAGATATGGTGCTGAACTTTATATCCATCCTCAGGATGAAGAACTTATTGTTAAGTATATCAGGAAGAGAGAGGTCGAGATAATAGATATACTGAGACAGAGCAGTTGAAAACAACCTGTTTATGGCTTGCTATGCTGTTCCGGAAACATGAGTATTATGCTTATCCTTCTATTTCTGGGATCATTCGGGTCTTCCTTTATAAATGGTATTGTATCAGCATAACCAGCAACCCTTGAGAGTTTTTTTGGATCAAGACCATATCTTTCAAGTTCCTTCCTTGCTGTAAGGGCCCTCTCTGTTGAGAGCTCCCAGTTACTGTAATGGGAGCTTTTATAGGCAAGGGCATCTGTATGACCCTCAACAGCTACCTGATTAGGAAGATCCTTTATCTGTTCACCTATCACCTGAAGTATCCTCTTTGCCATTGGGGTAGGTTCTACAGAACCGAGGTCAAACATGGGTTTTCCCTCTTTATCAACAAGCTGGATCCTGATGCCACCTTCAAAGATGTCCACTATTACCTGGTCCTTTATATCTGCGAGCTTATCCTCTATTGCCTTTTTAATTTTTTCCTTGAAATCCTCTGGTTTCATGGCAAAGGGTCCACCGATTTCTGGAGTAATTTTCTGTTCTGATTCTCCTGCCTCATTCATGATTTCAGAGGATTTTTCGAGGAAGGAGCTTCCACTCTCTTCAAAGATGCTGAAGTGTTTAAAATATGTAGCAACCCTCGCCCTCTTTTCAGGTGACACCATTGTTATGAGCCATAGAAGAAGGAAGAAGGCCATCATGGCTGTTACGAAGTCTGCATAGGCAACCTTCCAGCTTCCGCCATGGGAGCTTTCATGGCCAGCCTTTTTAACTTTTTTTATTATTACTGTCTTTGGATTATTCATTTCAGTTTATTAAGTGCTGTTTCGAGCTCTTTAAAGCTCGGTTTTTCCTTTTCAGGTATTGCCCTTCTGCCAAACTCAACAGCTATCTGGGGTGCTGCTCCTCCAACAAAGGAGACCATAGCAACCCTTATCACATTAAAAGGAATGGCCTTTTCCCTTGCAAGGTGTTCAAGGTTTACTGATACAGGACCTACAAATCCGTAGCAGAGAAGGACACCAAGAAATGTTCCAACAAGGGCAGCACCTATACTGTGACCAAGGACTGCTGGTGGCTGGTCTATCTTTTGCATGGTGAGGACAACTCCAAGGACTGCGGCAACTATTCCAAGACCCGGAAGGCCATCAGCAACCCTTCCGATGCTTGTTGAGGGGATTGTTGCCTCTTTATGTTCTGTCTCTATTTCGAGCTCCATAAGGCTATCGAGCTCATAGGAAGGGACATTGGATGAGACAATAACCTTGAAGTTGTCTGTTATGAATGTGACGAGTTCTTGATGGGCTATAACATTTTTATATCTCTGGAAAAGGGGACTCCTCTGAGGATTTTCTACATCAGCCTCAATTGCTACAAGACCTTCCTTTCTTGCCTTTGAAAAGAGCTGATAAAGGAGGGAAAGGAGCTCAAGGTAAAAGGCCTTAGAAAAAGACCTTTCACTGAAGATCTTAAAGATGTTTCTTATAACCAGTGAAAGAACCTTTGGTGGAGAGGCGATTATAAAGCTGCCAATAGCAGCACCAACTATGATAACAACTTCTGCTGGCTGGAAGAGGACATGGAGATTCCCCTTCTCAAGCAAAAAACCTCCTATGACCGATACAAGAACCACTACTGCACCAATAAGAGCTAACATCTACAGACCACCTCCCTTTGCATCTTTTACAGGAAGTTCTATATTCAATACAACCCCTCCTTCAGGGGCATTCTCAGCCCATATATGACCACCGTGCTCTGTCACAATCCCGTGGCATATGGAAAGGCCAAGGCCTGTTCCTATTCCAACAGGCTTTGTCGTGAAGAAGGGGTCAAAGATCCTTGTGAGATTCTCTTCTGGTATGCCTGGGCCATTGTCAATTACCTTTATTATTATCTTATCTTCTTCTGGCAGGTGTCTCGTGATAAAGGTTATCTTTCCATCTTTTATATTCGCTTCCTCTATTGCCTGTTCTGCATTAAGGAGTATGTTCAGGATTACCTGCTGTATCTGCTGGGCATCTACAAAAAGGCTTGGTGTCTCTCCATAATCCTTTATTACACTTATATTATTTGATTTGAGCCAATAGCCTCTGAGGTCAATCGCCCTGTCGATAATATTGTTTATTGATTCAAGACTCCTGACAGGTTCCTTCTGCCTTGAGAAAGTAAGAAGGTTCTCCACAATCCTTTTGCACCTCTCTGCACTCTGGAGGATCTTTTTGAGTTCGTTTTTAACAGGTCCTTCTTCTATCTTCATTAAAAGAAGCTCTGTATAGGCAATAACACCTGTAAGAGGATTGTTTATCTCGTGGGCAACGCCTGATACAAGGAGGCCAAGGGATGAGAGTTTTTCAGCATGATATAACTGTTTCCTGAGCCTTACTATCTCTGTAATATCCTTCATATAATGAATTGTGAGGGGTATCCTGTCATAGAGGTGATAGATAGTTACCTGGTATACCCTGTCACCAAGGGTCTTTTCATAGGTTCCTGAAAGCCCCGTTGATAGGGCTATTTGGGTCTTACATGTCTCAGGGTTACAGTTAAAGAGGTTATAACATTTTTCTCCAATCATCTCCTTAGGAGTCTTTCCAAAATGGGATGCAAGGGCCTGATTTATCTTTACTATGTTAAATTTGTCATCTATTACAAATATAAAATCTGTTATACCATCAAATATAGCCATCCACTGCCTTCTGCTCTCAGCAATTATATCTTCTTTCTCCTTTCTCTCTTTTTCAAGTTCGTGTTTTGTTATTGCACACTGAACAATCAGAGGAAGGGCCTCCATATGTCTTTCGTCCCTCTGCCAAACATAGGCACCGTTGTTCAGTATCTCCATCTGTAAATCCTTATCCATATTCCTGCTTATCACAATTACAGGAAGAGAGCCAGCCCTTTCTCTTACCTTCTGAATCACATCCTTTATCTCTATTCCGGGTGCTTCTGTAAGGAGGACAGCCCTGAACGGGCCCTTCTTTTCTAACAGTTCAATGCCCTTCTCTGTATCTGGAACAAGGTGAAACTCAAGTTCCACCTCCTGTCTTTTGAATATCCTTTTCAGCTCCTCTCTGTTTAATTCACCATTACCTATTACGATGGCTTTTGCTGTCATTATTTCTCCTTTTTGACTATAAATATGATGTCCACCCTTCTGTTCTTTGCCCTTCCTTCTGGTGTTGTATTTGGTGCAACGGGTCTGTATTCACCATAACCCGCAACAGAGAATCTTGAAGGGTCAATAGAACCATCTCTTAATAGATACATAAGGACACTCGTTGCCCTTGCAGAAGAAAGCTCCCAGTTTGAACTGTATCTTGAGCCCTTTACAGGTAGATTGTCTGTATGGCCTTCTATTACAATCCTGTTTGTTGTTCTCTTTATAAGGGATAGGATTGAATTAAGGATGGGCTTTATATCATCCTTTATCTCGGCAGAACCACTTTCAAATATTATGGTATCAGAAAAAGATAATCTCACTCCCTCTTCCTCAATGGTAATCCTTATACCTTCTATTTTACCCGATTCCTGAATAAGGACCTTAAGATCCTTTTCTATCTGGAAGCTTTCCTGATGAATTGGTTTTATACCTTCAATAGGTGTTATGTGCTGGGCTGTCTTCTGGGCCTTGAAAGCCTCCTTCATAGAGCCTGTAAATCTTTCGAGCTTTCCCATATCCACATGGCTTATAGCATACATGGTTGTAAAAAAGGCGAAGAGGAGTGTAATAAAGTCTGCATAGGAGATAACCCATCTGTCAGGGTTATCTACAGGTTCAGGGAGCCCATGTCTTTTCTTAATTGGCATCTTTCTTCTCGCTTATGAATGCCCTGAGTTTTTCTTCAAGATAATAGGGATTTATTCCGGACTGTATACCGATAATTCCCTCTATTATCATCTCCCTTAGGAAGAGTCTTGAATGGAGATTGTTTATTATCTTTTTTGATATTGGCAGTAGTATAAGATTTGCTGAGCCCACACCATAAATTGTAGCCACAAATGCAACAGCTATACCAGCCCCCAGTTTTGAAGGGTCTGCAAGATTTTCCATAACATGAATCAGTCCCAGAACCGCTCCGATGATACCTATTGTTGGTGCAAAGCCACCTGCTGTCTCAAAGACCCTTGCTATCCTCTTTCTCTCTTCAGCATAGGTGATGTTTTCCTGAGAAAGGATCTCTCTTAATACAGCAGGTGTTGCTCCATCCACTGCCAGCCTCAGGGCTTTTTTGATAAAGGGATCTTTTTGCCTTTTGAGTTCCTCTTCAAGACCCACAAGGCCATTCTTTCTTGTAATTAGAGAATATCGGAGTATCTCCTTTATGTATTCCTCCTGGTCAACCTTCTCCTTTCCAAAGACCTCCTTCAGTGTTCCTATTGCCTTAAGGATATCTCTCATGGGAAAGCTCAAGAGGGTTGCACCAAAGGTTCCTCCAAAGACTATTAATGCTGCTGTTGGTTGAAGGATTGATTCTATCCTTCCACCTTCCAAAAGGTTTCCACCAATAATAGCAACACCTCCCATCACAAGTCCTATGATACTTGACCTGCTCATCTCTGTTTCTTGAGGAGTTCCCTCTGTTTCTGTAAGGTATATCTTAATATTGCCTCTCTCACCTCTTCCTCTGAATTCTTAAAACTCACAGCAACCTCATATTTATTATCCTTCTCTGTTACCCTGACGACCTCGCCATAGGTAATAATCTTAAGAGGAGGACATGTGCAGAGATGCATCCTTATCTCCATAAGGTCTCCCTTTGAGACCTTCTCATCTATGAGAAACCTTATTCCTCCTGCGCTGATATTAACAGGCTGAGGTCTTATCTCTTCCTCAGGTGAGAACCCTCTTTCTTCAAGAAGTATATCGAGTTTCTTATTTATTTCCAGAAGGAGTTTCAAGATTGCTGAATCTAATCCCTGCTGAAACTGTCCTGTTTCAGGAATGTCCATTATGCCCTTATCTGATAAGAGATATGGCAGAGGTAAAAGCTGGGGTTCGCCAAAAGTGATTCTGGAAGGGCCTTTTTTCTCATGGCTTATCTTTTTTGCCCTTATTGGAATAATGTCATCTATCCTGAAGAATTCCCTTCTATCCTGCCATTGCCACTTTAATTTAAGGATTCTGTCTTTTATCTCAGTAATAGTGGCCTGCCATTCATTGTAATAATCAGGTCTTTCCGTTATTATTACAACAGTGGCATTCTTTTTTATTTCCCTGATAACTGAGGGGAGTTTAACAGTAACACCATCTGGTTCAACAGTTAAAACCTCACCACTATATCTTATATCTGAGTCCTCAGGCTTCAGAAATATCTTTGCTCCCTCTTTAAGCTCCATGAGGTGCCTCCGCAAGTTTATATTCTCCACCTTTACCTGCAGGGGTTAAGAGAAAGGCCCTTACGACCTCCGGGTCAAACTGGGTGCCAGAGTTTGCCTTCAGTTCCCTTATGGCTTCATCGTGACTTAAGGCCCTTCTATAAGGCCTTGTGGATGTCATGGCATCATAGGTATCAGCAACAGCAAGGATTCTGGCAAGAAGGGGTATCCTTTCTCCTTCAAGACCTTCTGGATAACCCTTACCATCAAAACGCTCGTGATGATAAAGGATCAGCTGCCTTTCAGATGGCAGGAACTTAAGAGGCCTCACAATGCCTTCACCTATTACAGGATGAAGCCTTATCTCAGCCATCTCCTCCTCTGTCAGGTTTCCCGGTTTGAGAAGGATTGTATCCCTTACACCGATCTTCCCTATATCATGAAGATAGCCACCAAACTGCAAGGATTCTATTTCTTCGGCACCGAGTCCCATTACATGGGATATCTGGAGGGCATAGTTTGTAACCCTTTCTGAATGCTGTTTTGTGTAGGAATCCCTTGCCTCTATGCTTGCAATCAGTGACCTCAGGGTATTGAGGAGATTATTGTAAAAGAGCTCATAGAGGGCATTGTTCTCAATCCTGAGAGAGGCCTTCTTTGCAAAGGTCTGGGCAAGATATATCTCATCTTCAGTGAAGGACTCCCTGTCTATCCTGTCTGTTATGGTAAGAATGCCAAAGACTTCTCCATTTATTATAAGTGGAAGGGCTATGAGCTGGGTTTTCAGGATAGAACCATTGAGGGGATTTTTCTCGCCACGATTAAGGAGGATATAGTTCCTATTTTTTAAAAGTTCTTCAAAGGGCTCAGTTAGGGGTATCTCTTTTTTGGTTGCGTGTCCAACTGTTACTTCGCCATTAAATGTTGAACTTTCAATCCTTATTTTTTCATTCTTTATTATCCCGAAAGCAACCTCTTTTGCCATGAGAAGTCTTGATGCCATATCAACTATCTTTTCATAAATTATTCTGTTGTCATAAAGCTCATCAAGCTCAGAGCTTATTGACTGAAGTATTGCTATTTCATGAAGCCTTCTTATCAATTCTTTCTTTAGCTCTTCCTGAGAGATGGTCTTTGGATTTCCCATAAGCCTTCTCTCTTTAAGGAGTCTATCTATGGTGTTTTTTATTTTATCTACATTAAAGGGTTTTACAATAAAGTCTCTCGCTCCCTCCTTCATTGCCTCTACTGCGTTTTCAAAGGTTGGATAACCTGTTATAATCGCAACAGGAGTAAAGGGAGTGATATCCTTTATTCTTTTTAAAAACTCAAGGCCATCCATCACAGGCATAGTTATGTCAGTAAAGATTATGTCATACTCTTCAGTCTTCAGCTTTTCCAGTCCCTCCTTACCATTTATCGCAAGTTCGCAGTTAAAGCCAATCCGAGATATAATCTCATTAAGTACATTCCTTACAACCATGTCATCATCAACAATAAGTATCTTTGCCCTGCTATTATTTACTCCATCAGGCTTCATTTCCCTTCACCAGCCTTTCTTTTAAAATTTCTGCTTCTTCATCCGTAAGAATACCCTTTTGCCTTAATCGCTCTATTCTCTCTATCCAGTCAGTTACTATTGAAGGCTCTTTGCTTTTTGCTATGTTGTTGATAACAGTTATATCCCTGTAGGTATCCCTGAGGAGTTTTTTCAATTCTCTTAATTCATCAATAGTCTGGGCCCTCTCAAAGGCCTTTCTTGCAAGGAATACTATCTCCTCAACCTTAAAGGGCTTTGCGAGATAATCATAGGCCCCCTCTTTTATTGCCTCAAGGGCTATATCAAGGGTGCCATAGGCTGTGAGTATTACGACCATTGCATCAGGATTGCTCCTGAGGGCAGACCTTAATACCTCCATCCCATCAGCACCAGGCATCTTCAGATCCGTAATCACAAGCCTTATATCCTCTTTTCTAAGAAGACCTATTGCCTCAAGGCCATCACGTGCTGTGAGCACACTAAACCCCTCATCCTGGAGTATCCTGCTCAAAACATCCCTTGCTATCTCGTCATCGTCAGCAATTAGTATCCTGAATTCCTCTTTCTTCACTCAATTATCCTTTAATGGCGAAGTAATAGTTACTGCCGTATTTTATTCAGAACCTCCTTTTTTGTCTCCTCTATGATCTGTTTTTTCTTTGCCTCTGATGAGATATTAACAATATCCTGAGGTTCCTGCTCTTCTCTGTCAATAATAGCTGGATTTCTGAGCTTTGAGACCCTGTTATAGAGGTGCATAACTTCATAGAGCTGGAAGGGATATATTGTCATAGCACACCTCCTGTTTTTTAATCGGCAGGTTACTAAAAAACTTTAGAATACCTTCACCTACTGTCAAAATATTGACTTATAGTTATGAGAAAACTACAATATAGTTATGCCAAGGGTTATTGTCATTGATGATGATGAGACTGTAAGGGATGTCCTTACCTCTTTTCTTTCAGAAAAGGGACATGAGGTTGTGGCCTCTGTAAATGGACAGGAGGGTCTTGAAAGGCTTTTATCTGAAAGTTTCGACATTGCTCTTGTTGACCTTGTGATGCCAGGCATTGGTGGAATGGATATCCTCAGAGAGCTCTCTTCAAGGAACTTAAAGATACCTGTAATAGTTATTACTGCCTATGGAACAATCCAGAATGCAGTGGAATCCATGAAGCTTGGAGCCTTTGATTATATAACAAAGCCCTTTAATCTTGATGAGATACTCATAGTCATTGAAAGGGCCCTCAATCTCAGAAGGCTTGAAAGAGAGAACCTCCTTCTCAAGAGGCAGTTAAGAAAGAGATACAATTTTTCTGGTCTCATTGGTGATTCCATAAAGATTCAGAGGGTTTATGAGCTTATTGAGAAAGTTGCTGATTCTGACACAACTATATTAATAACAGGTGAGAGTGGAACAGGAAAAGAGCTTGTTGCAAAGACTATCCATTACAATAGTTCGAGGGCTGATGGCCCTTTTGTCCCGATTAATTGTGCAGCCATACCAAAGGACCTCCTTGAGTCTGAATTGTTCGGTCATGAGAAGGGAGCATTTACAGGTGCGATTAATACAAGGATAGGAAGATTTGAGCTGGCGAATAATGGAACGCTCTTTCTTGATGAGATTGGTGAACTCGATCCAAGCCTTCAGGTAAAGCTTCTCAGGGTTATTCAGGAGAGAGAGTTTGAGAGGGTTGGTGGTGTGAAGACCATTAAGGTAGATGTCAGGATTATTGCTGCAACAAACAGAAACCTTGAAGAGGCTGTAAAGGAAGAGAGGTTCAGGGAGGACCTTTACTGGAGGCTGAATGTTATCCCTATCCATCTTCCACCATTGAGGGAAAGGAAAGAGGATATACCCCTTCTTATTGACTTCTTTGTAAAAAAATTTCACAGGAAGGGAAAAGGAAAGGCCCTTGTATTTCCACCAGAGGTGATGACTATTCTTTTGAGATACGACTGGCCAGG
>Ga0197142_1005328_pt1 | contig 10102 bp, 11 predicted proteins | sample GBS60_MetaG_FD_148614 | JGI IMG/M metagenome (GOLD analysis project Ga0197142, IMG submission 148614) | Sediment microbial communities from Great Boiling Springs, Gerlach, Nevada, United States - GBS 60_MetaG | ecosystem: Environmental > Aquatic > Thermal springs > Hot (42-90C) > Sediment...
ACCCGAAGTCGCCGGGAGCCTAAGGGCAGGCGCCGAGGGTAGGGCTCGTGACTGGGGCGAAGTCGTAACAAGGTAGCTGTACCGGAAGGTGCGGCTGGATCACCTCCTTTCTAAGGAGCACCAAGCCTTGCGTTCTCCCCTTTTCAAGGTCCTCTGGGGGCGCCTTCGGGCGCCCCTTTTTTTTGGGCTGGAGGCGAGAGTGCGCAGGAAGCGGCACGTGGCGAGGGCCAAAAAACGGGTGGTTTCCGCCGGGGGCGTGGTCCTGAGGGGGCATCCTCCCGAGGTGCTGGTGGTCTCCCTAAAGGGGGGGCGGGTGGTTACCCTGCCCAAGGGTCAGGTGGAGCCCGGGGAGCGCTACGCGGAAACGGCCGTGCGCGAGGTCCGGGAGGAGACCGGGGTGGAGGCGGCGCCTTTAGCCCCTTTAGGCAAGGTGCGCTACTACTTCACCGTCAAGGACGAGGGGCAGCCCATTACCGTGAGCAAGGAGGTTCACTACTTCCTCATGGCCTACCGGGGTGGGGAGCCCAAGCCCCAGCTCTCCGAGGTGGAGGCCGCCTACTTCCTCCCCGTGCCCGAGGCCCTGAAGAGGCTTTCCTACGCCAACGAGCGGGAGATATTGCAAAAGGCCCTGCTACGCCTCCGGCCGAAGTAGGCTCCAGGCGGCTTCCTCGGGGGAGAGTTCCCCCTTGGCCACCTGGGCCACCAGGTCCTCCGCGGCCTGGGTTTTGCGGCGGCCCCACTCCTGGATGACGCTTTCCACCTCAAAGCGGGCCCTTTCCCGGCGGTGGGCTTCCAGGAGGTCGTGCTCCACCAGGTGGCGGTGGTGGGCCTCGAGGCCCTCAAAAAGGGCCTCCACCCCTTCCCCGGTGGCCGCCACCGTGGGGTAGATGGGGGGGCGCCAGCCCCCGGGCCGGGGCGGGGAGAGTTCCAGGGCGCTTTTGAGCTCCTGGATGAGGCGCTCGCCACCGGGCAGGTCAAACTTGTTGACGGCGAAGAGGTCGGCGATCTCCATGACCCCCGCCTTGAAGGCCTGGACCGCATCCCCCGCCGCGGGGGTGAGGACGAGAAGGGTGGTGTCCGCCACCCGGGCGATGTCCACCTCGCTTTGGCCCACGCCCACGGTTTCCACGAAGATGCGGTCAAAGCCGAAGGCCTCCAGGAGGTTCAAGGCGGCCACCGTGGCCCCGGCAAGCCCCCCTAGGGCCCCCCTCGAGGCCATGGAGCGGATGTAGACCCCGGGGTCCTGGTGGTGGCGCATCATGCGGATGCGGTCCCCCAGGATGGCCCCCCCGGTGAAGGGGCTGGAGGGATCCACGGCCAAAACCCCCACCCTCTCCCCCCGCTTGCGGGCCTCCAGGATCAGACGGTCTGTGAGGGTGCTCTTGCCCGCTCCAGGGCTTCCCGTGATCCCCACCACCTTGGCCCGGCCCTGGCCCCTCAGGCGCTTGAGGAGGGCCTGACCCAGGGGGTGGCCGGACTCGGCCAGGGTGAGGGCCCGGGCCAGGGCCCGGATGTCCCCCTGACGAAAGCGCGCCTCCAGCTCCTCCAGCCTTCCGTCCTTGGCCTCGGTCATGCCGTTATTCTACGCTTTTTCGCAAAGGCGCGCTATTCCGCCAGGGCCACGCAGGCCACCTCCACCTTTACCCCCCGGGGAAGGGCCTTCGCCGCCACCGTGGCCCGGGCGGGGTAGGGCGGGGCGAAGTAGCGGGCGTAGACCTCGTTGAAGCCGGGGAAGTCCTCCATGTCCGCCAAGAAGCAGGTGGTCTGGACCACCCGGGAGAGGCTCGAGCCCGCCGCTTCCAGGACGGCCTTCAGGTTATCCATGACCCGCTCGGTTTGCTGGCGGATGTCCCCCTCCACCACCGCTCCTTCAGGGGTCAGGGGGATCTGGCCGGAGACGAAGACCAGGCCCCCGGCCTTGACGGCCTGGGAATAAGGTCCGATGGCCTTGGGCGCCTTAGGGGTGTGGACCGCTTCCATGGCCTCATCCTACGCCAAAGCGGTAAAGCCTGCCCGAAACGTTCACCACCAGGACCTCCTGGGCCAGGGGCAAGGGGGGAACCTGGACCGAACCCAGGCCCGTGGCCTCAAAGACCACCTGGCCCCTGCGGTCCACGGCCAGGAACCGCCCTTCCTCCGTGGCCAGGAAGACGTGGCCCCCCGCGTAGCTGAGGCCTGCGGTCACCTTGCCCACCTCGAGGCTCCACACCTCCTCCCCCGTCCCCTGGTCTAAAGCCCTCAGGACCCCGTCCCAGGCGGCCACGTAGACCCGTTCCTCGTCTAGGGCCAGCCCGCCCCAGATTTCCCCTTCCAGCCCCACGTTCCAGAGGGTTTCCCGGCTCAAGGGGTCAAAGGCGTAGACCTCCCCTTCCCAAGTGGGGATGAAAAGCCTTCCCCCATAGGCGGCCACGGGGGCGTGGATGGGGCCGGACCGCACCTTGTAGCGCAGGGCCCCGCTTTCCGGGTCCAGGGCGTAAAGCCAGCCGTCCTCCGCCCCCACGAAGAGGAGGCCCCGATAGAAGGTGGGGCTTGCGGAGAGGTGGCCTCCCGCGTGGAAGCGGAAGAGGGGCTGGTTCTTCTGGTAGGCGTAGAGGGTGCCGTCCCGGCTGGCGATGTAGACCCGTTCCCCCAGGATGAGGGGGGCGGCGGTGACCTCGGCCCCGGTGCTCACCGTCCAGTCCAGGAGCAAGCCCCGGAAGCGGCGCACCTTCCCGTCAAAGCTTCCCACGTACACCCCGCCCCGGGCCACAGGGGGGCTGGATACCGCCTCGGGGAGGGGCTGGCGGCGGACCTCCCCCGTGAGGAGGTCCACCTCCACCAGGTTCCTTTCCGTTCCCAGGTAGACCCGTCCCCCCGCGTAGACCATCTCCCCTGGCCAGGCGGTCTCGCTTTCCAGGTCCAGCCTCCCCTTGAGGCTTAAGCGCCTGGGGTCCGGCCCCAGGGGGTAGTGGCCCGAGCGGCTGCTCCCGGCCCGGGGGGTGGCCAGGCGCAAGGCCTCGAGGTCCCGTGAAGGCCCCTGGAAGAGGGAGGGGTGGCCCGGCCTTTCCTCGGGGTGCTTGGCCAGAAGCCCCAAAACCGCCTCGCTCACCCCCTTGGGGATGGCGGGGTTCAGGGCCTCCGGGGGCTTGGCTTCCTCGTAGACGTGCTGGAAGAGGATGGCCTGGTCGTTTTCCCCTTCAAAGGGGGGCCTGCCCGTGAGGGTGCGGTAGAGGACCGCCCCGAAGCTGTAGAGGTCCGCCTTGGGGGAGAGGGGGAGGCCCTTGGCCTGCTCCGGGGCCATGTAGGTGGGGGTGCCCAGGGTGTAGCCGGTGCGGGTGAGGTGGCGGCTTTCCCGAAGGATGTAGGCCAGGCCCAGGTCCATGACCTTGGGGTAGCCCTCCCGGGTGAGGAGGATGTTTTTGGGGGTGAGGTCCCGGTGGAGGATCCCCCGGGCGTGGAGGTGGGCCAGGGCTTCCAGAACCCTGGAGGCGGCCTTCAGGATCCTTTCCCCTTCCGGCCCCTCCTCAAAGGGGCCCAGGGTGTCAAAGGTCCCCCCATCCAGGAGCTCCATCACAAAATAGGGCCGCCCCTCCTCCTCCCCCAGGTCCAGGACCTGGACGATGCCCGGGTGGGAGAGCCGGGAGAGGGCCCGCACCTCCAGGAAGAAGCGCTCCCTTTCTGGGGGAAGGGCCCGGGGGTGGAGGATCTTCACCGCCACCAGCCGCCCCAGGCGCTCGTCCACCGCCCGGAAGACCTCCGCCATGCCCCCCTGGCCCAGGGGGGCCTCGAGGCGGTACCGCCCGCCCAAGACCACGCCTGCCATTCTATTCTTCCGGCTCCAGGCGCTTCAGGAGCTGGGCCAGCTCTTCCTTGTTCCCCTCCAGCTCCTCCACGATCTTGGCGATGGCCAGGCGCACCACCTCGGACTTGGAAACCAGGCGCTCGGGGCTGGAAAGGGCGTAGGCGGCCCGGGTGAGGAGGGCATCCTGCTCCTCGGAGATCACCACCTGAAGCCGCTTTTTCTCCTTTTTAGGCATATCTCCCCGGGGCCAAGTGTAGCAGAGGGCGCATGGGCTTGACAATGGGGTACTTGGGCCGTATCCTCGCCTTGAGTAAGGTGTGTATGATGCACAAAGACCCGGGGAAGGGCAAGCGGCGGATCCTGCGCGTGGAAGGCGGTGTGCCCCTTTCCGGGGAGATCCGCGTCTACCCCGCCAAGAACGCCGCTCTGCCCATCCTGGCCGCCAGCCTCCTCACCCCCGAGCCCATCACCCTGGTGGAGGTGCCCAGGCTTAGGGACGTGGAGGTGATGCTGGAGCTTCTCGCCCACCTGGGCACCCGCTACGCCTGGGAGGGCCGCGCCCTTCACCTCCACACCCCGGAGATCCGGAATACCGAGGCTCCCTTTGAGCTGGTGGGCCAGATGCGGGCCAGCTTCATCGTCTGGGGGGCGCTCCTCGCCCGGGTGGGGGAGGGGACCATCCACCTGCCCGGGGGGTGCGCCTTCGGGGCCCGGCCCGTGGACCAGCACCTCAAGGCCCTCAAGGCCCTGGGGGCCGAGGTGAAGGAGGAGGAGGGTGGGGCCTTCCACGCCCGCCGGGTCCGTCCCCTTTCTGGCCGGGTGGTCTTTGACCTGCCCACGGTGGGGGGCACGGAGCAGGCCATGCTGGCTGTGGCCTTGGGGGGGGAGGCCACCTTGGTCCAGGCGGCGGTCGAGCCGGAGGTGGAGGACCTGGGCCGCTTCCTCCGCATGCTGGGGGTGGAGGTGCGGGGCCTGGGGAGCCCCATCCTCCACGTGCGGGGAGGGGAGCGCCTTGGGGGAGGCACCTACCGCATCATCCCCGACCGCATTGAGGCCGGGACCTACCTTCTGGCGGCGGCGGCCACCCGGGGAAGGATCACCCTCACCGAGGCCCGGCCCGACCACCTGGACGCTCTCTTGGACAAGCTCCGGCAGGCCGGCCACCAGGTGGAGGTGGGGCCGGACTGGGTCCGCCTCACGGCCACCCCTGATCCCAAGCCTTTTCAGGTGGAGGCCCGGGAGTACCCCGGCTTCCCCACGGACCTCCAGCCCATCGTCACCGCCTATCTGGCCACGGTTCCCGGGCAGAGCGCCGTGACGGACCGCGTCTACCCTGACCGCTTCACCCACGTGGGGGAGCTGGCCCGGATGGGGGCGGAGCTCTACCTCAGGGACCGCACCCTCTTGGTGAACGGGGGCCGCCTCCGCGGGGCCCAGGTGAAGGCCCTGGACATCCGGGCCGGGGGCGGGCTGGTGGTGGCCGCCCTGGCGGCGGAGGGGGTGTCCGAGATTGAGGGGGTGTACTTCCTGGAGCGGGGCTACGAGGACCTGGAGGAGCGCCTAAAGGCTCTGGGGGCCAGGGTGGGCCTCCAGGAGGCCCTTCTGGCCGCGGCCGCCGATTAGGCGTAAAGGCGCAGGGCCTCGGGGAAACGGAAGAAGAGCCGGTCCCGCACCAGCTCGGGGCTGTGGGCCTTTTCCACGTAGCCCGCGCCCCTCAGGGCCTCCAGGACCTCCCGGGCCACCTGCCGGTCCCCCTCCAGCCGGGCGGTCAGGAAGGCCAGGGCCTCCTCCTCGTCCCCTTCCCCCACGAAGTCCTTGTACTCCTGGTCCAGGGCCCGCATGAGGGCCTTCAGGTCCAGGGGGCGGCTGGTGAAGCCCCAGCGGGACCTTTCCCCAGGCAGGAAGTGGGCGTACCCCTGGGCCTCGAGGGCCCGCGCCAGTTCCACGGCCTCCTGGTGGTGGTACCCCCTCTCCACCAGAAGGGTGACCAGGGCATCCCGCTCCCCAGGTAGGCCCTGAGGGTAGGCCCGTTGCAAGGCGGTGGCCAGTTCCCTTAGATCCATAGCAAGTCCATCATGATGCTTGAGCGTATTAGGCGCAAGGGTCCTTGTGCGGGACGGGTCCATCCCCTATACTGGTAAAGGTATGGACCTGGAGCTTCTGAACGAGCGCCTGGCTGGCCTCCGGGGGTATCTTTGACATCCCCGGCAAGGAGGCCCGTCTAAAAGAGCTGGAAAAACGCCTGGAGGAACCCGATCTCTGGCAGAACCCCGAGGAGGCCCGGAAGGTGAGCCAGGAGGCGGCCCGTCTTAGGCGCACCGTGGAAACCTTCCGCTCCCTCGAGGGGGATCTTCAGGGACTTTTGGAGCTTTGGGAGGAGCTTCCCGCCGAGGATCGGGAGGCCCTGAGGCCCGAGCTCTTGGAGGCGGCGGAGAAGCTGGAGAGCCTCTACCACGAGACCCTCCTCAGCTTCCCCCACGCGGAGAAGAACGCCATCCTCACCATCCAGCCGGGAGCGGGGGGCACGGAGGCCTGCGACTGGGCGGAGATGCTCTTAAGGATGTACACCCGCTTCGCCGAGCGCCAGGGCTTCCAGGTGGAGCTGGTGGACCTGAGGCCGGGGGCGGAGGCGGGCATTGACTACGCCCAGCTCCTGGTCAAGGGGGAGAACGCCTACGGCCTCCTCTCCCCGGAGGCGGGGGTCCACCGCCTGGTGCGCCCCTCCCCCTTTGACGCCTCGGGGCGCCGCCACACCTCCTTCGCCGGGGTGGAGGTTATGCCCGAGGTGGACGAGAGCGTGGAGGTGGTCATCCGCCCCGAGGACCTGCGCATAGACGTCTTCCGCTCCCAGGGACACGGGGGGCAGGGGGTGAACACCACCGACAGCGCCGTGCGCATCGTCCACCTGCCCACGGGCATCACCGTCACCTGCCAGACCACGAGGAGCCAGATCAAGAACAAGGAGCTGGCCATGAAGGTCCTCCGCTCCCGGCTCTTTGAGCTGGAGTGGAAGAAAAAGCAGGAGGAGCTTCAGAAACTCCGGGGCGAGGTGCGGCCCATTGAGTGGGGAAGCCAGATCCGTAGCTACGTCCTGGACAAGCAGTACGTCAAGGACCACCGCACCGGCCTCATGCGCTTTGACCCCCAGAACGTCCTGGACGGGGACCTCCTGGACTTCATCTGGGCGGGCCTGGAGTGGAAGGCGGGCCGCCGGCAGGCGGAGGAGGTGGAGGCCGATTAGTAGACGTCCTCCGGGGCCTTGTAGACCTCCCCGGTGAGCCAGTAGATCACCCTTTCGGCGATGTTTTCCAGGTGGTCCCCCAGGCGCTCGTAGCTCCGGGCCACCCGCATCAGGGTCAGGGCCTTGGTGATGGTGCGGGGGTCTTCCATCATGTAGGTGATGAGCTCCCGGCTCACCTCCTCGTAGAGGGCGTCCACCTGGTCGTCCATGGCGATGATCCTCCGGGCCAGCCCGGGGTCCCGCTCCGCCACCGCCTTGCCCAGGGTGTCCATCATCTCCAGAAGCCTCCGGCCCATCTCCGGCAGGGTCACGTAGCGCTTTAGAGGGGGGTCCTGGGCCAGGACGAAGGCGTCCTCGGCCACGTGCATGGCGTAGTCCCCGGCCCGCTCCAGGTCGGTGAGGGCCTTGATCACGGTGAAGATAAGCCGGAGGTCCGAGGCCACGGGCTGGTGCCGGGCGATGAGGGTGATGGCCTCGTTCTCCACCTTGAGCTCCAGGGCATCCACCTCTTGATCCTTGATGATGACCTCCTCGGCCTTGGCCCGGTCGCCTTCCACCAGGGCCTCGGTGGCCTTCTGGGTCATCTCCCGCACCAGGGAGAGCATCCTGAGACTTTCTTCAATGAGCTGGTTTAGGGCCTTGTCCAAAGCTTCGCGCATAGAGCCTCCTTTTCCTAGTTTACGGGTAAGCTGACCCCAAAGACGTTCTCCTCCCCCTCCCGCCTGGCGTAGGCCTCCCCGCCCAGGGCCCGGGCCAGGCGGCGCACCAGGTGAAGGCCAAGCCCCTGGCCTGGCCCCCCTTGCCTTCCCCGCTTGCCCGGCAGGAAGAGGCCCTCGTACTCGGGAAGGGCCTCCCCCCGGTCCCGCACCTCCAGGTGGAGGCGCCCCCCCTCCAGGCGGGAGAGGAGGCGGATGGGGTCCTGGCCGTACTTGAGGGCGTTGTCCAGGAGGTTGAGGAGGATCTGGAGGAGGGCCTCGGGGTCGGTGGTGAGGGTGTGGGGGAGGTGGACCTCCACCCGCCTTCCCTTTAGCCTTTCGGCCAGGAGCTTTTCCAGGCGGGGCCAGACCTCCTCCAGGGCCACGGGCCGCCGGGGGCCGGGCCGGATGGGGGAGAGGCCTTCCACCAGGCGGGAAAGCCGGGCCACCTCCGCCTTGAGGAGGTCCAGGACCTCCTTTTCTTGCGTGGTCCTGGGGGTGAGGGCCTCGAGGAGGGGGCCCATGCCGGAAAGGGGGGTGCGGAGCTCGTGGGCCAGGGTTTCCGCGGCCTCCTCCAGGTCCTTGAGGCGTCTTTGGGTCTCGGTCTGGTCCAGGAGGAAAAGCCGGCCCGGGAGGGCCTTGGCCAGGAGGATCTGGCCCCGCACCTCCAGAAGCCTCTCTCCCCCGTGGAGGGCCAGGGCCTCCAGGCGGTGGTCCCGGAGGGCCAGGATCAGGGGGCGGCCCACCACCTTTTCCCGGTTCACCCCGAGGAGCTGGGCCGCCTTGGGGTTCAGGTAGACCACCTGCCTATCCTGGTGGGCCAGGAACCCTTCCAGGGCCTCCTCCCAGGCCTCCTCCAGAAGGCTCACGCCCCCTCCTTGAAGCGGTACCCCACCCCCCGCACCGTCTCCAGGAAGCGGGGGGCCCTGGGGTCCTCTCCCAGTTTCTCCCGGAGTTGCAGGACGTGCTGGTCCACGGTCCTGGGGGTGCCCAGGTAGTCCTGGCCCCAGACGGCCTCCAGAAGCTCCTCCCGGGAGTAGACCTTACCGGGCCTTTCTGCCAGGAAGGCCAGAAGCGCAAACTCCCGGCGGCTTAGGGGAAGGGGCCTGCCTTCCAGGGTGGCCTCCATCCGCTCCAGGTCCAGGAGGAGGGGGCCCCGCTTCAGGACCTTGCGCCGGCCCGCCCGGCGGAGGAGGGCCTCGAGGCGGGCTAAAAGCTCCTCGGTGGCGAAGGGCTTGACCAGGTAGTCGTCCGCTCCCCGGGAGAGGCCTTCCACCCGGTCCCGCACCTCGGCCCGGGCGGTGAGCATGAGGACGGGCAGGGAGGGGTATGGGCCCTGGCGCATCCTCTCCAGGAGCTTGGTGCCGGGCTCATCGGGAAGCATCCAGTCCAGGACCACGGCCTCGGCCTCCTTCAAAAGGGGCCAGGCGGCCTGGGCGGTTTCCGCCTCCAGGACCCTGTGCCCCGCCCGCTCCAGGGCCAGGCGCACCCCCAGGCGCACCGCGGGCTCGTCCTCCACCAGAAGCACCGTGGCCACGTCCTCAGTCTAGCCACGCTTTTGTCAGGCTTTGGTCAAAGCCCTTGCTTGACAGGCCCAAAGGCCCCGTGCTACCCTTCTAAAGGCCGGGGGCGGCTAGCTCAGCGGAAGAGCGCTCGCCTCACACGCGAGAGGTCGTAGGTTCAAGTCCTACGCCGCCCACCAGCTCCGAGACCCCCCCACGGAAGCGTGGGGGGAAGCGCTTTGTTCCGAGAGCCGGTCTATATGGCGGGGCTTTGCCTTTGGCTGAGAGGCCCTCTGGATACGCCTTCTTCGGCGGGCTCGCGCTCTCTGATGGTGGGCTGCGTGGCCTTCCCCTGGACCTTGGCCCGGAAAAGCGGGTAGGCTAAAGGGCATGTACGAGGGGAAGATCCTCTACGAGGGCCTCACCTTTGACGACGTCCTCCTCCTGCCCGGCTACTCGGAGGTCCTGCCCAAGGAGGTCTCGGTCAGGACCCGGCTCACCAAAAGGCTTTGGCTCAACATCCCCATCCTCTCCGCGGCCATGGACACGGTGACCGAGGCCGAGATGGCCATCGCCATGGCCCGGGAGGGGGGGCTCGGGGTCATCCACAAGAACCTGTCCATAGAAGCCCAGGCGGCCATGGTGCGCAAGGTGAAGCGCTCCGAGGCGGGCATGATTCAGGACCCCGTCACCCTGCCCCCCACGGCCACCCTCGAGGACGCCGAGCGCCTCATGCGGGAGTACCGCATCGGCGGCCTTCCCGTGGTGGACCTCTACGGGAAGCTTCTGGGCCTGGTCACCAACCGGGACCTCCGCTTTGAGCGGGACCTGAAGCGCCCCGTGACCGAGGTCATGACCCCCAGGGAGCGCCTCGTCACCGCCC
>Ga0197142_1005329_pt1 | contig 10099 bp, 8 predicted proteins | sample GBS60_MetaG_FD_148614 | JGI IMG/M metagenome (GOLD analysis project Ga0197142, IMG submission 148614) | Sediment microbial communities from Great Boiling Springs, Gerlach, Nevada, United States - GBS 60_MetaG | ecosystem: Environmental > Aquatic > Thermal springs > Hot (42-90C) > Sediment...
ATCAGCTATAACTATTGCATCTGCTATCGTAGCATTGGAGTTCAAGGAGTTGATATATGGTGCGATAGCGTTGGCAGTTATGCTATTAGGAGTGGCAGTGCTATTTGTGCTACTCGATGCTACATTCATAGCCATGTTTCAGATAACTGTGTATGTAGGCGCAGTAGTAGTACTCATAATATTCACTATAATGCTGGTGAGAAGGGAGGCATGGTTAAGACTCGATGAAGGTGGTAGAAGGAGGGTCATGGGTGCTGTGATAGCACTGGCTACCATAGCATTACTCACAGCGATGGTTGTATCATCCAACATAGTATCAAGAGATGGCAGTGCTATAAGTATAGTTGAGTTGAGCGATCAGATGCTGACATACTACTCCCCTGTGCTTATAGTACTGGCATTAACCATAGCATCATCTGTGATAGGTGCTCTAGTACTAGCTAAGGTTGAGAGGGAGAAGAGCATGGGGAAGGAGCAAGTTGAAGGGATGCAGCAACCAAGAGAGTTGAGCAGTATGGATCTGAGTAGGGCAGATACCAGCCATAATGATAATGCTAGTGGTAATGTAGATATGGATATGGGCGTAGGTAGTGGCGGTATCGGTACAGGCAAGGGTAGTGGTACAGACACTGATATCGGGGGCGGGGGTAAGTAGTAGTTATGGCAGCGGTGATGGATTACCTCATAGTCTCCATAATACTACTTGCTATAGGCATATATGGATTAACGGTTAAGAGGAACTTCATAAGGATGCTCTTTGCAGTAGAGATAATAATAAACGCTGCTAACATAAACCTCATAGCATTCTCTACATTCACACAGACAGCTGCAGGGCAGTCGTTCGCACTATTCTCAATAGCGATAGCAGCGGCAGAGGTTGCGGTGGGCTTGGCATTGATAATAGTTGTATACAGGATATACAAGGATATAGATGTGAAAGGTCTTAATAGACTGAGTGGATGAGCCGTAGTATGGGAGGTGGATGATCCATGTACTACTTATTACAGGCCGTATTCATCCCACTCTTACTCTCTCCATTGGTGTATTACGTAGCAAAGCGTGCAGGTGTTAATGCATCTACTTGGCTCACATTCGGTATAATGCTGTATTCTACTGCAATGCTACTATTAGCATCGTTACAGGGGAGTTATGAAGAGCGCTATCCATGGAGCCAACTTGGTGAGTTTGGATTACTGCTGGATGGTCTAAGCATTCCATTCGCACTGATAATATACATACTATCTACAGTGCTAGTACTATACTCAAAGCCGTACATGGTGCATAAGATAATCGAGCAGTATGAGCATGAGCAGATGAGTAGTAATGGCTCGCCTGTCAAAGTTGCACTCAAGGTGCCTCAAGAGGTTATAAATACAAACATGGGGATATACCATGCATTATATCTTGTCTTTGCTATGGGTATGCTCGGTACAGTACTAGCTACGAATCTTGTACAATTCTATGTATTCTTTGAGGTTATGCTCATACCATCATTCTTCTTGGTAGCATTATACGGTTATGGCGCAAGAAGGCGTATAGCACTGATGTATCTCTTCTGGACACATGTGGGTGCAGTGGTACTCATGGTAGGATTGATAGCACTAGGATTACAGACAGGGAGCTTCGATATGAGTGCCATAGATGAGTCAAGGATACCAATCGATATGCTACCATTCATAGCAGCTGCTATAGTGATAGGTCTAATAGTTAAACTCGCTGTATTCCCAGTCCACATATGGCTCCCATACGCACATGCAGAGGCACCCACACCCATAAGTGCACTGCTGAGCCCAGCTATGATAGGTATAGGAGGGTACGCATTGGCTAGGCTTGTTATGCAGTTACTTCCTACTACATACGCAGATATAGCCCTATGGCTTAACATTGGAGGTATGGTTACCATGATATATGGAGGGGCCATGGCACTCATGCAGGGGGATGTTAAGAGGATACTCGCATACTCCAGCATAAGCCAGATGGGTTACTTCCTATTTGGTATATCTACTCTAACAGTCATGGGTTCTACAGGCTCGATACTCTTGTATGTGAGCCATGGGACTGGTAAGGCATTACTCTTCATGATGGCAGGAGTACTCATCATGCAGGCAGGTACCAGGAATATAGCAAGGTTAGGTGGACTTGCAGGCAAGTTACCTATAACCGCAATAACGGCTATGATAGGAGGTCTGGCTATAATGGGTATACCGCCAACGAACGGTTTCATGGCAGAGTGGATGTTATTCCTTGGTGCATTGGAGGGAGCATTGGACCCTGTTCATGGTTCTACTCTGAGGGTTGTGGTATTCGCACTGGCTATAAGTGCTACCGTATTGACTGCAGCATACATACTCTGGATGTATAAGCGTATATTCTATGGGAAGGTACATGAGGAGCATGAAGGTATAAAGGATGGCTCTATGTACATGCTTGCACCGATGATGTTCTTAGCAGTGGTAACCATAATTATAGGTATATACCCACAGATACTCACATCTGTGATAGTACCATACATGCAGTCTCTATTTGGGTGATCTGATGATAGATATAACAACCACCATAATACTCACTCTCATACTTGCTGGAGGTGCAGAGAGTGCTGATAGATTCTTGCATAACCCTGAGTTCGATAATCTAGCACTGAATGTATGGCTGGTATGGATAATACCCATGGTAGGCGCATTACTGACACCATTATTCGCAAAGGGAGGGGAGAGGGTCAGGGACGTACTTCCAGTGATATTCTCCCTTGCGAGTGCTGTCATGGCAGCCACACTCATCCCTGTAGCACTCGCAGGTGATGAGGTACATAGTCAGTATACATGGATACCTGAGTTCAATATAAGGGCTGGTGTCATAGCAGATACTCTGAGTATAGTGATGAGCAACCTTGTAGCATGGATCTCATTCCTTATCATGGTGTATAGCATAGGGTATATGAAGGGAGACCCCAACCTAGTAAGGTACTGGTTCTTCATGAACTTCTTCATAGGTAGTATGCAACTGATCGTACTATCGGATAACCTCTTGATGCTCTTCTTTGGCTGGGAGGGGGTAGGATTGGCATCATACGCACTCATAGGCTTCTGGTACAGGGATAGACTCAAGGACTATGTAGGCAAGGTAGGGCATTACGCATTCAGGGTACCGCAGTTCACATCGCCCTCACATGCAGGTATGAAGGCATTCATAATGACTAGAGCAGGGGATGCTGCTATGCTGGCAGGGATCTTCCTTATATTCATACATGCTGGTACATTCGAGTACAAGCTACTCCTAGATGATATTGCATGGGCAGAGGTTATGAAGGGCAACGGGTTACTCGTACCAGCAGCAGTGCTCATCTTTGTAGGGGCAATAGGCAAGTCTGCACAGTTCCCACTGCATGAATGGCTACTCGAGGCTATGACAGGCCCAACATCTGTATCAGCGCTCATACATGCAGCAACTATGGTAAAGGCAGGCGTATTCTTGGTAGCTAGATTGGGCCCATTGTTCTTCACCGTTGCTGGTTCTGACTCAAGTGTATTCTTTGAGGTCGTTGCATGGGTTGGTATAATAACTGCGTTCATGCTAGCATCACAGGCCATAGTCAACAAGGAGATAAAGAAGGTACTGGCATACTCTACAGGCTCCCAGATAGGTTACATGATGCTTGCACTGGGTATAGCAGGGCTATCTGCAGAGTTCGTCAAAGGTTACACCGCAGGGTTATTCCATCTAGCAAGCCATGCTATGTTCAAGGCATCGTTATTCATGGCAGCAGGGGGTATACTCCATATAGCTGAGAGCAGGTTCATGGATGATATGGGCGGTCTGAGGAAGTATGCAAAGAAGACATACATTGCAATGCTGATAGCCGCATTATCTCTAGCAGGCGCACCCATAGTAACCTCTGGTTTCTGGAGCAAGGATGCCATATTCGCTTCACTGCTCAAGAGCGATTATATGTTCGCACCACTCTTCTTCTGGCTTGCATTCTTCACAGCAGTTATGACAGCGTTCTATACCATAAGGATGGTAGGTATGGTTATGTTCGGCGATAAGAGTAAACATCTACTCGAGCTTGAGAGGCATGGACATAAGCTACATGAAGTGAGTTACGTCATGTTCATACCATTCGCTATACTTGCTGGCGCCACAGTGGCTATAGGTGTGATAGGACCGTTCTTCGAGGAGTACTTGCATACTCTACTCTCAACATTCCTACTCAACTCATACGGGCTTGAGAGTCATGCTAAGGTGGAGATAAACCCTGTAGCTGTAACATACTCTGTCATAGCCTTCGGTATAGGCTCTGGATTAGGCTATATATTCTACATAAGGAGAGCATTGAGCCCAGAGGCTATAGGTAGGAATGTAGTAACATACGCAATCTACAGGTTCCTTGAGAATAGATGGTATGTTAACGCTGCATACTACTGGGCATTCTCTATAGTACCATTACTTGTGTCAAGGATTACGTGGCGTTACTTTGAGAGTGTAGTTATAGATGGCATCAATCCTGCATTCCAGTTCGCAATGGCATGGTGGTCAAGGATAGTAAGGTATATGCAGACAGGGGTTACACAAACATATGTGTATGCATTCGCAGTAGGTATAATATTCGTCATACTCATAGTACTTGCAAGGTGATATCATGCTGGATACTCTATACTCAACGCCCATACTCTTAACGGTCATACTAGGTACCACTGGTCTTGTTATACCACTGATAGATGCTATAGCAAGAAGGGAGCTGAGCCATAGAGTGCATGGAAGCATAGCTACTGGTGCACTGATACTCGCTATATCCATAATAGTGGCAAGGATACTCACTGGTGAGATACCATTAGGTATAACACTCACAAGTGATGTCATAGCGGAGGATATGTTCGGTTCATTCTTCAGCATAGCCATGCTGATAGTTGCAGTAAGTGTTACAGTATCCTCTATGGACTATATGCGTAGAGTACACAATGCAGGACCTTACTACTCGTTGATACTGCTATCTGCTATAGGCATGGTACTGCTCGCATATGCCACAGATATACTGATGCTTATAGTAGCATGGGAGCTGATGAGTATACCAACCTATGTACTGGCTGCATTCAGGAAGAGGGATGTACTTGCTGGTGAGGCAGCAATCAAGTACTTCATATTCGGAGCATTGGCATCTGGTCTACTTGTGTATGGTGCCTCACTGATATATGGTATAACAGGCTCCACAAATATAGCAAGTATAGTACAATCGCTAGTTACTGTAGATGATGGTTATAGGTACATAGCTTTCATAGCATTAGGTATGCTAGTAGCAGGATTCGGGTTCAAGATGGCATTGGTACCCTTCCATATGTGGATACCAGATACATACGAGGGTGCTCCCACTACTATAAGTGCATTACTCTCAGCAGCCACCAAGAAGGCTGGGTTCGCAGCAGCGTTCAAGGCTATAATATTCGGTATGCTAGTATTCAATCTGGACTGGAGCCTCATGCTAGCTATCATTGCTGTATTAACTATGACCATAGGTAACCTTGCTGCACTCACACAGAGGAATATAAGTAGGATACTTGCCTACTCTAGTATCTCACAGGCAGGTTATATGCTGATAGGGCTCAGTCTGGCACCATTCTCCGACCTTGCTATGCAGGGTACGATGCTACATGTAATGAACCATGCGGTCATGAAGTCATCAGCATTTATAGCCGCTGCAGGTATAGCAGGCGTGCTGGCTACACAGAACATAGATGATTACAGGGGCATAGGAAGGAGGATGCCTGTAACCTCTCTGGTCATGGTTATAGCATTATTTGCTCTGGCAGGGGTGCCTCCCTTGAATGGATTCTGGAGCAAGTTCATACTCTTTGCATCTGCTGTAGATGCTGGCTCAGAGGTACCGTGGGCGCCATACCTTGCTATAGCTGGTATCCTCAACAGCGCACTCTCCCTAGGCTACTATGCATGGGTAACTAGGCGTATGTACTTCGATGAGCCTACAGGCACAAGACTAAGGGAGCCCAGACTGATACTTGCTGTACTTGTATTCGCTATGGTATTCATGGTAGGCTTTGGTGTATATCCCACACCGTTGATAGCATTCTCCCAGGACTCAGTTCCAGGCAAGGATATATTCTTCGCCTTGCCTACCAGCATAAGTGAACATAATAGTATTATGAGCGAAGATAACAATGATAAGGAGGAGGGTTGATTGATTGTAGTTATTGATTGTAGTCAGTAGGCATTAACATTAATATCGATTGCGCGTTTGATATATGATTCATCTACTGCTCTTAGATCGTATCTATAGTAATCGTATCTATCTGGGTTATATCTACAGATAACCTCTATGGGTTCGCCTTTGCTTATCCTCTCCTCTATAACTCTTCTATGTGCATAAGCAGTAAGGTACGTGTATCCCCTTGTCTTTGCCTCTAGTATGAACCTATAGCGTAGAAGATGACCGCCGTTTATACCCCAGTAGGGGTAGTCTATACTTATAGGCTCTAGATAGACCGTATTCCCCTTACCCTTATTCTCATCATACGTCCCTCTCCTTAATCTGTAGTTCTCCAGAGCACTCCCCTTGCAGTATCCCACTATGCTATCGCTAGGATCAACCCTCAGAGTCAATAGTATTGTACTATCATCCTTCAATACATCTATGAACTCATCGTTCTTCATACGCAGAGGTAAAGGTAGCATCTTATGTAACCTCAGCAGACTATCCATACACTGTTTATACTCATGCTCAACGTTAACGTATAACCTTAATGTACCATGCTTTATCATCTCCTTGGTCTCCAACTCCTTGTTGTATGCCTCTCTGAAACGGTCTATATTCTTGAATAACCTTTCCCTATACCTATCATCTATAGAGGATATAATGAGTTCCAGCATATCCCTCTCATCCTCTAATATCGAGTTGAAGTACTTTATACTCTCCTTGTTTATGACATGTGGATGCCATCCTAAAGAATGTGCATTCTTCATCGCAAGTTCCATGACTCCATCTTCATCTCTCATGATATAACCTGCTATCCTCTCTACTAGGGATACTATATGACCTAACATAAGGTAATGGGACCTCATGTAATTATCATTCACTCCCGCAGCATCGAATAGTTCATCGATCCTCGTGAGTGCATCCTCCTTTATCTTACCTACGAATGGATATGCTGTTCTATATATCATTGCTATGACTATATCCATATTCAGTCCCACATACTCTATGAACCGCTTTATACTCTTGCTATTCCTCATAAAGTACTCAACAGCACTCTCGTTAGGTCTATCGAACTCCTTGAGGGGATCGAAATCATGGAAGAGCGCTGATAAGAATAGATAGTATATATCCTTCTTACTCAGTCTGCTGTTCATACCAGAAGCAACTAGTAGTGTAAAGTAAGTAGCCTCTAATTCATGGTCTATGTTATGGTAACCATAGTAATCGACCCCTAACCCCTTCTTTGAGAACTCCGTTATAGCGAACCTGAGTACATTCTTGACCCATACATCCTGTAATCCTAGCTCAAGTGCGAGTTCTACTATCTCATCCTGTAGTCTAGCCTGTTTGCTTAGACCTAGCTTGTATTTGAACCACCAAGGGGCGAGTTTTATCCTCTCATATATCTCATACCACCATGGATAGGGGAGTGTTAAAGGATTACTCTCCACACATTTACCTTCAATGATTAAGTATTTAAGTCTTTGTAACTCTATGATATAAATAATAGTATTTTAGTCGGATTATGATATAATAATCTGATACTTAATTAGAGAAATTTTTATTCATAATGTATTTATATCAAATCATGGTGCTCCGGGCGGGACTCTCACAATTGGTCTGCTTTGAACCCGCGATCTGCGGCTCGAAAGGCCGCCATGCTTGACCGGGCTACACCACCGGAGCACACCTAACTAAATAACTAATACTGCTTGGAATAAAATCCTTATGAGCAAAGATTTTTTATGGGTAGTTAAGATACTACTGTATGAGATTAGAGGATATAGAGAAGGAGATAGAGTCAAGGAGTGTACTTAAACATCCATTCTATAAGGCATGGTCTGAGGGCACTCTAGAGATAGATGCACTACGTGGCTATGCAAAGGAGTATTACCATCTAGTGAAGCATATACCTCTGATGGTAGAGAGGATATCAATGCATATCAAGAGCAGAGATGTTGAGGAGAACCTAAGGGACGAGAGGGAGCATATAGCGCTCTGGATTAGATTCGCAGATGCCCTAGGTATAAGTAAGGAGGAGCTTGAAGCATATGAGCCATCTAGCAAGGTAAGAGATGCAGTAGATAGGATGCTAAGGCTCATGAATGATCCTATAGCAGGTATAGCTGCCATGTACGCATATGAAGCAGAGTTGCCTAAGGTGAGCAGATCGAAGCTCGATGGTCTTATAAAGTACTACAACCTAGATAGCAGTGATGCGACGGAGTACCATAGAGTACATAGCATAGTTGATATAAAGCATGCAGCAGTATGGCGCGAGATACTGAATGGGTTAAGGGATGAGGAGCATGAGAAGGTATATGGTGCTGCGGTTGAGTCCTTGATGGCACAGAACCTACTATTGGACGGTGTATACGATAGATACATAGCATGTAACAAGCAATAGACAGCATAGAAGCAAATTAATATTTATATTGGATCGATGCTGAGTCTTGTACATGGGTCGGTTGTCAGGTGGGCCCGTAACCATATCAGTGGCGGGAGGCTTAGCCTGGCAGAGCGACCGGCTCATAAACTATCTGGGAGACCGGTAGGTCAAGGGATCGAAGCCCTTCGGGCCCACTCGGTTATTTTATGCTCATGTGGGATAGAGTGTATGTGTATATAGATGGGGCGAGTAAAGGTAACCCCGGTTACTCTGGAGTAGGTATAGTGATAAAGGACCCTTCAGGTAATATTCTGAAGAGATACAACAAGGTCATAGGCAAGGCAACCAATAACATAGCAGAGTACACTGCATTAAAGTATGCCTTGGAAGTAGTATGTAAATACAGCAAGGATGTAGTCATACTCTCTGATAGTAAGTTACTAGTTAATCAGATGAGGGGAGTCTATAAAGTAAGGAATGATGGTATAAGAAGGATGGTAGATGAGATAACAAGCATAAAGGATGCTAAAGGGTTAAGAGTGGAGTACAAACTAGTGGAGAGGGGAGAGAACAGCGAGGCGGATAGACTAGCAAACGATGCATTGAGGGGTAGGATAGTAGCAGCAGTGGATGATGATTAATATATACAGATGAATGGATATATAGATAGTAAGATTTACTAATGACCTGCTAGAATATATAACGTTGCAGAAGCAGAATCTCAATAAGGCTCTAAAGGATATAACTATAATAGTTATCGGCGTAGCAGCTGTATGGATAGGACTGAGAGTAGCATTCTCTACCGATAATCCGTTCTATGTAGTATCTAGTGAGAGTATGGTACCTACTCTTAACGTCTACGATATAATAGTGGTTAGGAACGGCTCTACATTCGATGATATCAGAATAGGGGATATAATAGTATTCCATAGCCCCTCTGATCATGATAGGGTTATAGTCCATAGGGTAGCCAAGATACAGGAGGGCAGCGAGAAGATAATAACCACCAAGGGTGATAACAATCCAGCATCCATACCAGGTATAGACTATCCTATAACTAAGAAGGAGTATATAGGCAAGGTGATATTCGTCATACCCAAGTTAGGGGTTGTGAGTAAGATGCTCACACCTCCGATAAACTATATAATTATTGGTATAATACTTGCTATAATATTCGTAAGCAAACTGAATAATAAGGCACAGTATAGTAAAGATAAGACGAGCGGAGTGGAAATGAACGATAATATAGATACCATCAAAGACAATGCTTTAAACGAGAGGATGGACTCTAAGGATTATAATGGGAGTGAGGATAAGCATAAAGATGTAGATAAATAGATAAATAAATGAATAGATAGATATAGTGTGTTGAATAACTACTAGATCTTGCTATGTTATAGTATAACCTATACTATTACTATTACTATTACTATACTATCTTACCACTATTGCTACTATTCATTCTTATGAATATGTTGTATATGGATGCTTTAAGTATCAATTCTTTA
>Ga0197142_1005330_pt1 | contig 10099 bp, 10 predicted proteins | sample GBS60_MetaG_FD_148614 | JGI IMG/M metagenome (GOLD analysis project Ga0197142, IMG submission 148614) | Sediment microbial communities from Great Boiling Springs, Gerlach, Nevada, United States - GBS 60_MetaG | ecosystem: Environmental > Aquatic > Thermal springs > Hot (42-90C) > Sediment...
GCACAATCAATATTTGAACTTTCAACTATTGAAACAATACCAGGTATATCTGAAGAGGTAAAAAAGGAGTTTGGTTTTGAACCTGATTTTAAATCAAAAATTTACCTTGAAGAAAATGATGGTGCAGGAAATACATTTAAAGCAACAGCAAAACCAGTTTTAATAGGAACCGCTGTTGTTGGAGCAACAACACTTGTATTTTCAATAATTCAGGTACTTAGAGCAAAATATGGGGATGTTGAAGCTGTTGAAGGACTTTCTATTTTAAATCCTATGTTTTTGCTTGGTAATATTGTGGGTGGAGCTATGATTTATTGGTTTAGTGGTGCTTCAAATCAAGCAGTCACAACAGGTGCATATAGAGCAACTGAGTTTATAAAAAACAACATTAAACTTGAAGGTGTAACAAAGGCAAGCATATCTGATTCTAAAAAGGTTGTTGAGATATGTACTATTTATGCACAAAAAGGAATGTTTAATATATTTCTTGCTGTATTTTTTTCAACACTTGCATATGCATGCTTAAATCATTATTTCTTTATAGGATATCTTATATCAATTGCTATATTTGGACTTTTCCAAGCAGTTTTTATGGCAAATGCAGGTGGGGCATGGGATAATGCAAAAAAGCTTGTTGAAACAGAATTAAACATGAAAGGAACTGATCTTCATGCTGCAACTGTTGTAGGTGATACTGTTGGTGATCCATTTAAAGATACTGCATCGGTTTCAATGAACCCAATAATTAAATTTACAACTCTTTTTGGGCTTTTGGCTGTTGAATTGGCAATAGAGCTTACTAATAATACAAGAATGATTCTCTTTGCAGTATTTTTTATAGTTGGTTTGTTTTTCATATGGAGAAGCTTCTATAGGATGAGAATCAAAGAAGATTAATAATAAAATATGTTTTTTCTCTTATTGTCTCTTTTTGTAGCTATAGGAACAATTATTTATCTTTTTTTCAACTACTTTAAAACTGAGATAAATCTTACCCTTAAACAAAAAAGTTTAGAAAGATTATTAAATTTTTATTCTTTTTATTCTTCAAAATTTATTTATATATTTATTCTACATTTTGTGATGTATTTAATTGTTTATTTTATAAATAAAGATTTTATACTTTATTTAATATATGGTAATCTTTTAAGTTTTATTTTTGTTATAGTTTCAACTTTTATTGATATCTATCTTTCAGAGATTATTTTTAATTTTAAAGATATTAATAATATACTTACGATGTTTTTTTTTAGAATTATAAAATATGTTTTGTTTTTATCAATATTTTTAATAGCTTATTCTCTGTATATAAAAACGAAAAATATTGATTTTGCTGTTATTTTTTGTGGTGTTGTTTTTTCTGTTTTTTCATTTGCGATTATATCACCATTTACTTTGATAGAGAAAAACATAAATATATCATCATTTCTTTTACTTATTTTATCAGTCTTTTTTATTTTTTTTAGATATTTAGATAGCTACTTATTTGAGATCCTAAGTATAATATTTTTTGTTTATTTAGTTTCAGAGATATGTGGTATTGTTTTTTATGAAAGGTTCATTAGGTTTAGAAATTTAAAATTCTTAGATATAGTTGGTCTATTTTTTATAATTTTTATAATTATTGTTTTTTTGAAATATTATAGAAATATGTATGTATTTCTTGCAATTTTTGGAGGATATATTTGTTTTTATATCATTGATAATTTTAAGAATATGAAGAAAAACTATTTAGTATTTTTTGTTTTTTTATCATATATTATTTTTAAATTTTTTTCATTTTGGATCTCAAAATATACTGTTGATTTTAATGAAAGTACACTTCTTTTTTTTATGCTTGCCTCTCTTTCACCTTTTTTCTTTAGAATTGGTGTTGAAAATAATTTTTATATGATCTCAGAAAATACTGATGATTATATAAATAAAATTGGTTTTAAAATTCCTTATGTTTTTTTAACACTTATTTTAATTCTTTTTTTTACGAAAATTTATGAACTTATGAAAACCTATTATGGATATTATGATTATGCTGATATAAGTGTTGTTATCTTTGGAGTTTTTCTATTTTATGTTTATGAGTATCTATATGAAAGATTTATTCTTAAAACAGATATCTTTTTCCTTAAATTTGTTCATACTATATCAATAAACGCATTTATATTCTCGGCTGTTATAGTACTTGTCTCTTTTTTTACAAATCTTAACTTTACGAATCTTTTCTATATCTTTACATCTATGAGTATTATTTCAGTTTTTCTTTCAGAAAAATTTTTTACTCATATAATAAGCATATTTTATCTTTCTATGTTTTATCTACTTCTTTATGTTTGAGATAAAAAAGATAGTTTCTTCATTTTTTTTACCAGCAGGTATTTTTGTAAGTATTCTTTTTATTTTTTCTTTTTATTATTTTTTAAAAAGTAATAAAAAAAAATCTTTAATATTCTTTTTAATTGGGTTTTTTTTATGGATTTTTTCTTCAAATTTCTGGATAAATTATCTTATATGTAGACATGAAAATAATATTAAAGTTGATATAGATGGTGATGTTATAGTTTTTTTAAGTGCTGGAAATAGTGATATTATAGATATAATTAGCGAAGAAAATTATCTTTCTGAATCATCATTATCAAGACTTTTTGCTGTATATAAGCTTTATAGCTTTAAAAAACTTCCAATTATACTTACAGGTGGTAGTGTTTTAAATATGAAAGCTGACTCTATGATTGCTTTAAAAAATTTGATATTTTTAGGAGTTGATGAAAATAAAATCTTTTATGAAGACAAATCAAAAGATACTTATGAAAATGCAGTTTATTCAAAGGAAATATGTGATAAAAATGGTTTTAATAAACCAGTTATTGTAACAGAATCACTTCATATACCAAGAAGTATCCTTTCTTTTAAAAAAGCAGGTTTTTCTAATGTTGGTGTATATCCTTCTGTTTATTATTGCAATAAATTGAGTTTTAAGGATTTTCTTCCTTCCGATTTTTATTTTCATAAAAAATATTTTCACGAAGTTTTAGGATATATTTTTTATGAAATTTATTATTAAAAAAATTATGTAAAATTATATTAGAGTTTTATAATAAGCGTATAGTTTTTTGTTCTTTAAAGGAGGATTTTATGAAACTTGTTGAGTATGAAGGAAAGGTTCTTTTTGAAAAATATGGTATACCTGTTGCAAAAAAATATGGGGTTATAAAGGAGATTTCTGACCTTGATAATTTTTTGATTGATGAATATCCAGTTGTTGTAAAAGCTCAAGTTCTTACTGGTGGAAGAGGAAAAGCTGGTGGTGTTAAGCTTGCAAACAGTTTTGATGAGGTAAAAGAAATAGTAAAGAAGATCCTTAAATCAAGGCTTGTTACACATCAAACTGGACCAGATGGTGTTATTGTTGATGAGATACTAATAGAGAAAGCAAGCGATATAGAAAGAGAGATGTATATATCTGTTATTATGGATAGAAAGATTTCATCACCGGTAATTATTGCATCAAAAGAAGGCGGAATGAGTATTGAAGATCTTGCAAAAGAAAAACCAAATCTTATAATAAAACTTCCTGTAGATGTTGAAGCTGGTATTTTTGATTGGCAGGCAAGAAAACTTGCATATGATCTTGAAATACCTAAGGAGCTTTTTTGTGATTTTGTACAGTTTGCAAAAAATCTTGTAAAACTTTTTATAGAATATGATGCAAACTTGGTTGAGATAAATCCACTTATAATAACAAAAGAAAATAGACTTATTGCTCTTGATTCAAAGGTTATAATAGATGATAATTCACTTTTTAGACATAAGGATATAGTTGAACTTCCTGATAGAGATTCAAATGATCTTGAAAAAGAAGCTAAGAAGATTGGTATAAACTATATTGGACTTGATGGTAATGTTGGATGTATGGTAAATGGTGCTGGTCTTGCAATGGCAACTCTTGATACTATAAAACTTGCTGGTGGTAATGCTGCAAATTTTCTTGATGTTGGTGGTGGTGCAAATGTGGAACAGATTACAAATGCTTTTAAAATAATACTTAAAGATAAAAAGGTTAAAGCAATACTTGTAAATATTTTTGGTGGTATAATGAAATGTGATAATATAGCTAAAGGAATAGTTGAAGCTGCAAAAAATGTGAGTATAAATGTCCCCATAGTTGTTAGACTTGAAGGAACAAATGTAGATGAGGGGAAAAAGATTCTTGAAAGTTCTGGTTTAAAATTCTATCAAGCTAACACTTTATGGAAGGCTTGTCAGAAAGCTGTTGAACTTGCAAAATAAGGAGGTTTTATGTCTATAATTATAAATAAAGATTCAAGGGTTATTGTATGTGGGATTACTGGTAGCCATGGAAGTTTTCATACCCAACAGTGTATTGAATATGGGACAAATATAGTTGGTGGTGTTACTCCAGGAAAAGGTGGAACAAAACATCTTGGTGTTGATGTGTTTAACACTGTTTATGATGCGGTATCAAAAGTAAACGCTGATACAGCAATGATCTTTGTCCCTGCTCCGTATGCAGCTGATTCTATACTTGAGTGTGCATATAATGGGATAAAAGTTATAATATGTATAACTGAAGGTATTCCTGTAATGGATATGGCAAGGGTAAAAAAACATTTAAATTATCTTAAATCTCAAGGAAAGAATATTATACTTGTTGGTCCTAATTGTCCTGGTGTTATTACTCCTGGAGAAGCAAAGTGTGGGATAATGCCTGGATATATTCATAAAAAAGGAAGTATGGGTATAGTTTCAAGATCAGGAACTCTTACTTATGAAGCTGTATGGCAGATTACGCAACAAGGTATAGGAGAATCAACTGTTGTTGGAATAGGTGGGGATCCTATTGCAGGGCTTAGCTTTGTTGATGTTATAAGGATGTTTAATGATGATCCTCAGACTCAATCGATTCTTATAATAGGTGAGATAGGTGGTAGTGCAGAAGAAGATGCAGCAAAATTTATTAAAGAAAATGTTAAAAAACCTGTTTTTGCTTTTATTGCAGGTAGTACAGCACCTAAAGGTAAAAGAATGGGACATGCGGGTGCAATTGTTGAAGGTTTGAGTGGAACTCATCAATCAAAAGTTAATGCCTTAAAAGAGGCAGGAGTATATATAATTGAAAATCTTTCTGAAACAGGTCAGATTGTTTCTTCTATCCTTAAATCAAAAGTATGATAAGAAAATATAAGATAGAAAATAATAATATTGTTGAAACTCAAAATGATGATGAGAAAATAATTGTTGCGGTATCACCTGAAAATGATGAAAAAGAATTTCTTGTATCTAAATATAATATAGATATGCATAATTTAAACTCATCGCTTGATCCGGAGGAACCAGCAAGAATTGAGTTTGAAAATAATAATATTGAAGTGATATTTAAAAAGCCTAAAAATTACTCATCAAAGGATCATTATCTTTTCAAAATTCAATCAGTAGGTTTGTTTTTATTACCAAATAAACTTATAATTGTTCTTCCAGAAGATATAAATATTTTTAGTGGTAAGTATTTTAAAAATGTTATAGGTATAAAAGAGATCTTTTTAAAGTTATTATATAACTTCATTTACCATTTTATAGAACACCTTAAAGTTGTAAATATGATTGCAGATGAAATAGAAACCAAGTTATCAAAATCAATTGATAATAAATATCTTATGCATATGTTTGCTCTTGAAAAATCTCTTGTTTATTATACAACTGCAATTACATCAAATTCATTTGTGCTTGAAAAACTAAAATTTCAAGCATCGAAGTTTGGTTTTAAAGAAAGAAGTATGGAATATCTTGAGGATATAATAATAGAGAATAACCAAGCTAAGATGCAAGCTGATATATATCTTCAGGTTTTTTCAAGTTTGATGGATGCAAGAGCTTCTATAATAAACAACAATATGAACCAATGGTTAAAAACACTTACTATAATCACAATTGCTGTTGCTGTACCAAACTTTTTTGCTTCAATGGGAGGCATGTCAGAGCTTAGTGTTGTAAGTGGAATTGAAAACCCACGACTTGCCCAGTTTATTTTTCTTATATTTTCTATAATAGTTGCTTATCTTGTTTTTATAATATTTAAACGACTTGAGAGAAGAGGAATTTTCGAGAAGTGAAAAAAATCTATATTGTAAGCCTTGGATGTCCTAAAAATCTTGTTGATACAGAATCAATTCTTTTTAACTTTAAGAAAAATGGTTTTGAAATGGTTATAAATGAAAATGATGCAGATTATGCTTTAATAAACACATGTGCATTTCTAAAATCTGCAATAAAGGAATCAGATACTGTTATAAAACATTTTATTAATCTTAAAAAAAGCAAAAAAATAAAAAAAATTTTTGTTGCAGGATGTCTTGTTGAAAGATTTAAAGATAAAATTTCTTTGCTTTATCCTGAGATTGATGGGTTTATAGGAATTGGAGGTTATGATAAACTTTTAGATTTTATTAATTCTAAGAAAAATTTTATTTCTGGTGATAAAACTAATATTGAGTTTACTTCAAGAATAATTCTTACTAAACCCCATTCTGTTTATTTAAAGATTGCTGATGGTTGCGATAATAACTGTTCTTATTGTACTATTCCCTTAATTAGAGGAAGGTTCAGATCTAAAAGAATAGAAGATATACTTAAAGAAGCTAAATTACTTGCTCTAAATGGTGCAAAAGAAATTTCACTTATAGCTCAGGATACAACTGGATATGGAATAGATATATATGGTGAGATAAAACTTTTAGATCTCTTAAAGAAACTTGAAAGAATAAGGGGTATAAAATGGATAAGATTGTTTTATCTTTATCCTTCAAAAATAGATATAGATCTAATAAAATATATTTCACAGAATAAAAAGATTCTTCATTATATAGAAATGCCAATTCAACATATATCTGATAAAATACTTAGATTAATGAATAGAGACTACACATCAAAGGATGTGTATAAAACAATTGATATGATAAGAAAATATATACCTGATGTATCTTTGAGAAGTTCTTTTATAATTGGATTTCCCCAAGAATCTGATTCTGATTTTAAAAAGCTTATATCATTTATAAATGATGTTAAGTTTAATTATATTTCCTTTTTTAAATACTCAAGAGAAAGAAAAACACTTGCATTTAATATTAAAAATATTGTTGAGAAATCTAAGATTAATGAGAGGTATAATATTGCTATTAACACATATAGTAGAGTTTTAGATAATATAAATAAAAAATTAATAGGAAAAGTCTTTGAAGTTGTCTTTGATGATAAAAATTGGGCTAGAAGTTATATGGATGGTCCTGATATTGATGGAAGATTTTTTGTTTCAAATTATTGTGCAAAACCAGGTGAGTTTAAAAAGGTAAAAGTTTTAAAAGCACAGGGATATATAAGGGAAGGGGTTGTTTTATGAAAAAGATAATTTTTTTAATTTTTCTTTTTATTTTTTCATGTGCAACTACAGAAAATTACCGTGAAAAACTTAAACCATGGCTTGGTGAAGATGTAAATAATCTTATTATGGCATGGGGAGAACCAAGTTATGAGTATGTAATGCCATCTAAAAATAAGATTTATAGTTGGTTGTGGGTTGGTAAAACGCTTATTCCCAAAAAAAGTTATGAATCAACATTAAAGAAACTTGCATTTGAAAGTTCATCTGGTATTAACTGGTGTAAGACATCATTTATAACAGATGAAAAAGGGAAAATATTAAATTTTACATTTGAGGGAACATGGTGTAGAGCCAGGAAAATAATAAGTAAATGAAAGATATTGTAATAGCTAAAAATAAAAATGAAGTTTATAATTTTAAAGGGGTGGGTATTGTTGTTGATTTTTTTAGATTTTCAACAACGGTATCTGCTCTTGTTTATAGAAATAAAAATGTAAAGATTTATTCTGATGAAAAAAAGGTTCTTAAAAATTTTAGATATGATAAAAATTTTGATATATTTTCCGAAAAATATTTTTTAGTTAATAAGTTTGATAACTCACCTTATCTTGCACTAAACAGTGATATTAAAGAGAATGTTGTTGTAATTACTAATTCAGGATCAAAAGCGGTTCTTGCTCTAAAAAATGCAACAAAAATAATAATAGCTTCGTTTTGTAATATATCGTATGTAAAAAGTGCTGTTAATTTTGAAAATTATGAAACAATGATTGTCCCAGCATGCATATTTTTTGATAGATCTCATGTTGAAGATTTTATTGTATCTAAATTTATAAAAGATTTTTTTGAAGATAGAAAAATAGATATTAAAATAATTAGAAATGAAATTGAGAAAAGTGGACGTATCGATGATCTAAAAAAACTTAGAGAAACTGCAGATAAGGATATTGATATAATATTTTCTATGGATAAATTTGATGTAGTTCCATTAGCAATTATTAGAGGAGATTTTGCGGAGGTTATTAATGAAAAAAGCCATAGTAAGCTTATCAGGAGGTCTTGATTCATCGACTTGTCTTGCTTGGGCTTTAAAAAATGGTTACAAGTGTTATACAGTTGCTTTTGATTACGGACAAAGACACATAAAAGAAATAGAATCAGCAAGAAAAATATCTAATTATTACGATGTTTTGCTTTATGAAATAAAACTTAATTTTCCATGGTTTAATGTAAGTTCACTTGTTTCAAAAAATAAAAAACTTCCAAACAAAGAAATTTCAGATATACTTTCAAATAATATTCCTTCAACATATGTTCCGCTTAGAAATCTTATTTTTACTTCAATTTTAGCATCTTATGCGGATTCAATTGGTGCTAGCTATATAGTACTTGGCCCAAATGTTATAGATTATTCAGGTTATCCAGATTGCAGACCAGAGTTTTATAAAACACTTGAAAAAGCAATAAATTATGGAAGTCGTACTTATAATGAAGGTGGAAGAATAAAAATACTTACTCCAATAATAAAGATGTCAAAAGCAGATATTATTAAACTTGCTATAAAGCTTGGTGTTCCATTAGAGCTTACATGGTCATGTTATTATGGTGGCGAAAAACCATGTGGAAAATGTGATTCATGTAAATTAAGAGCAAAGGGATTTAAAGAAGCAGGATTAAAAGATCCACTTTATGAGTAAGTTAATGATTTCTGAGATATTTGTTTCATATCAGGGAGAAGGACTTTATGCAGGTGAAAAGCATATTTTTGTTAGATTTTATGGATGTAATCTTAGATGTTCTTACTGTGATGAGAAAAGAAAAACTTATAAACTTTATACTTTGAATAATGTTATAGACAAAATTAAGAGACTTGCTAAAATAAATAATATTAAAACAGTTTCTTTTACAGGTGGTGAACCTCTTTTATATACCATCTTTATAAAAGATATTATAAAAAAACTTAGAGGATACAGATTTCTGCTTGAAACAAATGGAGTTTTATATAGAGAGCTTGAAACTATAATTAGAGATATAGATATAGTTTCTATGGATATAAAACTTCCTCAATACAGTGGCTTTGACAAGTTTCTTGAACACAGAAAATTTCTTTTTATTGCAAGAGATAAAGCTTATGTAAAGTTAGTTTTTGATAAGAATCTAAATATTAAAGATTTTAAAAAAGCTCTAAGTATAGTGTCTGGAATATCAAAAAAAATTCCTTTTTTTATTCAACCCTCTTTTTCTAAAAACATTGATTTTGCTCTTGTTGATAGATTATATTACATGGCTTCAAAAAAACTTGATAATGTGAGATTTTTACCGCAGATTCATAAGTTTTTAGGGGTTAAATGAAAAAGAAACTTTATATATGCTCTATTGGAGTAAATTTTGAAGATATATCAATTAAAACAATTAAGCTTATCAAAAAAGCAGATATTGTTATAAATCTAACACTGGATGAAATAAAATTAAAGAAGTTAGAAGCAAAAAAATATATTATGCTTAATGAATACATAAAAAAGTACAATTATGGCACTATTGAAGGATATAAAAAAGTTGAAAAAGTTACTAATATAATGATTTCAAAAATAGAAGATTGTTTTAAAAAATATGATTCTGTTGTTTTTCTTACAAATACAAATCCGCTTCTTCTTTATTATAACAATTTCAAAGTATATGAGTATTTTTCAGATAAGATAAGTGTTGAGG
>Ga0197142_1005333_pt1 | contig 10096 bp, 7 predicted proteins | sample GBS60_MetaG_FD_148614 | JGI IMG/M metagenome (GOLD analysis project Ga0197142, IMG submission 148614) | Sediment microbial communities from Great Boiling Springs, Gerlach, Nevada, United States - GBS 60_MetaG | ecosystem: Environmental > Aquatic > Thermal springs > Hot (42-90C) > Sediment...
GCACTTACCCTTCGGACAAAGGGAGCAATAGAACTCTTGGATGTATTTAGCGTAAAAAGATCTCCTTAGGCCAAAAAAACCCTAATAAGCTCGTATCCCTTTTCCACAAAGACCCCTGAAGACTTTGCAGTACTTTCGCAGAACTTTTTCCCTTTTCCCTCTGAAAGCTCCTCCCTATAGGCCCATGCAAACAGTGTTGGATCTGCAGTATGGGTGCGCCTGGAGATGGGAGTGAGGTGATCAGAGATCACCATTATTTTTGCTGGTAAATCCTTTGTGCCGTCAATTATCCTTCCCACAACTTCCTTATCAAAGACCTGGATGGCTTGAATTTTTTCAATTAGGTTTCCGGCGTGTGAGGCCTCGTCAGGAGCCTCTACGTGCAGAAACACCAAATCCACATCATCCTTTAAAGCAGCAATTGCCGACTCTGCCTTTCCCTTAAAGTTGCTGTTTAAATATCCGGTTGCTCCAGGCACATTTATTACCTTGAAACCAAGCTGAGCACCTATGCCCTTCACAAGGTCCACTGCACTTATTACCGCACCTTTGAGTCCAAACATCTCATAAAAGGGAGCAAGCCTTGCTGCCTTTCCTTGGCCCCACAACCATATGGAATTTGCAGGCAAATCTCCTCTCAGTTTACGCCTTTTATTCAATGGATGATCTTCTAAAAATTCCCACGACCTTTTCACCAGTTCCCAAAGTGCTTGGGACAAGGGATCTTGTATGAAATTAGTAACATCTTGTCCCAGGAAATCATGGGGTGGGATGTTGGGTAGATCCGGTGGCGCATCCTCCCATATTAGCAAGTGCCTATATGCAACCCCCAAAGATATCCTGATCCCATCCCTTTCAAGAAAGGTCTTGAGCCCCTCCACCAACTCTTTGGCCTCTTCATGGGATATATCACCACTGCTATGGCTCAACATCCTAATTCTTCCCTCAGGGATAAATGCCAAGCTAACCAGGTTCATCCTAAAGGCAGTATCCCTTGGCCCAAGGGTTATGCCTTTGCTTGCTGCCTCAAGTGGTGCCCTCCCTGTATGATACACCTTGGGATCATACCCCAAGATGCAAAGATTGGCCACGTCAGAACCTGGCTCCATGCCAGGTGGAATGGTTTGGACCATACCCATTTTATGGGATGCAATTAGATCCATATTGGGAGTATCTGCCACCTCCAAGGGTGTTTTATTCCCCAATTCTTTTATGGGATAATCTCCCATTCCATCTCCAACAAGGATCAAGTATTTAGTTTTCAGCCGCATCTCCCTCTACCCTTATGGCAACAGTTGCATCTGATACCACATCAAGTTTATCTATTTCCCTTATTGCCTTTCTTACTGCGCTTTCCTTTGCCTCATGGGTCAGCATAACTATTGGCACAGACCCGTGTAGTACCCTTCCCTTTTGTATAACAGATGCAATGCTAATCTGGTGATGTGCCAATATCCCTGAGATCTTACTCAACACACCCGGCTTATCTTGGGCTTGGAACCTGAAGTAGTAAGGCATGCTAACTTCCTCAATGGGTTTTATCTTGAATTTTCCGTTTAAAGGCTGGCTTCCTAGCCCATAGGGAAATTCCCTTTGGCCTGCAAAAACCTTCCTGGCTATTGCTATGAGATCAGAGACAACAGCACTTCCTGTTGGCCTCCTTCCGGCTCCCAAGCCATAAAATAGGGTGGGCCCCACAAAGTCTCCTTCAATGTAGATCCCGTTATATGCCTCGTCCACCCCCGCAAGCATGTGTGCCTTGGGTATCATTACCGGATGTACCCTGGCTTCCAGCTCCTCGTCTTGAGCCTTTGCAATGGCAAGAAGCTTTACCTTGTAGCCAAACTCATCGGCAAAAATTAGGTCTTGGGGAGTAATTCGCTCTATACCTTCTTTGTAAATCTGATCCATTGAAAACCACTTGCCGTAAAATAGGGCCAAAAGAATTATAAGCTTATGAGACACATCTGTTCCGTTCACATCCAAAGTGGGAGGATCTTCAGCAAAGCCTAATCTCACTGCCTCATTAACCACCTCTTCATAGGTCTTATTGTGCCTTTGCATCTGGGTTAGGATGTAATTGCTGGTACCGTTTAAAATGGCCATGAGTTTTCGTATAAAGTTGGCACAAAGTCCATCCTTTACTGCTGTTATGATGGGAATCCCCCCTGCAACACTTGCCTCAAAGCCTATGAAGACATTATTTTCCTTTGCCAGATCAAAAAGATATGAACCTGTCTCTGCTAACAGGGCCTTATTGGCAGTTACCAGATGTTTTCCCTTTTTGATCGCCTCTATGGCATATTCCCTTGCTTTGGTGGTACCTCCAATCAGCTCCACAACCACCTGAATATCTTTGTCTTGGATTATTTCCATTGCCTCTGTAACAAAGGGAATGCCTTCTAAATCAAGACCCCTATCCCTTGTAATATCCAGATCTGCTATCTTTTTGATGCGTATATCTCCACCAGCCTTTGCCCTCACAAGCTCCTTGTTTTTCAAAAGGATTTCCACGCACCCAGAGCCAACTGTTCCAAGTCCAATTATACCTATGTTTAGGCCTTCCATCTCTTTGCCCTAAGCATGGTTCAAAACCTGTTTAATACCCCTAATGGCCTGCCTTATCCTATGGGGATTTTCCACCAAAGCAAATCTCACATAATGATCACCGTACTCTCCAAAGCCAATACCCGGGCTCACTGCCACCTTTCCTTTCTCCACCAACATCTTGGAAAATTCCAATGACCCCATTTTTCTAAAGGGCTCAGGAATCTTTGCCCACACAAACATGGTGCCCTTGGGTTTTTCCACCTGCCATCCTATACGGTTTAATCCATCCACAAGCACATCTCTCCTCTCCCTATAGATCTCCACGATCTCTTTTACAGGCTCCTCTGGCCCATTTAGGGCAATAATTGCTGCGATTTGGATGGGCTGGAATATCCCATAATCTAAGTAACTCTTTATCTTTTTTAGCGCACCCACAATGATCTTATTGCCAACACAAAAACCTACCCTCCAACCTGCCATGGAATAACTTTTGGACATACTAAAAAACTCCACCCCAATATCCTTTGCACCAGGAACCTGGAGAAAACTTGGGGGGTTATATCCATCAAAGGCCAAATCAGCATAGGCAAAATCATGGATCACCATGATCTTATGGTCCTTACAAAATTCCACGATTCTTTTGAAAAATTCCATATCCACCACCTGGGTTGTGGGATTGTGGGGATAAGAAATTATGAGCATCTTAGGTGCTGGCCAAGTTTGCTTTGTTGCTGTTATCAGATCCTCAAAAAAGTCCCTTTCCGAATCAATGGGTATGCTTCTCACATCCCCTCCTGCAATAATGGCCGAATAGGGATGAATGGGATAGGTGGGATTTGGAGCAAACACCACATCGCCAGGGTTTATGGTGGCAAGTACCAAATGGGATAATCCTTCCTTAGAGCCTATGGTAACCACTGCCTCCTCTTCAGGATCCAAGTCCACATTATATCTTCTCTTGTACCAGTCACATATGGCCTGCCTGAGTTTAAATATACCCATAGAGGCTGAATATCTGTGATTATGTGCCTTGGTGGAAGCCTCAATGAGTTTATCCACTATATGCTTTGGCGTAGGCATGTCTGGATTACCCATGCCCAGGTCTATGATGTCTTCTCCTTTCCTACGTAGCTCCATCTTGAGCTTGTTCACCTCGGCAAACACATACGGAGGAAGCCTTGTAATCCTCGTAAACTGAAACATCCATACCCCCTTTGATAATTTTTTTGCCAAACCATTTAATTAAAATAACCTTATCAAGTATTGCTTTAAAAGAAAAGTGCTGAATAAACTCTTGGGTAGGTGATTATGCTCTTTAAGCAAAACTTAGTGGTACCTTTGCACTGTTGACTTAAATTTTCCCTCGTAGTAGAAAACTTTCATTTCAAAGGGAGTTTTGGATCTTATGGTAACGCCAGAGTATATGAAGCAAAAGGCAATGTCATTGTTTGCCGACGGAATGTACTGAGCCCAGGCAATCCTGGCAGTTGGCCTGGAAATGATAGGCATCTCCGAAGAAGAAGGAGATTTAGCCATAAGGACAGTGGCAGGTGTGACAGGAGGCTGCTACAGGGGTGACATGTGCGGTGCCATCTCAGGGGTATCTATGGCCATTGCCGCACTATTTGCTCGGGCAAGTCTTGAGGAGGTGGAAGATTCTAGACTTGCTCCAACTGTGAGAAAGGCCTATGACACTTTAAAGGAAATGGCAGTAAAGAGATATGGATCCACCCAGTGCTCAGTTATTTCCAACTGCAACTGGTACGATCCGGAAGATGTAAAGGCCAGGAGGGTGGATGGCAGGAGAGATGAATGCACCAGATTTGTGGGTGAATGTGCCAGAATTTTAGGTGAAGTTTTGATAGAGGTGGTGGGTGAAGAGGAATTGAAGATATTACAAGGGGTATCATAGTCTCCTATACTGAACCCCTCCCTTCCTCCCCTTTGACAAAGGGGAGGGGCTCATAGTATCGGCTAAATAGGTGGTAAGTTCCCCCTCTTCATCTGAAGAGGGGGTTAGGGGGAGTTAACCAACCCCACCGACCTCCCCTTTACCAAAGGGGAGGAGTAGTTTCCCTCTTCGTCTAAGAGGGATGGTATTACAAATCCGACCTCTGTTGAAGAGATTCCAGGGCATCCACAACAAACTTCTGCCACCTCACCATGCCTCAGCGACAGGCCTTTTCCCCCTCTTAGTGTAAGAGGGGGCAGGGGGAGTTAGTAAACCCTGAATGTTACACCATACTTTTTTTGAATCATGAACTTGGGTTATGCACTAAACAGGATAGACTTGTGATTTTATTTCCAAGTACACTTCCTATAAGGCAAAGTTTGGGATTTGGGATAAGGCATTTAATACATTGGGGTCTTGTACATACTCTGGTAGCTCACTCATTTCAATCCACTTAAAATCCATTATCTCTTCACTGGGAGATATGTCATCTTCCAAGGAACGGCCAAAGTAGTCTATAATCACGTAGTGGTATCTTACTTTTCCCTCCTCATCCCTTTGGATCCTTTGAAAGATCCCCAAAAGGCCTTGCACTTCCACCTCTATCCCCAGCTCTTCTTTTATCTCCCTTTTTAATGCATCTATCAAATCTTCTCCCAATTCCACTACGCCACCTGGAAAGCTCCACCTGCCTTTTCCTGGCTCTTTGTTCCTCCTTACTAAAAGCACCTTTGAGCCATCCCTTATGCACATGGCCACTGCAAGTACAGGTTGTTCTGGATACTCCCTTTTCATTATCCATCCTTAAAGGCTTTATATCCATTATCACAATATGTTATAGCAATCTTTAGGGTAAGGATTCAAACAAAGAGTGCTTATAAAAAAGGGATCAAACTTGGATACAAGACAAACACTTTTAAATGTGGCCCAGGATTTAGGAGTCCAAACTTCTTACCACGATATATGGGGTAAAGAGCATATTGTGCCTGAGGAAACCTTGGAGGCCATTTTAAAGGCCATAAGACCTCATACTTATTGTGGGGAAAAGCCCCATATTTCATCCAAAATACTATGTGGAAGGGATGGAACTAATCTTTATGTTAAAGTGTTTGTGAAGGATTCAAACCCCAAGTATCCCATACACTGGGAGATAAGGGCAGAATCAGGAGAGATATTAGTGGGCAAGGCACTTCCTTGGGAATTAAGGCCTTGTAATATCAATGAAAAAAATGGCCTATGGTTTTGGTTACCAATTACACCAAGATTGGAGGAAGGTTATCATAGGATATTTCTCTCCTATGGCAATTTCAATTACGAGTCAATTCTGATCTTATCCCCAAACACCTGCTATCTTCCCTTGGGCAGAGACGAGAAAGAAAAGATATTTGGACTTATGCTCCAACTATATTCCTTAAGATCGGAAAAAGATTTGGGGATCGGGGATTTGGAAGGGCTCCTTGAGCTTGCCTTTAGAGCAAGGGATTATAATATCCGATGCATTGGATTAAACCCTCTCCATGCACTATTCCCCCATTTACCCGAAGCAAAAAGCCCTTATAGCCCATGCACCAGACTTTTTTTTAATCCCATATATTTGGCCATCCAGAGTTTGCCAGAGTTTGTAACTTGCAATAATGCCTTAAAGATCTTGGAAGAATCTCAGAACTTAATTTCCGAATTAAAGGATTCTACTCACGTACAATACAAAAGGATTTGGGAACTAAAACTTAGACTCTTCCGTGAACTCTATGAAGAGTTTAAGAAAAGAAAAGACTCCAAAAGGATAGATAGCTTCAATGGATACAAGGCAAATAAAGGTGAGCTCCTTGATTTTTTTGCCACATTTCAGTCCCTTAACTGCTATTTTAAGGAAAGGTTTAATCTAAATTCTTGGCATTGTTGGCCTCTGGCATTTCAGGATCCCGATTCAACAGAACTTGATCAGTGGATGAAAGAACATCAGGAGGAGATCGAGTTTTACAGATATCTCACATGGGTTGTGGAAGAGGCCTTGGTGGACACAAAGCAGGCATTAAATTCAAAGGATATGTTTTTGTACCTGGATCTTCCCGTTGGGGTGGATTCCTCGGGGTTTGAGACTTGGTATTTTAAGGAGCTGTTTGCCAAGGACATAAACATAGGAGCACCCCCTGACCTTTTCAACCCAAAGGGGCAGGACTGGGGCCTTCCACCCATCATACCCAATGCCCTTTACAAACAATCTTTTGAATATTTCATAAAGACCATAAGATCTAACATGGAAAAGGCAGATATTCTAAGGTTGGACCACATAATGGGTCTGATGCGACTTTTCTGGATACCAAAGGGTATGAAACCTTACCAAGGCGCATATGTCACATATCCAATGGAAGAACTTCTTGGAATCCTTGCCCTTGAAAGCCAGAGAAATAAATGCATAGTGGTTGGAGAAGACCTTGGGACTGTACCAGATGAGGTAAGAAACATAATGGCACAAAATAATATCTTGTCTTACAGTGTGTTTATCTTTGAAAAGACAGAGCATAGGTACAAACTGCCACACGAATATAAAAGGAATTCATTATCCACAATTACCACACATGATCTTCCAACACTTAGAGGATTTTGGGAAGAAGAAGATATTAAGAAAAGAAAACAACTTGGCCTCTTTGATAATCAAGACCTTGAAAATTTATATGTTGAGACGAGGAAAAAGGACAAAGAAATGATATTAGAGCTTTTAGAACTGCTCAAATTAATTCCAAATAACTACGATAAATCTGAATTAATATATAATTTTTCATATGATTTTGCATTTTGTGTGCACAAAGCTTTAATAGACTCAAATTCTTTAATTATTGTTTTCCAGCTTGAAGATATGATTGGTGAGACAGATCAAAAAAATCTACCTGGAACTGTTTTTGAATATCCAAATTGGAGTCTAAAGTTGTCGTTAGATATAAATAAAATCTTTAGCCATCCACTTTTTATTAGGATCTTAGAAAAGACAAAAGAAATGGAATTTAAAGGATGAAAAAAGAGAAAAAGCTCATTACAATACTCATCTCTTTTTTTGTAAGCATCATATTAGTGGTTTTTAAACTTTATCTATACAAACGCACAAATTCAGTGGCAATATTTTCCGATGCCTTAGAATCAATGGTGAACGTAGTGGCAAGTGGTTTTGCAACCATCAGTATCTATTTGGCAACCAAACCTCCAGATGAAACACATCCTTACGGACACGGCAAATTAGAATTCTTTTCAGGAGGTTTTGAAGGTGGCCTTATAATATTGGCCTCTTACTGGATATTTAAAACCGGAATAGAAAGACTGGTTGAACCTGTGCCCTTAACGGGCATTGATCTTGGCACTGTGGGACAGGGAATAGTGGTGCTTATAAACCTAACCTTGGGGATCTGGCTTATAAGGGTTGGAAGGCATACTGAATCGATCGCGCTGGAGGCAGACGGTAAGCATGTGCTCACGGATGCCTTGACCAGTGTGGGAGTGATTGTTGGATTCCTCCTTGTCAAGGTCACAAAAGAGCCCAGGATAGATGGAATAGTTGCATGCCTTATAGGTATTAATGTGATAGTGATGGGTACAAGATTGGTGTGGGCTTCTGTAAAAGGGCTTCTTCAGGCAAAGGATCCGAGGCTTTTGGAAGAGATCTCAGAGGTACTACGTAGGCACAGATCTTTTCCATTGATTGACATACACCGATTAAGGGCTTGGAGGGCAGGGAATGAGATCTTCATAGACTTTCACCTGATCCTACCCTCTGATTTGCCCCTTAAAGAGGCACACAAAGAGGCCAAAAGGCTTTCCAGGCTCCTTAAAAATAAATTTGGGCCCAACACCCAGGTACTAATCCAGTTGGACCCGTGTAATAAGCTCTATTGCCAGGTATGCGAGAAAAACTTAGAAACAATAAGAAAAAATATCCATTCCTTTCAGCTTCAATGGCAAAAGGAAGATTTTACCAAGGAAAAAGAACCCTTATGAACCACCTCCATATCTCTTTTTTACCTCTGCCCTGTTTGGGCTACCATCTGGCAAAAGGGGTATTTCTTCCACAAACTCAACGTACTGGGGTTTTTTGTACCGGGCGATCCGCTGCCCCACAAATTCTATGAGTTCTTTTTCTTCTAATCTTGCACCCTTCTTAAGCTGACAGACCGCTTTTATACCTTCCTTCCACTTTGGGTCTGGCACCCCAAACACAACTACTCTTTCCACGTCAGGGTGCTCTAATATCACCCTTTCCACCTCAGCAGGATAGACATTTTCCCCACCTGGTTTGATAAGTTCTTTGTCTGCCTTTCTTCCTTCATACCAAAGATAACCGTTTTTATCAAAACGCCCCACATCCCCTGTATGGTGCCAGCCGTATTTGAAGGTCTTTTCATTGTCTTTGGGAAGGTTCCAATAGCCTTGAAACACCATTGGACCTCTCATTACAATCTCACCAATCTCGCCATAAGACAAAAACCTACCTTGCTCATCCATTATCCTCACTTGTGACAAGGGGATTGGCCTGCCTGCAGAACCCGGCCTCTCATCGTAGGGACTAAGTGTGGCAAGGCAAGAGGTCTCGGTTTGCCCATACATAACATAAAATCTTCCGCCTATATCTTTTTGGTATCTCTCAATGGTCTCTTTATTTTCCAATCCTATAACTTTTTTGAGACTCTTTATATTGTAATTCTTTTCCTTTGCCTTATCCATTATTGAGGAAAGGATGGGTGAGAAATCAAACATAAAGCTTACACCCTTTTCCTCTATTAGCCGAGCGGCAAGTTCTGCATCAAATTTACTCATGTTCACATTCAATGCACCAGCATGGAAGCTACTCATTGCCATGGAAAGCCCGCCAACATGGAACAATGGAAGCAGATTCAAATGTACATCCTTACAAGTAAGTTCACAGTGATAGCAGAAATGCATGGAAGAAGTTAACATGTTTTCGTGGCTTAAAAGAGCTCCCCTTGGACGCCCCTCCACTGCTGCAGTGTGTATGATCACAAACCCGTCATTTGATGAGATATCTTCCTCTTGAAATGAATTAACAGTATTTAGATCTGGAAATGGCTCAAAAGTACCGCTTTTTTGAAGGCTAAAGCATTTCTCTAAGGAGGTGAGTTTATCAAGATTGGTTTTTATCATATTTGCGTACTCTTCGCTTACAAAGCAAAATTTGGGTGTGCAGTCGTTGATATTGAAAACAATCTCACCTTCAGAAAGCCTCCAGTTCAACGGTAAAACTATAACTCCAAGGGCACTGCATGCTCCGTAAAGGAGAAAGTATTCGTAACAATTCTTGGAAAGAATACAGAGTCTATCTCCTTTTTTTGCACCAACACTTTTCAGATGATAGGCTAGTGCATCCACATGTCCTTTGAGTTCCTTAAATGTGTATTCTTTATCTGTATCCACTTCATACCAGGCTGGCTTTTCAGCAAATGTAGTTGCATTCTGATTTATCACGTCATAGAAGGTTAAGTCCCTTAGTCCCATTAGTGTCCTCCAACAAACAGTTAGGCCCCTGGCAAAGCAGGGGCCCAGTTTATTCTTTAGGGTAGGTCCGCTTTGAAGGGTAATACCTTTGTATCT
>Ga0197142_1005334_pt1 | contig 10094 bp, 5 predicted proteins | sample GBS60_MetaG_FD_148614 | JGI IMG/M metagenome (GOLD analysis project Ga0197142, IMG submission 148614) | Sediment microbial communities from Great Boiling Springs, Gerlach, Nevada, United States - GBS 60_MetaG | ecosystem: Environmental > Aquatic > Thermal springs > Hot (42-90C) > Sediment...
CGCCAGTGAGGAATCCAGCGTATGGATGCTTCTCTTCGCTGACGCTTCGTTCAGCATGACATGCCGTGTCATTCCGAACGCCAGTGAGGAATCCAGCGTATGGATGCTTCTCTTCGCTGACGCTTCGTTCAGCATGACATGCCGTGTCATTCCGAACGCCAGTGAGGAATCCAGCGTATGGATGCTTCTCTTCGCTGACGCTTCGCTCAGCATGACAAAAGCGCTAAAACCGTGCGATTTTGGTCTTACCGCACCAGTCCTGCGGCACCACGGCGAGCGTTATCCGCAATGAAGTCGAACTCGAAGAGCACACCGAAGTGAAACATCCACTGACCGCCGTAGGTTACAAAATTGCTACCATCGGCAGTAAAGAATCCTTGTCGCAACGGCTGTGCAAATTGGTCAATGCCATATGTTGCGCTTGCAAAGAGTCGCGTTGGGAAGATGTAAAATGACGGGGTCTCTAAGCGAAGTTCGACGCCAACATCGCGCTTCCATGTTGAGAGGCTTGGCACATTGCCCTGCGACCATGCGGTGCCAATATCAAAGTATGCGGAGAGGTAGATTTTGTCGAAGTAGAACTGCGCCACCTGCCAGTTGATGTGCTCGATAAGCGGGAAGCGATACTCAATGTGCAGGAATGTGGCTTTATCGCCGCCGATGGCAAAAAACTCATAGCCACGCATTCCCAAGAGCCCTGAAATGAAGTTGTTAAAGAAGAGATTGGTTTCTTTTGGCGTAAAGTTCAGGGCGGCGTAGGCGCGCAGGGTTAGCGTGTGTTGAAATTTTGGACTGAAGGTCGGTAGTGGCAAGTGAAAGTTCAGGTCGGCTGTCAGTCGCAAAAATGAAAAGGTTTGATACTGCGGAATGAGTCGCCCTGCACTTTCGCTGAAGATGAGAGAATCTTGCAGGCTACTGTTTTCATAGTCAAGGCGCAGTCGTGAGAAAAATCCTATGGGGTTGATTGCAGCGTTGCGCGTGTGTGCACGCAGGTCGGTGCTCCAGACAAATGTGAGCGTGCGACCAATGAAGTAGGTGTCAGAACTTGCTGGTAGCGTTTGATTGAGCGGTTGCCAGAAAAACGAACCAATTTTGGATGAGTATGGACTTAGCGAAAACGTTAGACGGAATTGACTGGCTTGAAAGAGCCAATGCTCAATTGGTAAGCGGAAGCGCAGCGAAAGGTCAAATTGTGTTAGGGTGTAGAAGACATTGGCGGTTGCGCTGTCGATACCGATTTTGATTTGTGCACCATCTTGCACATTTCGTGTTTGGTGATAGATGTCTAACGAGAGGCGCGGCAAGAACGACGCAGGGATGATGTTCTGGTCAGTGTATTCAATCGAGAGAAATGCATCTCGTTCAAGCTCCAACAGTCCAGCCAATCCCGCAACGCCGCCCGAGACACTTGAGCCCGGCGCAATGGCAAATGTGCCAAAGAAGTTCAACCGTCCCAGCAACTCGGCTGAGTTGAATGCTAAGCCAAATTTCGCAGCGCGCCATGTATCGCGCCAAAAACTGCCTTGTGAGCGTGCATAGGCATCGAAGCGTATCAGTGGCAGAATGGCAAAGTTGCCAAAGGTGCTGGTGTATTCTCGTGCTTTGAAGTCAGGGATTTGACTATCGTCATATACTGCCAGTGCGGCGGCAAGTTGTTTTTGCGTTGTCTGCGGCGTGTGGTCCGGTGGTGATGGTGCCACGCGTTCCAGCGAAGCCACCTCATCAGCCGAGGGCGACAGCGGCGCAGAAAGTTCCGCACTTTCTTTGATGAGCTGTGCCGCTCTTATCGGAGTAGGTTCTCGCACATATTTTGCATCTGGGTTGGCAATCGCTTGTGCATTTTTAATCAAGACAATTTTATAGCCATCGGCAGTAAAAAGCGAGTAGACCAAATCGCCATGCGCATTAACCTGTGGCATGAATGCGCCGCCAACGACATTGGTCAGTTGCTCCGTTTCTTTTGTCTGTAAGTTTGTGCGGTAGATGTTGAAAATTCCCGTGCGGTTGCTTGCAAAGTAGAGATATTTTCCATCGGGCGAAAACGTTGCATCTCGTTCATCATAGCCGTCGCTTGCTAATGCGGTATCAGTAATTGGGGTCAATTCTCCAGTGGTTCGGTCTAAGCGCATCAGTCGGCGCGTGTTTTTGATGCCGAGTGCGAAGATGATGGCTGTGCCATCGGGCGAATAGACTGGCAACTGCACCTGTTCGCCATTCTTGAATGCGGTAAGTTGCCGCAGAGCAAGTTTTGCACTATCGCCTTTTGCTTCAAGGTCGAAGATGCCTTCCACCAAGTTTTGTGTGCCATCTTTCTGATGCACTGCCACGAAGGTTTTTCCATCGGGCGAGCAGACGGGGGTTTCCAATCGCGCTTGATAGGTTAGACGAATTTCTTCTTTTTTGGCAAGGTCGTAGACGAAGAGGTCGTTATACTTTTGAATCTGGAAGTTTGTGCCTGTGTAACGAGAGTAGAACAAGTATCTTCCATTTCCTGCCAGCGTGAGCCGTGAGGCCACACCATTTTGGAGCACATCAGCGTTTTGAGTTCCAAGCGGCATGCCGCATATCTTGCACAAGATTTTTCTTTGCAGGTTGCTGTGCGAGCTTAATCGGAAAAGTTCTCTGACGGTGGGCACGCTCGAGTGAGAGAGGGTTTCATCGCCTTGCAGCGCGCTCTCTACGATGGCGTGTCCGCCAAAGTCTGCGCCAAGGTTTGAGATGTAATACAACTTTTTTCCATCTGCTGAAAAAATCGGATAAAGATTTGCGTATCCGCGCTGCTCAATGAGCTTGCCTTCCACTTTGTGCGCCAAAACACCAGCAATGCGGGCTTGATAGTCGCGCTCTAAGTAAGTTTGCCACTCACGGTAGAGTTCTGCAGAAGGTTTGCCATATATGGTTTCTAATGCAGCATGCACATTAAGCGTGAGCGGCGATGCAAAGTTTTTGCACAGAGCTTCAAGTTTTTCTTCGCCGTAGCGTTCGGCTAAGAAGCGCACGAGTGCAAAGCCAGAGTTGTAGGTAAATTCAAAGTCAATTCCGCGTTTTGAGGCAAAGTTTGAGAGTTCATCGAGGTCTAAGAGTTTTTTTTCAAGCACGAGACTACGCAGAATCATGTCGCGGTGTGTATCCCAGCTGTCGTAGCGTAATTCTGGTCGCTGGTATTGTGCGACGCCTTCAGCCAGCCAGAATGGCACATTGATGCCAGCGATGGGATAAGAGACCAAGACATTTGGAAACCCGTAGAGAATATCAGGTCGTCGCACTTGCTCATAGCCGAAGATTTGCAAATATGCGGCTGGGATTTGTGCGCCGAATTTTTGAGCGGCGGTCAGTGTCACGATGTGTGTGTATTCGTGCGTAATGACATTGCGTAGCCAGTTGTGCTGACCACGCAAGTTAAATTCTAATGCGGGCGCCCAGATTTCTATTTTGTTTTCAAAAAAATATGCGCCGCCGTTGGAGTAGTCGTCCGTGTCTTTGATAATGATATTGACTTTGCCGGGGTCGTGATGATAGAGCGATGTGATAGGCTTATAGATTTCTTCAGCGATTTTTGCTGCCACTTTTGCCGAGCGCTCTGCGCCTTCATGATAGTTAATCGTAAAGTGTTCGGTTTCAATTGTGTACCAGCGCAGTTCAGGGTGGCTATAGGCTTCAGGCTGAGCTTGTGCCGTGCTTAGACCAAGCATCGCTGCCACAATTAGCGTGCTGCCGATAATTTTTCTTAAGCGATGAATGTGCATCAATCGGTGCTGTTTTGCAGGTCGCAATATGCTGAAGCGTATGCAATAAATCAATTGATGAAAATTTCCCTTACGGCTAAAGCGTTCTACCTGCTATATTTAGCCTGCTTATGAAATTTTGCTCGTGTATGCAGACCAAGAAACTTCAAGATATTTTTCGTTCTTTTTCCAAGCAGCGCATTGCGGTGCTGGGCGATGTGATGCTTGACCGCTACATCTTTGGGACAGTATCCCGCATTTCGCCTGAAGCGCCTGTGCCCGTGGTAGATGTCAGCAATGTGTCCTATCGCCTTGGCGGTGCGGCGAATGTTGCCATGAACATTCATGCTTTGGGTGCTGATGCACTGCTTTTCGGCGTGATTGGTCGTGATGACGATGGCTCGCTGTTGGTTTCAGAGATGCATGCTGAAAATTTCTCCACAGAATTTTTGATTGTCGACCATACCCGTCCGACCACGTGCAAGACGCGTGTCATTGCGCAAAATCATCATATCGTTCGCATTGATTCCGAGACGCGCCAGCCCATTTCTCGTGAGATAGAAGATAGGCTATATGAGAGCTTTGCGGCGCACATTCACAATCTTAATGCGGTCATTTTTGAAGATTACAACAAAGGCGTGCTGACCCCTTCGCTGATTAGTCGCGTGATTGCTCTGGCTCGTCGCCATCATCTTCCCGTAACGGTTGACCCCAAGCGCGACAACTTTTTTGCTTACCAACGATGCACCTTGTTCAAGCCTAATCTCAAAGAAACATCTGATGCACTTGGGGAGAAATTTGCCAATACGGATGAGGATAGTTCTCGCGCGTGTGCGCTCTTGCGCCACCGCTTGAAGTCGGATTACATCTTGCTTACACGCAGCGAAAAAGGTGCAACGGTCTATAACGGTGAAGCGGTGCATATCCCGTCTGTGGCATTGGAAGTTGCCGATGTCTCTGGCGCTGGTGATACGGTGATTGCCGTTGCCACGATGGGGCTTGCCGCTGGGCTGGATATTTTTGCCGCGGCTCGCATGGCGAACTTTGCCGCTGGTCTCGTCTGTGCTGAAGTCGGCGCCGTTGCGGTCAATCGCCAAAAACTCTTCGACTTTTGCAAAAAGCACTTGAACTTAAATTAAACCGCTACATGACCGCTGACTTGGAAATTGCGCTTGACGCAGCGACGGCAGCCGGCAAACTTACGCTTCAGTATTTTCGCCAACGCTCGCTCAAAATTTTTACCAAGCGCGATGACTCTCCGGTTACTGAAGCTGACCGACAAGCTGAAAAAAAAATTATTTCTATCATTCGCTCTAAGTTTCCTAAAGATGGTTTCTTAGGTGAAGAATTTGGTGAAAAGCCTAGCCGCACTGGGCGCAAGTGGATTATTGACCCTATTGATGGTACAAAATCATTTATCCATGGCGTACCGCTCTACGGTGTCATGATAGGTCTTGAAGTCGATGGCGAGATGCAGCTTGGTGTCATTGATTTGCCTGCTCTTTCCGAAACCGTTTATGCCGAGCGCGGCTATGGCGCATACCGCAATGTTCACCGCCTATCGGTCTCGACTGTTGACTCACTGGCTGAAGCGACACTGCTGACCTCAAGCGAATCTTACCTCATCGGTTCAAGCAATCGCCATGTTTTGGATAGTATCAAGCACGAGGTGCGACTCATACGCATGTGGGGCGATTGCTGGGGACACACCCTTATTGCCTCTGGTCAGGCTGACATTATGGTCGAGCCGAAGATGAGCCCATGGGATGCAGCAGCACTGGTGCCCATCATTGAAGAAGCTGGCGGACGATGCTTCGACTACTCTGGTGCGCGCACCATCTACGGCAAAGGTTTTGTTACCGCTAATGCTTCACTTGGTGAATTGCTCCTGCGCCGCTTGCAGCGCACGCAAAAGTAATCGTGTTTCTACGACTTGATACCGCTAAGTCGGTCGGAAAGCGCCTCGAAGAAATTCTTTTTCTTCGGTGCAGTTTTGGACTCATAGTAATAGTTGTAATAGCGGTAGTATTTGTAGTATGAGCCGTAAGCTTTTGTCACATCAAAGTTGTTAAGCACATAGCCGATAATCGGTGCATCAACCTTGAGCAAAGCTTGTTTTGTACGCTTTGCCAGTTCAATCTGGGTCTGTCCTGCAGCAAGTACCACAATTACTCCGTCAGCATGTTGCGAGAGCACTTGTGCGTCAGTTACAGCTATTACAGGCGGGCTGTCGAAGAGAATCATATCATACTTTTCTCTCATTTGCTCCAAGAACTCACGCATGCGCGGTGAGCCCAAGAGTTCGGATGGGTTGGGCGGGATTGTGCCTGAAGTTATCACACTGAGGTTTGGGATAGGTGTGATGCGTGTGATTTCTTCCACGCTCGCCCGTCCGACCAGATGGTTTGTAATACCCGGCTCTTTGTTGTAGCCAAATACAGAGTGAATGACTGGGCGTCGCAGGTCCGTATCAATGAGCAAGGTTTTTTGTCCGCCTTGCCCCAAAGTAATTGCAAGATTTGCAACAGTGGTCGATTTACCTTCTTTCGGTGATGAACTTGTTATGACATAGACTTTTCCTGTCTTTTCGTTCTCCTTTACGCTTGCACTTGAGAAGAGAATGGCAGTTCTCAGCGAACGATAGGCTTCAGAGACCGCACTTTTTGGGTCTAAGTGCGTCACAAGATGCGAGGCAATTTTCTTGTATTCGGCATCTGGACCCTCAATCACTTTGACACTTGTTGCCGCTTTATCGCGCACGGTTTCATCATATGTTTCAATGACGGGAATTGTGGTCAGCAGCATACCTAACTTTTCGGCTTGCTCTGGTGTGTGAATGCTTTGGTCGAGAAATTGCAAGACCAGCGTGACGCCTACGCCAGCCAGCAGACCTATCACAATGCTGAGTATCATGTTATTGCGCCGATTTGGACCGACGGGAATAGGATTTGGCACCGCCCAGTCAATGACCTCTACGCCGCTGGGCACTTGTTCCTCAGCAATGAGCGCTTCCTGGTAGCGCTTTTCGAGCAGTGAGAAAAGTTCTTCAAGGGTTTTGTTATTGCGCTGCAGTCTTGCAAACTCAATATTCTTTCCCGGTGTTTTGAGAAATGCTTTATCGTACTCTTCAGCAAGTTCCTTGTAGGCTTTCAGTCGTGTTTGCACCGCCACGATTTGCAGTTCGGTATCCAACTTTTTCTTGTAGATTTCACGGAAGTATTCCGTGTTGTTTGTGTTTGCAAGCCCCTGTTTGACCTGTCTATCGTAGGCTTGCTGCAGTTTCTTTTTGTAGGCTTCAATTTGGTCTTCGTATTGCTTGACGCGCTCTTGTGCGCTGATGTTCAGCTGCGTCCCCGGGTCAGCCAGCGCCTTATCTCGTTCAAATTCTAACCGTGCAATTTCAGCTTGAAACTGTTTAGCATATGGGTCGATAGCGGCTTGCACGGCGGAATTGGAGAGTTTTGGTTGTAGCGCTGCCAGCTCTTCGTTGTAGGCTTTCAGTGATGCATTGAGTGCATTGAGCATGACGGTCGCCTCGTCCATCTGGGCAATGGCTTGAGAGTGCCGTTGAATCATTCGCGTCGCCTCTTCATTGAGTGCGACAATGCGATTTTGTTCCATGTAGGCTTGCAAGGCGCGCTCACTCTCTGCCAATTGCCGTTTTTTCTGTGCCAGCTGGTCTTCAATAAACTGGCGCAACATGCGCGCTGCATTGTTTGCCGATTTACGCTTGCGCTCCTGAAATACTTCGGTTATCGCACGCGAGACTGTTGCGGCCTCATTTGGGTCAAACGCGCGAAAACCAATCGTGATGATGTTGCTTCCCGGCACTTTCGCTGGCACCACAAACATCGCCAGCCGCACACGTGATGCAATTTCATCGACACTTGCAATTTTGCCATCGGCAGTGAGAATGATGCTCAGTGTATCTTTCTTCTCGCTTGGATTTTTGTAGACCAGCTGCAAGAGCTTATAGGCAACTTCTTCTGATACCGTTCGGCTCTTTAAGATTTCAATATCATCAACATTTGATTCTCCACGCTGCTGCGTTACATCAAGGCTAATGATAACCGAGGCGTTTGAGCGGGTGTTATTGATGAGCGCAGTGGTAACGCCCTCATAAATATCAGGCTGCGAGATATTGATGAGGTAGCCAATTAGCACCGACATGAAAAACAAGATGAGAATAATCCACTTGCCCTTGAGTAAGGCACGCAGGTAGCGATAAAATAAATCAGAATTGTCGTCATCTTCCTGCAGCGCTTGTTGCAACGTGCGGTAGTCTGGCATTGGCACCTCGCCACCCGCTCTGTATCCGTTGGCTTTGATGTTTTGCATCGTGTTATTTAGGTTTCAACTCCTATTTCAAACATTAACAACTCATCACTGTGTTTTGCGTTTGAAACGGCTGAAGGGTATATGAATATACAAACTTTACTGTTTGCTCCGTAGTGATGAATATCACCCCTTGCTTTCTCTCAGATCTACGAAGCTACTTTCTCGCTTGCCACCATGCTTTGAGCCGATTCGCTGGCTTCGCTTTTTACTTGCACCAGAAAAGCAATTACTCCGAATCCTGCATTGGTCAGTGTCTGCAGTGCAAATGTAATTAGCGCAAATCCAGAGGCTTCTACACGCGCCACATCAAAGAGTTTTTCAAGCGTTATCTGACATGCATACTGATAGGTGCCAGCGCCTGCAGGCGTAATGAGTTGCCCAAAGCCAGAGATGCTTAGCGTCGTGAGTGCCTCCAATACGCCCAGCTGATAGCGCTCATGCAGCGATAAAGCATAAAATGGAAAGAGCATGCCCAGCAAATACAGTCCCCAAATGCACAGCGAAGACAACACAATTTCAGCATACTTGGTGCGATTCTTCAATGAAGCTGTCCCTTCTACAAAGGCTTTCAAAGCATTTGAAATCCGCTCAGCCCATTTTTTCGAGTACTTTTCCAGCCAATTTTCGGCAATTTTTGCCGCCGCTTCAGGATAGAGCGAGAGCATGGCAAACATCCCCAAGAGCAACAGCGAAACGAGTAAAATCAGATAGGCCGCAATCTCAAACGAGACCATCACGCCCCAGAGCTTGACCTCTCCAAATACGCTATTGACCTTCACCCGAAACACGAATGCCGATATGGCTAACAGCAACGCAAACATGAGCGTATCCAACATGCGCTCCACAACTACAGAAGCTAAGACCTTTTTGGCATCGATTTTTTCTTGACGCGCCAAGTTGACCGACTTTGTAACCTCTCCCACGCGCGGCAACACCATGTTGACGGCATAGCCAATCATCGTTGCGTTGAACAGATTTGTCAGGCGCATCTTTTCTTTCACCGTCGATAGCAATACGCCCCAGCGCCATGCTCGCACCAGATGACTGACCACCATCAGTGCCATAGTAAAAAGTAGCCACAGATAGTTGGCATTTAGTATCATGCGCCATAATTCTTCCAAATCTTGCGCCGTAAAATCCTTGAACGCCAGCCAAAAGAACACCCCTGCAATCGCAAGGGAAAGACCATATTTGAGAATTTGTTTTGTCATCTCCTGTTGATTTTCACTCTGCCAAATAGGACTTTTTTGAGCACAACCAGACCGCCTGATTTTTTGAAAATCTCTTTATCGCTGCATTTTCTTAGCGCTTGCACCGCACGGCGTTTTGACAGTGTTTTCGGCAAATGCTTCAGGTTCCACCACAGGGCTCGCCACACATAGCGCACATATTCTTTTGCATAGCACTGGTAGTAGAGCAAGGATACCAATTCCAACACCAATCTGACGGGAAACAGCCACAGCAGTCGCCCCAGCGAAGCATTTTTTACAATCATCATGACATTGTTGCGATGATTGAGATAGATTTTTCGCGGGTTGCCAGCAGCTAAGGTTGCCCCGCCGTAATGATAGACCACGGCGCGTGGCACGCAGACTACACGATAGCCTGCCAGTTTCATTCTCCAGCAGAGGTCAATTTCTTCCATATGGGCAAAGAAGTCATCATCAAATCCGCCCAGCTTTTCCACCACAGCTCGGCGCACCATCATCGCCGCCCCAGATGCCCAGAAAATGTCTTCGGTTGTGTCGTATTGCCCATTGTCCGATTCTACCGAGTTAAATACTCGCCCGCGTGCATAGGGATAGCCGAGTGCATCGAGCATTCCGCCAGCGGCACCTGCATAATCAAAAATTTTTTCGCCACGCATTTTGGCATGCATTGAGAGCAACTTCGGTTGCAGTGCCGCAATGGTTTCATCTTTTTCAGCCACTTCTACCAAGCGCTCCAACCAATCTGGCTCTTGCTCGGTATCGTTGTTAAGAAAGACCACATATTTGCCACGCGTGCGCTGAAAGCCAAAATTGCACCCGC
>Ga0197142_1005335_pt1 | contig 10093 bp, 6 predicted proteins | sample GBS60_MetaG_FD_148614 | JGI IMG/M metagenome (GOLD analysis project Ga0197142, IMG submission 148614) | Sediment microbial communities from Great Boiling Springs, Gerlach, Nevada, United States - GBS 60_MetaG | ecosystem: Environmental > Aquatic > Thermal springs > Hot (42-90C) > Sediment...
GACAGGAGTATTGAATGCCACACCGTTCTCGCCGGAGGCACAGCAGCTGCTCGGCCTGGCAGACCTGCTCGTGGTGAACCGTCTCGAGGCTTACCAGCTGGCCGGCACGACGCCTGCAGGCATCGAGGTTGCGCTCGCCAACCTGCACCGGGGAGGGGCCAGCGGGGTGGTGGTGACGCTCGGCGCGGAGGGTGCGCTCTTCTCACTCCCCGCTGGACGGTTCCGCGTGCGGGCTCCCGAGGTCGCGGTGGTGGACACGACGGGTGCTGGGGATGCATTCATCGGCACGTTGCTGGCGCTGCTGACCGAGGGACACGACTGGGAGTACATTGCCGAGCGGGCGGTGTGGGCCGGGGCGCTGGCGGCACAACGGGAGGGCGCTCAACCTTCTCTCCCTCGTCGGGCTGAGGTCGAGCAGGCGGTCCGGCTACACTCTCTGGCGTTGGAGGCGGTCGAGCGGCTGGAGTGAGGTTGATCGCCGGCGATGGTTCGTCACAGGGGGCGCAGGCGGGGTCGACCGTGTCTCAACGTGCCCGCTGGTACCATCACTGTGGCTGGCACCGGCACCGTCGCGGAGCGAATCACTGGCTCGCGGCACACGTGCTCAGCAGCGTCAGCGATTCACTGACCGACGCGCAGCGATTGCGTGTGTCCGGTAGCTGCCGACGTGATGAGGTGCTGCAGTCCGATCTGTTCCCAACTGGGGGAGCGGTGTGCATGGTGTGCTGGTGCCGCGGGCTACCTCTGGGCCCTGCCCCCGCATGGGAAGCAGCCGCCGAGTCAGCTCGGGGCTCTGGCCAAGCGTGCTCCGATCGCTGACTGCTCGGCCGATGGACTGGGTTGACGAGTGACTGGCGAGCGCAGGAGCACTACCAGTTGAGCGCGGCCACCAGTAGGAGCGCGACGATGTTGACCACCTTAATCATCGGGTTGATGGCCGGGCCAGCGGTGTCCTTGTACGGGTCGCCGACCGTGTCTCCGGTCACAGCCGCCTGGTGAGCGAAGCTTCCCTTGCCACCGTGCGCTCCCGCCTCGATGGCCTTCTTGGCGTTATCCCAGGCCGCGCCGCCCGTGGTCATCGAGATTGCGACGAACAGGCCGGTGGTGATGGCACCGATCAGCAAGCCGCCGACGGCCTCCTTGCCGAGAGTGACGCCGACCAGAATGGGCCCGAGCACCGGCAGTAGGGCGGGCACCATCATCTCGCGCAAGGCGCGACGAGTGACGATATCGACCGCGCGCCCGTATTCTGGACGGGCGCTGCCTTCGAGCAAACCGGGAATGTCTCGGAACTGGCGGCGTACCTCCTGCACCACGGCGCCACCGGCTTTACCGACGGCGTCCATCAACATGCTCGCGAAGAGGTAGGGCAGCATCGCACCAACCAGCAGACCGATGACGACACGCGGGTTGGATAGCTCGAACGAGACGACGCCGCTGATCTCCAAGAAGTACGAGGCGAACAGCACGAGCGCTGCCAGACCAGCCGAGCCGATGGCGTAGGCCTTGGTCACCGCCTTCGTGGTGTTGCCCACCGCATCCAACGGGTCGGTCACTTGCCGCACGCTGTCAGGGAGTTCGGCCATCTCAGCGATGCCGCCGGCGTTATCGGTGATGGGCCCGAATGAGTCGATCGCCACGATCATCCCGGTCATCGAGAGCATCGCCATTGCGGCGACCGCCAGCCCGTATAGCCCAGCGTACGGGTTCGCGGGCGAGGCCGTGAGGTTGTATGCGGTGTAGATGGCTAGAGCAATCAGGATGATCGGCAGGGCAGTGGCGCGCATCGAGACGGCCAGGCCCGAGATGATGTTCGTCGCGTGCCCGGTCTCCGATGCGAGGGCGATCTGCTTGACCGGCCCGTACTTTTCGGAGGTGTAGTATTCGGTGAAAATGACGACGCCGAGAGTGACGATGAGGCCGATCAATGCACTCAACCAGAGCTTGGCTGTCGCTGAGAGGGTGAGCGTGATGCCGAAGAGGGTCACCGGAGCGGCCGTGACCACCGGGTTGTCACCCATGAGCCACCCAGTTAGTGGGAGGAACAGGATCGCAGCGAGGAGCATGCTCGCTGCGAGACCCTTGTAGAGCGCTCGCATGATCGAGCGGCTGCGGTCGAGACGGACGAAGAAGGTGCCGACGATCGAGGTGAGGATCGAGGCGGCGCCGAGCACCAGCGGGTAGACGACTGCGGTCTCGTCCCCGCCGAAGACCAGGTGACCGAGCAGCATTGCAGCGATCGCCGTCACTGCGTAGGTCTCGAACAGGTCAGCAGCCATGCCAGCGCAGTCACCGACGTTGTCGCCCACGTTGTCAGCGATGACTGCCGGGTTCCGCGGATCGTCTTCCGGAATGCCAGCTTCAACCTTGCCGACCAGGTCGGCTCCAACGTCGGCGGCCTTGGTGTAGATACCGCCACCGATGCGGGCGAAGACCGAGATGAGACTGCCTCCGAAGCCGAGACCGACAAGGGCCGCGACATCACGGGTCACTGCGTAGAAGCCGCTGACTGCCAGGAGCCCGAGACCGGCCACCAGTAGCCCGGTGACGGAGCCGCCCCGAAAGGCGACGGTCAGCGCTGATTCGAGGTCGCGCTTCCCGGCTTCAGCGGTGCGGACATTGGCCCGGACGGCCACACTCATGCCGATGAAGCCGGCGAGTGCCGACGCGGCCGCTCCGATGAGGAAGCCGATCGCCGTGGTGAGGTCGAGGAAGAGCCAGAGAAGCAGGGCGATCACGACCGCGACGACGGCGACGAGCGAGTACTGTCGACGCATGTACGCCTCGGCACCCTCCTGGATCGCCGAGGCGATGGCCCGCATGCGCTCGTCGCCACCAGGCTGGGCCAGGACCCAGCGGACGAGTGCGGCCCCGTACACAATGGCCGCGACGCCCGCGAGGATGGCGATCATGAGCGAGGTACCGGTCATACCGTGCTCCCCTCCCCTGTGCGGTGACTCGCTTCCAACTCGCTCCCCGTCTCGACGTGCTCTCTCCTACTCCCCCGGTTCAGCGCTTCACCTTTGAGCAGGTGCCAGCCGGGAAGTGGCGAGCCGGCTGGGCCGAAATTGGGCACCCGCTTGAGGCACCGACCGGGCGCACGGAAATACCGGCCCCAGAATCGCTGATCGTCGAGGGCCGGACAGCTGCTGAACAAGTATGCCGTGGAACGAACACGGTGTCTCGGGCTTACGCGCTCGAATCCCTCGTCAGTCCATCGTGATCACTCAGAACGCGTACAGCGCTAACATCGCGATCGTGATACCGATCGCCACCATCATGCCCCAGGCGAACATCCCGCGGAGGAGCGGAGCGTCGAACTTGAGGTGCATGTAGTAGCCGACGACGAGCACGAACTTGACAGCCGACAGCACGAGTAACACCGGGATGAGCGCGGCACCGAAGAAAGCTTCGAGATAGAAGGTCGCCACCTCGACAATCGTGACAACGGCGAGAATCACAGCGATCTTCACGTAGGTGGTCGGGCCGGGGTGTGCTTGCGCGACCGCTCGCTGCTCTTGCTGCATGGCCTGCTCCTCTCGCCCGCTGCGCTTGGCGACCTCAGTACGGGATGAGGTAGACGAGCGTGAAGATGACGATCCAGACAATATCGACGAAGTGCCAGTAGAGGCCAGCGACTTCGACGCGTTCCGCGTGCGCTGGAGTCAGACGGCCGAAGAACGAGAGCAGGATCAGCGTGACCAACCAGATGATGCCGATCCCGACGTGGGTGCCGTGGAAGCCGGTTAGGACGAAGAAGGTGGTGCCGAACAGATTCTGCTGCAACGTCAGCCCGTGGTGGTAGAACTCGGTAAACTCGTAGTACTGGCCGCCGAGGAAGAGCGCACCCAGTGCTGCTGTCGCTCCGAGCCAGATGCGGAAGCGGCGCATGTTGCCGTGCTGGATGCCGTGCAGCGCGAGCACCATCGCCAAGCTGCTGAGGAGCAGCACTGCCGCACTGACGGAGGTGAAGGGAATGTTCAAGATCTCCTCAGGATAGGGCCCCTCGATGCTCCGACCTCGGTAGACCATGTAGACCCAGATTAAGGAGCCGAAGAACATGCAGTCGGAGGCGAGGAAGGCCCACATCAGCATCTTGTTGTGCGAAATGCCCGTGGTGGTTGCGTGGGCTTCCGGCGCGTGGCCGATCACTGTGCCGCTCAAGTCCTCAGCTCTCCTTTCTCTCGCCAGTCCTCGCCACCGTGCTCAAAGAAGTGAGCCTAGACGTGCGCCTCCTCGTGAATCGGTTCGAACGTCCAGCCGAGCAGGCTCGCCACGAGAATCACAATACCCAGGCCGACGACCGGGAAGCCGATGCTGCCTAACGCCTGGCTCGCGTACATCACCATGCCCGCGCCCATCAGGGTCAAGCCGATCGCTGTCGTCAGCGGGAACCAGGAGGGAGGCGGCAAGTGGATGGATGATCCCTGGGAGTGGCCATGCTCTGCGGAGTGACCGTGCGAGGCATCGGCTGCCGACGTCGGGTTGTGCCCGGCGTCGCCGGTTCCTGCCGCACGCCGCTCGGGCGTCGAGTTGACGGCTTCCTTGGCCCCATACTTCTCCAGCCAGTAGGCGTCGATCCCGCGCACGACTGGCACGGTGGCGAAGTTGTACGCGGGCGGTGGAGAGGGGATCGACCACTCGAGCGTTCGCCCGTCCCATGGGTCGGCGGGGGCGTCCATGGGCCGCTGGAAGGCGCGCACGACATTGATCAGGAAGAGGAGCACCGAAGCCGCCGTGAGATAGCCGCCGATCGAGATGACCAGGTTCCAGGTCTCCCACCCCATCGAGTCGCTGTAGGTGAAGACCCGCCGCGGCATACCGTCGATGCCGAGAAAATGCATGGGGAAGAACGTCAGGTTGAAGCCGATCAGAGTCAACCAGAAGTGCAGCTTGCCGAGCCGTTCATCGAGCATGCGGCCGAACATCTTGGGGAACCAGTAGTACGTGGCAGCGAAGACCGCGAACACCAGCCCGCCGAAGAGGACGTAGTGGAAGTGTGCTACGACAAAGTAACTGTCAGTCTGCCAGTAGTCGATCGGCACGCTGGCGTGCATCACGCCCGAAATGCCGCCGATCGTGAACATCGAGATAAAGGCGGCGGCAAAGAGCAGGGCGGTTGTCAGACGGATCGAGCCGCCCCAGAGTGTCCCGAGCCAGTTGAAGATCTTCACCCCGGTCGGGATCGCGATCAGCATCGTCGTGGTCGCGAAGACCGCGTTGGGTACTGGGCCCAGGCCGACCGCGAACATGTGGTGTGCCCACACGCCGAAGGAGAGGAACGCGATCGAGATGCCGGCGAAGACAACGAAGGTATAACCGAACAGCGGCTTGCGTGAGAAGGTCGGCAGGATCTCGGAGATCATGCCCATTGGTGGCAGGATCAGGATGTACACTTCCGGATGTCCGAAGATCCAGAAGAGGTGCTGCCAGATGACCGGGTCGCCGCCATTGATCGGGTTGAAGAAGTTCGTACCGAAGTAGCGATCGAACATGATCATGAAGAGGCCGACCGTCAGCGAGGGAAAGGCGAGCAAGATCAGGACAGCGGTGACCAGCGTCATCCAGACGAAGACCGGCATCCGCATCAAGCTCATGCCCGGTGCACGCATGTTGACGATGGTCACAAAGAAGTTGAGCGCCGATGCCAGCGACGCGACACCGAGCACTTGCAGGCCCATCACCCAGAAGTCAATGTTGAGCCCCGGCGAGTAGAGCCTGCTGCTGGTCAGGTTCGCGTACCCGAACCAGCCGCCATCGGGCGCGGCCCCAAAGAGGAACCCGCTCAGCATCAGCAGGCTCCCGAGCAGGAACGCCCAGTAGCTGAACGCGTTGAGTCGCGGGAACGCCACGTCGCGCGCACCGATCATGAGCGGCACAAAGAAGTTGAAGAAGGCCGCGTTGAGCGGCATCCCGACGAAGAACACCATCATCGTCCCGTGCATCGTGAAGACTTCGTTGTACGTCTGCGGGCCGAGGAAGGTGTTGTTCGGTATGATCAACTGCGTGCGGATCAGGAGCGCGAGCAGCCCAGCGATGAGGAGATAGACGATCGACGTCCAGAAGTACAGGATCCCGATCTTCTTGTGATCGACCGTCGTTAACCATTCGACGAGCGCCGACTGCTGGTACCGAGCGCCTTCCAGTTTGAGCGCGGACTCGACCATCTGACCGCTCCTCTGGCTGACTTACCACCTGACGCGGCTACTTGAGGCTCATCAGGTAGGCCACGAGCGCCTCGATCTCCTGGTCTGTGAATTCCCGTGGCAGCACCATCTTGTTGCCGGGCTTGACCACTTGCGGCTCTTTGAGCCAGCGCGCAAGGTTCTCCGGCGTGTTCTCCAACACACCGCCAGCGATGATTTGCCGGCTTCCGACATGGGTCAGATCGGGCCCGACCTTCCCCTGGGCCTCGGTCCCGGCCACCGCGTGGCAGCCGATGCAGGCGTTCGCTGGCGTCAAGAAGATCTCACGCCCCTTTGCCGCCAGCGGATCGGCAGGTACGGCCGCCGGTTGCTGCTGGCGACGAATCCAGGCGTCGAACTCCTCCTGGGTCTGGACAACAACTGTGAACTTCATGTTGGCATGCTGGACGCCGCAGAACTCGGCGCATTGGCCCGGGAAGACGCCCACTTCCTGCGGCGTGAACGTCAAGACGTTGTTCCAGCCGGGGATCACATCGCGCTTGCCAGCGAGACGCGGTACCCAGAAGCTGTGCAGGACGTCCACCGAGTCGAGTTCGATCCGCACCGGGCGCCCGACGACGACGTGCAGCTCGTTTGCAGTGACCACATTCTGCTCGGGGTACTGGAATTCCCACCACCACTGGTGGCCGATAGCACGGACGGTCAGCGCCTCTGGGCCGGGCTCCCGGTCGAGGTCGAAAATGAGCGCGATCGTCGGCACCGCAATGATGGCGAGGATGATGGCCGGCGCGATCGTCCACGCAATTTCAAGGCGGGTGTTGCCGTGCACCTGTTCGGGAATGCGATCCTCACCAGGGCGCTGACGGAATCGCCACAAGGCCACCAGCAACACAGCAGTCACGAGGACGAAGATGACAACGGAAAGCCAGAAGATCGGGACGAACAAGTCCCAGATCTGGCGCATGTGGTCGCCCGCCGGACGGTTGACCGACTGCGGGCTCCCGCCAATGACCGCGCAACCAGCCGAGATCAGGGCCAGCACGGGGAGCGTGCCTGCGCAACGTGCTCGCGCCCAGAGCCTCCCTTTCGCCATGCCTCTCCTCACTTCACGCCGACAGCACCCGGGACGGGTACCCCGGAGTGGCTCCGCTTCGCTGCAGCCTATCCTACACCAGGAAGCGGAGCCTGTCATGATCAGGATTTTCCTGACAGCCGGTCGAAAGTGTCGGGCGATCGCTCTTGTTCGGCGTCTTCCCGACGGGTGGCGAGGCGCAGTTGCTCAGAGAGCGCCGCAAGACTGATCGCTGATTGGCAGCAAGGTATCTGGAGCGAGTCCGGCTGCGAACGGGGCGAAACCAGTGAGTTCCCCGATGGATGGCAGTCCCGAGTCAGATCGCGGGGACCTCAATGCCCAGTGACGGGTTCGTCCCCGGTTCGTACCGCGAAGGCTGGCCAGGGGTTATCACGTCGAGCCAGCGAGCGGGCCAAGCGCGGGTGCCGACGCGGCGTGGGGATCAGAGTCCCTAGTACCGTCCATTCGGATCCCTTGCGTCCCCGGCATCGGTCACTGCGAGGTCGGCCTCGACACGGTTACGGAGCTGCTCGCGTGCTAGCTGGCCCCGTAGCCGGGTCGGCCCGATCGGAGCCGCTGTCAGGCCGATCTGGGCATTCCGGTCGAAAGCCGCCAGTCGAGCCCGATTACAGCGCACTCGCACGCGTGCACCCACTGGGATGTCAACGTAGGAGGGCTGGCTCGTCTGGAGTTGCACCCCGCATGGGAGCTGGACGAGATAGACGGTCTCCGGACCCTGAAACTGCCGGGAGAGAACCACGGCGATCCCCTGCAGATCGACCTCCAAGGACACATCGCGAGGCCGGACGAGGAGGTCGACTAGCTCCGGCGCGCTCCCCCTTGTCTCGAAGGCGAAGTGGCCGAGGTCGGACTCGGCGAGCGTCCCGTTCAGCCGGGCAGGCACGAAGGTGGCCTGACCGACGAACTGAGCGACGGCGCGATTGACGGGGTAGTGATAGACCTTCTCCGGTGAATCGACTTGCTCGACACGTCCATCGAGCATCACCGCCATCCGGTCGGCGATTGCCATCGCCTCCTGCTGGTCGTGCGTGACGAGCACGGCGGTGATACCGAGCTGTTCAAGCAGGCGCCGGAGTTCCAGGCGCATCTGCACACGGAGTTCGGTGTCGAGGTTGGAAAAGGGCTCATCGAGGAGCAGCACCTGCGGGCTTGGGCCGAGCGCACGGGCGATCGCGACCCGTTGCTGCTGGCCCCCAGAGAGCTGATGCGGATAGCGGTCGTCCAGACCGTCCAGCCCGGTGAGCCGCAGGAGCTGGCGCACGCGTTCCTGCCGCGCGCTGCGCGGGAGTGCGGTGAGTCCGAACCCGATGTTCTCGGCCACGGTGAGGTGAGGGAACAGTGCGTAGTCTTGGAAGACCATCCCCACACCGCGTCGTTCCGGCGGCACCCACACCTGCTCTCCGGCCACCACCTGGCCGTGGAGCACCACGCGGCCGGCATCCGGACGCTCGAAGCCGGCGATGAGGCGTAACGTCGTCGTCTTTCCGCATCCGCTCGGGCCAAGCAGGGCCAGGATCTCTCCACGGTTGACCGTCAGAGTCAGATCGCGCACCGCCGGCCGCTCGACGCCCGGATACCGTTTCCAGACGCCAGAGAGCTCGATCGCTGGCTCCGACTCTCGCATAGCCTCCCACCCCCTGCACACCATCACGCAACAAGTCTACCAGGTGTCCCGCTTGTTCTCGCTGTCGAGGAAGGTTCGCGTGGTGGCGCACCTTCCTGGCGATCGACCAGTTGCTGTCGCCAGGTTAGGAGCGCCGTCGGCAGTGCTGCGACCAGGAACAACAGGAACGCCGGCAGTGCAGCGTGTGACCAGAAGAGCTCGCGAGTCGCATTCCAGACCTCGGTCGCCAGGGTGCCGTACCCGATCGGGCTCAGCAGCAACGTGACTGGCAGCTCTTTCACCGTTGTCAGGAAGACGAGCGTGCTTCCGCTAACGATGCCGGGCGACAGTAACGGCGCAGTGACGCGTAGCCAGGCTCGCAGTGGCGAGGATCCCAGTCCCCTTGCTGCTTCCTCCAAGCGTGGACTGACTTGGAGGAGCGAGGCACGCAGGCTCCCGACTGCTTCCGGCAAGAACCGGATGACGTAGGCGAGGAGCAGCAGGGCGAAAGTCTGGTAGAGGGGAACGAGGTACCGTGCGCCGAAGGAGACGAGCGCGAGCGCCGTGACAATCCCGGGTAGGGCGTAGCTGATCCAGAGCGGGAACTCGATGAGCCGGCTCGCCAGGCCCGAAGAGCGGACCAGTAAGAACGCGACCGGGAACGCCACTACAACCGTGACGACCGCCGTCAGCAGCGAGATGACTGCCGAGTGCCAGGCTGCCTGCCAGGTGAGAGCGAGTGGGTTGCCGCTCCGTATGGCTTGCACCAGCCAGTAGCTGGTGACGGCTAGCGGTGTCCCGAGCGTCAGCAGCCCCAGTCCACCACAGTAGGCGATGCCGGCCGGCGTCCACCGGCCGAGCCGGATCAGCCGGAGCGGCCGGTGGCCTCCGGCAAAGCTGCGGTGATACCGCTGGGGGCCTCGCCAGGCCCGTTCGACAGCGACGATCAAAATCGTCAAGGTCGCGAGGACGAGCGCCAGACTGGCTGCTCCGCTCCGGTCGAAGGCAAGCCGGTACTGGTTGTAGATCGCGCGGGTGAAGGCGTCGTAGTTCAGCAAGGACACGGCGCCGAAGTCGCTCAGGACGTAAAGGGAGGTCAGGAGAGCGCCGGACGCCATGGCTGGTCGGAGCTGGGGAAGCGTGACCCGGAAGAACGTGCTCCACGGGCCATGGCCGAGTGATCGTGCCGCTTCTTCAAGCGCAGGATCGAGCGAGCCGATGACTCCACGGAGCGACAGGTAGATATACGGG
>Ga0197142_1005336_pt1 | contig 10089 bp, 9 predicted proteins | sample GBS60_MetaG_FD_148614 | JGI IMG/M metagenome (GOLD analysis project Ga0197142, IMG submission 148614) | Sediment microbial communities from Great Boiling Springs, Gerlach, Nevada, United States - GBS 60_MetaG | ecosystem: Environmental > Aquatic > Thermal springs > Hot (42-90C) > Sediment...
CGAAACCCTCTCGGTTATCCTCCAGGTCAGCTCGGCCAAACTCAGTCGCCGTTTTCTCGGCCGCGACCTGCGCCCCTTCAAAATGGCGCCCCTGCATCACCACTTCGAGTTGCTGGGCTGGTCGGAGACGCAGGTCACCCAGCGCTTTTTCCTCATCGGTTTGCTTTCGGGCATGCTCGGCATTGCCCTGGCCCTGTTGTAGTCCCGTTTTATGTCCGCGAACCTGCCTGTACTCACCGGACAGACGGCCCTGGTCGTGGGCCTGGCCCGCGAGGGGACGGTAGCAGCCCTGTGGCTGGCGCAACGCGGCGCCCATGTGGTGGCCAGCGATGTGCGACCGCTCAGCGCGCTGGGCGAGGCCGCCGCCCGCCTGGCCGATCATCCCGGCATCACCCTGCGGTTGGGTCCGCAAACACCCGAGCTGCTGAGCGGGGTGGATGTGGTTGTCGTCAGTCCGGGTGTGCCCCAGGATATCCCTCTGCTGACGGCCGCACGTGCGGCCGGTATCCCGTTGACGACCGAGACGCGTCTGCTGGCGCAGCTCTGCCCGGCGTTGCTGGTGGGCATCACCGGCTCCAGCGGTAAGACCACGACCACCACCCTGACTGCGCGTATGCTGGAAGCCACAGGCGCGCGGCAGGGTTTCCGCACCTGGCTGGGCGGCAACATCGGCGAACCCCTGCTGGGTCGGGTAGAGGCCATGCAACCGGAGGATCGCGTCGTCCTGGAGCTGTCCAGTTTTCAGCTCCTCTACTGGGGAGCCATGCCCTCTTCCCATCCGGAGACGGCGGTACCCTGGCACCGGTCGGCCGGGCTTAGCCCCACGGTGGCCGCCATCCTCAACATCACGCCCAATCATCTCGATCGCCATCCTTCCATGGCCCACTACGCCGCGGCCAAAGCGCAGATCCTGGCCCATCAGCGGCCCGGCGCCGTGGCCGTGCTCAATCGCGACGATCCGCTGGTCGGCGCCTGGGCCCGCGCAGGCCGGGTGACCATTGCCGGTGACGCCGGCCAGGAACCGGTGGCGTTCGATCTGGCGGCCACGGTGCTGACCTTCGGCCTGCGCTCACAACCGTGGGGTGACGGCGCCTGGTGGGAAGATGAGACCATCCGTTTGCGCTATCAGGGCGAGGTGTGGACCCTGTGCCATCGTCGCGAGTTGAAGTTGCGCGGGGAGCATAACGTGGCCAATGTCATGGCTGCCGCCTGCCTGGCCCTGGCCGCAGGCGCCGATCCGGCCGCTATCGCTGCCGTCGCCACCGCCTTCACCGGTGTGCCTCACCGGCTGGAGGTGGTCCGTCGCCTCGATGATGTCCTGTGGATCAACGATAGCATCGCCACATCGCCCGAACGGGCCATTGCGGCGCTGCGCAGTTTTGAGACGCCGAAGGTGGGGCCGGCCCATCTCATCCTGCTGGCCGGGGGTCGCGACAAACATCTGCCCTGGGAAGATTGGGCCGCCGAGGTGCATGCACGCGTGCGCCATGTGGTCGCCTTCGGTGAGGCGGCCGGGCTGATCGCGCGTGTCTTGCAACCGAAGCCCGCCTCCAGCCGTCTGGAAAGCCTTGTCACCGCGGCCGATCTGCCGGCGGCGGTCAGGGTGGCCCAGAGCCTGGCCCAACCCGGCGATGTGGTGTTGCTGGCCCCGGGCGGAACGAGTTTTGATGCTTATGCCGATTATGCCGCCCGTGGACAGCATTTCCGCGATCTGGTCAACCGCCTTGTCCCGCTTTCCCCTCCTTTATCGGAGCCATCATGAAGCGCTTCCCCTCCTCTGGGCCGCTGGCAACACCGCCTTCTTTTGATTATGTCATGCTCGTGCTGGTGGTCGGGCTGGTCGGTTTCGGCCTGGTCATGTTGTTCAGCGCCTCCTATGCCTTCGCCTATTGGGCCAAAGACAATCCCCTCTACTTTTTCCAGCGCCAGTTGGTGTGGGTGGGGCTGGGCAGCGTGGCGCTGCTCATTCTCTTGAATGTGGATTATCGGATCTGGAACGAGCTGGCCCTGCCTCTTTTGGGGCTGACCGTGGTGGCACTCTTTCTGGTGCTGGTGGCCGGGAGCGATCGTTTTGGCGCCCGCCGCCAGCTCTTGAGCGGAGGCTCCATTCAGCCCTCGGAGGTGGCCAAGCTCACCTTTGTCATCTACGCTGCCGCCTGGCTGAGCAGCAAAGGGGACCGGCTGCGCCGGGTGAACTACGGCGTCGTGCCTTTTGCCGTGCTCTTGGGCCTGGTGATCGGCCTGTTGCTGTTGCAGCCCGATATTGACACGTCCCTCATCATCACGGTGACGGCGGTGGCCATGTTCTTCGTGGCCGGCGCCGATCTGTTCCAGATGGGGCTGATCGGTTTGCTCAGCAGTCTGACTTTCGGGGCGGCTATCCTCCTCTTCGATTACGCGCAAAAGCGGTTTCGGGTTTTTGTGGAGGCCATCACCAATCCGTTTCAGGCTCAGGATTTTCATATGCAGCAGGTCGTGGCAGCGCTGATGGCCGGCGGCATCCAGGGTCGAGGTTTGACCGAGGGCGAGTACAAACTGCCGCCGGGGTTGCCCACGGTCCATTCCGATAGCATCTTCGCCGTCGTCGGGGAGGAACTGGGGCTGGTGGGCACGCTTTTGGTCTTGTCCCTGTTTCTGTTGTTCGCCTATCGGGGGGTGCGAATTGCCCTGCTTGCACCCGATGCCTTTGGCACCCTCCTGGCCTTCGGCATTACGATCTGGCTGGCTTTGCAGGCCCTTATCAACATCGCCATGATCACGGCGACCATTCCCATCGCCGGTCTGGTGTTGCCCTTTTTCAGCTACGGCGGATCGAGCATGGTGGCCAATCTGGCCGCCATCGGGATCCTGCTCAACATCTCTCGCGGCGGAGGAGGCCTGGTAGTCGATGCGAGTTCTCGTTTCCGGCGGTGGAACCGGTGGACACGTGTACCCCATTCTGACGGTCGTCGAGGCGTTGGAGGCACGGTTGCCGATGTCCGCGTCCACCGCTTCGCCCGTTCCTTCTTCGGATTCCGTCGCCGCTCGCGGTCGTCTTGAGTCGCTGGAGGTGCTCTACGTGGGCGCGGAGGGCGGTGTTGAAGCCGGATTGGTGCGGCGAGCAGGCCTGCCCTTCACGGCCATCTCCGCCGGACAGTTGCGCGTGGCCCATCCGCTGCGGCTGGCCCGCCATCTGGTGCGCATGCGCCGGGGGGCCGCGCAGGCTGCCGATCTGCTGCAGCGCTGGCGGCCTGACGTGGTCTTCGTTACCGGCGGCTATGTGTGCGCGCCTGTGGTCTGGGCCGCGCATCGCCGCCGTATCCCCATCCTCATCTACCTGCCGGATATGACGCCAGGCCTGGCCGTGCGTCTGCTCAGCCGTTATGCCGACCGGGTCGCCGTCAGTTTTCCCGAGGTGACGGTCCATTTCCGCCACCGTCAAACCCTGGTCAGCGGCTATCCGGTGCGACGGGCGCTGCGAGAACGTACCCTCGACAAGGCCGCCGCCCGCCGGTGTTTTGCGCTGGATCCGATGCAGCCGACCGTATTGGTATTCGGCGGATCCCAGGGGGCGCGCGCCATCAACGAAGCGCTTGCCGCCATCCTGCCCGATCTGCTGGACCTGGCGCAGGTTATCCACCTCAGCGGCGAACGCGATTGGTCAGCCGCCCAGGCCCGCAGCGCCGACCTGGACCGGGAACGACGTCGGCGCTACCGGCTTTTCGCCTATTTGCACGAGGAGATGCCGGCGGCGCTCATGGCAGCCGACCTGGTCGTGGCCCGGGCCGGGGCCTCGACTCTGGGTGAGTTTCCGGCCCTGGGCCTGCCGGCCGTCCTGGTGCCGTTGCCGCTGGCCGGTCACCATCAAATGGCCAATGCCCACTACCTGGCCGACCGGGGCGCCGCCGTGATCGTCGCCAACGCCGAGCTGCGTACCCGGCTGTGGCCCACGTTACAAGCCCTGCTGACCCAACCCGAACGGCTGGAGGCCATGAGCCGGGCCGCCGCTGCCCTGGCCCAACCCGAGGCCGCCGACCGCCTGGCCCAGGCCCTGCTGGACCTGGCCCGTTCCCCTTCCGACCATGCCACCCACGACCAATGAGCTGCAGCGCGCGTTGGTGCTGCTCCTTGTCCTCGGCGTTTTTGCCTATATCGGTTACCGCCGCGGCTTTTGGGGCGAAGTCCTCAAGCTGATCGTGCTGATCGTGGGCTATGCCATCAGCCGCCCCGAGCTGCTGGGCGGCTGGGTGATCCGCTCGATCAACGTCGGCTATTTCCTCATCCAGTTTATCCGCGGCGGCGGCCTGAGTGCGCTCTTCGCCGAAGGCGGGCCTTCGGCCGAAAGACTCCTCAGCGCTTTCGAGGCGACCGGCGCCCGGGGACCGCTGATCCGGGCCGAGCAGGGCGAGGGCCTGCTGTTCGTGCTCATGCTGCTCCTCCTTATCGTGGCCTTTGCCATGGCCGGACGCATTAAGCGCAAGGCCAGTAAGATCGCCGGCCTGCTCATGGGTGCGGCCAACGGGCTGGTTATCGCCTACATCTTCCGGCCCTACCTCAGCGGCAAGCCCTTGTTGCCACCCACGCCGGAAACGGCCGGGACGCTGGATGTCCTGAGCACCATCCTCGGCGCCGCCCTCGACGTCGTGGTAACGCCGTTGCGTTGGCTGGCAACGGCCGCGGGTCTCTGGATGGTGCCTGTGGTCATCGTGGCCGTTGTCCTCATCCTGCTGCGCAGCCTGCGCGGCTGAACGCCGCCGAGAGTGCCGCATGGGTCCTATCGAAGTCCTTTGGTTCGCCGTTGTCCTCTTCTTCATCTTCGTGGCCCTGGTGCGCGGCTATCCTCGCGAGCTGGGTGTGACGACGGTCATCTTCGCCGCCCTCTTTCTCATCCACTTCTTTTTCGGCCGCTATTTCGATAGTCTGCTCAAGCCTCTCTTGGACATCCTCAATATCAGCCCGACAGCGCGAGGGCTGGAGCACTTCAAAGCGAGCTTCTATAGCCTGGTCTTCCTGCTCATTGTTTTCTCCGGCTACGCCGGCCAGACTTTTGCCTTTCAGGGCAAAGAACGCAAAGGCACCGATGGCTTCGTGCTCAATCTCCTGGTCGGTCTGCTCAACGGTTATCTCGTGGCCGGATCCCTTTGGTATTTCCAGCACGCCTTCAACTACCCCATCGCCGATTTCAAAGGCCCGGACGGACGACCGCTCTTCTTCACCATGCCCCTCAGCCCTCTGGCCATGCAACTGGTCAAGATCCTACCCCTTGCCGTCGTCCCCGATATTCTGTGGGGCGCGTTGCTCATGCTCATGCTGCTTGCCCGTGTGCGTCGGTAGAAACGGTTATGGAATGGTCCGAGCTGTTCGAGTTGGCTCCTGAAGCCCGTCGTCGTCATCGTTTCCATCTCATCGGCATCGGTGGTGCCGGCCTGGGGCCCATTGCGCAGGTGCTGCTGGAGATGGGGTTTCAGGTCAGCGGCAGCGATCAGGCGGCCTCGCCCCGGACCGAAGCTCTGGCCGCGGCCGGCGCGCACGTCCGGGTGGGCCACAGCGCCGCGCACCTGCAAACCGACGAAGAGCCGCAGCGACCCGATGCCGTCCTCGTCTCGGCGGCCGTGCCCCCTACGAATCCTGAACTCATGGGCGCGCAGGCGGCGGGCATCCCGGTCATTCGGCGCCGCGATCTGCTGGGGCCGCTGACCGCAGGCCGTCGCGTCATCGCCGTGGCGGGTACCCACGGCAAGACGACGACCACGGCCATGATCGCCCATATGCTGACCGGGGTAGGACTGGCGCCGGGCTATATCATCGGCAGCGAGATCCCCGGTCTGGGCGCCGGGGCGTTGGGCCGCGGACCGCATTTCGTCATCGAGGCCGATGAATACGACGAAGCCTTTCTGGGACTGGCACCCACGATCATCGTCCTCACGAACATTGACTGGGACCATCCCGACTATTTCCATACTCCGGCGGCCTATGCGGCTGCGTTTCGCCGCTTTCTCGACCGTCTGCAACCCGGCGGCCGACTCATCTATTGCCAGGACGATGCTGAAGTCGAGGCGCTGGTGGCCTCGATCCCGACGGAGGCGTTGCCATCGGCGCAACGCCTGGGTTATGGCAGCAGCAGCCGGGCCACCTGGCAGGCCCGGTTCATCGACATCGGCCCTGACCAGACCACCTACGAATTGCATGGCCCCGGCGGCGCTGCCTGGCCGGTATGTCTGCGGGTCCCCGGCCTGCACAACGTGCTCAACAGCCTGGCCGCCCTGCTGACCGCCCAGGCGATCGGCATCGCCGTGGCCACGGCAGCTCCCTTCCTGGCGACCTACAGCGGCGCAGTGCGCCGTTTCCAGGTGAAGGGCGAGGCCGACGGCGTCCTTATTATCGACGATTACGCCCATCATCCCACCGAGGTGCGGACGACCCTGGCCGCAGCCCGGGCAGCCTATCCCGATCGCACGATTTGGGCGGTCTATCAACCCCACACCTATAGCCGGACCCGCATCCTCCTCGATCAGTTCGAGGGTGTCTTTGCCGCGGCCGACCATGTGCTCATCACCGAGATTTACCCGGCCCGCGAAGCCCCTGACCCCCGCGTCAACCCGGCGCAGGTGGCGGCAGTCAGCCGCCATCGGCATGCCCGGGTCAGCGGCAACCTGGAGACCACGTTGGACCTGCTGGCGAATGAAGTGCAGCCACCGGCGGTGGTGGTCATCCTCAGCGCCGGCGATGCCACCCGGCTGGCATCGGCTCTGCTCCACCGGCTGCAGGCCCGCGTTGAGAGTTGAGAGTTATGACGTCCATCCCCCCTTCGTTGCTTGCGCAACTGGCCCCCCTGAGCCGGGACGGCGTGCGTTGCCGGGCGGCGCTGGCGCCGCTGACGAGCTTTCGCATCGGCGGCCCGGCCGAAGTCCTCCTGACCGTGACCTCGCTCGGCGAGTTGATCGCGGCCCTGGTGCTGCTGCGGGAATGGCAGGTGCCATTCCTCATCCTCGGCGGCGGTTCCAACGTCCTGGTCAGCGATGCCGGTGTGCCGGGTGTGGTCCTCATCAACCGCTGTCGCGGAGTCAGTTGGGCTCCAACCGCCGACCCCCCAACCGTGACGGCCGAAAGTGGGGTCTTGCTGGCCGGACTGGCCCGCAGCGCCATCCGCCGGGGTCTGGCCGGACTGACCTGGGCCGTCCATGTGCCGGGCACGGTGGGGGGCGCCGTAGTCGGCAATGCCGGCGCCCATGGCGGCGCCATCGCCGACAACCTGCATCAAGTGACGCTCTGGCAGGACGGCGCGGTGGTGGAAGTGCCGGCCGCCGACCTGGAATTGCGCTATCGCTCCAGTCGCCTGAAGGCGTTGCCCGCTGCCATCCGACCGGTGGTGTTGACGGCTACCTTTCACCTGAGCCACGGTGACACCGCGGCCGAAGAAGCTGCCGCCGCGGTCTACACGGCCTATCGGCGGCGCACCCAGCCCACAGCCCAAAGCGCCGGCTCGATTTTCAAAAACCCACCGACCGGTACCGGCCCGGCAGCCGGCTATCTCATCGAGGCCGCCGGCCTGAAGGGCTATCGCCTCGGCGGCGCCGGCGTCAGCACCCGCCATGCCAATTTCATCATCAACCACGGTGATGCCACCGCCGCCGATGTCGTTCGCCTGATGAACCACATTCGTCGCACCGTCTGGAACCGCTTCGGCATCCTCCTGGAACCGGAAATCCAATTCGTCGGCGATTGGAGCGCCGGGCCCTGGTTGGAGGAGGTAACGGAAACGGCCGAAAGCTCCGGGATGTTTGCTCACAACTCGAAGCGATGAGACCCATTTTCTTCAATCGCTAATCTGCGTAAATCCGTCCAATCCCTGTCAATTCGTGGCCCATTTTGCCTTTTCCGCTCGTTTTTTTATTGCGCTATCCCTTGCCCTCTATCCACCATGTCTCGTCTCCATCTCGGTGTCCTTTTCGGCGGCCGTTCCGGCGAGCACGATGTCAGCCTGATGAGTGCCCAATCGGTGCTGGCCGCCCTTGACCGCGACCGTTATATTGTTCACCCCATCGGCATTGACCGACAGGGCCGCTGGCTGTTCGACGGCGATCCCCTGGCCCGCCTGTTGGCCGGAGAGGAGGCAGGCCCGGAGGCGCCGTTATGGCCCGCTCCCGAACGGCTGGCCGGACTCGATGTCATTTTCCCGGTGTTGCACGGGCCCTACGGCGAAGACGGCACCCTGCAAGGGCTGCTGGACCTGACGGGCATTCCCTATGTGGGTTGTGGCGTCCTGGCCTCGGCTCTGGGCATGGATAAGGCCGTAGCCAAGCGGGTCTTTGCCGCGCATGGGCTGCCGCAGACGCCCTGGGAGCTGGTCTGGCGTCGGGAATGGGAAGCCACTCCTGCGGCGGTGCTGACGCGGCTGGAGGAACGTCTGGGCGGCTACCCGCTGTTCGTCAAACCGGCCAATCTGGGATCGAGCGTGGGGGTGAGCAAAGCCCACCATCGCGCCGAGCTGGCCGCGGGTCTGACCGCGGCCGCGGCCTACGACCGCAAAATCGTGGTCGAACAGGCCGTACCCCATGCCCGTGAGATCGAGGTGGCCGTGTTGGGCAACGAAGAGGCCATCGCCTCCATCCCCGGTGAAATCGTCGCCGGTAACGAGTTTTACGATTACGCGGCCAAGTACCTGGACGGCACCAGTCAGCTCCTCATCCCGGCGCCGCTGAGCGCCGGGCAGACCGAGCAGGTGCGCCGCCTGGCCCTGGCTGCCTATCGGGCCATTGATGCCAGCGGCCTCAGCCGGGTGGATTTTCTGCTCAACGGCCAGACCGGCGAGGTTTTCGTCAACGAGGTGAACACCCTGCCGGGTTTCACGGCCATCAGTATGTATCCCAAGCTGTGGGAGGCGAGCGGACTGAGCTATCCCCGGTTGCTTGATCGTCTGATCGAGCTGGCCCTGGCCCGTCATGCCGACCGCCTTCGCAACCGCATCGTCCGCTGAATCCGAATCATGCCCGGCTATTATCGCAGCAGACCACCACGGCCATCATCGGAACCGACGTTGCGACGACGCCGCCCGCGCCGGCGACGCTTCGGCGGGCCTTCGCTGCCGTTGCTGCTGCCCAAGCGACAACGGACACCGAAAAACGCACGGTCGGCCGGGCGTTCGGCCGTGAGGCGAGGATGGATCAGGATAAGACCGTGGCTCCATCGTCTGCTGCCCCGGCGCTCCTGGCATGCAAGCCATCTCACCGCGATGCTTCTCGTCCTGGTGGCTACCGGTGGGCTGATTTATGCCTTTGCCGATCTGGCGTTTTATGTTTACGACGCCGAGGTGGAAGGAGCTCGCTATACGGCGGTCACCGAGCTTTATCGGCAGGCCGGCATCGAGGGCTACAGCATCTTCTTCGTGGATACGGACCGGGTGGCGCGACAGCTGGAACGCTTACCGTATATCCGCCGGGTTCGCGTCCACACCCTCCTACCCAACCGGGTCCGCATCGTTGTGACCGAGCGCAAGCCTGTCCTGCTCTATCAGGATGGGGCCACGCGCTACTGGGTCGATGCCGAAGGCGTGCTCATGCCGATCGTAGCCGACCACGATGTGGAACTCACCCTGGTGGATGAGATGGCAGCCGTCCCCATGACCGTTAGCGACGGCCAACGGCGTCTGCTGGCCGGGCTGTTACAGGCCATTCTCGCCGTTCACCGGCGGATGCCTGCCGTGACCCATTTCCGGTATCGGCCGGGCTACGGCCTTATGTTCACCAGTCCGGAGGGCTGGCAGGTCTATTGGGGCGATACAACGACCACGGAAACCAAGCTGGCCACCTGGGAGGCCGTCCGTGCCCGGCTTCTGGCCGAAAAAGCCCAGGTCGGCGAAGTCGATCTGCGCTTCCCCCAGGTCATCTGGCGCTAAGTGCTCCCCACCTCAGGGGAGAACCGGAGCTCCCTCGCTCCCTCGCTCCCTCTCTCCCTCGCTCCCTCTCTCCCTCTCTCCCTCTCCCTCTCTCCCTGTCTCCCTTCCCCCTCCCACCCATGTCCGCGATCCTCAGCGCCATCGATGTCGGAACGACCAAAATCTGTGTTTTTATTGCCGAATCCACACCGGAAGGGTCGCTGCGACTGTTAGGT
>Ga0197142_1005337_pt1 | contig 10088 bp, 9 predicted proteins | sample GBS60_MetaG_FD_148614 | JGI IMG/M metagenome (GOLD analysis project Ga0197142, IMG submission 148614) | Sediment microbial communities from Great Boiling Springs, Gerlach, Nevada, United States - GBS 60_MetaG | ecosystem: Environmental > Aquatic > Thermal springs > Hot (42-90C) > Sediment...
CAAGAGCTTCGCATGCACCATAAAGGTCCTTAGGATCTTTAGTTATAGCATAATAATAAGAATAAATCTCATACTTTTTAAATACAATATCAATACTTAAAGGATGTTTTTTAAGTGTATCATCACATAACTTAAGTGCTATTTGATAATCTTTTTTTTCTATTTGATTTACTATATCTATGTTTTTAATATAAAGATCAAAATACTTAAAAGAAAAAAAGATAAAAGATATTAAAAGGAAAAAACTATATATTCTAACAAATAGTTTTATCTTTTTATAATCTTCAGTTATCCTAAAAATATAAAGATTATCTTTCAAAGATTTGGCTGCTATATACATAAAAAACCACCAACCAGAAACAGTATTTGGTCCAAAATCAAAAAAACTACAAATTAATGCAGCTATTATTGTATAATTGTAAAAACCTCTACTTAATTTAAGAAGCATATATAAAAAATACAACCAAGGAATAAAAAATAAAACACCAAAATCACTTAAAACTTCAATAAAATAGTTATGAGTATATATAGATTTTAAATCACCAGAAATATACCTTTCTCCGATGTAAGTAAATGATGAGTATCCCCAACCCGTAAGTGGTCTTTCTAAAAACATATCAATGGAAAACTTCCACCATCTTATCCTATCATAAACAGAGTTGGGATCAATATGAAAAACAAAAAAAATAAAAATAATAAACATTATAATGATAATCAAATAATTTTTTCTAAAATCAATATTCTCTCTATTTTTAAAAGCATAATAGAAACTTGTAAGCATTAGGGAAAGCAATGCACCAATAGACTTGGTCAAAATTATGATTATTATAAATAAAATGGATATATAATATTTCTTTTTTTCAAGAGTCATTCCAAGTATAAGTATTGATATAAATGCAAGAGTATTTGAGTTATTAAGAGTAGATGTAAATTCTCCCTTATTTACAATACCAGTATATAAAGCGTAAATAGCTATGAAAAAAAGAAAAGGGTATATATATATCATCTTTTCTTCAGTATTGTTTTGAATTAAGAGTAAAAATATAACAAATCCAAGTAAAAAACCTATGTAATCAATAATTATTAAATGCTTTATAGGACTAAAAATAAACGAAATAGCAGAAACTATAATAGCTATTAAAATATAAATATATCCATAAGGAAGATATATCTCTGATCCTTTATCGAGGAAAAAAATAAAAACAGAAAAAATAAAAACAGGTAAAAAATAAATAAAAAGGACTATTCTAAGATCACCAAACCCATAAAAAGATACAATCAAAAAAGGAAGCAAAAACACCAATTCAGTTATATTATTATGTATATTTTTAAGTGTTTTTCTTATATCCATCACTCAACAATCTTTGGAGTTACAAAGATAAGAAGTTCCATCCTGTTTCTTTCCTTGCCTTTCTTCTTAAAAAGATATCCAAGAAAAGGAATATCCCCTAAAAGAGGAACTTTATATTCATACTCATTTTCAGAATCATGTATCAAACCACCTATAACAACGGTTTCTCCATCTGATACAACGACAGTTGTATCAGCTGTTCTTTGATCAACAGAAGGAGGTTGGAAGGGTGCTGATTGTGATGGTTGTGAAACACTTGGATTGATCTTCATTATTATCTTACCATCAGAGGTAATAGTAGGAAGAACTTTTAAAACTATCCCTGTGGTAACATATGTTACCTTTGTTGAAGAAACAGACCCTCCCGAAGTATTAGTTATTTCAGTTGTTAAATATGGAATTTGATTTGTTATATTAATGCTTGCTTCTTTATTATTTAAAGTTGCAATTTTAGGATTTGAAAGTATATTGGCCTTTCCCTTTTTTGCAGCAGCAGAAATTACAGCATCAAACATAAAATTTGGTGTTATCCTTCCAAATCTAAAAGCACCATATATAACATTTGCAGGCAACTCCACACCTGTTCCACCTTGAGATGGTAATAGATTTGGTGGGGTTCCTATATAACCAGTATTATCATCATATCCTGGAGTAATGCTTTTTGGCCCACCCCATTTAGTTTGAGGGCCTATAGCAGATGTCGCATCTTGAGAGCCTATGAAATTTCCTCCAGAATTTCCACTTACTGACCACTGTATACCTTGATGAAGTCCACTATCAAGAGAAACCTCAACAAGCTTTGCTTCTATCAAAACCTGTTTAGGCATCCTGTCAATCTTAGAAATAAGATCAGAAATCATTTCAAGTCCCATCGGAGTATCTGTCACAATAAGAGCGTTATTGGTATCATCTACATTACATTTTGCTGTAGTTCTTCCTTCAGCTTGCGCTATTGATTCAATCTGTGATTTTATATCTGAAGCTTTAACATAATTTAAAAAGAAAACCTTTGTTTGAAGATATGCATTTTTTTGTTCATTTAAAATAGAATTTTTTGTTGAAATTCTAACTATATTTTTAGATATCTTTTGAGCTATAAGTCCTTTTAAAGAAAGTATAGTTTTAAAAGCTTCATTAAATGGAACATCTTTAAGCGATATTGAGATAGTTCCATCAACATCTTCTGAGAAAATAACATTTAAACCTGCTTTGTTTAAAAGATATGTAATAACATCCCTTATATCTGATTCGCTATATTCAAGATCTATTTTATAAGAGGGAAGAATATCATATAATTCTAAAGATTCTCTACGTAAAGATGTGGATGATTTTAATTTTTTTGAAGGGAGAATAACATTTGCATCTTTTATATCATCAGAGATAGCAATTAAATCAATAAAAAGAATATCTTTCTGAGATCTATCCTCTTTATAGTAAACAGGAAGTCTTGTATATGCAATAACCACTGCTTTATTATTTTTTTGTGATGTTAAAATTCTTGATACAATTCCCTTTTCAATAGGTTTATCATAAACTACTTTAAAAATTGAGTCAAAAAATTCTATTCTTATACCTCTTTTGTCATTCAAACTTGAAATAGAATATTTAATATCGCCTCTATATTTTATAATAATTCTACTATTTAAAACAGCAACATCATCTATACGAGTTTGAGAATAAGCATATGTAGTTAACATAAAAATAAGCATTATAACCTTTTTCATATTCATCTCCTTACTATTCTATATAGAATTCTTTTGTTTCTTTTTTCTGAGTATCATATAAAATAACAGTTCTACCATTTATCTCACCTCTTATATTATTAATAATTTTTTTTGAATTATTTAAGCTTTTTAAATTTTTTTTATCTTTAAGTATAAAAATTTCACCTGTAATACTATTTTTTAAAAGTGCTTCACGTTCATTTTTATAATTTATTATCCCACTTAGTGAAAAACTATCCAAAGAATAAAAACTATCAGCTGATGTTGAAATATCTACTGAATATTTTTTAGTAACACTACTATAGACATTACTCTTTATCATTGGATTTCTCTTGTTTTTAGGAGAATATATTTCATTTACGTTTAATGTATTACTTGATATTATAACGTTTTCTTGTATCTGAGAATAAATCATAAAAGAAATGAAAATTAAAAAAAACATTTATCCTCCATACTGATACGAAACAAGCATAAAGCTAACATTAGAAGGATCTCCTCCACTTATAGCAACATTTTCAATATTAAATATCCTCTCATTTAAAGATATAGCAGCAAAAAATCTACCTATGTTATGATAGGAACCAATAACATTAATATTATATACTACTCTAAAAAAATATCCTTCACTATCTTTAACAGCAGAACCTGAATTAATTGACCTTATGCTAACTCCATATTTATCAGCAATAAATTTAATTGTTTTTATCACTTCTGGCATATCTTTATCTTTAGGAATCTTTTTTTCAAGTTCTATTTTTTGATTATTTAACTCATCCAGCTTTTTATTTAAATCAATATATTTTGCTTTTGCCATTTTGGCTTGAGTTATATTTGATTCAAGTTTAGATATCTTTATTTTAAGTTCACTAATTTTTTTAGAATAAGGAATATAGAAATAATACAAATAAAATCCAATAATAACGATAAAACCTGCTACAGGTATAACAATTTTTAAAGGTATCTTATTTATATCAATTTCTTTCATATAACATAATTATAAGTAAACGTTAATCTTGTTGAGTAATATTCTCCATTATAAACTATCTCACTTATTTTTAAATTAGAATATCTTTTATCATTTTTTTCCATAAAAGAATACCACCACATCATATCTTCAAGCGAATTTGAGTTTAGATTAATATTTACCTCTATTTTATCTCCTATTTTTTTAGTATCTATTCCTCCAAACCAACATGTTTGTGGAAGATTGTTTATCAAATCTTGCATAAAAGCAACATAGAAAAACCTATTTTTATTTATCTTCTCAACAGCAGAAATATATTTATTAATCTCATTGATCTGTTTCTCTATATTTTTAGCTTTCTCAATTTCAGCATTAAGTAATTTATATTCACCTTCAAGAATGTTATAATCTGTTTCAAGAGATTTAAGTTTAGAATAATGTACAACTATTAATGATATAAGAATAAGTATTATTAAAAAGAAAAAAGCAATAACCTTTGTAATAAAAAGCTTTGTATAAATCTTTTCAACATAGTTTCTTGGAACAAGATTTATATATATCATAAATCCTCAAGCCTTCTCAAACTTAAACCACTTGCAACACATAAAGAATTAAGAATATGAAATGGAATATCTTTAGGTGGATCTTTTAAAAAAGAAAAAGGATTTAGATATTCTACTTCAATATTTAGCTGAGAAGAAATAAGTTTCGAAAGATTAGGTATTGAAGATGTCCCACCACATAAATATACCTTTGTAATAGTAGATTCAATACCGCTAGATATAAAGTAATCTATTGATCTATTAACATCGCTTACTATCTCTCTAATAACGTCAGTTATAATTTTTGATGAAAGTATCATAAGCTTATCATAGTTATAAATAGCAGATAGTTTTTCTTCATCGCTAAAAAGTATCTTAACGCTTTTTTTAAATTCATCAACACTTTTTATATCTAAATTAAGTCTTTTGGAAATTGCCTTATCAATGGAAACCCCTGAAATAAATATATCTCTAACAAGCCTTGAATAATAAGCAGGCAATAAGTTTTTATTTAAGCTAAGCATACTAAGATTATTAACAAGAATTGATAGATTTGTTACTCTTTGTCCTATATTCAACAAAATAATAGATGAAAAGTTATTTGTTGGTTGAGGTACAATCTTATTTAAAAGTGTTTCAAGCGCAAAACTATCAGTATCTATCAAAACAGGAATAAGTCCAGCAGATGTTATTATTTCAATTCGTTCATCAATAACTTCTTTTTTACATGCAACAAGCACTATCTCCATTTTTTCTTGACCTTCTTCTAAAATATTCTCATTTAATATATAATAAGAAAGATAAACATCATTTATATTAAATGGGATAAAAGCCTCTGCCTCAGCTGATATTCTCGCATCAAGCTCTTTTTTATTCATCTTCAAAATCTTTACAAATCTTACAATAACAGAATTTCCAGAAACAGAAGTTGCAGCATACTTTGTTTTTATAGCATTCTTTTTAACAAAGTTTGAAATTTCATTCACAATTATTGCTTTTCTCTCATCAGGATCTGTATTATCATTTATATATAATGGAACATAACCCCAATTTTTAAGCGAAATATTTTCTCCGTCTTTTGAGAAAAGAACAAATTTTATAGCATAATTCCCTATATCTATACCAATTATCTCATCAGGAGGAAAAAATGTTTTTAAATATTTTTTCATAAAATCATAAAAATTATACTGTTATTAGCATATATTATTCAAATTTCTATTATATTAAATATTTATAAACTTTTTTCAAACTTTAATAACCCATTTAAAAATTTCATTTAATCTCATAAGAATTATCTTTCAAAATAGATTCTATTGATCCTGTATCTTCTCCCACATTTTCATAAAAAATTTTTTCATACGATTTCTTATTAATCTTGTATAATATACCAACAGGTAACGGAAATTCAGGCGGCATCAATGAAGAAATTATTGACGCCATATGTATGTTTGATGAATCATAGATCGTTAAATCTGATGGAGGATTTGATGGGTCAAATTCCACAACAACAGGTGTAAATCCTTTAAGAACTATTGCTTTATTTTTGTTTTTACCAAATATCATAGGTTTATTATTTTCTATTCTTACAACAAAATCATCTTTTGTATCTATGTTTTTAAAAACATCAAACTCCTTATCAGTAAAAACAACACACTTCTGGAGTATTTCAACAAATGCAAATCCTTCATTTTTTGCAGCTTCAAATATTACAGATGAAGTAAGATTAATATCACTATCAATACTTCTTGCTACAAATGGCGCACCAAGATTTATAGCAAGAGAAACTGGGTTAAAAGGATAATCAAAATTACCTTGTGGTGTTGTTTTGGTCTTAGCTCCAAAAAGTGTAGTAGGTGAGGCTTGACCTTTTGTTAAAGCATAAATTCTATTGTTAAACATAAGAACCTTTAACCCTATGTTTCTTCTTATTCCGTGTATAAGATGATTACCACCAATAGAGAGAGCATCACCATCACCTGTTACAACAAAAACCATAAGTTCAGGATTAGATAATTTAACTCCTGTTGCTACAGCTATAGCTCTTCCATGAATAGTATGATATCCATAAACATTAACATAGTATGGGAATCTACTAGAACATCCTATCCCTGATACTACTACATATTTTTCATGTTCAATTTCTAACTCTGCCATAACTCTTTTTACAGCGGTAATTATAGCGTAATTTCCACATCCAGGACACCACTTTATAGGAAGGTTTGATGAAAAATCAGCAGGTGTAAGCTTTGTCATAAATCCTCCATTTTTATTTTTCTGATTGTATTATTTTTAATATCTCTTCTTTGGTATATGGTTGACCACATACTTTTGTTTTTGAAATTATATTTGCATTTTTATAATTCGCCCTAAGGACAAAAGCCATTTGGCCATCATTTTCTTCAACAACATAAATTTTTTTATATTTAGAAAGTATATCACCAAGATCAGGTGGAAGCGGATTTAAATATTTAAGAACAACACCATTAACAGCTATATTTTCTTTAATACTTTCTATTATAGCACTCTTAATAGCACCATAAGTTGATCCCCAGCCAAGGATCAAGATATCAGATTTTCTATCACCATATATCTCTGTTGGTGGAATTTCTAAAGAAACTCTTTTTATTTTTTCTCTTCGTAAGTTTGTCATTATCTGATGATTTTCAGGATCATAACTTATATTACCTTCAATATGTAATTTTTCAAGTCCACCTATTCTATGTTGATAACCTTTAAGTGGTGGATATGCCCATGGTCTTGAAAGCGTCTTCTCATCTCTTAGATATGGTTTAAATTCATGTGGAAGTGGCAGATTAGTGATCTCAAAGTCTTTAAGTTCTTCTTCTCTTGGAATTCTTAAGGGTTGTGATCCTTGAGCTATATATGCTGAAGTCAAAACTATTACTGGTGTCATATATTTAACTGCAATTCTTGCAGCTTCATATACCGTATAAAAACAATCACTTGGACTAAAAGCTGCAAGTACAACAACAGGACAATCACCATGTCTTCCAAAAAGAGAAATAAAAAGATCTGATTGTTCAGTTTTTGTAGGAAGCCCTGTTGAAGGGCCACCACGTTGAACATCAATAACAACAAGAGGTAGCTCGCTTATAACCGCAAGTCCAAGTGCTTCTGTTTTAAGTGAAAGTCCAGGACCACTTGTTCCAGTAGCACTAAGGCATCCGGCAAATGAAGCACCTATGGAAGAACATATAGCAGCAATCTCATCCTCTGCTTGAAAAACAACAACATTTTTACTTGCTAATTTTGAAAAAGTATGAAGTATCTCACTTGCAGGAGTTATAGGATAAGATCCATAATAACACTTTCTTTTAAGTTTTCTAGAAGCTGTTATTAGCGCATAACACACAGCTTCATTGCCAGTTATGTTATGGTAAATACCGGGTTCAAGATTACCCTTTTCTATTTTATATTTTGCATCAAATATTTCTGTATTTTCAGCATAATTATAACCAGCATAAAGAACTTTTTTATTAGCTTCAGCGATTTCTGGTTTTTTAGCAAATTTCTTATCAATCCATTGTGCTGTAATATCTACAGGCAAATCAAACATCCAATAAAGCAAACCAAGCATAAAGAAATTTTTTGTTTTAAGTTTCTCTGCTTTTGTGAGAGGACTTTCACTAAGGGTTTCTTCTACAAGAGAGTTAACATCAACACTTATAACACGATAATTTGAAAGTGAACCATCTTCCAGTGGATTTGAGGTATAACCTGCTTTTTTAAGATTTTCTTCTGTAAAATTTCCAGAATTTGCTATTATAACACTTCCTTTATCAAGATATTTCAAATTTACCTTAAGCGCTGCTGGATTCATAACAACAAGAAAATCAGCTTTATTACCAGGATTCATAACTTTATCATCACCAAATGCAATTTGAAAACCACTAACTCCTCCAATACTTCCTTGTGGTGCTCTTATTTCGGCTGGATAATCAGGAAGAGTTGACAAAACATTTCCACTTATTGCTGTAGCATTTGCAAATTGGTTACCAACCAATTGTATACCATCACCACTATCACCTGCAAATCTTATAACTGTATATTCTTTTATGCTTATATCTATATCCCTTTTTCTTTTTTTACCTTTGTTCATAATTTTCTCCTTATAAAAACCTTCTAAAATAAATATACAATTTATTAACTAAATTTACAAGAACTATATTAATTAAAATTTTAATCAAATAAAATTTAAACAATTTTTTATTTTTATAATCCAAATATTAAAAATATAGTTAATTTTTTGTAGATAAATAATTTTCTTTTTCCTTACTTAGATGCTTAAGATAATAAATTATCTCAAAATAAACTTTAGCATTAATAAAAACTATTAAAAAAAACTTATGATAGCCCTTTTCTAAGTACCACAAAGATAATATAATTGAAAAAAATATAATAATAATTTTTATAAATGGTTCATAACATAATTCAATTATTGTAACTTTATTTTTTTCATCTCCAATTAAAAATTTTTTAAAAAAAACAAATAAATGAGATATAAAAAGTAAAAATATTCCAATATATAACTCCAAATAAACACCAGACATTCTAAATTCACAAGATCTATTTAAAACATTGCCAATAATATCAGTAAGAGATATACTACTAAATGCCTTAAAAGATTCATCAATATAAACAGCAAGTCCGAATAAAAGTATTCCATAAATAATAGAAAAGATAGGAATAATTATGAATTTTGATAATAAAACCAAAGTAAAAATAATAGGAGGCTTTTTAATAGATTCTTTTCTATTTATAAACTTTTTAGCAATAAATATTTTTAATATATTTATAAAAACTATAATTAATGTTTCCACCCAATAAGCAATAATCGTTTCTTTAAAATCTAATATATTTAAAAAAAACATAATAAGTATTACTAAATTTGATACTATTATTAAAAAAATTCCAAATTCTAATTCTTTAAGAGTAATATTTGATTTATTTCTAGATTTATCCATATTTTATAATATTTATTTTATAAAACCTCTTTTTTCCCACAAATTATAAGTATTTATAGCAATTGATGATATGTAAATATCATTTAAATTCATTGCCTTTTTTATAACTTTAACATCATGTTCATCAGGTTTTATGCATCTCATGTTTCTTAAAGAAATAAGATATGTATAATAATTAATCATTATTTTTTCAGAAACAAAAACAGGAATTCTATCAGTATCTTTCCATTTTATCTTTCTATTATCAATCTTATAGTAAAGAAAAAAAGTAAATACAATAAAGAAGATAGTTCCAAAACAAAAAAGCCACTTTTTTGTATATTTTTTTTCAAACTCATTAAGATTTTCATTCCCACATACATTACATCTAGTTGCTTTAAAATCATTTAGGTAATCACAATTAAAACATATTTTATATTTCTTTTTTTTATAAAAAATAGTCATAAGATTATCTATATTACTTCCCCATAAATATTTTTTTCACAAACCTCTTTAATAATTAGATTAGTTCTTTGGCCAGGT
>Ga0197142_1005338_pt1 | contig 10087 bp, 12 predicted proteins | sample GBS60_MetaG_FD_148614 | JGI IMG/M metagenome (GOLD analysis project Ga0197142, IMG submission 148614) | Sediment microbial communities from Great Boiling Springs, Gerlach, Nevada, United States - GBS 60_MetaG | ecosystem: Environmental > Aquatic > Thermal springs > Hot (42-90C) > Sediment...
TCCCCTGGCCTTCCCCCGTTAGGCAATCTTTGCTCGGCGAACATCCCCTCGGAGGGGCGGGCTCCGCACGCCCGCAAACGGGAAAGGGTTCCACCAACACGCTATCCCCGTTAGGCAACCATGCCGGGCACCCCTAGCCCTCGGAAGGACCCGGTCCTCCGGGTCCGCCAGGCCATGTCTCGGCTTGCACCCGGCCCGCCTTTGCGGACGCGCAGAGCGCGTCCCTCCGAGAAAACCGCTCATCGCGTTCCCCTGGCCTTTCCCCCTTAGGCAATCTTCGTTCGGCCAACATCCCCTCGGAGGGGCGGGCTCCGCACGCCCGCAAACCGGACGGGGTTTTACAAACCCGCCATCCCCGTAAGGCCACCGACCTTTCGTCCAGCCCTCATTTGTCATGACATGCGCCGGCATACGTATAGCCGTACAATGCGGACGCGCAGAGCGCGTCCCTCCGAGAAAACCGCTCATCGCGTTCCCCTGGCCTTTCCCCCTTAGGCAATCTTCGTTCGGCCAACATCCCCTCGGAGGGGCGGGCTCCGCACGCCCGCCAGGGAATGCTCGGGTTTCCCCGATATGCCAACCCCATCAGGCCACCGGCCGTTCGCCTGGTCCTCATTTGTCATCACATGTCTCGGCTTGCGTAGGGCCTTGCCATGCGGACGCACAGAGCGCGTCCCTCCCGAGAAAAACTCCCATTGCGTTCCCGAAAGGGTTTGGCCTGCAAGACTGTCTCTCCTCGATTTGCCCGCCTGGCGGAAATACCGTCCTGTCCGTTACCGGCCCTTGACTAATTCCGACAGTTTTAGCTAGTATGCTTGGAGAAGGCCCGCTTCGTGCGGGCCTTGAGCCTAAAAGAAAAAGAGGTGGAGCGTGGCCAGCGAAAAGATGCTCATGAGGGGTGCCCATGTTGTGGGAGAAGCTGCCGTTAGGGCTGGATGCAGATACTATTTCGGCTATCCCATAACTCCCCAAAATGAACTTCCAGAATATCTCTCCGAAAGGCTTTTGGAGGTAGGCGGTACCTTCATACAGGCAGAAAGCGAGATCGCATCCATAAACATGGTCATAGGTGCATCGGTTGCAGGTGGGAGAGTCATGACATCCTCTTCCTCTCCAGGTATAAGCCTCAAACAGGAGGGCATATCTTACCTCTGTGGGCAGGAACTTCCTGCTGTGATAGTGAACATGATGAGGGGCGGGCCTGGCCTGGGCAACATAGCTCCTTCTCAGGCCGATTACTTCCAGGCAACCAGGGGAGGAGGCCATGGAGACTATAGGGTCCTAGTTTTGGCTCCCGCATCCAATCAGGAGTTGGCCGAGCTCACCTTCGATGCCTTCGATCTAGCGGACAAATACCGCAATCCCGTGATGATATTGGGCGACGGGCTCATGGGCCAGATGATGGAACCCGTTGTCTTCAGGGATCCCATAGATCCCAGGGAGCTTCCCCCAAAGGACTACATCCTCGACGGCTGCAAGGGTAGGGAGCCCAGGGCCGTCTTCTCCATGTTGTTGGATCCTCCGACCCTCTACCGCCACAATCTCAAGCTCCAGGCCAAATACGATGAGATGACGGCCAAGGAGGTGAGATACGAGACCTATCTTGTGGAAGATGCCGAGCTCATCCTAGTCTCATACGGGACAGCCTCCCGCATAGCTAAAGGGGCAGTCAACAGGATGAGAAGGGATGGGTACAAGGTCGGCCTATTCAGGCCCATAACCCTCTGGCCATATCCAAAGGTGGCCCTGAGATCCCTCGCAAAGGAGGGAGTGAAGATAGGGGTCTTCGAGCTGTGCGTGGGTCAGATGGTAGAGGATGTCATCATGTCCGTTGGGAGCAGGAGCGAGGTTTATCTTTTGGGAATACCTGGCGGGCCCATCCCCACCCCGGCTGACGTTCAGGAATTTGCCCTTTCCGTTCTTCGAGGGGACGGCAAAGTGGGAAAGAAGGTGGAGATATGAACGAACAGGCGATGAAGAAGATCTTTTCTCGGCCCGAGTCCCTCAAGCCTGCTATGACCCATTATTGTCCGGGCTGTGGCCACTCCATAGCCCATAGGCTCGTGGCAGAAGTCCTCGACGAACTGGGCTTGAGGGAGAAGACCATAGGGGTTGCTCCAGTTGGTTGTGCTGTTCTGGCTTACAACTACTTCAACTTCGATATGGTCGAGGCACCACACGGTAGGGCCTTGGCAGTTGCAACGGGCATCAAGAGGGTCCATCCTGACAAGTTCGTGCTCACCTACCAAGGGGATGGAGATCTTGCGGCAATAGGGACTGCGGAGACGATCCATGCGGCCAATAGGGGAGAGAAGATAAGCACCATATTCATAAACAATGCCATCTATGGCATGACTGGAGGCCAGATGGCACCCACTACCACAGTTGGACTGGTGGCAACTACCACCCCGGGTGGCCGAGACCCGGACAGGGACGGAGCGCCCATAGACATATCCCAGATGTTGGCCGTGTGCCAGAGAACGGTCTATATCGAGAGATGCGCCCTTTGCTCCGTCAAGCACATCCAGAGGGCCAAGAGGGCCATCAAGAAGAGCTTCCTCGTCCAACTCAACAATCTGGGCTTCAGCTTGGTGGAGCTCCTCTCTCCATGCCCCACCAACTGGAAGATGAAGCCTTGGGACGCGTGGAAATGGACCGAGTCGATTCTCACCAAGACCTATCCTCTTGGAGTTATCAAGGACATAAGCGGGCTCGGAGAAGTGAAATGATGGTGAGGACCACATTTGCTGGTTTCGGAGGACAGGGAGTGCTCCTCATGGGATATGTGCTCTCCCATGCGGCGATGCTCAAGGGACTGAATGTGACATATTTGCCCGCTTACGGGGCTGAGATGAGGGGGGGAACTGCGAACTGCACCGTCACCATCTCAGATGAGGAAATAGCATCGCCTGTGGCATCGGAAGTGGATGTACTCGTTGCCATGAACGCTCCCTCCTTGGACAGATTCGAGAACATGGTGAAGCCTGGGGGAAAGATCCTCATCAATTCATCTCTCATATCTCGCAATTTGAACCGCCAGGATGTCGAGGAAGTGAGAGTAGATGCCGTGGCCTTGGCCAGGGAAGTGGGATCCGAGATGGCGGCGAACATGGTCATGCTCGGAGCACTCGTTGAGACAACGGGTCTTCTCACGGTGGAGGATGCGGTCCTGGGCATGGCGAAAGCTACAGCCGGAAAGGAGAAATTTTTCGGCCTCAACAAGGCTGCCATAGAGAGAGGAGCAGCCTTCGTGAGAGACGGTAAGTGAATCTCCCGGGCCCTCCCCGAAAGAGCTCCTCCTGGAAAAGACCTCAAGAGTCCAATTTTCGAAGGTGGGAGAAACCGAGATGAAGCTCCTAGACGGCCTCTATGCATATCCCTGGACGAACCCCTCGGCGAACAACGCGAACTCGTACCTCATAAGGAGTGGGCAGGTGGTCCTTGTGGATCCTGGGCACTTGGAGTTTCTTCCTAGGCTCATCCAGGCTCTGCGCCTCGACGGAATCCACGAGGATTCAATCCAGGGACTGATTGCCACTCACGCTCATCCCGATCACATGGAAAGCTTCCAGGCTTTTTCCCAGAGGCCCGTATGGATGGCCATGGGACTGGCAGAGGAGGAGTTCCTCAAATCTCTTGGCTCGGACATATACAGGATGATGGGAATGAGCAAGCCCCAGTTCAGAATCGAGGTCCTCTTACGGGAAGGGGAACTTTTCCTCGGGGATGAGAGATTTCAAGTTCTCGAGACCCCGGGCCACTCACCCGGCTCCATATGCATTTACTGGCCATCGCACAAGGCTCTGTTCACGGGAGATATGATATTCGAGATGGGTGTGGGGAGGACGGACCTTCCAGGAGGGGATTCCCAGGAGCTCATCTCGAGCATAGAGAAGCTGGCCAGGCTGGATGTGGAGCTACTCCTTCCTGGCCATGGAAATCCCGTTGTGGGCAAGAAGAGAATCCAGCGGAACTTCGAGATCATAAGGGAGATGTATTATCCCTACCTGAGGTAAACGAAAGATCTCTCCAGGGCCCCGGCCAGAAGGTTGGTGCCCTTTTTAAGTCCTCCATCAATCTACCTGGGCCAAGGCTCCCAGCAACTGCTCCCTCAGGGAAGAGACCTTATCCGAGAACTCCTCTTGGAGCTCTCTCAAGGCCTTCTCCCAGGCTTGGGAGGCCTCGACATTGGGTTCCACTGCTGAACCACGGATCCCCCTTCTCTCCAGTTCCTCCCTGAGCTGGGCCTTGATCCTCTTTTTCCTTTTCTGAACAGCTTGCCCCCACTGGACCGTAAGATCCTTCATCTTCTGGACTAGATGCCTGTTGGTCTTTCCCAGCCAGGATTCGATGGCTTCCTGCACTTTCGGCAAGGCCTCCGCATCCATCTCCAGAGACTCAACGAGGACCATGTCCAGGGCTTTGCGGGCTGTGGGAGTCGCTTCCCTTCTCTTTCGCTCGAGCTCCCTCAGGACCATCTCTCCCTTCAGGTATTGGAGGATCAAGGCCTGCGCGACCCTTCTCTCCCTTTCCTCCTCGAACTTTCGCCTTTCCTCTTCGGTAAAGGTAAGGCCCTTCGTCCTCTCCATTGCCAATTCTATGCTGCTCTTTATCTCCGCCATGTGCCACCTCACTTGCACCCCGGAAGTCCTCTTTCGGGCTCTTCTTTACAGACCTTTCGAGCTTCCTTTATCCAGAGACGCACCTGCTCCTCCCTGGGAGAAGGAGCTCCCCTCTGCAACTCCTGGAGCTTGCGAAAAAGAGATTCAGGCTCCTGTTGCCCCAGAGCCCTCAGGCTCGTCACTCCAGCCCTGAGGAGAAGCTTCAGGTTTTCTGTGCCAATACCCTTCAACGTGACAAGGGCTGCCCACGTCCTCCACTTGGCTATCATCTCTGGGGTCGCCCCAAGAAGCTCCAGCACTAGAGACTCCCTTGCCCGAGCCCCTGGTTTGAGAAGCCATATGTCCAACCTCTTTATCCCAGCTTGCTCGAGAAGCCTCGCCTCGTACGGCGCGAGCTCTTCGAGGTCCTTAACAAAGGGCTTGAAGGAGCTTATGGTGTTCTTGTCCACCAAGTGGAACATCCCCAGGGATGCGACCGAAAGAGAGAAGACCAGGGCAATCCTCTTGGCCTTGCTTCTTGTTCTTCGAGACACAGCCTTTGCAAAATTCCAAATGGCGAAACATTCCAAGGCGAATGGGAGAAATCCCAGAAACCCTGGAAGAGGCATCTCGAAGAGCTTCCCCTCCTCGAAGAAAGGGACCGTGTAAATCCACTTGCACAGAGCCTCAGCATTGAATAGCTCCCATGCGAGACCGCAGAGAAGCCCCCCTAGAAGAAGCCTCAAGGTCGTGGACCACTCGCCTTTTTCCCACTGCCCCAGAAGGCTTTCCTCGCCCTGGAGATAGTTTATGGGATCGAGAAGGAAAAAGAGAGCGAGCCACACGAGTGGGAAACAGTATCGGGGAAAGAAGACAGGAAGGAAACAGGACACCACTCCTGCCGCTACCATCGCGGCGAGAAGTCGCCTCGATATCCTGAGGGGCCTCATCCTTAGGTCCCCTATTATTCCCGTTGCTCCGAAGAGCTCCTTTGCCTCGAAGATAGCAGGGAGCACCGTGGAAAAGCATATCCCATATCCCATCCATCTGAGGGCCCAACTGGGGCTTGCGCCCACGTAATACCAGTTTCGGATAAAGAGGTTGAATCCCTCAAAGACAAGCCAAGCCGGAACCGACAATAGGGCGAGAAACAAGAACCCCCGAGGATCCCTCCAAAAGAGGGAGTCACCTCTCCTCCAGAGGACAACTGCATCCATAAGCCCGATGAAGGTCCACCATGCGAAGGCATAGTACCAACTGGCAAAGGGCTCCACCCTCACAAGCATCAGCATGGTGAAGAGCAAAAGGAGCCCTCCGCTACCTAGCCCCTGCAAAAGAGCCCTTGGGGAGGGACGCCTTGGGGCAACCTCCACCCCAGTGCCATCTTCTTTCCCAGTTGAGTCAGGTTTTCTCTCTTCCAGCATCCCCACCCACAGCAGTTTGGACTTCAGGAGCTCTTTAGCTCCTCTATCTTCCTCTGGATCTCCTCCCCTTTGGGAGTCTTCTCTCCGTAAGCCTTCTTGGCCAGCCTCAGGTGCTTCATGGCCTCGGCGTATTGATCCATCTTCTCGTGGAAGTTCGCCATCTCCTCATGGAATCCCCCCTCGTCCCCGAGATCCTTCTTGGCTCTGGCCAGCATCTCATGGGCCCTTATGAGGTGGGGGTCCTTCTCGAGGGCCCTCTGGAGAAGGGCCAATCCCTCCTGGGATCTTCCCCTTTGCACCATGGCCTCTCCCCACATGGCCAGAAAGTGGCCATGATCAGGATCTATATCCAAAGCCCTCTGAAAGCATCTGTCCGCTTCCTCCCATCTGCCGAGCCTCGCCTGAAGCATCCCTAGATCAGCCCAGGCGCTTGCCAGGTTGGGGTCCACCTCCACTGCCTTCACCAGGGAACTCAAGGCCTCCCTTGTCCACCCGAATTTATTGTATACCACGCCCAACTGGTGCCACGCCAACGCATCCTTCGGGTTCTCCTCAGTCTTCTGCTTGAACCAAGGGATCACTTGGCTTGCGGTTCCCACCTCTGCTTGGAGCATTGCCTGAAACCTGTGGAAATCCCTCTCTTGCCTGGGCTCCTTCACCTCTAGCCTGTGGAACTGGATCAGGTTCTCTATCTGGGCCATACGCTCAGAGTTCAAAGGGTGGGTCAAGAGGTAAGGAGGTACCTGGCTCGTGGAGAACCTCTGCTCCCTCACCATGGTATCGAAAAAGTCGAGGAGTCCACGTGGGTCGTAGCCAGCCTGGTACATGTAGAAAAGGCCGAAACGATCGGCCTCTTGCTCAATTTCCCTCGTGAAGCTGAGTTGTAAGGCTGCCCCGGCGCCCATTGCTCCGGCTGTTGCTGCTGGCTCACCCCTCGCCAAGATTATTGCCGCGAGGGTGGCCAGGCTCACTAAGGTTCCCTTCCCCATCATCTGAGCCATGTGTCTGTGCTTGACGTGTGCGAGCTCGTGAGCCATCACCCCAGCTATTTCCCCTGCATGTCTGGCCTTGAGGAGAAGCCCACTGTAAAGATAGATGTGTCCTCCTGGAACGGCGAAGGCATTCATGGTGGGGCTTTTCACCACGTGAAAACGGAACTTATAGCTCATGGGCTGAGCAGCATCCACTATCCTGGAGCCAATTCTGGTCACATACTCCACGATCTCTGGATCTTCCACGAGCTTCAATTTCTTGGAGGCCTCCTGGGCGAACTCCCTTCCCATCTTCTTCTCGCTCTTAACAGACGGGGTGAAAAATTCCTCGGCCTTCTTCACCGTTGGGGCACAGGAGGCCATTAGCCAGATTGAAAGGAAAAGAAGCAATGAGAAACTCGCCTTGGATCTTTTGCCAGCTACCATAATTCGTGTCCTTCCTGCTTCGAGCGAGGGTGTGGTATAGTTTTGTTTACAACAGACGAAGCCAGAGGTAATCCAGTTTACCACACACTAGGTCCAAAGAACACGATGAGCGGCGTTCCTCGCGAGGGCAACAAGGGATGAATGAGGTCTCTGCCTTATTGGCTTTCGGTGCTGGGCTGGTGGGGTTTTTCAGCCCCTGCATTCTGCCAATTCTTCCAGCATATCTTTCCTTCATAACCGGAAGGACAGTGGAAGAGATCCTGAGGGAGAGCCCCACAGCCAGAGAGATACTTCCCTCCATCTTGCTTTTCTGTGCTGGTTTTTCCGGGGTATTCGTGGTCATGGGCGCTACAGCGAGCGCCCTGGGCCAGCTTTTGGCCTCCAACCAGAGGATCCTGGAGGTAGTAGGGGGGATTGTCGTAGTGATATTGGGCTTGCAGCAAATGGGGCTAGTTCGAATATCCTTCCTCCAGAGGGAAAAGAGGGTCCATCTCAAGGTTAGGCCAGCCCATGGCCTGGGGGGCCTGATTGTGGGAATGGCTTTTGGTGCTGGATGGACCCCATGCCTAGGCCCCATTCTCGGAGCAATCTTGACCTATGCCAGCACCAAGGAAACTGTGCTCCAGGGGGTAGTGCTTCTCGGAATTTTCTCCTTGGGAATGAGTTTGCCTTTTCTGGCCTTGGGTTTGGCCCTTGGCACTATCCTCCCCCGTCTCAGAAAGGCGGGGTCACTTATGAGGTGGATGGGGTTTGGAAGCGGGGCCATCCTGGTCGCGTTGGGAATCCTCCTCATCGCCGATCAGTTATCTTGGCTGTACAGGGTCCTTTCGTGATGAGTTCCGGGAAGTGTTATCCCACCTGAGGTTTTCTGCGGGAGGGTTTTTCAGAGAAATGAGGGCACTTCTCATAGAAGACGATGAGGGAGTCTGCCAGTTTCTCGTCAAGGGTTTCAAGGAAGAAGGCTGGGATGTGGAGGTAGCTAAGGACGGGAAGACAGGCCTCCGTCTCGCCACAGAGGGGACCTTCCACGTGATGGTGCTCGATCTGCTGCTTCCGGGTCTGAATGGCATTGAGGTGCTCAAGAGGATACGGGAGGAGGGGATCAAGACTCCAGTTGTAATCCTCACAGCCCTCGACGAGAAGACCCAGATAATACAGGGACTGGATTTGGGAGCAGACGATTATCTGACAAAGCCCTTTTACTTCACAGAGCTCATGGCCCGGATAAAGGCCATACTCAGGTGAGGGGAGCCAGTCGGGACATCGTTACTTCAAGTCGCAGATTTGAGACTGGATCCCATAAGGAGGAAGGGGGAGAGAGATGGCCGGCCCATAGATCTCACCCTCAAGGAGTTTTCTCTCCTCGAGTATTTCATGCGCAATCAAGGAAGAGTCCTCACCCGTCTGATGATCCTAGAGCACGTGTTCGACTACCACTTTGACAGCATGACCAACCTTGTAGATGTGGACGTCTACAGACTTAGAAACAAGGTGGATCGCGGTTTTTCCAGAGAACTGATAAGAACGGTCAAAGGTGTGGGATATGTCCTGGAGGCTTAAAAGGGGTTTTGTCGCGCGGATGGATGTAAGGCTCACCTTGTGGTATTCGAGTTTCCTTATGGCCACGCTAGCTCTCACGTGTTTGTTTTTGGGATATAGGCTCCATAGGCATCTTCTCAAACAGGCGGATGCAATGCTCATGGACGAAGCCCAAGAGATCCGTGCTCTCTTGGGCCAGGATCCTACACTGGGCTGGGTCGACAAATTCAAGACAGAACTGGCCGGAAGGACGAGGCTCAAGATACGATTCAGGCTCCTGCGCGAGGAAGGAGTGGAACTCGCTTCTATGGACCAGGAACATTTCCCTTGGACTGCAGTCCGTCTGGAGCCTGAATCAAAGGCACCTAGTAACTTTCGGTTCTTCAGATCCTTGGAGTGGAAAGGGGTCTCCCACAGGGAGCTCACCATCTACACGAAGGGGCCGAACGGGCCTTTGATGTTGCAGCTCAGCACGGAGCTCAAAGAGCTCCGTAATGCCATGGGGAATTTCTACAGGAACATCCTGATATTAATCCCAGGGGCCCTGGTACTGTGTGGGGCTGGAGGATGGCTCCTGGCTCGCAGGAGTTTGGCCCCCATAAAAGAGATAGCTAGAACGGCAAACAGGATATCTTCAGAGGATCTCTCTCAAAGGCTAGTGCCGAGGGGCATAGGAGACGAGCTCGACGAGCTGATGGAGATAATGAACAGCATGCTGGATCGCCTCCAGAGATCCTTCAAGGAGCTAAAACGATTTTCAGCGGATGTGGCACATGAGCTCCGAGGGGTAGGCGTTCCGAGGTAGGATGGCCTAGCAGGGAAAACCCGGACATTACGCGAAGGGTTGTTCTTGCGGAGGGACGCGCTCTGCGCGTCCGCAAAGGCGAGCTGGGTGCAAGCCGGGGCATAGCATCATGATCGAGGGGTGATCGAACCCCCGGTGGCCCAATGGGGCATGCCTCGACGAAGCCCAAGCCTTCCCCACGGGCGTGCGGAGCCCGCCCCTTCGAGGGGAGGGCGATCCAAGCTAGGTTGGCCTTGCGGGGGAAAACCCGGAAACGTGGGGAAGCGGCGATTTTCTCGGAGGGATGCGCTCTGCGCGTCC
>Ga0197142_1005339_pt1 | contig 10086 bp, 7 predicted proteins | sample GBS60_MetaG_FD_148614 | JGI IMG/M metagenome (GOLD analysis project Ga0197142, IMG submission 148614) | Sediment microbial communities from Great Boiling Springs, Gerlach, Nevada, United States - GBS 60_MetaG | ecosystem: Environmental > Aquatic > Thermal springs > Hot (42-90C) > Sediment...
GTTCTGTTTCGGGCGATAATCACCACTTTCTGACCACATTTTTAACCATCTTTGTACGGTTCTGATGCTCATACCAAATAACTTGCTAACCTCAACTCGTTTTGCCCCGTTTAAGACTGCTTCGACTGCTTTTTGACGCAAATCGTAACTGTATGGTCTTGCCATCGCTTTTCCCCAAAGTGTCTATCCTATAATAGGACAACCTTACCATGCTTGACTATAGAAAAACCAGGACATCTATAACCCAAAATCTTCATGACCTTATAGATTCAGTCATCTGCTCTATATGTCAACCTTTGCCTGCTTAGCTATAGAAGGGCGAGGTAGGGGCAAGGGGCCCTTGGCCAGCACTGGAAAAATCGTGCGAATCAAGTCAGGCGTATTTGTCCTCACGCTTGCCGTAGAGGTGGGCGTGATATAGCTAGGTAGGTTAAGGTTGTCGCCTTAAGATTCATGGCTACGCCACGCAAGCTATGGGAAACCAATGTGGGGCTACACCCAGCGACCTATATCATGTCAACCTTTGTATGCTTAGCTATAGACCCCGCGCTGTTCTGGGTTGCCATGCCTAACCATCAAGGCAATCGCCACACCCTGGCGAGTGTCAAAAACATTTTCGTCTACAATTGGATTATCCTTGTGTTTTAGACGTCCTTCAAAGGAAGTTTGATGAAAAGCGAAACTGAGAGAAAGCGGCGCGAAGACTACACAATGGCCTTAATCAGGAAGTACACGAAGGATGAGGCAGTTGCCCAAAGGGTGCTCGCACGTTTGGGTCATTCGCTCATGCAACCGGATGACCCATTTTGTGAGTATAATATTCTCATACTCATTTTACTCGAGGAATTGCAGACCCTCAGGGATGAACAACTCTATTCGAAGATGTTAGAGTTATATCGGAAAGATCTGAATAAAGTCATGGCTTCTATGGGAAACACGATGCAAAGAACATTTGGCTTCCTCATAGCTACCGCGACCATTGTCGTGGTCGCGTCGTTTGGTTTAGGTTATCTTTTTGCTAAAATGCTATCTTAGACTGAAGGAGGTTTGTTACTATGTCAGCTTTTAAGTCTCTATCAAACTTCGCAGTACATCACATACTTTATGCTTCCGCTAAAATTTTAGAGCTTTTGGACAGGAAATTCTTAAATCACTCTAAGAAAGATGGTCTACTGCACAGAGGACGAGGAAAGCAAACTATGGCAGTTACTCCGAGCTATATGGATACAGCTGATGAGGAGAGTGACCTCATAGACCTTCAGGATGACTGTAATGAATTTACTGAACTGGAAGAACTGAGTGATGAGCAGGGTGCAGGGATAGATGATGGTGAAGCCGAAAGTTCTGAAGAAATGATTATGATAGACTATACTGAAGATGAGACAGCAGGAGTGGCAGATGAGATGCATGATAACAGAACGTGTGAAAGTATCGATTTATCTACTACATCGTATGTAAATGATGAAGGTCAGAATAACCTACTAGAATTCGGTACATTTAAAGAAATTGAGGATAGGACTCCTCCTCAAGAATCGGATTCTGAAGAGGCTGAGAAAGAGATAGCTCGACTGAGTTACTATAGCGAGAACGAGGAGAACATAGATGATGAGCTCCAGGATGCACCAGTCAATTTATCAACACAAGTAGGAGATATCGATCAGAAAAGTGGCGATTCATTGCCTGTTAATTTATCATCTATTTCTATCCAGACAGAGGAGTTGAAGGAAGCGAGTGAGTACGTTTCTTTACCACTAGAGGATGCTTGCCAACACCTGCAGGAAGACAGAGTTGATACTTCTGAGGAGAAAGGTCTAGCATCTGAAGTCGAATCTGCTTGCCATAATGTAGGTGAAGATAAGGGCAAAGCAAGCGATTGCCAGCAAGATGTAGTTTCACCTCCTCGATACAGAAAAGCAGATATTCTGGTCTGTCATGGAGATAATGACAGGGAAATCCAGTCTATGCCAGCTGTTAACCCCACCATTTTTGAACCTATGGATCGGTATATAACGCTTGTACCAGGAATTCAAATTGATTATCAATTGCCAGTATATCCCTCACCTGCGAAATTTCTCTCTGTGGGTAACCCAGATAGACAAAATGTTGACTCCTTATATGAACACAGTGGATTGCGTATTTTTAATATCTTTGTGGATTATGATACTACTGATGATAGTGATATGCCGTTGGTTGTGATTGGCAAAAGTGCACATAGTATGCCTAAGGAACGTGAGGATATAGCCAAAGACAATCAGTTTATCCGGGGAGTTGCTAAGGAAATGCCGACACTGATGGCTGAGGTAGGTAAATCTGAAGATAGCAGCGGCGATGAAACGGAGAACACTTATGCTGTTTTGCCAGATGAAATTGTAGATAGAGTACCTTCAGATATGGAGTTTTCTACGGATGAGGCTACAATATGTCCATCGGAGCCAATAGCGCATGAAAAAAAAGTTGAATCTTCCATCCTTTCTGATAGCGAGCCTGATCCACTGGTAGATGAAACATCTGCCATACCAGCATGCCGACCAAAAAGTGTAATTGGTGCTAAGACTAATACTTTTAAGTCTACGAGTAGTTTATATCGTGCAGATGTATCTACATGTGGGAAAGAAATTACTGCTGCATGGTACAGTACATCCAGAGATATTTATCAGGAGTCAAGTGTTATGACGAGCATTTTAAAGGGACTGAGGGTTGCGCGGATTCCGTCTGATGATGAGGATTTAACCCTACAAGTGAAATGGGAGCTAAGTATGAAAAGGAGGGCAGGACTATTTATTTCACAAGGGGAAACTGGCAATGTTGCTGGTGCGATAACTATCACACGCTCTGAGTTAAAGCATTTTAGTCCGCAGGCTAGAGAGGCATATCTAGTTTTTTGGTTAGAGGGTATTAGAACGATGCGAATGGTGGTTGACAAAATGCCACCATCGCTGGATGATATCCAAGCGGCAATGATTCATGAAGCATCATATATTGTCGAAAAGAAACTGGTCAGACTGAAACAGTTTAAGGATTTGATTGCACGTGTTAGCGATGATGAGATTGAGCGGAATTTGTATCACTATATTCGAGAATTATATTTCATCCAAAGGGATAATTTACACGATGAATCGTTAGAGGGTTCGTGGGGAACTTTTTTATCAACACTGCGGAAAAAGGAGATTGCTGATCGCTCTCATTGGATCAGTCAGTATGGCGATGAATATGTGAAATTCTTGGATGCTCATGGGAAACTAGAAATTGATGTATTGGCTTATGTCAATCAGAGGATGAAGCAAGAGTTGCCTGGTTTTCATCTAGCCGAGGATGGTTGTGTTTATGTCCTCAACATAGAAGATTTGCATAAATTCAAGGAGGAAGTTATGAGTGTTGATGGTTTACTCTCCTATTTGAATTTTGAACTAGCAAAAATTAAATTACCTAACACGACAGAAAGTTTTATCGGATTGATTGGTGATGGATATCTAGGGAGATATATTGTCTACAAGCCTGTTGGGGGTATAGAGGGGAAATTACCTCAGCAACAAACAGGGACATCCCTAAGTCAGGGATCATCTGATAATCCTGTTCTCTCTATGCACCGTTGAAAAGTTACTTGACTTTGTTATAATTCACCGGTTATCTTAGTGGTTGTTAATCATTCTTTGTGTGCATAAGACTAGGAGTAATATAGGTATGAGGATTCTCTTTGTGCATCAATATTTTCCAGGCCAATTCAAATTCTTGGCAGCTTCATTGGCCGCACAAGGGCATGAAGTGGTTACATTAACCCATCAACCCTTAGTGTCTCCATCCTCTTCCTTGTGGGAAGGTGTCAAAGTCGTTTCCTACCATCTAGTACGTGAGTATGCCCCTAGTATCCAACCTTGGCTGGAGGATTTGGAGAAAAAGGTGGTCAATGGAGAATCCTGTCTCTTGGCAGCTATGAAGCTCAAAGAGGAAGGTTTTAGACCAGATATTGTTATCTCGCACACTACCTGGGGAGAATGTCTATTTCTGAAAGAGGTATGGCCGTCAGCAAAATTTGGTATCTACTTTGATTGTTTTTTCAATCTTGATGATCAATACATAGCTTTTGATCCGGAATTTCAGCAACATAGTCCACTAGATCGGTGTTGGATGAAAATTAGGAATATTAACTATATGTTACACTTTGAGATGGCTGACGCGGGTATCTGTCCCACTCATTGGCAACACAGTACATATCCTGATATCTTCAGATCTAAAATTAGTGTGATTCATGATGGTATTAATACAGATCAGTTCATCCCAAATCCACATGTATCTTTACAATTAAGTAACCAGACGGGTCAGCTTTTTGCCCTGACTCCCACAGATAAAATCATTACCTTTATTAGTCGGAATTTAGAACCCTGCCGTGGATTTCATATTTTTATGCGATCCCTACCAGAAATATTAGGACGTCATCCTAATGCACGCGTCATCATTGTGGGTAGCAATGATACGGATAGTCTCAAGCCTGATAGTCAAAGGTATAATGGAATGACGTGGAGAGATATTTTCACTGAAGAAATTCGTATCAAAATACCGCAACAACTGTGGAACCGTGTTTCGTTTCTCGGTAAGATACCATATAAATACTTCATTCCCCTTCTTCAACTCTCCACAGTCCATGTACACATGAGTTACCCGCTTGTATTAAGTTGGACGCCCCTAGAAGCGATGAGTACAGGTTGTGTAATTGTGGCTAGCAATACTCCCCCAGTTCGTGAATTTATCACGCATAATCAGACTGGGAGGTTAGTAGATTTCTTCGATACATCAGCGCTGGCAAACCACGTTTGTGAACTCTTGGATAATCCTGATGAACGTCAGAGACTCAGTAGTAATGCTCGGGAATTCGTGAAGGCCTATTATGACCTCAAGCGGATTTGCTTACCAAAACAACTGGCATGGGTAGAAGCAATGATATCTTCCTAAAGAAACTGGAAATTATGATATTTTTGGATCTCTACGAGGGATGGGAGAGATGTGGCTGTCTGAGCCTAAATAAGTCTCGACAGATCTTGTAAGGCTGACTTAGCACTACAGTATCTATTTTCAATGTTCTCTGCAACTAGTTGCTCTAGGATTTTTTTAAGGTAAGGACTACAATTGATGAATTTATGCCAATCTCGGCGAATACAATCATACTTTTGTCTCGTTAAAGCTTCTATAGCAATGATACCGAGGGAGTATAAGTCACTTGCCGGTTGCGGGTGACCAAGTTTCTGCTCAGGTGGCATATATCCTGGAGTGCCTACAGGAACCGTTAAATGACGTTTAGTTGCTAACTTCTGAGTCTTTAATAAAAGAGATGTTGGGAGTAATTTTACGGAACCGAAGTCAATAAGAACATACTTCCCATCAAAACTTCTTCTGATAATATTCTCAGGCTTGATATCTCTATGAATAACTTGTTGACTGTGAACATAAACTAGAATTTCAAGCATTTGTTTCAGAAAAATAATGACTTCTTTTTCCGTCCAAATCTCTTTCTCTAGAATCTTTCCTAGATGATCTCCTTCTATAAAGTCTTGAACTAGGAAAAACTGACCTTCTAGCTCTAAATAAGCTAACAATAAGAGAATTTGGTCGTGCCTACCAAGCATCTCCAAACTAAGTGCTTCATGATAAAATAACCGACGCGCTATATTTGACATTTTCGAGTCAAGCAAGCTCAGTTTTAATTGCTTAATGATGCATCTTGGACTCCCTGGACGCCCATGATCATGGCCCATGTAAGTTTTTGCAAAATTGTTGTTACTTAAGACTTCTCTTATCTCATAACGATATGCTAGAAATCGTTTATCTTTTACCATATCTTCAGATAGATTGATTATAAGAGTTACCCCTTGACTCGGTAAATCTATCTTGTGATTAGGTATGATTTCTACTTGGTATGTAATGATATCTCCTTCATTAGAGGAATTGAATGCTATATCTGCCGCTATAATGTCACCATCTAATACGCATTGGTTTAATTGATCAAAGAAGGACTGCTTCTTATGAGGATGAATGAATCTAAGGATATCTTTACCATAAAATCTATCCACCTTGTTATTAACTAATCTTTCCCAACCCGGTGTATAATATTTGATAAATAGCTGTTCGTCTAAAATTACGATAACTGATTTTTCTCGGAGTAATAGGTAATTTAATAATTTTTTTATATAAAGTTGATACCCATTCTGTTCGTCTATATTCTCTCTACGTTCCAATGCTAAAGTATCTATTTCTGACTCAACACTGTGACTGTATAGTCGACACTGCTCCTTAGGTACAGCACTGTCCCTAGAAACGAAACTAAGATAGATGACTTCATCAACAGGACACTCGTATATCGGTTTACCGGGACATATAGCAATATCATTCAACTCTAATTCATACCTCTGTTGTTTAATATAGCAGTATGATTCATCACTTTTGTAGATATAACTACCGTTCTGACTTTCATCTATAATGTATTACCTGTTGTAATGTATTACCTGTTGTCCCGGCATTCAAATCGCAGATGCTGGCGCGAAATAGATTCATTATTGATGACCAGATCATTTTTGATGCTACGCCCCACAAGTAAAAAACCTACCTGCTCAGCCAGATACAATTCTTTGTCTTTTGTCCTAACTCTCAATCCAATCATATTTTCCCTAAATTATGCTTCTTGATCCAGCTCTTAATTTCTAAAACTTTTATTTGATTGCCTTCCTTTCTATACAGTTCAACTGCTTTTCGCAAGTGATCCAGTATAACTACCTCGCTGTCGCCTAACATTGTCTTAGCATAACCTAGTCCCTGATAGGCTGACGCAACATTATCGTTTTTCTCTATTACCTTATTAAAGTCACTAATTGCATTATCATAATCAGATATGTAGTACTTTACCCACCCCCTATTTAAATAGGATTGTGTATGATCTGGGTTAATATCAATAGCTTGGTTATAGTCAGATATAGCACGAGCATAATTTGACATTTGTTGGTGTATCCAACCACGCCCATAATAAACATAATCAGTATTTAGCCCTAAAGCTATGGCCTTATCATAATCTTTGAGAGCATCCTTAAACCTGCCAAATCTACCAAGTATGTAAGCTCTACCAGCGTAGGATATAGCGGCATCTTGGTTGAGTTCAATACTACGATTATAATCACTTAATGCCTTATTAAGTTGATTTAATTTGATATAAAGTGTTCCCCGAGTTTCATGTAACTCATTGAAGTAGGGATGCTCCTTAATACCGGCTGTATAAGTATTTACAGCACTCTTAATATCGCCCTTACTCTCCTGCTCCTTTCCAAGCATTAAATAGGTACGCCCCAATCTTTGCTTAACTTGCTTAGTTATCCCTGAATCACTTTGATAATCCCTTAATATTTTTCTATATATATCCACTACTTTCTGATAATTCTTATTCTCTAGCTCCATCTGAGCAGATAGGAGTAATATATCCAACATCTTACTGTAAATCTCACTTTCTAATTTGGGATTATACCTCTTTGCCTTCTCTAAATACTCAATCGCCAAGTTCATTTTCCCATCCTTTTCCACAAGTTCAACATAACGCAAATAAGCTAAACCTATCTGATCTCGGAGTGCTGAATCCTTGTTCATACTGTAAACATAATCATAATCATGAATGGCTTCCAAGTAATTACCTAACTGGAAATGTACTTCTGCCCTTTCTAAGCGAGCTTCCAAGTTATCAGGTAAATGATTGATAACATGGTTATAATATACAATTGCATTTGTATAGTTTTCTGTGGCCTTGGCACGCCTGGCCATAAACCAATAATACTGAGTGGAATTTAACTTAAATAAGAATATACCTACTAAAGCAAAACAGGCAATACCAAGAATGAAACTGGAGAAACCAAATTTTCCCAGTAATCTTGATAAAGTAGTAAGCCGATCGGCTTTTTTTTTGACCTGAGTTTTCGCTAAATCTTTACCCTCACGATTACCCTTGTATAACTTCCACCACTTGACGATACTAGTGGGGCGATCCTCAATTTTTAAAGCTAAGCCAGAGACTAATAACTCTTTCCATTCGTCAGGCACTTCCGGCTCCCATACCTCGGACATATTGAGGCGTTCAAGCGGATCCGGGGGTCTCTTACCGGTAAGCATTTCATAGATCACGACGGAAAGTTGGTAGATATCGGTGGCAGGCGTCGTTCTTGCCCGGTGACCCTGTAATAACTCAAGTGGAGCATAGCCAGGCGTATATGCCGTAATCGTCTGGCTTTGGCCTTTTTTCACTTCGTCTAAATCCCAATGCGCAGCCCCAAAATCATATAACACTATTCTCCCATCGTTCGTTAGCATAATATTGTCTGGTTTAATATCCAAATGCTGAATACCAGACTTATGCACAATATGTAAAGCAAGCGCCAAAGTTTTGGCTATCTTCTCAATACGCTCTGAACTCATAATCGTATTAGCAATTTCATCGCTAAGCGTCCTCCCCTCTAATAGCTCCATCACCAAATATACAGTTCCTAAAGAACGAAACAGAGAGTACACACGCACAATATTCGGATGATCCAGCTTCGCTAAAATACGCCCCTCCTCCTCAAATTTTGATAGGAGCTTTTGATAAATATCATGGTTCGTCTTAGACACCAAGACAGATTGAGTTATTTTACTCCGCCATGCCCACTCCGACGGAAAGAACTCTTTAATGGCAACGTAACGGTGTAGATCGTGATCTATCGCCTTGTAGGTGATCCCAAAGCCACCTTTCCCCAAAGCATAATCAATCTCGTAACTCTTGCCAATAATTGTCCCCTCTCTCAAGAATGGCTCTTGTCCATCTAACATCGATGCCCCACAATTATGGCACGTAGCCTCTCCCCGCCTAACCTCGGTACTGCCACAGGTCAGACATTTAATGAATTCAGAGCGCCCCAGCCTTTGATTCATATATAAATCAACCAGCTACGCTTCCTCTCTTCCTCAAGGTTAGAAACAAGAGGCCCACTTACCTGCCTCCTGGCTAATCCCTCATCCTACATTTGTCATTATACCAGAAGCGCTTATGTTAACAACAATGCACCATTCTTGACAAACACCCACCTCCTGCATTTAACCCTCCTCACCTCATCTATGTCCATGGTATCATAAGCATAAATGACTTAGTTCTACTGCCTATGCCAAAGCTAGAAAAACCAATTCCCAAGTTGGGTGAAGTCCCCATTAGCCTCGTCGTTTCATACATGAAGCTTTATGAGCCAGATCTTTATAACACTTACATAAGATCTATAAAAATGCCCTTTGATTCTATCACTACTAGAACTAAATATGCTGCGTTTGCAATACTGTTGGTTGTCAACCTCTTATCCATCAGTAGTCTATTCCATTCATACCCTTGGTTAAGAACACTTGGTCTTTTGATGGGATTACTCTCATCTATCGCAATCTTACTGGTTACTCTGACCCCAGTTAATGATAAACCAAACACTAATGACAGCAAAGAAATTAAGGAAATTATTCGACAATATAATAAAACCTATCAAGAATGTGAAAGCAAAATTATAGCTAAAGTCACAGAAAATATACTAATTATTAAATCTATTCTTATTTTAGAAAATAACCCCATATACAAAAAGAGAAAGCTTATTGAATTTTACAACGAAGCTCATAATGAAATAGAAAAGGAGTTAATATTATATGCAATGAGTATTTTAAATCAAGATTTGAAGTTATCTTAAGCATTCGCATTAATATGACAGGTAACTAGACATAGGTGTGGTTATCTAGGGTAGCTGATATGTGGGAGTGGGATGAGGAGTTACTGAGGCGGTGATTATCCGCTCGTGCGCATATTTTGAAATAAGTCTGGCTACTCGACAGTTATAGGAGAAACTATAGTAATCCTAGATGATATAGTCAAGCAGGGTAAGGTTGTCCTATTATAAGATAGACACTTTGGGGAAAAGCGATGGCAAGACTATACAGTTACGATTTGCGTCAAAAAGCAGTCGAAGCAGTCTTAAAGGGGGCAAAACTAGTTGAGGTTAGTGAGTTATTTGGTATAAGCATCAGAACCGTACAAAGATGGTTAAAAATGTGGTCAGA
>Ga0197142_1005340_pt1 | contig 10086 bp, 8 predicted proteins | sample GBS60_MetaG_FD_148614 | JGI IMG/M metagenome (GOLD analysis project Ga0197142, IMG submission 148614) | Sediment microbial communities from Great Boiling Springs, Gerlach, Nevada, United States - GBS 60_MetaG | ecosystem: Environmental > Aquatic > Thermal springs > Hot (42-90C) > Sediment...
CAAACTGCACACCGAGATGGGCTGGGAGGTCTACCCCGAAGGGCTGTACGAAATCCTGAAGTGGGTTCACGAGGAGTACGGCGCGATCCCGATATACATCACTGAGAATGGTGCGGCGTTCCCCGATGCGCCCGACGCGCACGGCGAAGTGGACGACCCGCTGCGCGTGGAGTTTATCCGCGCGCACTTGGAGCAGGCGCATCGCGCGCTTCAAGAGGGCGTCCCCCTACGCGGCTACTTCTACTGGTCGCTGATGGACAACTTCGAATGGGCGTTCGGCTACAGCAAGCGGTTCGGGCTGCTGTATGTGGACTTTGAGACGCAACGGCGCACAATGAAAGCCAGCGGACGCTGGTACGCCGAGTTCATCGCGACCCAGCGGGGCGGCTAACGGCACACATGTGCTATAATATGGAACGACTCTGCGTTGCGCAGCGTCTATAATCATGGAGCGCGTCGCCGCGGGGAGAAACCGATGCGAGTGTTAGGGAAGCCAATTTGCCTGCTGATTACCAGTTGGTTGCTGGTGGGGTATCTCGTCGCCCAGGAGCAAGCGACGGAGAAGCCCACCCTCTCACCACGCGACCAGCAGGAAGTGGAGTTCGGCAGGAAGGTCGTCGCCGAAATCGAGAAACAATACAAATTCGTCACCGAACCCGAATTGGTGGAGCGGGTCAATCGGATTGGGCAGATACTGGCAGAGATTGCCCGCCAGACCCAAACTGAGGCGCGCTACGGCGAGTCGGGTCCCGCGCCGTTTGAATACACCTTCCGCATTATCGACGAGAAGGATGTGAACGCTTTCTCGGTGCCGGGGGGCTTTATCTTTGTGAACAAGGGGCTGTTGGATTTTGTGTCCAGCGACGACGAGTTGGCGGCGGTGCTGGCGCACGAGATTGCCCATGCGGCGCATCGGCATGTGATGAAACTCATCCGCGACGACGCGAAGGTACAGCAGAGCGTGCTGCTCCCTGCACTGTTGGTGGGGGTGTTCGGGCGGCTGCCGTCGCAGGATTTTGCGGGGCTGATGACGGGCGCGCAACTGTACCGCATCGCGCGCGTGAGCAGTTTCAGCCAGGAGGCGGAGACCGATTCCGACTTGACCGCGCTGGAGTACCTGCGCCGTTCGCCCTACAACCCTGTGGGGCTGCTGGTATTTATGGAGCGGCTGGCGGTGGAGGAGCGCAAGCGCCCCCAGATCGACTGGGGCATCTTCCGCACGCACCCGATTACACGCGAGCGCGTGGAGACCATCACGCGCGCCCTGCAGGAGTACGGCATTCCCATCCGTCGCCGCGAGGTCAGCCCCGCGCTGGCAGTCCACGCGCTGATGGAGGACAAAGAGCAGCCTGATGGTCTCTACACCGTGCAGTTCGAGAAGATTCGCATCTTTACTCCTGCTGCGCACGCGGAGCTGGGCAGTTCGCGCGCCCGTGCGGAACGGATTGCGTGGACGCTGAACATGCTGCTGGACGACGGGGTGCAGCTGTACGAAGTGCAACTGAGCACGGATCGGCGCGCTGTGCTGGTGAAGGGACAGGAGGTGGTGCGCGTGACGGACGAGGACGCGCAGCTGGCGGGTAAACCCGCGGAAGCGCTAGCGGAAGCCGCACGCGAAGCGATTCGCCGCCTACTCTGGAGCGACGCTGTGCGGATGAGCTTTTAGTCCAGCAGAGAGGCGTTCCACGCGGCGACCTGCGCGAGTTGTCGCCAGTGCGCGCAGGGCTGCCCACTCGCATCGAGTGCGCCGCCGCTTCGCTCGGTCGCCCGCAACGGAACCTGCAACGCAATCACATATGCCTTGCTGAGTGCAATCAGGCACGCGCCCTCTACCCATCCCAGCGGCTCGGCGCGGGAGAAGATGCCGTAGCCCGCTTCGGGCGGCAGGCTGAGGGTCAGATGAATCGGCTTGCCCAGCTCGCCGTAGCGCTCCAGCAGTTGGTCGAGGTCGTACAGTGCGCCGTCGTACCACTGCCATTCTAAGTGCACGGCTTCGAAGGGCACATCCGATTCGGCACACTGTTCGAACAGCACATAGGGGTTGTGCGGTTCGTAAAAGCCGTGTGCGCCGTGCAGCAAGCGCACAATGCCAAAATCGGCGGCGCGCCCCGCTTCACACAGCGCGCCAATCTGCTGCACCAACGACTCGGACGGTGCGCAGCGGTGGAGGTTCGCCGCGATGTTCCAGTAGCGCACGCTGCCCCGATAGGCGGCGATGGCGTCGCGGAGCGCATCTACAGACTGTCGGGGAAGGTCGCACTCCGTCCAGAACGCGGCGACGGCGGCGCGCATCCCGTGTGCCTGCTGCAACAGCGTGCGCCAACTGTCCGACGGCTCCAGCCTGCGAAGCGTGAGGAGGTTCAGCGGCGGGCTGAGTGCAGGGAAGGGGGCATCTGCGTCGGCAGGTTCCTCCGCCCAGACGCCCCACAGAAAGGCAGTGCGCCCGCGCATGCGCTCCAGTCGGGCGCGCGCGAGGCTCACCACGCTCGCTTCGGCGGCGACGACGCTCGCCGCAAGGCACTCTGCCCATCGCTGCTCGCTATGCAACGCCTGCGCTTGCTGGAGGTGTTCCTGTGCCGTTTTCATCGGCGCGCCGCGCCGCGCGTATTGCCTAACGAGCGCGCCTGCCGCCTTGAGGTAACGAGTTGCCAAGTCGCGTTCCAGCACAATTTGCTGGGCGCGTGCGGAGAAGCTGTCCCCCCACAGGTACACACGCCCTACGCCCTCCAACGGCGCGGGGTAGGCGATACCAAACGGCGCGGGTGGCACAGTAGTCGTCACCCCGACGCGAGGAGGGGCGAGGCTCAGCGCGTCGCCCTCGCCGTTCGTCCAGCGCAGCAGTGCCCAGTCGTCTACCACGCCTTCCGCGCGTATCTCCAACAGGCTCACACTCTCTATTTTCGGTTTTTCGCCAGTGAAACTACAGGGACGACCCCCTTAGGATCCCGCACTTGAATTGCAACGCATAGGCACTGCCGGCGATTTCCCCGAATTTCCCCCCAATTTCCCCCCAAATTGCCCTTAAAACCCCCTTAACCCCTTGACAAACGGGCAATCGATGTGCTATAATTAAGGCGTCGTTGGGGAAACCCGACGGCGCAGCCCGAGTGCAGAGGGAAAGCCCCTGCCGTTGGGAACCTCGCGCAGCCTGTGTCCGCTTCGCTGCGCAAGCAGGAAGCGTTAGGCGCGCGAGGGGTAATGCGGGAGCCTGCGCCCCAGCAAAGGCGACCGCAAGCAGCGGATAGGAACGCTCGGAACCAGAGCGCTCACTCGAGGAGTGATAGGACGCCTTCGGATCGGCGGCAACGTCGGTTAAGGCTCCGAAGCTTCGAAGCGACGCTCTGAGGGAAGGCAGCTCCGAAAAGGGCAGAGCCGATGCCTCGGGCTTTTTCTACTTGAGAACGCCTCTTTGGGGTATACTGGGACTATGGCGAAAGTGCTGTCGCGCCCGAAGCCTCTCGCGTGTGGAAGATGTTCACGCCCATTCACCCGCGCTGAACTGGAGCGGATGTACGACGCGGGCATCCTGCGCCCCGATGAGAAGATCGAACTCATCGGCGGCGAACTCATCCCCAAGGAGCTGCCCATGAAAAGCGCGCATGCCACAGCGATTAGCCTGTGTGAAGAGGCACTACGGCAAGTGTTTGGTCGAGGCTATGTTGTTCGCGGGCAGTTACCGCTGGCGCTCAGCGAGCGCGACCAGCCGCTGCCCGATGTCGCTGTGGTGGAAGGCAGCATCCGCGACTTTGCCCATGCGCACCCCACCCGCGCCGTGCTGGTGGTGGAGGTTAGCGAGGCGACGCTGCGTTTAGACCGCCATACGAAAGCGAGCCTCTATGCGTGGGCAGGCATCCCCGAATACTGGATTGTGAATCTTGTGGAGGGCGTGCTGGAGGTGTTTCGCGAGCCTGCGCCGTTGGCAGGGCGCGCCTACGGGTATGGCTACCAGCTGCAGGCGGTCTATCGCGCGGGCGAGGCGATTGCGCCTGTGGCGCAGCCCGATGCCGTGGTTGCTGTGGACGACCTGCTGCCCCCACGCGAGGCGGAGTAGAGGCGCGCAGTACGCGAATAGCATTTGTTGCCCTCACTCCCTTTGTCCCCCTCTCCCGCAGGCGGGCGGGGGGGGACCGCAGAGCGCACCGCTTTGCGACCGATACATTCGCACAGCGTGGTTCCCCGTACTACGCTTCCATGCAAACCGTCCCCATTTTGTGGAATAACCCCCCTTGAGGATGGGGTACGGAGCGCAACGGGCTTTGTAGGCATCGCTGACCTCTTCCTGCAGATGGGGCTGATTACGGAGCAGCAGCTTCACGAAGCGCTCCAAAAGCAGCAGGAAGGCGTGCCGCTGCCCTTGGAACACCTGCTGGTACAACTCGGACACATCACCGAGAAGGATCGCGTGCGCGTCATGGGACAACACTGGGGTGTCCCGTTCGTTGACCTTGTGGATACGCCGCCTGACCCGCAACTCGCCTCGTTGCTTACGCCCGAAATGGCGAAACGCTACCGTGCTGTGCCCGTCGCCAAAGAGAACGGGCGTCTCCTCATCGCGATGGCAGACCCGCTGGACATCTTCGCCATCGACGAAATCCGCCAGCATACCAAACACGAAATCGAAGCCGCCATCGCCACCGAAGAGGACATCCAGAACGCCCTCAAACGCCTCTATCGTACCGACTCTGCCGTCACGGATACTGTTAAAGAATTGATGCGCGACCTCGGCGAGAGCGAGATGCTCCTGCACGACAACACGGAAGAGGAACTTTCACCGGAGGAGTTGCGCGAAATCGCCGACGACGCGCCTGTAGTGCGCCTCGCGAACATGATTATCACGCAAGCCATCACCGACGGCGCGAGCGACATCCATATTGAACCCACGCGCGAGTGTCTCAAAGTGCGCTACCGCATCGACGGCGTGATGATCGACTCGATGGTGCTGCCAAAGCGGGTGCAGGCGTCGCTTACCTCGCGCTTCAAAATCTTAGCGGACATGGACATCGCCGAGAAGCGCGCGCCGCAAGACAACCGAATCAGCGCGACCATCGACGGGCGCGAATATGACTTCCGCGTTTCCACTTTACCTTGCATCTACGGCGAGAAAATCGTTATGCGCGTGCTGGATAAGTCCAGCGTGCGTGTCGGACTCGAAAAGCTCGGCTTCCTGCCCGACACGCTTGCCCTGCTGGAGGAGGTCATCAGCCGCTCCTACGGAATCATCCTCGTGACGGGTCCGACGGGATCGGGCAAGTCCACCACGCTCTACTCGATCCTCTCGAAACTGAACACAGGGCTTGTGAATATCATCACGGCGGAGGATCCCGTGGAGTACGAGCTGCCAGGTATTAACCAAGTGCAGGTCAACCCGAAGGCGGGGCTGACCTTTGCGAGCGCCCTGCGGGCGATGCTGCGTCAAGACCCCGACATTATCATGGTGGGCGAGATGCGCGACCGTGAGACGGCGACGATTGCGATTGAAGCCGCGCTGACAGGGCACTTAGTGCTGTCTACGCTGCACACGAACGACTCGTCGAGTGCGCCGCCCCGTCTGACCGAGATGGGCGTGGAACCGTTTATGATTGCGTCCTCGCTAATTGCGGTGCTGGCGCAACGGCTCGTGCGCACGCTCTGCCCGCGCTGCAAGCAACCGTATCAGCCTACCGAGTCGGAGTTCACCAATTACGGATTCACCCCGCCGCCGAACCTGAACGAGGTCACAATTTACCGTGCAAAGGGCTGTGAGAACTGTAAAAACACAGGCTACAAGGGACGCACGGGCATCCACGAGCTGCTGGTGATGTCAGACCCCGTGCGCGATTTGATACTCAAGCATGCAGCGGCGTATGCCATCCAGAAGGTCGCCGTCGAACATGGCTTGCGCCTGCTCAAAGAGGATGCACTGCAAAAAGTGCTTCTGGGACGCACGAGCATTGAGGAGGTTGTGCGCGTCATCTACAGCGGATAGGAGGCTACTATGGTCACGCAAACGCAATCGGCAGCACAGGTCGTACAGAAGGTAAAAGACCTTGCCGTGTTACCGCAGGTCGTCCATCAAATCATCCATCTGACCAGCAATCCGAACGCGAGTGCTAAGGACTTGGAGCGCCTGATAAGCATTGATCAGGGGATGTCCATGCGTGTGCTGAACACGGTCAACTCAGCGTATTACGGCTTCTCGCGCAAGATTGCTTCTATCAAAGACGCCGTGGTGCTGCTGGGGTTCAAGGCGGTGCGTAATCTGGCGATGACGGTGAGCATGTTCGACCTGTTTGTAGGCAAGACCGATCGGCAGAATCTGCGGCGGGGCAAGTGGTGGCGCCACTCGATAGACACCGCACTGTGCGCCCGTCTGATTGCGTCGCAGGTAGCAGGCGTCTCGCCCGATGAGGCGTACACGGCGGGGCTGCTGCATGACATCGGCAAGCCGCTTTTGGATCGCTATGGCGACGCGCCTTACGAGCAGGTGGAGGACCTTGTCGCCCAGGGCGTGCCCGAGCTGGCGGCGGAGCAGCAAGTGTATGGCTGCGACCATACTACTGTTGGGCGCGCGGTGAGCCTGCACTGGGGCTTCCCTGAGAAGCTCGTAGAAGCGATTGGCTGCCATCACGCCCAGACAGCGGACGGACTCCACGAGGCGTCCCTCACGGCAGTAGTCGCGTTGGCGAACCAAGTAGCCCACTTACTACGCCAGGTTGATGCACCCGACGACTGGTGGTTCGACCTGCCCCAGTGGATTACAGAAACGCTCCACACCACGCCGCAGCAGTTGCACTCGCTCTATTTGGGTTGCGAAGTAGAGGTTCAGTCCTCACCGATGGCAGCGTTGGGACGGTGAGTGAGCACCGTTGAACCGCGGTACAATCGGCTTGTAGATTTCACGCATGGCGCGGGCGGTGCAGGCGTCGCCACAAATGTCGCTTCATCCGCTGCGTGGTGACGGGCATAATCTACCGCTACTTTACTTTGCAGGTCGAGACTCCGAGCAGTTTATAGAGGAAGCACTGCCCGATTAGCCCTGAAAGCAGTAGCGGTACGCCGATAAGTCCCAACCAGTTTTGGGCGTAAATGCCCCAGCCGATAATCGCCGCGCCCAGAATAATTCGCACTACGCGATCAACACTGCCAACATTCGGTTGCATGGGTGCACCTCCTATTTCTACCTACGAAGAATTACGGCTAAAGGTTTCAGAAGTGGAAGGGATCATCGTCGTCTTCCTCGTCGTTTAAGGGGCTAATCGCGATATCGACAGGTGGCGGGGCATCGGCTGCGATGAAGTTGTCCTCGACTTGGCGGAGGGGGACGGGTTTGGGCATGGCGCGCTCGAACGCTTGCAGCACAGTTTCTGGCGTGGGCTTGCTGACCAGCACCTTATGCATCGCTTCGATGACGCGCTCGCGGTCGGGTTCACCGTTGCCGTTGTTGGTGCGGGCGATTAGGTCAGCGACGGCATTGCGGGGCAGGGCAGGGTTGAGCTGGCGTAGGTTCTGCCATACGGCGTCCTCCAGCGGCAGGTCGGGCGTAGCGGGGTAGTGCTGCAGCCCGTCTTGCCCGCGCATCAGGGCAGGGCGCGGGAAGCGCACGAAAATCGGCTGATTGAAGTACGGGTGGCGCACCAGCATCTCGCCAGGGGCGAGCGCACCGAGTTTCTCTTTTGCCGCGTCGCCGAAAATCGCGTACCCCGGCTGCGCCAGTTCCTCCATCTCGATACGCCCGTACAGCGCAGTCGAGCAGTTGCCAATCACTTGGCGGTCTACCTGCGAGCGGAACTGCTGCGCACCAAACAGCACCAGCCCAAGATACCGCCCGCGTGCGCAGATGTCGCGCAAGGTGCGCATCACATAGGTCTCGCGATTGGTGTTCGGTGCATAATTGTTCAGCTCGTCCACTACCACAACGACCGAGTCGACGCCCAACTTGCGCTGTTCCATGCGCTCGCGCAACTCGGCAATCACGCGCGTGAAGATCAGATCCTGCGCGTCCGACGACACATTCGCCACATCGATGACATAGACTGTGCGGTCTTCGAACGCGCCCCACGGCAAGTCCATCGAGCGGTCGCCCTCGCACACCAGCCCTGCAAAGCGCGTGGTCAGGTTCACCAAGCGGTTCTGGATTTTGCGAATCGTATGCACGGCGAAGCTACGCCACTGGCTCTGATTCTTCGCCTCCATGTATTTCAGCACGAGATCGAACCACTGTACGAGGTCGCTGAAGCCCCGCACCTCGATTTCTGTGGGCAAGTTGCGCGCTCTTAGCACTTCCGCCTCGTCTTCCGTGAACGCAAACTTGCCAGGCTCGATGACGCGCTGGCGCAGGAACTGCAGGAAGGCGTCGGCTTTGGCGTCCACATCATCTTTGTTGAGCAGCACTTCCACATAGCGCATCACATCGCGCATGCCCCATAGCAGCGGATGCACATTGTGCCGTAAGTTGGGGTGCGTGCGCAGCGTTGCAAGGTTCACACGGTCAGGACGAAATGGCGCGTAGTACGCCACACGCTCGAACGGTTGCGGATTCACGCCCAACGCTTGGTACACCTCGAGATCGCGCGGCTCCAGCGGGCGCAACGGCGGCTGGTCAATAAACAACAGGTCGCCGCCCTTGACATTGAAGCACACCACCGCCACCCTTTTAGTGCGCGCCTTTTGGAAAATCGCAGTGATGAGGAACTGAATCGCGCTGGTTTTGGCTGCCAGCCCGCTTGTGCCTGTGACATTGAGGTGTCCCGCTTCAGGTCCCAGCAGGAAGTCGGCGTCCAGATAGATGGGTACAAGCGTTGTGCCGCTTTCGTAGACGCCGACGGGGAGACGGCGCTCGTCGGGGATCTCGTCGATGCGTAGGGCGTAATGCACATCGGCGGCGCTCGCCAACAAGACAGGCGCAATCGGTACGGGCTGCACGGGCTGTTCGGGGCGGTGTCGCAAGACCGCCGCGCGGTAAAGTCGTATCTCGACGCGATGTGAGGGCGGTTGCAGGTGCGGGTCGCCGTCGAAGCCCAGGTAGTCCGCAAGGGGATTGGCAACATCGTTGTAGCGGTAGCCTTCGGTCACCACGCCCCACACTTCGCGTGTGCCCGCGTCCACCTTTACCAGCGTGCCGATGCCGATGGGCGCATCCGCCGTCGCCCAGAAGTGGAACTCATATGCTGTGTTTGGCTGCCGTTCCGTCGCCACCACGCGCCCGATGGGTTCGGAAATCGCCTGTTGCGCCCCATTTACGCTCGCCGCCACTGCTAACGATTGGGTCTGCATCGTTATCACCCGCTACATGTGGGATTATACCTCACGGTGCTTTGGGTTGCCCCAGAATCAGAAAGGCGTCCAGCGTCAGTTGCACAGCCCAGTGAACCCAGAAGCACGGCAAAAACGATTTCACGCGCAGCGCAACCCAACTCAGCGCGAACGCCGCAGGGATGGAGCCAAGCACTTCGGGCAGCGGTTTGCCATAGTGCAGCAAGGCGAACGCCGCCGCCTGCAGCCCCACGCCCCACCAGCCCAGCCAACGGTACAGCCCAAAGGTCAAAAACCCGCGAAAGAAGAACTCCCAGCAGAACAGGTAGTAGCCATAGGCGATACTGAAGTAGGCGGCATAGGCAGGGTCGGTCAGCACGCGCTTGTCCAGCGGGTAGTAGTCGCGAAATTCAGGGCGCTGCGCGACATAATACAGCAGGGGCAACATCAACAAATACATCCCCAGCGCCCACAGCGCGCCCTGCTTGCCGTCGCCCCGCGCCAAGCCGTACTGGCTCAGCTCGCCCTTGCCGAAAAACGCCAACGACAATATCGGCAGCCACAGCAGCCAGATGGAACTGACCACGATGTATTCGTTCCAATCGCGGTAAGGCGCGGGTTCACCGTGAATGCCCAGCCAACGCAGCGCGCTCACCGTGTACGGCTGCTGATAATACAGAAACAGGAACAGCACGCTCAGCCCGCCGATGATGACGACCTCCCACTCGGTGCGCTTGCCGTGCGTCATTGCCCTGTCTCTTGGGAGATGCGGTAGCGTATCTCGTAGACACGCTGCTGCCCACTGTAGCCGCCAATCACTGCCAGCGTGCCTATCGGCTGGTTTGGGTTTGGGTC
>Ga0197142_1005341_pt1 | contig 10084 bp, 8 predicted proteins | sample GBS60_MetaG_FD_148614 | JGI IMG/M metagenome (GOLD analysis project Ga0197142, IMG submission 148614) | Sediment microbial communities from Great Boiling Springs, Gerlach, Nevada, United States - GBS 60_MetaG | ecosystem: Environmental > Aquatic > Thermal springs > Hot (42-90C) > Sediment...
GGGCGAACGCCTCGGGCAAGTCCAACCTGGTTCAGATCTTTCGCTTCCTGCGGGACATCGGGGAGCACGGCCTCGAAGACGCCGTGTCTCTGCAAGGCGGGATCGAATACCTTCGGACTCTCACCGAGCCTTCCGGCAGCCCTGAAGAAAAAGCAACCACGCACACCGTGTGTGACGTGACGTGGGAGTTTCGCCACCTGCCCAGGGCAGGCTACGGGACCTCGTTATCCGATGTTACAGGATACGCTTGCCGCGAAGCCAGGCACCGACTCGAGCTGCGCGTGATCGAGCGCGGGCCCGATTATGAGGTCGTGGAAGAGATTCTCGAACTCGACTTGGAAATCGCACCCCCGCGAGATACAGCAGAGGAAACGAGGCCACCGAGAAAGAACGGCTCCCCGGGCAGTGCCCGAATTCGCTTGCTGAGGCAAGGCCAGTACATCGAAGGACACTGGCCCAATGAGCTCCCCTTCTCTAGCGATTTGGACGCTTTTTTTCGCTGGATGGCGCCAAAACTAACCCCTAGCACCTCTTCACTGGTGCTGGCCAGGCTTTTACCTCCGGCGAACTTTCTGCCGCCTCTGTTTACCGAGTCCGGCCCGATCGCAGTCTTCGACTTTGAACCCAAGCTCCCCAAAAGCGCTGTGTTGGCAGCCGGCAGAGCAACCCTGGAGGAAAATGGCGAAAACCTCGCCATCGTCCTGAAGGACATCCTCAAGGATCCCTCCAAAAGGCGCAAGCTCAACAATCTCCTGCGGCACATATTGGATTTCGTGGAAGACCTCGACGTCCAGCAGCTTCCCGACCAGTCGCTGTTCCTCAGAATTGCGGAACGGTACGCACCAGGCATGTATTTTCCGGCCCATCTTGTCTCGGACGGCACAGTCAACGTGATCGCACTGCTTGTTGCCCTGCATTTCGACGCTCGCCAAACCATCGTAATCGAGGAGCCGGAGCGGAATATCCACCCCTATCTGATCAAGCGGCTGGTCGAAGAGATGCGGGAAGTATCGCGACACAAGCAGATTTTGATCACCACGCACAACCCCGAGCTGGTAAGGCACGCCCGGCTGGAGGAGCTGCTGCTGGTAAGCCGCGATAAGCGGGGCCTGTCGCAGGTGAGCCGTCCGGCGGAGAAAGAAAGCGTCAAGTTCTTCCTGGAACAGGAGATGGGCATCGAGGAAATGTACGTCCAGAACCTGCTCGAGCTGCCTTCATGATCCCGCGTTACCTGTATTTCCTGGTGGAAGGCTGGCATGACAAGCGGTTCGTGGAACAAGTTGTGAGGACAAGGATACCCGCCGACTTTGAGGACGCGATCGTCTATGAGTACGCCCAAAACGAGCCCACACACGTTCGGAAATTGGTGCTTTGGCTTCAAAGCAAGGCGAACGAATATCTGTTTCTGTGCGATTTGAACCGGTCGCCGTGCGTGTCGGACCGGAAGCGACGAATCAGGGAGCGGTTCTCGTGCATCAACGAGGAGCGCATCGTCGTAGTGGCTCGGAGCATTGAAGCCTGGTATGTGGCAGGCCTGGACGAAGCCGCCGCACAGAGGCTGCGACTGGGGCTGCCGGCTTGCACCGACGATTTCGACAAGCAAAAATTCGACAGGATGATAGAGGAGGCCGGCTTCGACTCCCGAACCGACTTCATCGAGGAGATCCTGAAAGGGTACGACTGGCAGGGGGCAATCGAGCGTAACCGATCTCTGAAATATCTGGCTCGCAAACTGCGAAGCCTCGGTCACGAAGCTGGCCGCTGACGAGCGGCCGTGGCGGTTTCCTGCAAACCATGCATCGCGGTTCGCGCAACGGAACGCTTGATTGCCAAACGCGCCGGGGAGCAACCCCCGGGCGTGCAGCGCGCGCCGGGCGCGCGATAGAGTAAGCCATCTATGAAGAGTTTTCGCATTGCCGTCCTGCCCGGCGATGGCGTGGGCCCGGAAGTGATTCGCGAAGCCGTCAAGGTATTGCGCGCGGTAGAGAGCCGCCTGGATTCCGTGCAATTCGAGCTGGCCGAGTACCCCGCAGGCGCGGGCGAATACCTGCGGAGCGGCGAGGCCACGCCGCCATCCACATGGGAAGCCGTTCGCAAAGCCGATGCCGTGCTCTTGGGCGCCATGGGGCTGCCCGAAGTCCGCTTGCCCGGCGGCACCGAGATCACTCCCCAAATAGACCTGCGCGAGCAACTCGATCTGTACTGCGGCCTGCGCCCCGTTCAGCTTTTCCATCCTGCGGACTCGCCCCTGAAATCGCCCGGCCGGATTGACTTCGTCATCGTGCGCGAAAGCACGGAGGGCCTGTTCTCCACCCGGCGCACGCCCGTGGACCTCCGGGCCGCGGAGGCTACGGACACCATGCGCATCACGCGTGCCGGCGCGCAGCGCCTGTTCCGCGCCGCCTTCCGGCTGGCCCGCACCAGACGCAGCAAGCTCACCCTGGTGGACAAGGCCAACGTGCTGCCCTCGATGGCTTTCTTCCGCGCCGTCTTCGACGAAGTCGCGCGAGAGTTCCCCGACGTGGAGACCGAGCGGATCTACGTGGACGCCGCCGGCCTTTACCTGGTCCAGCGACCCGAGAGCTTCGACGTAATCGTGACCGAGAACATGTTCGGCGATATTCTTTCCGACCTTGCCGCAGCCCTGGTGGGCGGCATGGGCATGGCGCCTTCGGCCGACATCGGCGACGGCCACGCGGTTTTCCAGCCTGCTCACGGTTCCGCGCCGGACATTGCCGGGCGCGACCTGGCCAATCCCACCGCGGCCATACTCTCGGCAGCCATGATGCTCGAATGGCTGGACACGACGGAGACGCGACGGGGCGCGCAGATGATCCGCGCGGCAGTCGAGCGCGTTTATCAGGATCCCGACCAGCGCACCCGGGAACTGGGCGGCGAACTCTCCACCCGCGAAATGGGCGACCGGATCGTCGCCGCTCTTGAATCCTGAGGCGCGGCGCCGCATCCATTCAAGCAGCCATGGGACTTGCCGAGAAACAGTGCATTCCGTGCCAGGGCGGCGTGCCTCCGCTCAAGGGCGCCGAAATCGAGAAATACCGGGCCGAGATTCCCGAGTGGAACGTGGTCAACGAGCATCATCTGGAGCGCGTCTTCGCGTTCCCCGACTTCCGAACCGCGCTGGAGTTCGTCAACCGCGTCGGCGAACTGGCCGAACAAGAGGGCCATCATCCCGACCTGTTGCTGAGCTGGGGCCGGGTGGAAGTCCGCATCTGGACACACAAGGTGGACGGCCTGACCGAAAGCGACTTTATCCTGGCTGCGAAAATTGACCGGCTACCGCGTCCGACGCCCGCGGGCTAGGATTGCTTGGTCAAGAACAGCTTGCCCCACAGCGGCGCCACGGCCGGAGCTACCAAGCCAGCCACACCAGACCCAAGGTCAGGTCTCCTATGCAAGCAGGGCCTCGTTGAGGCGGGTCGAGAGCCGGACGAGCGGCGGCGAACCCTTGGGCTTGCGTACGCCGAGCCACAGCAATCCGTGACAATCGTCCTCGACCGGCTAGTCTCCGCCCTCATGCGCCACAGCCTACGCCCACCGCTCCACACAGCCCCGGGTTGCTTTTCCTGCCGGAGCGCCGGCCCGTGCGAAACCCACCCACCCGGCGCGGTTCGTGCTGTTGCCCAACAACGCTATCGCAGTTTTCGCATCACCTCGCGCAGTGCGTTGCGCATCGGACGCAGGGCGTTCCTGAGTAAGATCTCACCTTGCATAGGTGTTGCCCAACCTTGGAGGAACGGCCTCTTACAACGACCGCCCTGATCAAGGTCTCGCAACGCCTGTACCAACCGAGCGACCGCCACGTCAGGGGCGAACCACGACTCCCATGCATCCCGCGCCGCCTGCCCCATTTGCTTCCAAAAGGGTTCATGTTGCGATATTAGCTGAGGTATCGCATGAACGCGCGCCTCAGGAACCCGAATCATGAAGCTCTCCCACTTTGGGCCCGACGGCGGTACCCATTGATCCGATATAATGACAGGCACCCGCCCTGCTTCCATCGCTTCGTACAAGCGAAACGACGAGGTTCCCGCGCCTCGTGGACACAGAACGAACCTGCTGCGGAGCAGGATCTCAGCGTACCGTCTCTTTGCCTGCTCTATTGCGGGCCCCTGCATGTTAAACATGTCCAACTGAGAGGTGTCCTCCAGCCAGCAGCCGGGTTTCCTCAGCTTCATAATTTCCGCCCGCAGTCTGGAACGTACTGCCCCGACAAATGAGTACAAAAGATCCGGTTCACCCTCCCACATCCTTGCCAGCGGACTTATATATCGATTCATGATCCTGAGATATGAAAACGCACGATGCCGGCGCTCGTTGAACCAACGCTTCGGCATCGATACATATAATCCGGGTAAAGGGTCGTATGGCAGATCTTGCTCGTTATATAGGAACACTTTTCTTTTTGAACATGCGAGTCCAAGGATGCCGGCGCACTGCGGACAACGTGGGGTCGTCCGTGTAGTGGGAGCTTTCTACGAAAAGAATGAAGTCCGCGTGCTCGGGATCCTCCGTCAACTCGTAGCCGCTGTTCCGGTTCAGCAGCGCCCACTGCTTGCACACACGCAACGGCAAGGAATCCGGGTAAGCGGATGTGAGAAGGAGTTTCGTCGGGGTCAACTCGCCGGGTAACCGCGCGGGTGCCAACGGCGGAGCGGCACTCTCCCGATGAGAACAATCCCCGTGCTCTGACCAAGCCGCGCCGGCGCTTCCAGAGTCAGACATTCTGCCTCTGCCCCTCCAGGCTGTCGCCGCGAGATTTCGGTTCCAAACTTGCCACGGACTTCAATATATGGCGCCCGGTACTCGTTGTCAAGCGATGACTTTGCGTACCTAGCGTTTCCCAAATCCTGCCGGGAACGTGCGAAATGGGTTGCAAAGGTGTTGGCTAAGGGCGAAGCTCAGCGAGAAACTGTCTTGAAAAGCCCACCCCAGAATTACTCCTGAAGCCCGCATGACGCGGGTCAGGAGCTGGGGACGCGCGCTGGCGCACTTCTCCCCGCGGCCCGCGCGGAGGCCGCAAATCACCCGTCAAAGCGCTTCCAAAATCAGGCACTTCAGGTAGTGGGTCTCGGGAACGGTCAGCAGGATGGGATGGTCGCGCGATTGGGTTCGCCGCTCGAGCACGCGGACCACGCGTCCCGCGTCCAGCGCCGCTTCGGCAATGATCTCGAGCAGCATGGCTTCGCTCAAGTGCTGCGAGCACGAGCAGGTCACCAACACGCCGCCCGGCTCGAGCAGCTTGAGAGCGCGCAGATTGATGTCCTTGTAGCCGCGCGCCGCGCCCTCCAGCCCCGAACGGGAACGCGCGAAGGCGGGCGGATCGAGCACGATGATCGAAAAGCGCCGCCCCGCCAGCACGTAAGAAGACAACAGTTCAAACACATCCGCTTTGCGGAACTGGAGGTTCTCGAGACCGTTCTCCTTGCGCGCGGCTTCCGCCAGCTCGAGCGCCAGATCGGAACTGTCCACCGCCTCAACGAACTCGCAACGGCGCGCCAGATGCAGCGCGAAGCCGCCCGTAGCCGTGAAGCAATCCAGCGCGCGTCCGCGCGCGTAACTCTCTGCCGCCACGTAGTTCTCGCGCTGATCCAGATAGGCTCCCGTCTTCTGCCCCCTCACCAGATCGGCCTGGAATCGCAAGCCATGCATGCGGTACCAGACACGTTCGGGAACCTCGCCCGCCAGCGTGCCCACGGTGAGCGGCAACTGCTCTTTCTGGCGCACGGCAGCGTCGTTGCGCTCCAGGATTCCGCGCGGGGATTCCAGCTCCATCAGCAGCTCGACGAGCAACGGCTTGGTCCGCTCCATGCCCTGATTGAGGGTTTGCAGGACCAGGTAGTCCCCGTAGCGATCCACGATCAGGGCAGGCAGCAGGTCGCCCTCGGAGAAGACCAGCCGACAGGCTTCACTGTCGGTGACCAGACGGCGGCGATGCTCGATGGCGCGCGCCAGGCGGCGACGATAGAACTCGCGGTCCGGTTCGCGCGCATCGCGCGAGAGCATGCGCAATGCGATCTGCGAGGCAGCCGAGTAGTGCGCAACCCCCAGCGGCTGTCCGCGAGGATCCACCACCCGAACCGCTTCGCCGCCTTCGGCCTCGCCGCGATCCTCGATATCGGAAGCGAAAATCCACGGATGGCCGGCGCGCACGCGGTCCGCCCCTTTGCGCGTGACGCGGACCTGGTGCATTGGGCGCTCAGAGGGGACGCGGGACGGCCATCCGCTCCAGCCGCCGCACGCGCTCCTCGATAGGCGGATGCGTGGAGAAGAGTTTGAGCAAGGCGCCGCCGGCGCCCAGCGGCATCACAATGAACATGTGCGCCGTGGCGGGCGAAGCCTCCATGGGGATGCGGCGCGAGTACGCGTCCAGTTTCTTCAGCGCCGACATCAGGCCGAAGGGCTGGCCGGCAGCCTGCGCCGCGGTGGCGTCCGCCTGGTACTCGCGCGTACGCGAGATCGCCATCTGGATCAGCAGGGCCGCAATCGGGGCGACGATCAGCATCAGCAGCGCGGCCAGGGCGTTGCCGGAGTCCTCCTCCCGGTCGCGCGATCCGCCGAACCAGAACGCCATGCGCGCCACGAACGTGATGGCGGCGGCCAACGTCGCGGCGATGGTGCTGATCAGGATGTCGCGGTTCCGGATGTGGCCCAACTCATGCGCAAGCACGCCTTCCAGCTCGCGATCGTCCATTAACTCGAGCAGGCCTGCCGTCACCGCCACCGAGGAGTGCTGCGGATTGCGGCCCGTGGCGAAGGCGTTGGGCGAGGCCTCGGGGATGACCCAGAGCTTAGGCATCGGCAAGCCCATGCGCTGGCAGAGGCCCATCACCAGCGGCGCCAGCCGGCGGTAAATCGCCGGATTCTGCGTCTCGGTGACGGGCTGGGCCGAGTACATGGCCAGCGCGATCCGGTCGGAGAAGAAGTAGCTGACGAAGTTCATCAGGACGGCCAGCATCAAGCCCATGTACAGGCCGTCGCGACCGCCCAGGGCTTCGCCACCCACCAGCAGCAAGCCGCTCAATAACCCAAGCAGCAGGACCGTCTTGACGTTGTTCACCTTCACTCCCCCGTGATTCTCTATTTTCCCATATGCAGTCGGGGCCTTCCTGGTTGCAAGAACCGGGCTAAAATCGGCGGCATGGATCCACGCTATCTGCTGCTGATCGCCCTGATGGCGGCGCCGGCCCCCCGGACCCGCGGGCCCGAAATGCCGTTCGAAAAGCGCACCCTCGACCTGGGCGCCAACGAAACCTGCGCCGTGGCCGATCTGAACGGCGACGGCCGGCTCGACATCGTCTCGGGCGAAAACTGGTTCGAAGCCCCAGGCTGGCGCAAGCATCGCTTTCGCGAAATCCTGTTCACGAACAATTACGTGGACAACTTCAGCGATCTGGTGCTGGACGTCAACGGCGACCGCCGTCCGGACGTGGTGAGCTGCTCGTGGTTCACCCGCCGCCTCGCCTGGTGGGAGAACCCCGGCCGCCCCGCCGGCCCCTGGAAGGACCACACGATTGACAGCGGTTTCCCGGTCGAATTCTGCTTCCTGGTGGACCTGGACAACGACGGCCAGGCCCGCGAACTGCTGCCGCAGTTCGGCGACCCGAAGGCCCCTCTCGCCTGGTATGAACTGCGCGATGGCGCTTTCGTCAAGCACGTCGCCTATCGTTCCGGCTTCGGCCACGGCATCGGCGCCGGCGACGTCAACCACGACGGGCGCACCGATATCGTCACGCCCAAAGGGTGGCTGGAAGCGCCGCCCGACCCTCGCTCCGGCCCCTGGACCTTCCACGCGGACTTCGAGCTGGGCAACACCGGTTTCATCCACGTGCTCGACTTGAACCGCGACGGTCGCAACGACCTTCTCACCTCATTGGCTCACGACTACGGCATCTTCTGGATGGAGCGTACGGCGGACGGTCGCTGGACCCGACGACTGATTGACGACAGTTGGTCGCAGGCGCACGCCGTAACGCTGGCGGACCTGGACGGCGACGGCCAAACGGACTTCGTCACGGGCAAACGCTACATGGCGCACAACGGCAAGGACCCCGGCGAACGCGAGCCTCTCGGCGTCTACTGGTATCGCTGGGGCCTGGCGGCGGATGGCAAACGCGTGGAATTCAGCCGTCACATCGTGGACTACAGCTCTCGCGCCGGCGGCGGCATGCAAATCTGCGTGGCCGATCTGGACAGCGACGGCGATCCGGATCTGGTGACGCCGGGCAAAAGCGGCCTGTTCCTGTTTGAAAACCTGACGCGGTCGCCGCGGCGGCGCTGATCCTCAACCCGCGGCTTCGTTTGCGAAAAACTCGCGGATCGCGTTCGCGGTTTGCGCGATGTCATTCTCGCCGTGAGCCGCGGAAACGAAAGCGGCCTCGAACTGCGAGGGCGGAAAACAGATGCCGCGCTCGAGCAGCCAGGCATGGAAACGCGCGAAACGCGCCGTGTCCGAGCGGCGCGCGGATTCGTAATCGGTAACAGGCCCGGCCGTGAAGAAGAACGTGATCATGGAGCCGGCGCGGTTCACTGCGATGCCGGAGGGCGCGGCTGCCGCCAGGCGCGCCGTGCGCTCCTCGAGCTGCCCGTACAGCTCGGGATGCCGCTTGAGATAGCGCAGCATGGCCAAACCGGCGGCCACGGCCACCGGATTGCCGCTCAAGGTTCCCGCCTGGTAGACGGGACCCGCGGGCGCGACCCGGCGCATGATCTCGGCGCGGCCCCCGTAGGCCCCGATCGGCAAGCCGCCGCCAATCACCTTGCCGAGCGTCGTCAGATCCGGTCGAATGCCCAAGATCTGCTGAGCGCCGCCCCAGGCCAGACGAAATCCCGTCATCACCTCGTCGAAAATGAGCAGCGCGCCGTGACGCTGGGTCAGCTCACGCAGGGCTTCCAGAAAGCCCGGGGCCGGAGGCACGCAGCCCATGTTGCCCGCCACCGGCTCGACGATGACGGCGGCGATGCGCTCGCCGTAACGCGCGAAGGTCTGCTCGAGGGCGGCCGTCGAGTTATAAGGCAGCGCGATCGTGGTGTCGGCGAAGGCGGCGGGGACGCCCGCGGTGTCGGGGATGCCAAGGGTGGCCACGCCCGAGCCGGCCTTCACCAGCAGCGAGTCCACGTGCCCGTGGTAGCAGCCTTCGAACTTCACGACCAGCTCGCGGCCCGTCCAGGCGCGGGCCAGTCGCAGCGCGCTCATCGTGGCTTCGGTGCCGGAGTTCACCAGCCGCACCATCTCGATGGAAGGTACGGCTTCGACGATCAGCTCGGCCAGCTCGATTTCGCGCTCGGTAGGCAAGCCGAAGCTCGTGCCGCCGCGAAGGGCCTCTTCCACCGCGGCCAGCACTTCCGGATGCGCGTGTCCCAGCAGGAGCGGGCCCCACGAGCCGATGTAATCCAGATAGCAGTTGCCGTCGGCGTCCCAAATCCGCGCGCCTTCGCCCCGCACGATGAACGGCGGCGTTCCGCCCACCGCGCGAAAAGCGCGCACCGGCGAGTTGACTCCGCCCGGAATGACGCGTTCGGCCCGGGCCAGCAAACTCCGGCTCTTTTCTGTCTTCATATCGGATTCTCGCGCGGCAGCACGCGGCTGAAGAAGAAATTCATGACCGTTTCGAACAGCGTGCCGTGCAGGTTCTTCAGCAGGCGATCCTTGAGATCCTGATAGGACTGCGTGCCGGCGAACAGGTCCTGCATCAGCGCATAGAAACGCGGGCTGCGCCGCATGAACTGCACCATTCGCTGCGGCACGGTCCCGAAGAGAAACTTGCCCAGGAAAAGCCGCTTGGCCAGACCCGCGCCGAAGGCGAGGTCGGCGACGAAGTCCCTCAGCAGCAGGTTGCGATAGGCACGCGCCTTTTCCTCGGGTGGGTGCGCGTCCGAGAGCACCACCTGACTGGCCAGATCCGCCGAGCGTATGGCGTAATAAAGACCCTCACCGGTTACCGGATCCACCAGCCCGCCGGCGTCCCCGACCGCCAGCCAGCCGGGCCCGGCCACGCGATTGCGGATCCACGCCCCGGGCTCCAACGAGGGCAGCAAGTGCGCGTAGAACTGACCGTGCCGCCAG
>Ga0197142_1005342_pt1 | contig 10083 bp, 9 predicted proteins | sample GBS60_MetaG_FD_148614 | JGI IMG/M metagenome (GOLD analysis project Ga0197142, IMG submission 148614) | Sediment microbial communities from Great Boiling Springs, Gerlach, Nevada, United States - GBS 60_MetaG | ecosystem: Environmental > Aquatic > Thermal springs > Hot (42-90C) > Sediment...
GGCCTGCCCATCTCCACCGAGTTGCCGCCCCAGATCTACGCCCTGATGGATCTCTACCCACAAGCCAACATAGGTCGCCCTTCCGTGCAGTACATTCCCACCCCCTACAAGACCAGCGGCGGATCCCGCTAGGGTGAGCTCTTGGCATAGGCGTCCATGGCTTCTCGACGCAACCCTTCCGCCCGTCGAAACAGCTCTTGCCCGGTGTGCAGGTGGCGATCGTCGAAGTTTAGGGGGAAGTAGCTCAGTTCCTCCAGGGCATCTTCCAAGTGGTTGAGGGCATAGTAGAGGCGGGAAGCCACCCCCCCCAAGCTGCTAGGGTTGGGAAGACGGCGAAAGATCTGCTGCGCCTGGGCCAGTTTCTGGGCGCACTTCTCCAGGTATAGGCCAAAGGCCGCCAGCAAGTCTGGATCGAAGGGATCAGCGGACAAAGCATTAAGCTGGGGTTTGAGGGAAGCCAACAGAGGTCCCAAAACCCGGTTGAGCGGCGTGTAAACCTGTCGAACCCAGGCTTCGCGGAGGACGGCCTCCTGGCTGACCGTCTGCGGCGGGGAAGGGCGGGGCAAGACCTGTCGGGAGCACAGTTGCCGGTCGTATTCGCGACGGGCTTGGGGATCCCTGAGGACGGCATAGGCGGCGTTGATCTGGCGAATGCGCTCAGCACTGGCCCCATCTTTTCTGGCCAGAGGGCTGTCGGGATGGTGGTACTTGACCAGGCGGCGGTAGGCCTGCTTAATCTCGGCTGTCGTTGCCAGCCTCGAAACCCCCAAAATCTCGTAGTAAGATAGCCCCTCTAGCCCCCTTTCCATTGCGGTTACTGGTTACAAGCTCTCCTAATTGTACCCGCAGCCTACAATAGGGGTGAGTTGTCCGGTGTTGCCCCATGTCTTCCTCCTCACCCGAATCCCCCCATCCCCTCAGCGCTCTCTGGGGGGCTGCCCTTGCCGCCGGCCTAGGCTACGGCTTCCTGCAGTTGCTGCTCTCGATGCTGGCCAAGTTGCCGCCTGTAGATCTAGAAAGTGGATCCCTGGCACGGGGGATCAGCCTTTGGGTGCGCTACTTGTTGGTGGGATCCGTTACTCTAGTGGCCTTCATGTTCGTCATGGTGGGCTTGGGGCTAGCAGCCTACTCGCTGCAATTACTGGGAGAACGGCTGACCTCTTCTCGGCACCGGTCCTAGCCGCAGTCGAGGGAGTTGGTTAGCTGGGACGCTGACGGAGGCGCTGGCTGACCAAGGTGCGCCCCTCTTGGGTGTAGAGCTGCCAGTAGTTCCAGTAGTTGCCAAAGACAGACTTGACATAGCCACGGGTTTCGGCAAAGGGGATTTGCTCCACAAACTCATCGGGATCCTCAAAGCCGAAGCGGCTTAGCCATCTGGCCACATTGCCAGGCCCGCCGTTGTAGCTGGCCAGGGCCAGCAGGGTGTTGTCTTGATAGGAGCGGTGGGTGTAGTCAAAGTACCAGCATCCCAGGCGCAGGTTGTCGGCAGGGTTGGTGAGGCGGTACTGGGCTAGGCCAAGCTTCTGGGCAATCCAGCGGCCGGTGGCGGGCATCACCTGCATCAAGCCCAGCGCTCCCGAGGCGGAGACAATCTCCGGCTCAAAGCGGGATTCCTGGCGGATCAAGGCCGCCACCATCAAGGGATTGAGGTTAAATTGCCGCGACCAGTAGGCCAGCCCAGGCCGGGCATAGGGATCCCCCTCCCACGTGTTCTCTGGGCTGGCGTAGTAGTGCAGCGGGTAGACCGCCTGCCAGAAATCCTGGCGCTGCCTCAAGCTCGGCAGCAGCGGGTCAGGCTCGGCGCTGAAGCGCAAAGCAGCCACCTGGTTGATCCCCTGGAGGTGTTCGCCAGCGTTGTTGCGCAAAATGCCGCTGGCAAAGCGCTCGGCCACGCTCATCTGGCGCGGATCCCGGTGCCGCAGAGCCATTTCCCCCTGCCAGCGCTCCCAGGCCAGTTGGCTGGCGCCGATGAGATGCAAAGTTTGCGTGGCCTCAGAGAGCGCCGGCAACGGTTGGCGCACCGGCTGAAAGTCCACCTCAACCCTTTGGCGCCCGCTGGAGAAATCTCCTACTGGCCAGCCCAGTTGCACCGCCGCCCGCCAGGCGTAGTAGGTGTGAGGGAATCGCTGCAGCACCTGGTGATAGATTTGCCGTGCCGCCGCCCTATCCCCCAGCCGTTCCCGCCATTTGCCCGCCCAGTAGAGCAGCTGCGCCCCCATTTCCGTATCCTGCTGGGCCAAGCCAATCTGCTGGGCCAGAGCAATAGCTGCCCTGAGATTGCCCGCTTGCGCCTGGCGCCAAGCCACCGTCCAGGCGGCGTTGGCTGCTGCTTCGCTGGCTGGAAAACGATCCCAAAGGGCCTGCCGCACTGCTTGGGCCGATTGCGGGCTGGCGTTGCGGTCATAAAGCTGGCTGAGGCTGAGCAGGGCCTCTGGGGCCTCTGGATCCGAGCCGGATCCTACCTGTCGGAGCAACTGAATGGCTGTCGGCAGGTCGCTCAGCTCGGCCAGGCGACGCCGGGTGAGGGAGGCCTCGGCAGCCTCGGGAAATTGCGCCAGCAGCGCTTGGTAGGCGGCCCTGGCCTGGGGAAACTCCCGCGAGATTTGGTGGCTGCGGCCCTGGCGGTAGAGGTTTTGGGGGGTGGCAGGGGCGTGTTTGTAGGCGCGGGCGGCTTTGCCGTACTCCCGCTGCTCCCAGTAGGCATCGGCCAGGATCTGCCAGTCGGAGGCGGTGAGGGATCCCTCCTGGGCTTGGCGCCAGCGATCCAAGAGGGGCGTTAACCCAGGGATTTGCGGGTGATGTTGGGCCAGATCCCGCAGCAGGTCGTAGCGGTCGGGATGCTGCTGCAGCAAGTGCTGGAGGGCGCGAGCAGTCAAGGGGTGAGTGGGAAATTGCCGTCGCAGTTGCTCCACCTGGCCCATTCCCCACAGGGCATAGGCGGCTACAGGACTGTGGGGGTACTCCCGCAAGATCTTGGGCCACCAGATCTGGCGGGCTATTTCTCGATCCCCCAGCTTTTCGTAGGCCTGGGCCCTGAGCTTCCAAATTTCATCGGTGAGAACTGGCAGCTTCTCTTCCAAGCCTTGCAAGGACTCCAAGGCCGCTTGGGCTTGGCCGGCCTGGAGGGCTCTGTAGGCGCGCAAAAAGGCAGCGCCAGAAGTCGTGCTTAGGGATGCCGGCGGCACCGCCGCCATCTCAACGGGTTCTGCCCAGGAAGAAGTGTAGAAGCCCCAGAGGGCGCCGCCCAGGACTCCGCCTGCTGCTAAGGCCGCAGCCACCCATCGCCTCCAGAGGTTGCTGGTTAGGCTCCCCATGCCTCCCTCCCCCAGCTCCTTGACTACGATACCCAATGGGGAGGCGCTGAGCCAGGGCAGGGAGAACTCCAGTTGGCGATGGGAACTGGCTCGAGGGGCTCTGGCAGGGGAAACCCCAGGATCTGGGCGTAGAAGTAAAGCTCTGCCTCCAGCGCCCGCTTGAGGTTGGCCGCCTGGCGGAAGCCGTGCTGCTCTCCCTCAAAGGGCACGTAGGCCACCGGGATCCCTTTGGCCTTCAGGGCAGCTACCATCTTCTCTGCTTGGTTGGGAGGAACGATGGCGTCCTCCAGGCCTTGAAAGAAAATGATCGGGCAGTTGAGACCCTCCAGGTGGTGGATGGGAGAGCGCTCTCGGTAGAGATCCTGCCGTTGGGGGTAGGGGCCAATTAAGCTCTCCAGGTAGTGGGACTCAAACTTGTGAGTTTCCCGGGCCAGCGCTTCTAGGTCACTGATGCCGTAGTAGCTGGCGCCGGCGCGGAAAACCCTGTGAAACGTCAAAGCTGCCAGGGTCGTGTAGCCGCCGGCACTGCTGCCGCGAATGAGCAATCGCTCCCCGTCAACCCGGCCCTGTTGGGCCAAGAATTGGGCTCCAGCAATGCAATCTTCCACGTCCACAAGGCCCCATTGGCCCTTGAGGGCCTCCCGGTAGGCCCGTCCATAGCCGCTGCTGCCGCGGTAGTTGACATCCAAAACGGCAATCCCGCGGCTGGTCCAGTACTGGATCCCCAAGTCGAGCACGGCTGCTGTCGCCCCCGTGGGCCCGCCGTGACTTTTGACCAAAAGGGGCGGCTTTTCGCCGGCAGGGGCCACGAAGTCGCGGTTCTTGGGAGGATAGAAGAAGCCGTAGGCCACTGTCCCGCCAGAAGTGGGAAAGGTGATGGGCTCAGGGATCGACAAGTACCCAGGATCCACCGCCACGCTGCTAGAACGGGCCACCACCTCCAATTGGCCAGAAGGTAAGTCCAGACCGACCAAGGCCATGGCTTCGCTGGGGGATCCGGCCAGGAAGGCAGCTTTTTCGCCGCTAACTTGGAGGTTGTGGAGCTCGGTGTAGGGCAGGGGGAGCTCCTGCCGCCGTCCTGAACGCGGATCCAAAAGGGCCAGGTGGCAGAGCCCCTCCTGCCGATAGATGGCCAGGATTTGCCCATCCCCACAAAAGCCGTAGGTGCTCAGGCCAAACACCCACTGGGGCTCCCCAAACTCTGCTTCCATAGGACAGAGGGGAATCGGCCCCGAGGGATCCCAGCGGTAGAGGTTCCACCAGCCGCTGCGGTCGGAAACAAAGTAAAGCTCCCCCTGCGGCGACCACTGGGGTTGGAAAATGGACTCAGCCGGGCCGCCAACGAGTTTCTGGGGTTCTCCCAAGCTGCCGTCAGGAGCCACTTCCGCCCGCCACAGCTCCGTGCCGTCCCAGGGCATCTGGGGGTGATCCCAGACCAGCCACACCAGGGTCTGACCGTCCGGGCTGAGTTGTGGGCTGGCGTAGAAATCGTGGCCCCTAGCCAAAACTTGCTGGGATCCGCTTTCTAGATCGATGGCCACCAGCGTATTTTCTGGCCCTCCCTGCTGGCTGTGATCCTCGCGCACGCAGAGGATGCGCCGGCGCCTCCTGTCCACCACCCCGTCGGCATAGCGGTAGGGGCCGGGCTCGGTGAGGGGCTGGGGAGCCAACCCCGGCAGCAGGCGGTAGAGCCGTTGATCGGCAAAGTTGCAAAAGTACACCACCCCCTCAGAGACCCAGTAGGCGCCACCCCCGTACTCGTGGACACGGGTGCGCACGTTGAAGGGTGCTGGCGTCAGTTCCTGCACCGTCCCATCGGCAGCTCGCCGCATCAGCCCATTTCGCCCCTTTTCCTGCGGGCGGCCCTCTATCCAGTAGAGATCGCTCCCCTCCCAAGCCGGTTGCCCTAGGCGCAGGAACCCGGCCACCACTAGGTCAGCGGTAATTGGGGATCGCCAAGATCCATAGCTAGCCTGTTGCACCATTTCCCAATCCTTGCCAGCCCAGGACTCCCATTATGGCGGAGGGAAGGGATCCCTGCCCCGACGGAAGAAAAGCAACCTTTGGCTGCTCCCTCACCCAGAGATCTGCCAGGATCAAGCAGGAGAGAACCTAGTTAACTCCCTCCTCCCTGCGTCTGTGGCTGCTCCCATTCACGTCACCGCCGAGCCCTGGCTGCACACCTACAGCGAAATCATCGATGTGCGCTCGCCGGCAGAGTTTGCCGAGGACCACTGGCCGGGGGCCATCAACCTGCCTGTACTCGACGACGCGGAACGGGCAGAGGTGGGCACCCTCTACAAGCAGGTGGATCCCTTCACGGCCCGCAAGCGGGGAGCTAGCCTGGTGGCCCAGAACATCGCCCGCCACCTGCAGACCCACTTTGCCGACAAGGACCGGGACTACCACCCCCTCATCTACTGCTGGCGGGGAGGACAGCGCTCGGCCAGCCTGGCGCTGGTATTGTCCCAGGTGGGCTGGCAGGTGACCGTCTTGCAGGGCGGCTACAAGACCTACCGCGCCTGGGTACGCCGACAACTGCAGAGCCTGCCCCAGGAGTTCACCTACCGCGTCCTCTGTGGGCCGACGGGGAGCGGCAAAACCCAGTTGCTCCACTCCCTGCAGCGCCAGGGATCCCAAGTCCTCGATCTGGAAAAGCTGGCCTGTCACCGGGGATCGGTGCTGGGGGGCGAGTGGGGGGTGCCCCAGCCGAGCCAGAAGTTCTTTGAGAGCCAGTTGGTTCAAGCCTTCCTCAAGTGGGATCCCGCCAAGCCGGTCTGGGTGGAAGCTGAGAGTGCCAAGGTAGGCCAGCTTCACCTGCCCCCTGCCCTTTGGCAGGCCCTCACCCAAGCCGACTGCATAGAGGTGCAGCTGCCCCTGGAAGAGCGGGTGAAGGGGTTGATTGCCCACTATCCCCACTGGATTGCCCACCCCCAGGCGCTAAAGGAAAAATTGCGGTCTCTCAAGTCCCGCCACGGCCAGGCCCGCCTGCAGCGCTGGTTTGAGCTCATCGATGCCCAAGACTGGCCGCAGTTTGTCCGGGAGCTACTGGAGCAGCACTACGATCCCACCTATCGGCACAGCCTGCAGCGGAAATTTCATCGTATTCGGGCCCGGCTTGAGCTGCCTGACCTCTCCGAGTCCAGCCTCAGGGAAGCTGCCACCCACCTCCTTGAGATGTCGTCTGCAGCTCGACCAATGCGGTAGGCCTTGGGGCCCCCACCCGAAGCAACTGTCTGAGTTTGAGCTCCAAGGGAGACTTGAGAGGAAGTGCAGGTGAGGAAAGGGGGCAGCTCCAGCCAGCGCAGCGACGCAACTTGGGCATCTTGTTCGTAGCCGGCCTGCTTTTCTGGGCCAGTTTGTCCTCCCTGCTACCCACCCTGCCCCTCTGCGTCAAGGATGCCAGCAGCACTAGCCAACAGCTGGGCCCGGTGAGGGGGCCTTCTCGGTTGGGCTGCTGGCTTTTCGAGCTTGGCTGGGACGCTTGGCAAATGGCCACAGCTGTCGGTAGAGCAGCAGCAGTGGCTCCCTTGCCAGCTGGATTCCGTGGGTAGCGCTGGTGTGGGCCTTCCACGGGATCAGCATTGTGGCTTTTGCCACTGCCTACGTGGCTCGGGTAGCGAATCTGGCCCCTGAGGAAAGACGCGGCGAAGTTGGGTCAGTCCCGTGGGCCTGGGGGTTGCTATTGGCCCCGTGTTGGGCGGCTTTTTGCAGGAACTCGCCGGCTATGGGCCTCGGTTTTTCTCCGCTGCCCTGCTAAGAGGGGTGGGCTTTCTCTGTACCCAAGCACTTCAAGAGCGGCAGCAGGAACAGAGGGGATCCCCAGCCCGCGACCCAAAGGTGCGCTCCCTCACGGGGGTAATGCTGCTGGGGGGGTTGGCCTTCGGCATTGACACTCCCCCGACTAAAGTGGGGAGATTCTGCGGACCTGCCTCTTCGCCCTCTCTTGTCCTATCCTAAGCTGAGGTTGCTGGAGAAACTCGAGATGGCAGCGCGGCGTTGGCTTGCCTTCATCGGATCCCTGCTGCTAAGCGCCTTGGGGAGAGGGGGGGAAGAGGCTTGGGCGGTAACCGTGCGGGTACAGCTGGCCGATACCGCCACTCCTTTGGTGGTGGGAGTTTCTCTGCCTGCCCAACTAACTGATGGCCGCGGAAAGGTGTTGGCAGAGCTGCCGCCCCTAAGGGGGTTTTGGGCCCGCCCCAGCCCCCGGGGGGTGCAGCTGCACAAGGCCGTTAGTCCAGTACTGTTCATCGAGCCGCCGGAGGGCGGCCTAGTGGCAGTCAATGGCCGCTGGTATTCCGGCAAGGTGCTCTTGATGGGCTACAACCGCTTGCTGGCCATCAACTACGTTCACCTCGAGGAGTATGTGGCCAGTGTGGTGGAAGCCGAAATGGGATCCCGCTTCTTACCCGAGGCACTGAAGGCCCAGGCAGTGGCTGCTCGCACCTATGTTCTTTACCACCGCAATTCCCGGCGCTGGTTTGATGTGTATAGCGACACCCGCTCCCAGGTGTATCGGGGCCTCTCGCAGCGCTCGGCAGCTGCCCTGGAGGCAACACGGGCCACCCGCGGCGTAGTCCTGGTGTACGGGGGAAAGTTTGTTAATGCCATGTACAGCGCCAGTGCCGGGAGCCAGACCGTTGGAGTGGACGGGATCCCTTATTTGCGGAGCCTGCCGGACTTCAGTCCCTATCCCAAGCTTGGCCATGGCATTGGCATGAGCCAGTGGGGTGCTCAGGAGTTGGCCCGCCAGGGCTGGAGCTACCGCCAAATTTTGGCCTACTATTACCCAGGCGTTAGACTTGCCCGCTTGCCAGAGTAAGACACCTCTCGAGGTTGCTGGAGCCCTTTGAGGGAAGGGGAGAAAATGCCGCAGAATAGGGATGGCTCTCCCCGTATTGAAGTTTGCCTGCGCACCCCACCATGAGCAACCTGAACGAAACGACTTCCTCTGGTCCAGCCGCTGTACCGCCAACAGGCGGAACAGGCTCTGCTGAAGATCCCGCCGCAGGAGAAAGCAGAGCTGCCGCTCCCAAGACCGCCCCAGGAGCGGACAAGGGATCCGCCAGCCGGCGTGTCCGTCAACTCCTAGGTATGAAAGGGGCGGAGGTGGAGTCTCGCTCCATTTGGCAAGTTCACTTACAGCTAATGAAGCCTGTAACCTGGATCCCGTTGATGTGGGGTCTGATTCCGGGGGCAGCCTCCTCTGGCCACTTTACCTGGACTTGGGAGAACGTGGCCCTCATCCTGGTGGCCATGATCCTGGCCGGCCCCCTAATGACCGGCTACACCCAGACCCTAAACGAGTACTACGACCGCGAGATTGACGCCATCAACGAGCCCTACCGCCCCATTCCTTCCGGAGCCATCTCCCTACGGCGGGTGGTTATCCAGATCTGGGTGTTGCTGATTTTGGGGCTGGCGCTGGCCTATGCCCTGGATTGGTACACCGGCCACGACTTTCCGGTCATCACCTGCATTGCCCTGGCGGGAGCCCTAATTGCCTACATCTACTCGGCGCCGCCCCTGAAACTAAAGCGCAATGGCTGGCTGGGCAACTACGCCCTGGGCGCCAGCTACATTGCTTTGCCCTGGTGGACGGGGCACGCTCTGTTTGGCCAGCTTAACTGGACAGTCTGCATCCTAACTTTAGTCTACAGCTTGGCCGGCTTGGGGATTGCCGTGGTCAACGATTTCAAGAGCATGGAGGGGGATCGGCAGTTTGGCCTGGCCTCGCTGCCGGTGATGTTTGGCGCTATGGGGGCGGCCTGGATTGCGGCGCTGATGATTGACCTATTTCAGTTCGGCATGGCCTCGTTTTTGCTGGGAGCCGGCCTAAAGCTCTACGCCGCAATTTTGGTGCTGCTCATTATCCCCCAGATCACCTTCCAGGACATGTACCTGCTGCGGGATCCGCTGAAGAATGACGTGAAATACCAGGCCAGCGCTCAGCCTTTTCTAGTGTTGGGCATGTTGGTGGTGGGTCTGGCGCTGGGGCGTTCCGGGCTGGGGTAGTCGAGCCGAAGGCCAAGTGCCCATCCTGGCAAGCGAGGTGACGGCTTCTGCCCTGGGTCATCCTCTCTACCGGGGCCAAGATCAAGTTAGGGATCCCTCTAGGGTAGCCGATGGATCCCAAAGAGTGGAATGGCCCTGGGCCAAAGGAGAGGTCCGATGAAACTGTTTTTTCCCTGCCCACTGGGGCTGAGCCTGGCTTTGCTCTTGGGGGCTGTCGCTCCTGTACAAGCCCAGCGGATCGTCATTGATGGCCGCGGGATCGTTGTTGAACCCAGCACCGGTGGCTCGCTTATCCTCAACCCCGACCAGCCGCTCTTGGCTCCGTTCCCGCCCGGGGGAGTTCCTTTTTCCATCGATGCCGAGGGCCAAGTGGTCTCTGCCCCTGGCTACCGCTGCAGCGCCGCCACTGCTGCCGACAACTCCCCCATCATCTGCCGCTCCCAGTTCAATCCCAACGACGTGGTGGTCTACGAGCGGGATGGCCGCTCCAACACCTTCTTCGTCAATACTGACAACACTGGGATCCGGCCCAGCGGCAGCGGCCTGCGGATTCTGCCCAACTCCGAGCCGGTGCAGCCCTCCGGCAGTGGCTTGCGCATCCTTCTCAACTGACAACCGGGATCCCTCTCTCTCCGCTGGCAACCAGCAGTCGCCTGTGTCTAAGAGGATCCTCAGTGGGCAGGTTGGGATCCCGCCCGTCTTGCTTCTAGTTCCTGTAGGATCTGCCGGTGGCGCTGCCGGGTGATGGGGTAGA
>Ga0197142_1005343_pt1 | contig 10082 bp, 8 predicted proteins | sample GBS60_MetaG_FD_148614 | JGI IMG/M metagenome (GOLD analysis project Ga0197142, IMG submission 148614) | Sediment microbial communities from Great Boiling Springs, Gerlach, Nevada, United States - GBS 60_MetaG | ecosystem: Environmental > Aquatic > Thermal springs > Hot (42-90C) > Sediment...
CTCTCAGAGGACTTATAAGGGTTGTCGGCGGAGGCCGACAACTGGCACGCAGTGCCCGGGGAGGACGATTTTAATCGGCGAGTGGCGCGATGGTTGGCCTTCGCCGACCAGGGCTCTCAGCGGGCACATAAGGGTTGTCGGCGAAGGCCGACAACCGGCACGAAGTGCCCAGGGAGGACGATTTCAATCGGCCTATTCGGGTCTTTGTGCCTCTGTGTCTTTGTGTGAGAAATGAATCTCTCCGATTTCCGGGACCCGCAGGCGGCCCACGCGGTCGCCGAAGCCATCGCAACTCGCTCCACTCGCCCGGTGCGGCTGATGGAGTTCTGCGGCGGGCACACCCATGCCATCCTGCGCTTCGGCATCCCGGACCTGCTCCCGCCCACGGTGGAACTGCTCTCGGGGCCGGGCTGTCCGGTCTGTGTGACCTCGGCAGCCGACCTGAGCCGGGCCATCGCACTGGCAGGGGTCCCGGGGGTCATCCTGACCACCTTCGGGGACATGATGCGGGTGCCCGCCGACCGCGGGCGCTCGCTGGCCCGCGCCCGGGCCGAGGGCGCCGATGTCCGCATCGTCTACTCCCCGCTGGACGCGCTGGAAGTGGCCCGTCAGAACCCTACCCGGACCGTGGTCTTCCTGGGCGTGGGCTTTGAAACCACCGCGCCGATGGTGGCGTCGGCCATCCTGGCGGCAGAGGCGGAGGGTATCCGCAACTTCGCCGTCTTCAGCACCCACAAACTGACGCCACCGGCGATGCGGGCCATCCTGGACGCCGGAGAGGTCCGCCTTTCCGGCATCATCGGGCCGGGCCACGTCACCACCGTCATCGGCCCGGAGGCCTGGCAATTCCTGCCTCAGGAGTACGGTGTTCCCTGTGCAGTGGCCGGGTTTGAGCCGCTGGACATCCTGCGGGCTGTCCTGGCGCTGGTGGAGATGATAGAGGCGGGGCGGCCGGATGTTGCCAACGCGTATGCCCGGAGTGTGCGGAGCGGGGGGAATCCCGCCGCGCTGGGGGCGATGGCGCGGGTCTTTGAGGTTGCCGAAGCGGAGTGGCGGGGGCTGGGGATGTTGCCCGCCAGCGGCCTGCGGATTCGGGAGGAATACGCCCCCTACGATGCCGCGCGGCGTTTCCCGGTGGAGATTCAGCCCGCCCGCGAGCCGCCAGGCTGTCGTTGCGGCGATGTCCTGCGGGGGGTCCTGCGGCCGGTGGAATGTCCTCTTTTCGCGCGGGTCTGTACCCCTCAGAACCCTGTCGGCCCCTGCATGGTCAGCGCCGAAGGCGCCTGTGCCGCCCACTACCAGTACGGACGACAAATTCCCGACTAACCCTTCACGTTTCACGTTTCACGCTTCACGTTTCACGTTTCACGTTTCGCCATGTCCCTGCCCCCCCTGACCCTCCAGATGACCATGGACCAGGCCCTGCGGCGGGTGACGGAGAACCGTCCTGCCCAGGAGGCCCTGATTTGCGGGAATCTCCGGCTGACCTACGGTCAGTTGCAGGAGCGGATAGACCGGACGGCCGACTTTCTGGCCCATATGGGCGTCGGGAAAGGGGACCGCGTCGCTCTGATGCTGCCGCCCGGGGCGGACTACATCACGCTCTTCTTCGCCATCGCGCGGCGGGGGGCAGTGGTCGTCCCCATAGACCCGACCGTCCGCCCTCAACGGGTGCTCCAGATCGCGGAGCAGATCGCGCCGGCCCGGATGGTGGTGGCGGAACCGCTCCCTGAGGCGGTCGCGTCCGGGTTGCCGGAGGGCATAGAGGTCCACCTGGCGGATGAATTTCATCCGGAGCGGATGCCGGTTCTGTCGCCGGTCCCGCCGCCGGAGGTAGCACCGGGAGACCTGTTGGCGATTCTCTACACTTCCGGCACCACGGGCGCGCCCAAAGGGGCGATGCACACCCACCGCAGCCTCATCGCGCCGGTCGTAGCCAGTATGAGGTTGCGGGAACTGTGGATGAAGCGTCCCACACTGGCGCAACTGCCCAAAATGGGGCGAGCGCTGGCCCGCTATCGGCGCCGTCTCCTTCGGGCCGCCGGTCGCCCCCAGATTTTCCTCTCCACCACCGGCTACCACAACACCACTGGCATTGAAGTCTTCCTTCAGGCCCTGCTGATGGGGGACACGCTGGTCGTTCAGCCGTTTTTCCATCCGGTGGAGGCGCTGGAACTGATCCAGCGGGAGAAAGTGACTGTCCTGGTGGCCGTCCCGACGGCGCTGGCGGTGATGCTGCGGGTGGAGAATTTTGACCGGTACGACCTCTCCTCTCTGCTGATTTGCGGGACGGGCGCCGCGCCATGTCCACCGGACCTGGCCCGGGAGATTCAGCGCCGCTTCGGCTGCGCGCTGCACATCGGGTTCGGGGCCACCGAAATCGGCGGCGGGATCGCGGCCACCGACGTCGGCGACTCGCCGGACCTCCAGGCCGAGACGGTGGGTCGTCCGATGCCGGGGATGGAGGTCCGCATTGCCGACGAAGAGGGCCGTCCTCTGCCGCCGGGCCAGGTGGGGGAACTCTGGGTACGGGGGGAGAACGTGATGTTGGGCTACTGGGGCGCGTCCGACCTGACCGAACAGGTGCTGGACCCGGAGGGCTGGTACCACACGGGCGACATGGCGGTGATGGATGAGCGGGGGTACCTGCGCATTGTGGGCCGGAAGAAGGATATGATCATTCGGGGCGGCCGCAACATCTACCCCGAGGAGATAGAGCGGCATCTGGTTGCCCACCCGGCCATTCGGGAGGCGGCAGTGGTGGGGGTGCCCGGGCGGTTCGGCGATGAGGAGGTCTGGGCCTTTGTGATTCCCGAAGAGGGACACGTGCTGACCTCTCAGGAGGTACGGGAATTCTGCCGGGGAGTGCTGGAACCGTATCAGATTCCTCATGTTGTCCGGATTGTAGAGGATTTCCCTCGTGCCTCTACGGGGAAACCGCAGAAGTTCCGGCTGCGGCAGATGGCGCTGGAAAGCGGTGCTGGCCGTCAGGTCAGCCCTTTGTAGCGCAGGCCGCCCGGCCTGCATGGATGCCCTATCCGGTTTGCCATAGGAGAGTTTTGGTATATAATCTGCTACCGGATACTTTTCTCTGACGTTTGGTAGCGGCGAGGCTGCTGCAACGAAATATGTTTCCTCCAGACGGCGGATAGATGCCCTATGAATATCCTTCTTTGGGGAACCGGGTCGCTGCCGTACTTTGAATGGCCGTCTCGCTGGGAATCCGTCCTGCTTCTGGGGCTGTATCTCGCGCTGTTCCTCATCGTGATGGCTCGCTCCTGGCAGGATTTCTCTGCCCTGCGCGGACGACGGCTGCTCCTTTTTATCTTCCTCCTGCTTCTTACCCCCCTGGTGAACCGGTTGTTGATTCTGCGCCTTCCCGCTCCCGACCTGCTTCCGCCTCCTTTAATGGCTGCGGAACCTGCCGTGCCGGGCTTCCCGCTTTTGGGGCTGTTGCCGGTGGTGCCGGCAGCCATTTGGCTGGGCGTCGGGCCTGCAACCGTGCTGGGTCTGGTAGCGGGATTGGTCCGTTCCACCACTCATATCCTCTTTGAACCTCTAACCCTGGCGCTGCAGGTTGCTCTCCTGGCCTTTTTTCTGAGACAGGACTTCCGGGGCGGCTTTGCCCATTTCCTTCGTCAGCCCCTGGGGGCGTTTCTGGTCGCGGCTCTCCTGATTCAACCGGTCTTCCTGGTGGGTTTACTGGTCGGCGAATACCGGCCGGGGCAGGGGCTGGTGGTGCTGGACTACGTCTTGGCCCTGATGAGCATCACCATCCCGCTGGCCTTTATGGAATCTCTGGTCTATGGGTTGCTTTTCCAGGCCGTTTATTTCCTGTTCCCCCGGGTTCGTCCGGTCCAGATTGCTCGTCGCTCTCCACCGTATGCCCGCACGCTGAATCGTCGCTTCCTGTTTTTGTTCATTCCCCTCTTTATTCTCTTTTTCTCCACTCTGGTCTACGCGGTCGCGGTGTCGGCGATGAATACGGCTACCCGTCTGGCTGTAGACGCAATGGTCCGCGATGCCCGCAATGGCGCCGATGGCATTGGTGAGTTCATCTCCACCGGGCAGAGTCTGATCCGTCAATTCTCCATCGCTCCGCCAATCTGGAGCGGCGACATTGAGGTGTGCCAGGCTCAGTTACAGACGTTTGTCCAGATGCTCCCGTACTTCAGCCGCCTGACCGCCTACGGCCCGGATGGGAGTCTCCTGTGTTCTTACCCATCCTATACGCCGGACGAGGTGGAGCCAACCCTGGAGGAGCAAGAGTTCCTGTTTCTGGTCCAGGCAACGGGTGGGGTGCAGACGACGCCGGTTCATCGGGGGCGGAATGGTTTGGTGATTCTCTCCTTCTTGAGTGCCCTGGAACCCGGTGCTGGTGGTGAGCGCTATGGGGTTCTTGTCGGGCGGGTGGAGATGGGGGTGAACCCGCTCCTGGAACGGGTCCTGACCGGACTCCAGTGGACGATGCAGCAGGGAGAGGGGTTTGTGGTGGATGATCGGGACCGCATCGTCGTCCACCAGGACCCTCAACGGTTGCTGGAGCGGTGGGAGGTGGACCAGAGCCGTCCTCCCCTGGCGACCATAGGGGACGGGTGGGTACGGGAGACTCGGGATAGTCGGACCAATGCCCGCCAACTGGCCTGCTACCTTCCGGTCAGCGGATACCCGTGGGCGGTGGTGATTCTGCTCCCGCACAAAGTTCGCATGGAACTGGCTCTCAGTATCGCCACCCCCCTTCTGGTCCTTCTGACGGTTCTGACCGGGGTGGTGGGGTTGATCATCTCCCTGGCGGCGAGCCAGTTGACGCGTCCCCTGAACTTGCTGGCCCGCGCGGCCGAAGAAATTGCCCGGGGCAACCTGGAGAAGTCCATCCAGATGACCGGGGACGACGAAATTGCCCGGTTGGGCAAGTCGTTTGAGAAGATGCGGGTCAGCCTGCGGGATCGGTTGAACGACCTCTCCCTGCTGCTTCGGGTGGCCCAGGAGGTCTCTGCTACGCTGGATCTCTCCCAGGGTATCTCCCGCATTCTGGAGGGGGCCCTCCAGACCCTTCAGGCGCGCGTCTCCCGAATTGTTCTTCTCTCCGCTTCGGGGGACCCTCAGGTCGTGATCGGGCGCGGGGAGCCGGTGGAACGGGTGGGGACGCTGGATCGGGTACTGGCCCTGGCGGCCCGGGATGCCAGAACCGCGATTGTGCTGGATAACTTGCGCAGAGCCCGGATGCTGGCCGGTGCAGGCCCGTTGCCGGAAGAAATCCAGGCTGTTGTGGCCTTGCCGGTCCTGAGCAAGGGGCAGCCGGTTGCCGTGGTGTGGGTCGGGTTTGATCAGCCGCGTCGGATTGAGTCCACGGAACTGGACCTTCTTTCCACGCTGGCCAGCGAGACCGCCGTGCTGATTGAAAACGCCCGCCTGTTTCAACTGGCGGAGAGCGGGCGGCGGCGACTGGCGGCCATCCTCTCCAGCACCAGCGATGCCATCCTGGTCACGGACCGGGATGACTGTCTCCTGCTGGTCAACCCGGCTGCAGAGCGGGCCCTGGGCATCCCTGCGGAGGAACTGGTGGGCCGAAAGGTTGCAGAGACCCCTCTGGACCCCGCTCTGGTACGTATCCTGACCGAACCGTTGGGCCGAAGCGGGCCGCTGGTGGAGGAAGTCCCCCTGCCCAGTGGACGGGTTTTCTATGCCAGCGCGTCCACCATCCTCAGCGCCGAAGGGGAGAACATGGGGCGGGTCGTGGTGATGCGGGATATTACGCACTTCAAAGAACTGGATGAGATGAAGTCCGAATTCGTCGCGACCGTTTCCCACGACCTGCGCGCGCCGCTGACCTTCATCCGGGGGTATGCCAGCATGCTCCCGATGGCGGGAGACCTCACCCCCAAACAGCAGGAATACCTGGATAAAATCTTCTCGGGGATTGAGCAGATGAGCACCCTGGTGGAGAACCTGCTGAATCTCCAGCGCATTGAGGCAGGGGTGGGTCTGGAGGAGCGGCCCTGTCATGTGGGGGCCCTGCTGGTAGAGGCGGTGGACGGAATGCGGGCGCGGGCGGTAGCGAAAGGATTGACCCTTCGCCTGGAGGCTTCCGAGCCCGCCCCGGTAATCTGGGGCGATGCCATGCTGCTCCGCCAGGCGATTGCCAACCTGGTGGATAACGCCATTAAGTACACCCCTTCCGGCGGAACCGTGACTGTTGGACTGCAGACGGTCGGTCAGGAGATTCACATCTCGGTCAGCGATACGGGGGTTGGCATTGCGCCAGAGGACCAGGTCCGCCTCTTTGAGAAATTTTACCGCATCCGTCGCAGGGGAATGGAAGACGTTCCGGGCTCTGGTTTGGGGCTGGCGATTGTCAAGTCCATTGTGGAGCGGCACGGGGGACGGATTTGGGTGGAATCCCAACTGAATCGGGGGAGCACCTTTACAATTGCTCTTCCGATCCGCAGGCCATTGGCATCCGATGAGCCGGTGGCGTAATCGGGAAGCCTGGTTCTGGTGGCAGCGAATCTACCACTGCCACTTTTGTTTCGTGTAGTCATAAGCGCAGAATTTCCCTGATGCAAGGTGACCCTTTGCATCAAAGTGGGGTGGGGGGGTAGATGTCCCTGCAAGTTGGCATTGTGGGTCTCCCCAACGTTGGAAAATCCACCCTGTTCAACGCTCTCACCCGGGCAGGGGCAGCGGTGGGGGCATATCCTTTCACGACGATTGACCCCAATCGGGGCATCGCGGCGGTCCCGGACCGACGGCTGGAAGCGCTGGCTCGCCTGGTGGGGCCGGAGCAGGTCACGCCTGCCACTGTGGAGTTCGTGGACATCGCCGGTCTGGTGCGGGGGTCGCACCGGGGCGAGGGGTTGGGCAACCGTTTTCTGGCGCACATCCGGGAGGTGGACGCGATTGCCGTTGTCGCGCGCTGCTTCGCTGATCCCGATGTGGCGCACGTGGACGGCACTGTAGACCCGATACGGGACCTGGAAGCCCTGGACCTGGAACTGACCCTGGCGGACCTGGAAACGGTGCAGCGACGGCTGGAAAAGACTCGCCCGGCGGCCCGTGCCCGCCCTCGGGAACTGGCGACGGAACTGGCGTTGCTGGAGGAACTGGAGGCCCGTCTGCAGCGAGGGGAGCGGGCCTCTGTTTTTGTGAGGGAGGACGGGGAGGAGCGCGCGGCGCTGGTCCGGGAACTGCACCTGTTGACGGCCAAACCCCGCCTCTACGTGGCGAACGTGGCCGAAGAGGACCTGCCGGAGGGTGGGGTGGGGGCGGAGGCGGTGTCGCGATACGCGGCCGCGGATGGTGCACCCTGCATCGTTCTTTGTGCCCAACTGGAGGCAGACCTGGCTTCATGGCCACCCGACGAGGCGGCGGAGTACCGCGCGGCGATGGGCCTTTCCCAATCCGGGCTGGAGGCGCTGGTCTGGGCGGGCTATCGGGTTCTGGACCTCATTACCTTCTTCACCATCGCGGGCGGGCGAGAGGTACGGGCCTGGTCGGTGCGCGAGGTACGGGCCTGGTCGGTGCGCCGGGGGGCGACCGCGCCGGAGGCGGCGGGACGGGTGCACACTGATATGCAGCGGGGCTTTATTCGGGCGGAGGTGATTGGCTGGGAGGAACTGGTACGGGCGGGGGGATGGGCCGCTGCCCGGGAGCAGGGGCTGATCCGTACCGAAGGGCGGGATTACCGCATTCAGGACGGCGATGTCTGTCTCTTCCGGTTCAACGTCTTCGTATAGTCATCAGCCTGGCCATTCTTGTGGTTGGGCTGTCCTGCTTTGGAGAGCGGATTCAGGCTATACGAAATGCGGGGCAGTAGGATTATCGGGCCAGTACGCCCCACAGGGTAGGGAGAGCAACAATCCGTGCTAGCCACCTGATAAGTCGTGGTTTATCCGTGTTCCGTTTCCGACCCGCTATCTGGCTCGTTGAAAATGCGGTGATACCCCCGGTCCAGTTCGTCGTCGCTCAGGTGGGTATACCGCTGGGTGGTGGTGATGCTGCGGTGGCGAGCCAGTTCCTGGGCCAGCCGGACATTCCCGCCGCTTCCCCGCAGGACCACGGTCACGAAGTAGTGGCGGAACGTGTGAGGTGTGATGGTGCCCCGGGCCCGCTCTCCCAAAGCCGCTACTGTCCACTCCTCTACAATTTTCTCCGCCGACCGGGGGGATAGGGACAACACGCGCCCCCCGGCCCCCTTGTCGTGGCGAGCAAAGAGGGGAAGCCCGCTGAGCGGACGCCCCTGCTGGCCGTCCAGTTCCGCCCGGGCATCCAGATAGGCCCGCAGATAGCGCAGACTCCGCTCGGAGAAGCGCACGATGGCCTCCCGGCTCCCCTTCCCCAGCACGCGCGCCCGCGCTTCGGTCCAGTCCAGATGCCCACGGGTCAGCCCGCAGGCCTCAGAGACCCGCAAGCCAGTATCCGCCAGCACATAAAGTAGCGCGCGGTCTCGCAAGATCCGCAGGCGCTCCCGCTCATCGTGGGGTGGGGTGGTGGCGGCCTGTGCAACGGTCTCCAGAATTTTCTCAATCTCCGCGCGCGGGAACGGGGGGAGCCGCGCTGCCTCCCGGCGCGCCCGTCTCCGGCACAGCCGCCGCAGGGCTGGCAGGTTGACCGGTGCCCAGTTCTCCGCCGCCGCGTGCTCGTAGAAGGCCGTCAGTGCCGTGATGTACAGCCGCTCCGTGGCGACGGCGAAGGCATGGAGGGACTGGATGAACCAACTCATCCACTCCACAGAAAGTTCGCTGACCAGCACGGAATTCGGAACCCCATGCTCTTTCAGCACATCCAGGAACCGGTCAACGGCCTGGGCGTAAGCCTTGTGTGTGTTCGGGCTCCGGCTGGCCGCGACCTCGTCCAGAAATTTCTCCAGGGCATCCTGCAGGGTCAGATCCGTCATCGGGGCATTCGCTCCAGTTTCTCCAGAGGGATTTCCCCCCGGAGGGACTCCAGTTCGGGGTCACCGGTAACCAGCGTTGCTCCCAACTCGCGAGCCAGTGCTGCGGCGAACGCATCTACGTACGAGGTGGTATACCGCATTTTCAGTTGGACCGCAGCAAATGCCCGCTCGTCCGTAGCGGAAAGAACTGTCAGAGGCAGGCGCCGGATTTCGTCCAGTAATGCCCAGGCTTCTTGCTCACCCTTCGCTCGCCCCACACGGTAGACCACTTCACCGAGATTCGCCGCCGAGACGAAGAGGTCAACCCTTCTTTCCTCTGCATTTTGCAACAATTGCCGAACCCGGGAGGCCGCAGGCTCTTCTCCCTGCAGAAACGCCAGTATTGCCCATGCGTCAAGGACGAACCGGAGTCTCATCCTGAATCTCCCGCTGGTGCTCCATCTCCAACTCGGCCAGCAAATCGGTACCGGAGTATCTTCCGTACAGCGCGTCTATTGGGGAGGTCCGCACTGGCTCCAGGACAATGGCCTGTTCCTGCAGGCGCACCCGGAACGGAGTACCGGCCTGGAGCCCCAGCGCGTCCCGTATCGGTTTCGGGATCACCACCTGCCCTTTAGATGAAAGACGGGTCCGAATCATAGCGCCCTCTCGTTTCTTACCACATTATCTGTATTGTAAGACAAAGGCTGGCCTTTGTCAACTTGTGCAAAGAGGGTGGGGGAGGCCGGAGCCTGTACGCGGTATGATTCGTATAAGTTTAACTATCCGAATCACAAGCGGCGCCACGTCTAAGGCTCCCCGGCCTCCCCCGGCAACGGCTCCCGCGTGAGCCACACCCCCGCCCAGGGGTCATAGAGGCGGAAGCCAAATTCGTACAGGCCCAGGTGCTCATCCCATTCCTTCCCCGCAAAGGTGTAGGGGTTATGGGGGTCCATCCAGTTGCCCTGAGCCGGGAGCAACTGGCCGTAAGCATCATGGCGGTAGTTGTGGGTGCTCTGGCCCTGATGTGTATAATATCCCTAACCCCTGGCTTGCTACTTGCGCCGAGCGCGCCGAGAATAAAGCGATAAAACAGCAAACAAAATCGCACTACCAAACAACGAGAGAATCCAACCATTCCTATACCACAACACTCTTCTTTGATGATCCGGCTCAAACAATGCCAGAAATGTGGTCAATAGAAACA